>Ga0335072_10001423_pt1 | contig 38984 bp, 30 predicted proteins | sample Lox_Sample_21_FD_206725 | JGI IMG/M metagenome (GOLD analysis project Ga0335072, IMG submission 206725) | Soil microbial communities from Loxahatchee National Wildlife Refuge, Florida, United States - Lox_Sample_2.1 | ecosystem: Environmental > Terrestrial > Soil > Wetlands | place: USA... | reverse complement strand
GTGGTCTACGCAGTGCGCCAAGACGGCGTGGACAATTTGTGGGAGGAGCCGCTCGACGGGTCCGCGGGAAGGCAGATAACGAATTTCACGGCGGACCGTATCATGGTCTGGCATTTTTCGCCGGATGGAAAATCGATTGGGATGATCCGCGGCCACCAGGAATCGGACGTGGTGCTGTTGCGCGACAATGCCGCGGGGAAATGAACGATGGCCGTGACGCCGGAGGAATTTCGCCACCTGGCCCTGGCTCATGCAGACGCCGTGGAAAGCGCGCACATGAACCATCCGGATTTTCGCGTGCGCGGACGCGTGTTTGCCACATTAGGCTATCCCGATGGCGAATACGGCATGGTGAAGCTCGCCCGGGCGAAGCAGGCGGAATTCGTGCGCAATTCTCCGAAGGCGTTTGCTCCGGCGAAGGGAGCCTGGGGGCGGCAGGGAGCCACGTGCGTGCGGCTGAGTGCGGTGAAGAAGCGCGAGTTGGCAAGCGCGCTGCTGGACGCGTGGTCGCACGTGGCGCGGAAGCGCCGCTGAATTGGTGAGTCCGCAAGCGCCTGGCGCAAGATCTCGTCAGCAGGGGCTGCGCGTAAGAGTTTCCGGCTCTTGCGTTGGTCGCTGGGAAATGCGATTTTGGGAAGCGCCTTGCCATTCTTCGCCGAGTGTGGCTTCATTTTCAGGCGGACGTTTCGCCGGATTTTTATCTGCAGGGAACCCCGCCGTTTGTGCAATCTCTAAGCTTGGTTCGAGGCTGAGTAGGAAGCAATGACCGAAGAAGAAAAGCGGCTGCTGGAAACTGCGAAGAGGCAGACCAATTGGAAGCGCTGGGGACCGTATCTCTCCGAGCGGCAGTGGGGAACCGTGCGCGAGGATTACAGCGCAAACGGAGACGCCTGGGCATATTTTCCGCACGACCACGCACGCTCGCGCGCTTACCGCTGGGGCGAAGACGGCATCGCGGGAATCTGCGACCGCCATCAGCACATCTGCTTTGCGTTCGCCTTCTGGAACGGCAAGGACAAGATTCTGAAGGAGCGGATGTTCGGACTTTCGAACCGGGAGGGAAATCACGGCGAAGACGTGAAGGAGTATTACTACTATCTGGACGCGACCCCCACGAGTTCCTACCTGAAGATGCTCTACAAATATCCGCAGGTGGAATTTCCCTACGATCAGCTCGTCGCTGAAAACAAGAAACGGTCGCGGATGGACCCGGAATATGAGCTGGTGGATACGGGCATCTTCAACGACGGCCGCTATTTCGACATTTTCGTGGAATACGCGAAGGTGTCGATGGAGGAAGCGCTGGTCCGCGTAACGACGTTCAATCGCGGGCCGGAAGCGGCGCAACTGTGGATTCTGCCGACGCTGTGGTTCCGCAATCGCTGGGACTGGGGCGATCCGTACGACATGCCCCGCGTCGAGCGGAACGAAAGCCCGGCAGGAACGGCGTGCGTGACGCTTACGGATTATCACTACGGAAAACGCTGGCTGATCGCCGAAGGGGATCCCGAGCTGTTATTCACGGAAAACGAGACAAACAAAGAGCGGCTCTACGGGCAGAAAAACAAGAGCCCCTACGTGAAGGACGCGTTTCACCGCTATGTCATCAACGGGGACAAAGAGAGCGTCAACCCGGCAATGAAGGGTACCAAGGCCGCTGCAGCCTATCACGCGCAAATCAATCCGGAAAACAGCTGGACCATCCGGCTGCGCCTGACGGACCGGAATCCCGCCGAAGGGAAACCAACAGCGGTGCAGCTTTTCGGCCCTGACTTCGACAAAGTGTTCGAAGACCGCATGCGCGAGGCGAACGATTTTTACGCGCAGCGGACGAGCCCCGACCTGAGCCGCGACGCGCAGACGATCCAGCGGCAGGCGTTCGCCGGGCTGCTGTGGGGAAAGCAGAGCTACCACTATGACGTGCGACGGTGGCTCGAAGGCGATTCGACGCAGCCGAAACCCGATCCCGCGCGGCGCAACGGGCGCAACCACCACTGGAAGCACCTCTACAACTCCGACGTGATATCCATGCCGGACAAGTGGGAGTATCCGTGGTACGCGGCGTGGGACCTGGCGTTTCACTGCGTGGCGATGGCCATCATCGACTCCGACTTCGCCAAGGACCAGCTGATCCTGTTCCTGCGCGAATGGTACATGCATCCGAACGGGCAGCTTCCCGCCTACGAATGGAATTTTTCCGATGTGAATCCTCCGGTGCACGCCTGGGCCGCGTGGCGCGTCTACAAAATCGAAGGGCGCATTCGTGGGAAATACGACCGCGTGTTTCTGGAGCGCGTATTTCACAAGCTGCTGCTGAATTTCACCTGGTGGGTGAACCGCAAAGATCCGAGCGGCATGAACGTGTTCGAAGGCGGATTCCTCGGGCTCGACAATATCGGCGTGTTCGATCGCTCGCGGCCTCTCGGGCCGGGCAGCTTCGTCGAGCAGTCGGACGGGACCAGCTGGATGGCGATGTTCTGTCTGGACATGCTGGCGATGGCGGCGGAGCTGGCGCGCTACGACCCGGCCTACGAGGATGTGGCCAGCAAATTTTTCGAGCATTTCGTTTTCATCGCGGCGGCGATGAACAATATCGGCGGCGAGGGCATCGGTCTGTGGGATGAGACCGACGGGTTCTATTATGACGTGCTGCATCTGAACGACAACCCGCCGATGCCGATGAAGATCCGTTCGCTGGTGGGCCTGGTGCCGCTGTTTGCCGTCGAGACCTTCGAGCCGGAAGATTTGGAACGCCTGCCCGGCTTCCGCCAGCGCATGGAATGGTTCTTGAGCCATCACAAAGACGTGGCGGAGCACGTGGACATGAGCCGCCGGTCGGACAAGGGGGCGCGGCTGCTGCTGACGATCGCCAACCGCCAGAAGCTCGAACGAATTTATAAATATCTTCTGGACGAGAAGGAGTTTCTATCGCCCTACGGCGTGCGTGCGCTTTCGAAGTTTCACGACACGCATCCGTTCGCTTTGCAGGTGGACGGCTCGAAATACTCGGTCGATTACGAGCCCGCCGAATCTTCGACCGATATTTTCGGCGGAAACTCGAACTGGCGCGGCCCGGTCTGGTTTCCCATGAATTTCCTGCTGATCGAATCGCTGCAGCGCATTCACTATTATTACGGCGACGAATTCAAGGTGGAATGCCCGACGGGCTCTGGCTACAAAATGTCGCTGTGGGACGTTTCGACGGAAATTTCGCGCCGCCTGACGCACATTTTCCTGCGTCGCGACGACCGCCGCGCCGTCTACGGCAACGCCGAGCTGTTCCAGAAAGACCCGTTCTTCCGCGACCTGATTTTGTTCTACGAATATTTTCACGGCGACACGGGAATGGGATTGGGCGCGGGACATCAGACAGGCTGGACAGCGCTGGTGGCGAAACTGATCGAGCAGAGCGGAGAATAAAGGCGGCGGGCCGGAAATTCACGCGCCATTTCGCGCGCAAAAAGTCACTGTGAAATTCCTCGGATAGAGGCTGCTACGGTTCGTACTGCATAGCAGTCACTCTGCCGGTGGTACGGGGCTCAAGGAATTGGAGTTGGAGAGCAGGACGTTCGCGCTCTGCCCTGGGCGCAGAGTGACCGGCACGTCCCAGCGGAGCCATGCGTCCCCCACCGTGGCGCGCACGTCGAGAGAGCTGACCCAATAGGTTCCTGCCGGCAGGCCTGGAAATTCGCCGTGTCCTTGCAAATCCGTCTGCGTCTGCGCGACCAGGTATTTTGATTTCGCCAGCGCGAGCGCATAGCGGTCGATTTCCGGAATTCGCTTCGCTTCCTGATCCTTCCATTTCGGGCCGGGATCGACGGCCGTCAATTCCGCGTCCATTCCGTCGACCGTCTGCGGGTTGTCGGTGATGAATTTTTGAAGAGCCTGGTGGAATTCATCCTCGGCCTTCGCGTACTTGTCCGGATTTTTCTTGGCCTCCGACGGCTTGACCTTCAATTTGGGAAAATTCGAGAGGCTTTGGTCGTCGGCGTTGTGATCCATGTACGCCTTGTAGAACTCGGGAACGGCGATAATGTCGGCGGGCTTGATCAGGTGCAGCAAATCTTCGCCGGAAAGCACCACGGTCTTGTTCTTCTTCATCCAGATCTTAAGTTCGGGCGAAACTTCGAGCTTGTCGATGAAGGCCGTCATATCGGGCATCGGATATGCCGCCTCGGCTTCTTTGCGAATGTCGGCATAGCTCTTGCGCAATAGGCAGATAGGGAACCCGCGGACAGGTTCGGCGATGCCGCTCGACGGCGTTCCCTGGGCCTGAAAGACGATCGATGCGCCCTGCGCTGAGGCGCGCGGCGCGCCGGCGACGATGGCATTGATGCCGAAGCCGCACAAACCCAAAATGAGAAGTAAGCTTTTCATGGCAGACATCGTATCAAAATGAATTACGCGCAAAATGCCCTTTGCAGCGCGCTTGGACCGGAAGGTAACTGCCTGCGGCGAGATGTCCGCCGTTCCGGCGGCGAGATTCCTCGTCGTCGCAAAGACGCGCGATTTTCGCGCAGTCCGGGGACGTTGGCGCAAAAATCGGGCTGCTCCTCCTCGGAATGACAATTTGACGTGTTGCGAACGATGAGGAGTCTCAACTGGGCCGGATAGCTTCTAATTGAAAAAAGAAGAAGGACGGTTAGAAGAGCCGGAATTGGACTTCAACGGTGGTGATGACAGACGTGGGTTTGCCGTCCGGCCCGGGAGCGGGCTTGAAGCGCCAGTTGCGGACGGCTTCGACGGCCTTTTCATCCAGTCCAAGGCCAAGCCCCTTGGCCACGTGAATGTCGGTGGCGCGGCCGTCGGGAGTGATGACCACCGTCAGATAAACGACGCCTTGATATTTCGCCTTTACCGCCTCATCGGAAAATTGCGGAGGAGGGCAATAGAGGCAGCTTGGATAGCCATAGCCGCCCGTCCCTGCGCTCGGATAGCCGCCGCCGGTGCCGTAGCCATAGCCCGGACCCACCCCACCACCGCTGCCGCTGCCAACTCCGCCCCCGCTGCCTGAACCGATGCCAGCGCCACCGCCGGGGCCGTTCGAGTCATTCGTAATCTTCGCGAGCGGATCGCCCCAATTCTGGGCGTTCGGGCTCGGGAGATTCAGCTGAGGTGGCCCAAGGACGGTGGGAGTCACCGCAAGCCTCGGGTTGACCATCGGGTGAACGCTCGGCGGCGTCAATTGCGTCATGCTGAATTTCGGCAATTTACCGCGGCTAGCCGGCAATTCCTCGTGCGCGCCGCCGCCGCCACCGCCGCCCGCTCTCTTGGCCGCCGCCGGGAGCTTCAGAGCGAAGGGCGAAATATCAATGGGCGTCACGTTGACGTCGCTGGCCTTCGTAGTCGAGGGAGACAACAGTTCCGGAAGCAGCGGGACAATCAGCAGCACCAGAACGAGCACGTGGAAGGCTACCGAAAGCGCTTGCACGCGCGTGAACTGCGTGTTCTTGCTCCAAATCTCAGGGACATCCACCGGCTGGCTGGTGACTTCGAGAGGCGGCAGTTTCGGCGGATTGATGAGGTCGCGAAGGTTCTGCCACAGGCTCGTGCCGCCCGTCCAATTGATGAGCAGGCCCGAATTGACTCTGCCCCGCGGAGCAGGTTTGAAAAATTCGCGGAAATTGTCGGCCAGCCCGCCGCCGAATTCTGGCTGGGCAAAGGCAGGGGGTTTTCCGCGCCACTTGATGGGCCGCTCAACAAGGAAGTCGCGAAAGTTGGAGACAAAGGCCTTCAGACGGGAGCTGGAAGAAGGCGAATCAAGCCGCCCGATCAGCCGCGCCTCGCGGACCGTCTCGACAGAATTTGGGATTCTCGCGCTAGCGTCCGCCATGCTGACTCTCGGTGTCACCCGCCGCCGGGCCGTCGTCTAGTTAGACGCGGACCTACGGAAAAGGATGTATGGGTCGGGCTGACACGCCATCTGAATCATTGTAACATAGCAAGAGTCGAGCAATTTTCGACTTTCGATTCCTTGCTCAGCATGTACAACAATGCGAAAGGGTTTCCGATTTCTCCGCGATGCCTAAGATCCAGGACCTGAAGAGCACCCTGAACCTTCCCAAGACCGAATTTCCCATGAAGGCGCGCCTCCCAGAACGCGAGCCGGAGCAACTGGCCGCTTGGGAGAAGATGGGAATCTATCGCCTCATTCTGGAAGCGCGGGCCGGCAAGCCGCTGTTTGTCCTGCACGATGGCCCGCCGTATCCGACCGGCGAAATTCACCTGGGAACCGGACTGAACAAGATCGTCAAGGACCTGATCGTCAAATCGAAATCGATGGCAGGCTATCAAGCGCCCTACATTCCGGGCTGGGATTGCCACGGGTTGCCGATCGAGACGAAGGTCGAAAAAGAGCTGGGCGGCAAAACGACGAAAGTGACCGCCGCGGAATTCCGCCGGAAATGCCGCGATTTTGCGGCGGGCTACATCGAAAATCACCGCCGGGAATTCAAGCGGCTGGGTGTCTTCGGCCAGTGGGACCAGCCGTATCTTACGATGGACCCGCACGACGAAGCCTGCATCGCGAGCGCGTTTATCGATTTCCTCGAAAAGGGATACGTGTATCGCGGGCTCAAGCCTGTTTACTGGTGCATTTACGATCGCACGGCGCTGGCCGAGGCGGAAATCGAATACGAGGATCACCTCAGCCCGTCGATCTGGGTGAAGTTTCCAATCCTGCCAGCGGAAAAATTGCAGAAATTAGGGCTAACGGGCGATGTGAGTGCGCTCATCTGGACGACCACTCCGTGGACACTTCCTGCCAACCGCGCGCTGGCGTTTCATCCTGATTTCGAATACGTCGTAGCCGATACGCCCGCCGGAAAGTTGCTGCTGGCGAAGGACCGCGTTGATGCGTTTTCGAAGGAACTGAAAATCGAAGTCAGCGGAATCTCCGGTGGATGGAAGGGCCGGGAATTCGAGGGCGTGCAATTCCAGCATCCATTTCTAGACGATCTGCGTGTTCCCGGCGTGCTGGCGGATTACGTCACGCTCGATCAAGGCAGCGGCATCGTGCACACGGCGCCGGGGCACGGCGCGGACGACTTCCGCACCGGACAGAAATATGGCCTCGAAGCCTACGCGCCGCAGGACGACGACGGCCGCTTCACCGAAGGTCTGCCGGAGTACAAGGGCAAGACCGTGTTCGAAGCGAATCCGATCGTCATCGAGCTGCTGAAGAAGCGAGGGAGACTCGTGGGCGCGCGCGATTTCGCGCACAGCTATCCGCACTGCTGGCGCTGCCACAATCCAGTGATTTTTCGCGCCACCGAGCAGTGGTTCATCCACATGGACGCAGGCACGGAATCGATTCCCGCGCCGAAAGCGCCGCCGTTGCGGGCGGCCGCGCTCGCGGAAATCGAAAAGGTGAAATGGAAGCCGGAATGGGGACGCGAGCGAATGCGCGAAATGGTGGCCGAGAGGCCCGACTGGTGCATTTCGCGCCAACGCTTTTGGGGCGTGCCGCTGATTATTTTCACCTGCGAAAAGTGTGGCGACTACTTGAAGGATTTTCAGGCGCTGCGAAACGTGATTCCGTTCTTTGAAAAAGAAGGCGCGGACGCGTGGTACACCCACACAGCCGAAGAGCTGCTTCCGCCCGGCACGAAGTGCCCCTGCGGCGGCAGCAAATGGAGGCAGGAAGCGGACATCCTCGACGTTTGGTTCGAGTCCGGCTCGACCTATCTGGCGGTTCTTAGCGAAAAAGACGGCACGTTTCCTGCGGACGTCTATATGGAAGGCCCCGACCAGTTCCGCGGCTGGTTTCAAAGCTCGCTGCTGAATTGCACAGGCGTGCGCGGGCGCGCGCCGTATAAGCAAGTGATCGCGCACGGCTGGACGCTCGACGACAAGGGCCAGCCGATGTCGAAATCGCTCGGCAACGCCATGTATCCCGCGGAAATCTCGGCAAAGTGGGGCGCGGATTTGCTGCGCGTCTGGGTGGTGTCGCAGGACTACACCTCGGACGTGCGCATGTCCGAAGCAACCATGCAGCAGCTGGCCGAAGCGTACCGCAAAATCCGCAACACATTTCGGTTCGCGATTTCGAATTTGTTCGACTTCGATCCGGCGAAAGATTCGCTCGCCGACAGCGACCTCTGGGAAATGGACGCCTGGATGCTGCGGCGCACGGGAACGCTGATTCGCGAGTGCCGCGAATGGTACGCGAATTTTGAATTTCATCGCGTCTATCACGCGCTGCACGATTTCTGCGTCGTGGACCTGAGCGCGTTTTATTTCGACGTGCTCAAGGACCGCCTCTACACGTTTGCTCCGCACACACGCGGCCGCCGCTCGGCGCAGACGGCCGTGTGGCGCATCGCTTCGGCGCTGGTTCGGCTGGCCGCACCGATCATGGTCTTCACGACGGAGGAAATCTGGAAATATCTGCCGCAAGCCGCTGCGGCAGCGCCGAGCATTCATATGGCGGCGTTTCCGGAAGCGGACGAATTTGAAAAAGCGCTCGATGATGCGCGCGCGAAGAATTGGGACCGCCTGCTGACCGTGCGCGAAGAGGTGCTGAAGGCGCTCGAACCGGCGCGCGTGGCGAAAACGATCGCGGCGAACCTCGAAGCAAAAACGACGCTCTCCGCGGACAAAGACCTCGCGGGACTTCTGCGCCAGAACGAAAAATTTCTCCCCGGCCTGTTTATCGTCTCGCAGGTGGAAATCGCCGACCGCAACGGCAGCGGGCCGGCCGCATCCGGCGGCCCGGAAGTCTCCGTGGAAGTCGAGAAGGCGCACGGCAAGAAATGCGAGCGCTGCTGGAATTATTCGACGCACGTCGGCGAAAGCGCCGAATACCCCACGCTGTGCGAGCGCTGCACGGCCGCACTCGAGGAAATCGAGCGGACCACCACGGCCGGAAAGACGGGGGACTGAATGTACGGCGCGCGTCGCGGCTGGCAGGGCCACGCGGTTCTCGCGCTTGCGGTTCTGGTTGCCGATCAGTTGAGCAAGTACGCCGTGGACAAATTTACCGCGTCAGGTTCGCTGCGCGTGATCGTTCCGGGCCTGTTGAATCTGGTGCACACGAATAATCGAGGCGTGGCTTTCGGATTGTTCGCGGATTCCTCCTCGCCCTGGCTTGCTCCCATTCTTGTGGCATTCTCAGTCGGCGTGATTTTTCTGCTTCTCTGGCTGCTGGCCACCTCTCGCGCGGGCGGACGCATGGGCCAGTTGGGGTTGGCGCTGATTTTGGGCGGTGCGGCGGGAAACGTGCTCGACCGCGTGGTGCGCCGCAGCGTCACCGACTTCATCGACTTCCACATCGGCAGCTATCACTGGTACACGTTCAATCTGGCGGATTCCGCCATTGTGTGCGGAGCGGCACTGGTGGTGCTAGAACTTTTCCGCGATTGGTCGCATCATAGTTCGGAGCGGGCTTAAAGCCAGCGATGCATCCGATTCTCTTCCAATACGGGCACATCACGATTTATTCCTACGGCGTGCTGGTCGCCACGGGCGTGTTGCTCGGGTTGTGGTATGCGCGGCGGCAGGCTCTGCGCGCGGGCCTCGATCCTGAAAAAGTATGGAACCTCGGGCTGTACCTGGTTCTCTGCGCGCTGGTTTTTGCGAAAGTGTGGCTGGTTCTTTCCGCGTGGGACTACTACTGGGCGCATCCACGTGAAATTCTCAGCGAAGCCGTTTTTCAGTCTGGCGGAACATTCTACGGAGGCCTTCTCGGCGGCATCGGTCTAGTCGTCGCCTACACCTACGTCCAGAAAATGCCGCTCCTGCGCGTTCTCGACGTCTTCGCTGCTGCCATTCCGCTGGGGCACGCTATTGGGCGACTCGGCTGCTTCGCCGCCGGATGCTGCTACGGCAAGCCGACGACTGCGCCATGGGGAATCGTTTTCACCAGCCCTTTTGCCTACCGGCTTGCCGGAACGCCGCTGGGCGTGCATCTGCATCCGACAGAGCTCTATGAATCTGCCGCCGAATTTCTGAATTTTCTGTTTCTCGTGTGGCTCGGCAAGCGGCAGAAATTCACAGGGCAGATATTCGGCACGTATCTGATCCTCTATGGTTTCGAGCGCGGCACGATCGAATTTTTCCGAGGCGATCCTGGCCGGACGATGATGTTCAACAACAGCGTGTCGCTTATGCAGATCGTGAGTGTCGTGATGATCCTCACCGGCGCGTTTCTATGGTGGCGCGGGCTTCGCGGCGACGCGCCCATCGCGCCGAACGCTCCGGCCCACGCAGCGACGGGAGACTGACGGGCGCGCCTTCGCGCAGCGATTCTCGCTTGAACGCGAGCAGTGATTGGCGCTGCCTCCCACCGCACACTTTCCTGATGACCGATTCCCACAAGACCTTTGACGTTTCCTCCGATGACGCCGGCCAGCGCCTGGACCGCTTCCTATCCGCTCAATTGCCCGGCCAGAGCCGCACACACATTCAATCGCTACTCGAAGAAGGCCGCATCCGCGTCGACGGGATTGCGCGCAAGGCCTCGCACCGCGTCGAGGAGGGCGAAAGCGTCAGAATCGACCTGCCCGAACCGCGTGCTTCGCATGTCGAACCGGAGGCGATTCCGCTCGACATTCTCTATGAGGACGATTCCGTCGCCGTCATCAACAAACCGGCGGGCATGACGGTTCACCCCGGAGCCGGAAACGAATCCGGCACGTTGGTCGCCGCGCTCCTCGATCGGTATGGCGCGAAGGGATTGTCGACCGTCGGCGGCCCGCTGCGCCCGGGAATCGTTCACCGGCTCGACAAGGAAACCTCAGGTGCGATGGTGATCGCCCGGACGGATGAAGCCCACCTTCGTCTCGTCGATGAATTTCGCGACCGCGAGGTCGAGAAAATCTACATTGCTCTGCTGCACGGAAATTTGAAAGGTGATTCCGGCGTCGTCGAGCTGCCGGTAGCGCGCGACCTTCGCCGGCGATCGCGCATGACGGCGCGGCGGCGCGAGGGCCGCGCTGCGAAGACGGCCTGGCGCGTCCTTGCACGCGCTGGCGCCGCGTTTACTCTCATCGAAGCGGAACTGCACACGGGAAGGACGCACCAAATCCGCGTTCATTTTTCGGCGCTCGGCGCGCCCGTGGTCGGGGACACGCTCTATGGCGCGCCGCGGCAGGAGCGCGTCGACAAAACACCGCTTGCTCCTCTGGGGCGAAATTTTCTGCACGCCGCACGCCTGGCTTTCGATCATCCCCTCACGGGCCGCCGCGTCGAGGCCCGCGCACTGCTGCCAGAGGAGCTGGTCCGCTATCTCGAATCGCTCGCGGCAGCGGCAAAATTAAAACCGCATTCGTTTGACGTTGCGCTCGCGCCGTACCTATAATTTCCCTTGTGAAAGTTCAACGGGTTCTGGTTTTAGTCATCGGATTGGTCCTGCTCGCGGGCCGCACCAGTTTTGCGCAACAGCAGAAGCCGACGACACCTCCCGCTCCGCAAGGGCCCGTACCTTCGGGAGTCGCTCCCGCCCCGCAGCAAAAAGCTCCGCCGACCATTCAGGTGACTACGGGCCTCGTCCACTTGGTCGCCACGGTCACCGACCGCCATCACGACCTCGTCACCGATCTCGACGAGAACGATTTCAAGGTGGCCGAAGACGGCGTGCCCCAGCAAATAAAATTTTTCGGCCGGGAAACGGATCTGCCGCTGCGCATCGCGCTGCTGCTCGACACCTCGAATAGCATTCGCGAGCGCCTGGAATTCGAGCAGGACGCAGCCATCGATTTTCTCTACAGCGTGATCCGCCACAACCAGGACGACCGCGCGTTTCTGATGACCTTTGACAACGAGCCTGAAGTGATTCAGGACTACACTGGCGACCTCGACTTGCTTTCCAAGGCCATTCGCGCGCAGCGCGCCGGCGGCGGAACTGCTCTCAACGACGCGATCGTGCTTGCTTCCCAAAAACTCCTGAATTCGCCCCCGCCGACAGGAAAGGACACCGATGTGCGCCGTGTGATGGTGCTGATCAGCGACGGCGACGACAACCTGAGCGACCACGCGCTGAGCGACGCCGTCGAGGCGGCGATTCGTGCCGAGGCCTCGATTTATTGCATCAGCACCAGCACGGAATGGCTCTCCGTCGATACAGGCACGCCGAGAAAATATCACCTCGAGGCGGGCGACAAAGTGCTCGAAGAGTTTGCCGATCAAAGCGGCGGGCGCGTCTTCTTTCCTTACAAGGTGGAGGACCTGGCGCAGTCTTTCCTGGATATCGGCGACGAGCTTCGCAGCCAGTATTTCATCGCCTACGCTCCCTCCAATCCCGCCACCAATGGAAAGTACCGCGTGATCGACGTGACTACGGACCGCAAGGGCCTGACCGTGCGCACGCGCAAGGGGTATTACTCGACCACGGCTGCGGCGCCCGTTTTCGCGCCGCCTCCAGGCAGTTAACATTCGTCGGAAAGTATTAGGCCCGGTGGAAGTGCAAGGCTTTAGTCTGGCGATAAACTTCTGCGCACTACCGCGGGCTTGAGCCCCGGACCTTCTCGGCCCGCTTCTTTCCAAGACTTGTCCAGCGGATAGGTTTAGCTTCGGAGGTTTTCACCAGCGCTAGTGCCAGGGCGCGTAGTATCCCTTGCGCGCCAGAAGCTTCGCGTCCGGCTTGTCAACTTCCACGTGAATTTTGCGGTAGGTTCCGTCGCGCTTGTCGTTCGAGGGCGTGTAAGACACCAGGTATTGCGAGTGCAGCTCTTCAGTAAGTTCGTCGAAAGCCTTGTCGAGCGATTTTTCGCCGTGAATATCGATCACGCGCCCGCCCGTCTGCTCGGCCATCCGGTGAGCAACTCCCGCGCCGTAGCCTTCAATCGCGCTAAAATCGCGAATCAACAAGAAGTGGATGACCGCGTCGGCGCGCTGCGCGGATTCGATGGCGTCGTTTTCGCTCATCTTGCTGCCGTTATCTTCCGCGTCGGATAGAATCACCAGGGCTTTACGTCCCGCCTCCTGCCCCAGTTGATCGTGGCACGCCAGATAGACTGCGTCGTAAAGATTCGTCCCGCCGCCTTGCGACGGGATCGTTCCCGCTGTTCCGCCGATTCCCGAAGCATCCACGTTGATTTGCGCTCGTTGAATGCCTTCATCGAGCGTGCTCGGGTCCTCCGTGAAATCGGCCAGCATGTCCACGTCGGTATCGAACGACATCACCATGGCTTCATCCCGCTTCCGCAACACTTCGCGGACAAACCGCGAGGCAGCATCTTTTTCGGCGGGAAGAATGCGATACATGCTGCCGCTGGTATCCATGAGCATCGCCAATGTGATCGGCACGTCGGTCTCGCGCGAGAAAAACTCCACTTTCTGCTCCACGCCGTCTTCGTATACCTTGAAGTCGTCTTTGGTGAGCCCGGTGACGATCGAATGGTCTTTGCTTCGCACGGTGACGAACACGTTCACCAAATTGACTTGCGACTTTAGCGTTTGTGGGGAGTGGGGAATCTGGTTCGCTTGTTGCTGCTGCGGCGGCGCGGGACTCGAACCGGGAGGCCGCATCGGCCCTACCTGCTGACCCCAGCATTGCAGGCCGGGAAAGACGGCGAAGGCGAGGATTGCGAAGGCCGCCGCAAAGCTGGTGCGTCGCATTGTATAATCCTTTCGAATTGCCGAGGTCTGGCGGAGGACAGCGTCCTCGCTTCTACGATGCACCGAGCGCTTCGGCGGATGTTTCGCTCGAAATTTCCGGGTCCAGCAACAACCAGCTATGATTATGAGGGAAAATGCCCACGGAGGGAAACCGGGTGAGCTCGCATATGAGAAGTCTTGCGGCCTTTGCAATTGTGGCGGGGCTTCTGGCCGGGCTCTTCGTTCCTCCATCGGCGGCGCAGAATAATCCGCAGCCGCACGGCGTTCCGCCAGGCACACCAGCCCGGCCTGCGGCTCCCAGCGCGCAGGCGCAACATCCGGGGCGCATCGTCGTGCCGTCGAGCGCCGTGCTCGTTCCCGTCACGGTGAAGGACAGGCAGGGAAGTCTTGTCGGCGGGCTGACGAAGGAGGATTTCCGCATCTTCTGCGACAACGTCGAGCAGGTCATCTCCTATTTCTCCGCCGATCCCTTTCCGCTGTCCGCCGTCGTGCTGGTGGACGACGACCTGTCGTCGAGGCAGGCCGACGAGGTGCAGAGGAGCCTGACGGCGATCGCCGCCGGGTTCGGGCCGAACGACGAAGTGGCGCTGGTCACCTACGACCAGTTTCCACACCTCGTCTCCGACTTCTCCTTCAACAACGATCTGCTCTTCACGCAACTGAAGCGCCTCGACCTGAATTCGCACTTCTCCAATATTCCCGACACCGGACCGATGACCGCCGGGCCGATGATCAACGGGCAGTCGCAAGCCACGGGCGTGCCGACCGTGGGCGCGAGCATCAACTCCGTGACGAAGGACATGGACGACGCCATATACGAAGCCGGGGAAATGCTGAGGAGCCGCGGGCGCGACCGGCGCAAGATCATCTTCATCGTCACCGACGGCGCCGATTCGCGCACCAACGATCACTCGTTCGACGAGACGCTGCAGTTGCTCCTCTCGAACGACATTTCCGTTTACGCCATCTCCGTCGGCCACGCGTTCCTGCAGAAGCAGACGAGGCGCCTGGAACACTACGCGCAGGGAACCGGCGGAGATAATTTCTATGCGTCGAAGGCCGGCGACCTTGGCCGCTTATACCCGACCGTCTCGGAGCAGGCGCGCAACCAATACACGCTGGTGTTTTCGCCGCAGGACCTTCACAAGGACAAGGATTATCATCCGATCGAAGTGCGCGTGACGCGTCCCGACCTGACGATCCTCGCGCGCGAAGGCTTCTACCAACCCGGCGCAGCCGTCAAGAAATAATTTTCGCGAAGGGAAAGAGCGAGGCGGGCGCTGCGAAGATGCAGCGCGAAAAACCGCGGGGGAAATTTTTCAACACCGATTGAATTTTCCATTGCCGCGTGTTGCGCGCTTCTTCGCGCAAAAGTTTTTCTTCTTGACTTCATTCTCACGCGCGCTTATAGATGGACGTGCGGTGGAAATGATTTTATTTCTTCCGCGGGAGAAAGCCGCAAGGCAGTTCATGCGCGAACGCCGAGCGGGCTGGCAAATCAATAGCCCGAAGAAAATAGACGGGGCGTCCGGGAAATCCGAGACGCCCCGTTTTTGTTTTTGGCGGCATCCGCTCATCGCAATCTTCTATCCGCTCGATCCGGCGCGCGGCGCGGCCGGCGCAATCGACAGCAGCTCCTCATGCGCCGGGCACACCGGCTTGAAATCGCAGTAGCGGCAGCCGAATCCGGGCGCGGCGCGGAATTCTCCGGCGCGAATCAGGTCCGCCGTCTCGTAGATTTCTTCCTTCAATTCTTTCAGCGCCTTTGCGTCGCGCGCGGTCGCCACGGCTTCGTTGGACATCAGGTTATAGAAGACGAGCCGCTCGGGATCGAGTTCCAGCACTTCCTGCGTCGCCAGCGCGTAGACGCTCAACTGCAAATTGTCGTCAGTTTTTTTCTGGTCTTTCGGCTTCCCGGTTTTGTAATCGACGATCTCGACGGCGTCGTTCGCCAGGCGGTTGATCTGGTCGATACGCCCGGTGACAACGACGTCGTGTTCGAGCGGCAGCTCGAACGGCTTCTCCTGAAACATCACGTCCGAGGGCGCCTTCAGGTACGATTTGCAAAACGCCGCGAGCTGCTCGCGGCCCGTCTTTTTGTATTCCTCTTCCTGATATTCGTCGGGGAAACCGGCCGAGGACCATTCGCGGTCGTAAATGGCGAGCACGTCATCGAGCGACGGCTTGTGGCCCTCCTTCACCGCGCCGACAAAATCTTTCACCGTTTTGTGCATCACGTTGCCAAACGTCATCTCCGCGTGCGGCCCGCCGCGCAATCCCCAGCCGTACTGAAACAGGTATTTCATCGGGCAGCTTTTGTAGGCTTCGATGGCCGAGGCGCTCAACTGCAACGGCTCGGGCCGCGGCGGATGATACGCCTTGGCCCACAGCGCGATGCGCGAATAGGCCTTCGCATTTTCGCCCGCCGCGCCAAAAAGCTGTGCGGGATCGGAAGAGGCCGCTACGGCTCCCGCGGCGTCTTCCGTCGACGGCATCTCGACTGGCGGCGCGAGCTGCTGCGCGTCCTGCGCCTTGATTTTCGGATTGCGCAGAAAATCTTCGAGGAATTGCGAAGGCTTCTTGCGTTTGTTGACGATGGTCGAAAGCGTCAGCCGCTGCCGCGCGCGCGTCAGCGCCACGTAGAAGAGCCGCCGCTCCTCTTGAATCTGAAAATCGCCCTTGGGCATTTCTTCCTTCATCAGCTCGGCGGGAAATTCGAAGACGGGACGGCGCACGCCGGAAGGGAAGTCGTTGCGCGAAACGCGCAGGATGAAGACGTGCGGAAACTCGAGGCCCTTCGCACCGTGAACGGTCATCAACTGCACGGCGTCCTGCGAGGGAATTTCGTCGATTTGAATGTCGCCGCTGGCCTCGCGAAAATAAAAAAGATATTCGAGAAAATCGGCGAGCTTTTTTCCTTCGCTCTTCCGCTCCCACTCCTTCACGAACTCGACCAGGCGGTCGAGGTATTGCGAATCGGCTTCCGAGGGCAGCGGCGAAAGTTCGAGCGCGGCAATCAGCTCGTCGAGCAACTCCGTCATGCGCAATTTGCGCGCGCTTTGGCGCAGGCGCGCCAGCAGCTCGACAAACTCGCCGAGCCTGACGCCGGGGCGAGTGAACGGCGCTTCGTTCCGCGCCGTTTCCGCTTCGTCCGCCAGCGGGCGGCGATGATTTTTGTCCGCGCGCTCGGCGAGGCGCACGAGATCTTTCGGCTCGAGGCCCCAATACGGCGCGGCAAGCGCCCGGGCGCAGGCGACGTTGTCGCCCGGCTCGCCGATCAGGCGCAGCCAGGCCATCAGGTCGCGCACCAGAGTGCTCGACTGAATCGAGAATTTGCGAATCACGAACGGAATGCGCAACCGCCGCAGCACGCCCAGCAACTCTTCGCGGTGCGTGTGTTTGCGGTAGAGCACGGCCATCGTGCCCCACGAAGCGCCGGCTTCGTGCAGCCGCACGATTTCCGAGGCCACCCAGTGCGCCTCTTCGGCAGGCGTCGCAAATTCCGCCACGCGAATTTTTTCGCCTTCGCGGTTCTGCGTCGCGAGCGCCTTGGGCGGCAGCAGCGGCGAGCGCTCGTTATTGCCGATCACTTCCTCGGCGATGCGCAGGATTTTGCGCGTCGAGCGGTAATTCTGCGCGAGCGAGACGAGGTGCTTCGAGGTTTCCGGGCCGTGCTTCGGCTCGCGCACGCCGCAAAAGCGCTGGAGAAAAATCGTGAAGCTGCCGAACGACGCGCCGCGGAAGCGGTAGATGGCCTGCGCGTCGTCGCCCACCGCGACGATGTTGCGGTGCTGCTCCGCCAGCAGCCAGAGCAATTCGAGCTGGGCGATGTTCGTGTCCTGAAATTCGTCGACGAGGATAAAGCGGAATTGCGCGCGAAGTTGCCCGCGCAGAGCGGCGTCCCGACGCAGCAGCTCGACGGCGCGCTGAAGCTGCCCGCCGAAGGTGATGAAGTTTCTCTCGCGCAGGAGCCGCTCACTCGCGCGATACACGCGAGCGAGCTCTTCCTGCTTCTCGACTTCCTCTCCGGCGATCGAGCGCGCGTCCGGCTCCATTTTTGCCTTTTGCGCGTCGTAGATTTTGCGCAGCCCGGCGACGTATTTGTCGTAATCGTCCGGCGTCACCAGCTCGTCCTGGCAGCGCGAAAAAAACTGCTCGAAGTCGCTCAGAAATTCCGCCGGCTCCTGCAGGCGCTTGAAATGCTTCAGGCCCAGCTCGCCGATATTGCGCCGCAGCAGGATGCGGTGGTCCAGATTGTCGAGCACTTCGACGTTCGGGTCGGCGGCTTTCAGAATTTTGTCGAGGCAGAATTTGTGGAACGTGCTGAGCCACACGCCTTCGGCGCGCTCGCCCACCAGCTTCACTACGCGGTGCTTCATTTCGCCTGCAGCTTTGTCGGTGAACGTGAGCGCGAGGATGCTTTCGCCCGCGAGCGAGGGATCGTCTTCGAGCAGGCGGCGGATGCGCTCGGTGATGACGCGCGTCTTGCCGGTGCCCGCGCCTGCAACGACGAGCAGCGGCCCTTCGGCGTGTTCGACGGCGCGGCGCTGGTCGTCGTTTAGCTCGAATTCGTACGGCTTGGTCATGTAGCGATGAAGTTCATCGTAGCTGAATTCGTCAGGCGGGAATAGGGTGCACGAATTTCCGGGGCGGGCGAGCGACGGAAGGCAGAGTCGGCGACCCCGGATTTTGTTGCGAACCGGATCAGGCGCGAGTGATTGTTTTCTGTGAGTTACAGCGAATCCGGTTTTTGACTGTGTTGCGAACCGAAAGGCTGTAAGTGGTGATTGGTGAATCCCGCCATGGCGGGCCGGGGTGATTGGTGATCCATGACGGGTGATTTGTGAGCGCCAATGGAGTAATGCTCCGGCATCCTCGCCGCGAGGGCGTGCGGACGGTCGAAGCGTGGGCCAACCGCTTCGTCCCCTCGATTTCCGCTTTGCCGTTGCCAGCCGCATCGCAACACACCTCGATTCACGCTAGCAGAAAAGCGAAACGCGAAGAACGAGACTTCGGTCTGGATTTGGTCCAGTTTTAGGACTGTCCTGCCAGGACTGGCCGAAGGGACAGGTCGGCGAAGCTCGACCCACGGCCGCCATGCCTTCTGTTGATTTCTCCTCGCGGCGCCGCTACAATTCCCACTCCAGTAGGTTTAAAGTTGTGAAATAGGACCCACCCTTCCGGCTCCGCTCCATTCGGATTCTCCGCCAAGGAGGCCGCCCGTGCCCGTCGAAGAAAACGTTACCCTGATGCGCCGCTGGTACAACGATCTGTGGAACGAAGACCGCGTCCAGACAATTCACGACCTGATGGACAAGAACGCCGTAGTCATCGGTCCAGGCAATCCTCCCTCGGAGATTCGCGGGCCGGCGGAGTTCGAGCGGTTTTACCACGAGATTCGGAAGGCATTCGCGAAGCAGCGCTTTCACATCGAAGATATTTTCGGCGTTGAGGACAAGGTGGTGACGCGCTGGTGCGATGAAGCCGTTCACGTGGGGGATTTTCAGGGCATCCCGGCGACGAACCGCACCGTGCGCGTCTCGGGCATCTCGATCGTCGAATGCGAGAACGGGAAGATCGTGCGCGGCTGGGATCATTGGGACCAACTCGGGCTGATCCACCAGCTCACGATGCGAGCCGCCGGCGCAGATTAATCTGCTTGATTGCCTTTAGTAGCGCTGGCGTCTCGCTGGTTGATTATGTTTGCGTGCCGAAGAAAGAGCCAGCGAGACGCTGGCGCTACGTAGCTCCTGCTGCGGATGGAGCGGCCGGATTCGCCGCTGGCGGCTTGGCACCCTTGATGACGAGCCAGAGAATCAGCGCCAACTCGCCGAAGAATGCTGGCTGAGCGTAGCCGAATACCTTGTCCTGATATTGCGGCGCCAGCACCCCTGTAAAACTCAAGACCACGTAGGCCAGGCCGCCGAGCGCTAGCCACACGCCTAGGAACGGCGGCAGGAATCGCGACCGGTACACAAGCGCCGCGAGCGGGAAGAGCCACACTCCCCAGAGAATCTCCGCAGCGGTGTTTTGATGGCCGTGCAGCTTGAGAAACAGCATGGCCAGCGCGTCCCGCTGCGGCTTGTCGAACGCGGAGAGGAAGTCGGCTCCGCTCGCGGCGGTCAGGGCGCCGAGGTCGCTGACTGCGTTCACCAGGTAGATGACGGCGGGCATCACGCCTCCGAGGATCACCACCAGCACCGCGAGGTTGCGGTCCACTCGCTCGAAGAGACGGTAGAACGCCAGCACGAGGAAAATCAGGACCACTGCGCACACCAGGTCGCTCGCGACGCCCAAGCGGAACAGCCGCTCGTGCGCGGCGATATTTGCGGCTGTTGCGGGCGCGTTGCCGTCAACGAACAGTTTGTTGGGAATGTAGACGAGGCGCAGCGGGCCGAGGAGGGCAAGCAGCAGGTACCACAGTCCGGCCACCCTGCCGGGATTGCGCGTCGAGCTCATAATTCCTCCCTTGTTGTGAGGGGACTAGTGTAAGCGGCCTGGTATAGATACGGCGAGAGCTCGCAAAATATTTCAGTTTCGCCGCAAAAAGCTCAGGCGTCGCCGCTCGCCTGACAGCTTCTGCCTGCTGTACTCTCCGACGCAAATTGACGGGATAGGGGATAGGCTAGCGCGAAACTGCCCTATTTCGCATGGTGCTCATCCAATTCTAACCGGACAGGCGAGGCGTTACGTTCTCGCAAGCCGCCGAAGAACCGTACGGTAGCGATTCACAAAAGAATCCACAACGGCTTCGTAGAAGTAAAAGCTGTTACTGTCGGTGCCGTCTTCCTCTCGGAGCCTACATATCTCTCGTATCCTTTTCACTTCCCTTATTCCAACTTCACGATTTTCGCCCGGCCAAGACATACTGCCAATCCGCTTTGAGATCTGCATCTCGCGTTTTGAGAACAATCCTTTTGTGACGATTTCGTGGCGCACGATGTCGATGCTGTTATCCTTCGGATTTTCGAGATAATAACCAAAACTCTTGAGAATGTTTCGTAGCTCGCGGTACGTGATGATCTTCTCGCCGCGTCGAATTCGGTCTGAGCGCTCACGGATCCCTCTTCCCGGTTTGGGACACTGGAGGCTTGTCGAAGACCTTATGAACTCCCGGTCAAATCTGACTTAGCACCTCTGCTGAAGATCCAAGTGGCGTTCGACCGAGAAATCACGCATCCCCTTGCGAAGCGGACAAAGAAACTGTTTCAGCCTACGTCCAAGGACAATCGAGGGTGGCTTGTTCCAACTGAGCTTAAGACACCTCACCTGAGGGTGTCGGCGGATGCGCTTCCACGGGCACTTCGAATCTTGGATGCTCTTTTTGTTGCGATAGAGGAGGATGGGCACCCTCTTTCCTGGCCAACGGATCCAAAAGCCACGTTGAAAATTTTGGTCGACGGAGAGGAAATCGAGCTAATCCTGGAAGAGATCTTCACCCAAAAACCTCACGCTCTCACTCCCGAGGAAAGTGCACAAAAAAAGAGATACTTGTACGATTATTCTCCCAAATGGGACTACGTTCCCTCCGGAGTCCTTCACCTCGCAATTGAAAACCTACCTTATGAACTCAGTCGTTTGCGCAAATCTTGGCGGGACGGAAAAACAAGGCGGATTGAAGATTGCTTGAGCGATTTCGTAGCAATTCTTCCTCATGTTGCTAAATTGGAAAAGATCGTGAAGGAAAATAGAGAACGCGAGGAAATGAAAAGAAGGGAAGAACAAAAGCAAGCTGAGGATTTGACCCGAAAGCGAGAGGAGTATGCACGGAAAGAAAAAGTCGCAGATCGATTCCTTGATCTCTGGCGCAAGAGCAAAGCTTTCACTGACTTGGCAGATTCGATTAACAAAGCCTTGGAAACTTCAACGGCCACCGAGGAGCAAGAGACGGAAATTCGCAAAATTTCCGATTGGATCGCTAAACACGCATTGAATTTAGATCCTTTGACAGACTTCGATTGGATGATCCGACAGTTCAAAGATCCATACAGCCACTACGACTGATGAGTGATTGAGATCGTGCTCGGGTTCTCGACATTTGCCTACGAAATGTCGTGGGGGAGGGCAGTTTTGCCCTAGCCTATCCCCTATCCCCGACGCAAATTGACCACTGCGCCGCGCACGGCCTATACTGATATTTCCGCAAGAAGCGCATCGCAAGGAGCAGCACGTGGCAAACACCGAAAATCCTGTGATTCTCTCGGCTGTCCGCACGCCGATTGGAAAATTTATGGGCGGCCTTTCGCCGCTCACTGCGACGGAACTGGGCGCGAAAGTGGTCGCCGAAGCCGTGCGCCGCGCGGACATCGACGCGAACATCGTGGACGAAGCGATTCTAGGCAACGTGGTGCAAGCGGGACTCGGGCAAAATCCGGCGAGGCAAGCGGCTCTGCGCGGCGGGCTGAACCCCCGCGTCGCCGCGATGACCATCAACAAAGTGTGCGGCTCGGGGCTGAAGGCAGTGGCGCTGGCGGCGCAAGCGGTGGCGCTCGGCGAATCGCAGATGGTGGTGGCGGGCGGCATGGAGTCGATGTCCAACTGCCCCTACCTGCTCGAACACGCGCGCACGGGATTCCGCCTGGGCAATCAGGAGCTGGTCGACTCGATGATTCACGATGGCCTGTGGGACGCCTTCGAGGACTTCCACATGGGCGTCACCGGCGAACTCGTCGCCGAAAAATACAAAATCACGCGCGAGGAGCAGGACAAATTCGCGCTCGCGAGCCACCAGAAGGCGGTGCGCGCGATCAAGTCGTGCTTCTTCGGCGCGCAAATCGTGCCCGTGGAGATTCCGCAGAAGAGGGGCGAGCCGATCATCGTCAAGACAGACGAATCGCCGCGCGAAGACACATCTCTTGAAGCGCTCGCCAGGCTGAAGCCCGCTTTCAAAAGAGACGGCACGGTGACGGCCGGCAACGCCCCCGGCACGAATGACGGCGCGGCGGCGGTGGTGGTGACGAGCGAAGCGAACGCCTCACGTCTTGGCAAGCAGCCGATGGCGCGCATTGTCGCGCAAGCCGTGAGCGGCGTCGAGCCGAAATGGGTGATGATGGCGCCGGTGGACGCCGTCGAAAAGCTGCTCGCGAAAACCGGCTGGGACCGCGACAAGGACGTGGACCTCTACGAGCTGAACGAGGCATTCGCGGTTGCCGCGCTTGCCGTGACGCGCGAACTGCACCTTAATCCGGAAAAGGTCAACGTGAACGGCGGCGCGGTGGCGCTGGGCCATCCGATTGGCGCATCCGGCGCGCGCGTGCTGGTGACGCTGCTCTACGAATTGCAGCGGCGCAACTTGAAGCGCGGCGTCGCGGCGCTGTGCCTCGGCGGCGGGAATGCCGTCGCGCTCGCCGTCGAGCGCCCGTAGCCGCACGGCTTTCTCTGGCTTCCCGATCCTAGGCACGAAGTGTTTGGAATACGGCGGCTTGACACCCGCTTTGCCTTTCATAGAGTGGCGCAGACCGCGCCACCTTTCGTGACTTCGCATTTTCCGCTACCATCTTCCTCCGCTATGACAACTGACGCCATCAAAACCATTGCCATTCTCGGCTCGGGGACGATGGGCAACGGCATTGCGCACGTGTTTGCGCGGTCGGGCTATTCCGTGATTCTGTGCGACGTCGAGCAGCGGTTTCTCGACCGCGGGCTTGAAACCATCTCGAAAAATCTCGACCGAGAAGTAAAAAAAGGCAAGCTCGCGGAAGCGGACAAGCCCGCCGTGCTCGAACGCATCCTGGCGACGACGGATTTGTCCGCCATCGCCTCGGCCGATCTCGCGGTGGAGGCCGTTCCCGAGCAGCGCGAACTGAAAATCCGCGCACTCAAGGATGCCGACGCCCTCCTGAAGCCCGCCGCGATTCTCGCGTCCAACACCTCGTCAATCTCCATCACCGAGCTCGCCGCGCAAACCTCGCGCCCGGAAAAATTCATCGGCATGCACTTCATGAATCCCGTGCCGGTGATGCAGTTGGTGGAGGTGATTCGCGGGCTTGCGACTTCGGACGAGACGTTCGCAGCCATCATGTCCCTCTGCGAGCGCCTGGAAAAAAAGCCTGTGGCTGTAAACGACGCGCCCGGTTTCGTCTCGAACCGCGTGCTGATGCCGCTGATCAACGAAGCGGCGTTTGCCGTGATGGAGGGCGTCGCGACGCCGGAAGCCGTCGACGCCGTGATGAAGCTCGGCATGAATCATCCGATGGGTCCGCTTGAGCTTGCGGACTTCATCGGCCTCGATGTGTGCGTGGATATTCTGGAAGTGCTCTACAAAGGCTTCGGCGACCCGAAATACCGCGCCTGCCCGCTGCTGCGCAAATATGTCGCCGCAGGATGGCTTGGCCGCAAATCCGGCCGCGGCTTCTATAGGTATTAAGCCTTTTCCCGCCACGATTCTTTCTTTGCGAAGGGAAGCGCTAGCTGCGGTCGGATTCGCCCGGACGAAGAAAGTCGATGCGATCGATCGCGACGGCAATTGCGAAGTGCGGCCCCGCTTCGCCAGACAGCTCCTGCGTCCGCACCGCCTTGGCGCTGGCATGAACCAGGACGCAGGCGGAAGGTCCTGACTCCGTCGGCAGGCAGAAAACGAGTTCGACGCTCGATCCGACCTCGAAGTTCAACTGTGACTGAAATAAAATGCCGGTGCGGGAGATGTCGCGAATCTGACCAATATGGAACTCGACTGTCTCGTTTTTGGAAGCGCAAAGCTGAACGGGCACGTGAATCTCGAATCGGCTGGCCCTTCTATTTTCTCCCATGGAGGTCCTACACGGAGCATGCAAGCCCGTGGCCATCTGTGCGGCGCAATCGCGCGAAAACGAAGCTGGCGAGTCCTGCCTCGGGAGGCCGGCGGAGGGGGCATTTTTTGGGACTGAGAGCGCAGAAAAAGCTTTTGCTTTTTCTTCGCCTATGCTATTCTCCCCTTGCAATTGGCTCTTCCAGGACGGCAGCACTCTGCTACACTCTGCCCTGAGCACACGCCGGTGGCGAGTTTCAACGGGCTTGCCTCCGTCCGCAGGAAGCCGAAGAGAAACCCCTTTCGAGGTGCGCTATGGCCGATGAGAAATCCAAGAATCTCGATCTTGCAATCTCCCAGATAGAAAAAGACTACGGCAAGGGCTCCATTATGCGGCTCGGCAGCCGCGACGTCCTCGTCCCCGTCAGCGTGATTCCCACCGGTTCCATCTCGATTGACGCCGCGCTGGGGGTCGGCGGCTTTCCCCGCGGAAGAGTCTGCGAAATCTACGGCCCGGAATCGGGTGGCAAGACAACTCTCACTCTTCACGTAATCGCCGAAGCGCAGCGAATGGGCGGCCAGGCGGCGTTCATTGACGCGGAGCACGCGCTCGACCCCGCCTACGCCCGCAATCTCGGCGTTGACGTGGACAATCTTCTGGTGTCGCAGCCGGACAACGGCGAGCAGGCGCTGGCCATCGCCGAGACGCTGATCCGTTCGAATGCTGTCGACATCGTGGTCATCGATTCGGTGGCCGCGCTGGTGCCCAAGGCCGAGCTCGAAGGCGAAATGGGCGAACCGCAAATGGGATTGCAGGCGCGGCTGATGTCGCAGGCGCTGCGCAAGCTCACCGCCATCGTCTCGAAGTCGAAGACCTGCCTGATTTTCATCAACCAGATCCGCGAAAAAATCGGTGTTATGTTTGGCAATCCGGAAACCACCACAGGCGGCCGAGCGCTCAAGTTCTACGCCTCGATTCGCGTCGATATCCGCCGCATCCAGTCAATTAAGGAAGGCGACCGCGTGGTCGGCTCGCGCACGCGCGCCAAAGTGGTGAAAAACAAGATTGCCGCGCCGTTCCGCGAGGCGGAATTCGACATCATCTACGGCGAAGGCGTCTCGCGCGAAGGCGATCTGCTCGACCTCGGCGTCGCCCGCAACATCATCGAAAAGTCCGGCACGTGGATTTCCTACAAGGGCGAGCGCATCGGCCAGGGCCGCGAAAACGCGCGCGCGTTCCTCAAGGAACATACCGAAGTTCGCAACAAAATCGACCAGGAATTGCGCAAGGCGCTCGGACTGATCTCCACTCCCGCCGCTGCTACAGCGGAGGAGGCCGGAAAAAATTCCGACGGAGAAGCGCACAAGAGCGGGCTCAAGGCCGTCGCCGCGATGCAGGGCGGACGCGCTTCGCGCTAGCGCGCTGCCGTATGTAATTTTCGTTATTGTCGCGCGGGCCCCGGACCTCCTCCTCTGCCGGGGCCCTACTGGCTGCGGAGTCTGCGCGACTGTCCATGTGTCAATCCTAAAAACCTGTCCCTGTTTCCAGTTGCGCCCACCTGTTGCATTTCCTTACACTGTTTGCTGCAACATTCTACGAGGATTCAGAACCGCCGATTCCAAAGCCCATGGGACGCACACCAGCCACCCAGCAATTCGTTTCCCTCCTTGGCCTGTTTCTCGTGGCGGCATTTGGCCTGTCTGCGGCCACACAGTCCCGCCACCGCTCGCACCGCTACCGCGGCGTGCCGACCTATGCGGATCCGACGCAGGGAGACGACGCGGCCAACGACGATCCGATCGTCCGCGAGATCGCGGTCGACGCGCTGGGACACGCGAATGGCTCGGTGGTCGCCGTCGATCCCGAGTCTGGGCGCGTCCTCACCATCGTCAACCAGAAACTGGCGTTTTCTTCCGGCTTTGAGCCCTGCTCGACGATCAAGCCCGTCATCGCGCTGGGAGGATTGCAGGAAGGCGTCATCACCCGCAACACGATGATTCGCGTGGCGCCGCGTCACTATATGGACCTTACCGAGGCCATGGCGCACTCCAACAACAAATATTTTGCCGAGGTGGGCACGCGGCTGGGATTTGAGCGCGTGATCAAGTATGCCCAGCTGATGGGCCTCGGCCAGCGTGCGGGCTACGACATTCCCGGCGAGCCTTCTGGTGAACTCCCGTCCGCACCGCCCGTGATTGGCGGGATTGGCCGCATGTCGAGTTTCGGCTCCGGCATTCGCATCACGCCCTTCCAGCTCGCGTCCATGGTCTCCACGCTCGCCAACGGCGGCACGGAATACTATCTGCAATACCCGCGCACGCCGCAGGAGCGCGCCGATTTCACGCCGCGCGTCCGTCGGCATCTCGATATCAGCGGAGTCGTCCCAGACATTCGCGAAGGCATGCTCGCGGCCGTTCTTTACGGCACCGCCAAGCAGAGCTACGATCCCGATGGCGAGCAGGCGCTCGGCAAGACGGGCACGTGCAACGACGAGGATCTCGGCGGCCGCATCGGCTGGTTCGCATCCTACGCCGATCAGATGCACCCGAAAATCGTCCTCGTGGTCCTGATTCGCGGCGGCAGCCGCTACGTCACCGGCCCGCACGCTTCGGAGATTGCCGGGCGCATCTACCGCACGCTGCACGACCGCAACTTTTTCGCCACCGAACCTCGCCGAGGCTACGACGACTACGTCTCTTCGGTCGGCGCCTCGCACTAGCCGCGGACGCCCGACCACCTCGCCATGGAGTCTCCAGCCGTGCATTTACTCGCGCGCGGCAGCCCCTTCATTTCCTGTTTTTTCCCGCTTGCGTGCTGGGTTATTCTCCTGTCGCCGGTGGGGGATTGCCGGCGGGGGAATATGGGGATTCGCAGAATCATTATGTGGAGCGCTCTGGTTCTTGTGGGCGCCGTCTGTGTGGGAATTTCTTTAGCGCGCCTATCAGCCGCCAATCGATCTTTCGCCGCTGAGTCCGCCGCCGCGCGAGCTGAAACGCTGCGTATTCAGCAGCAGGTTATTCTCTTTCGCGATTCGGTGGTGCCCTCGCGCACGCCGTTCACGGCGTTTCTCGAAAGTCTCGGCATCGCCGGCTCCACGGCCGCGCAGCTCGCCTCCTCCGCTCAACCCGTCTTCGATTTCCGCCATCTCCGCGCGGGCAATCATCTGGCCATCGGCCGCTCCGTGCTCGGCGATTTTCGCGCCGTGCGGTATGAAATCGACGCCGAACACAATCTCCTAATCACGCCCGATCGCGGCGGCTTCCATTCGGAAATTCAGACGATTCCCTCACAGACCGAATCCGCAGGCGTCGCCGGTGAAATTCACGGCTCGCTCTTCGAATCGCTCGAAGACGCGGGCGAAAAGCCCGAGCTCGCGCTGCGCCTCGCCGAAATCTTCGGCTACGATCTCGATTTCTACACCGACCCGCGCCCTGGCGACACCTTCCGCTTGGTCGTTGAGAAAAAAGTTCTCGGCAACGGAACACTCGTTTCCTACGGCAAAATTCTCGCCGCGGAATACGTCAACGGGCGCCACTCCTATAGCGCCGTTTTGTTTCACGATACTTCCGGCAATGCCGCTTATTACACGCGTGACGGAAAGGCGATGAAGCGCGAATTTCTCCACTCGCCGCTGAAATACGCCGCCCCGATCACTTCGCATTTCAGCCTCAGCCGCTATCACCCAATTTTGAAAGAATACCGCCCGCATCTCGGCATCGACTACGGCGCGCCCACAGGCACGCCCGTGCAGACTATCGGCGACGGCCGCGTGATTTACGCCGGACGCAAAGGCGGCGCGGGGAATCTGATCGAGATTCAACACGCGAACGGCTACACCACCTATTACATGCATCTGTCGCGCATCCTGGTCCGCAACGGCGAACGCGTCGAGCAGGGCCAGCGCATCGGCCTGGTGGGCATGACCGGCCTCGCCACCGGCCCGCATCTCGATTTTCGAATCGAGCATCGCGGGCAATTCCTGAATTTCGAGCGCCTGCCCCTGCCGCCTTCCGATCCGATTGCGCGCCGCAATCTGGCGGCATTCTCCGTCGCGCGCGATCACGCTTACGCGCTGATGCCGCCGCTTCCTTCGGCTTCGTCCAACGCTCTCGCGGCCAATCTGCCCGCCGCAGCGCCTGCTGCCGACGCCGGACGCTAAGACGAGAGCCGCAGCTCTGCCGACGGCTCGCCCACATAAACGCACAGAGGTATTCCGGCGCCCGCAAAAATGCGCGCACCGGCGCCATCTGTCGCCCCTATTTCTCTTTTGATTTTTAGGCAGAGAAAGGAACTACGCTTTCACTTCCCAGGTATCGCCAGCGCGCAGCAGCTTGGCCAGATCGCCCCTGCCGCGCCGCTCCTGCACTTCGCGAATCTGCGCGTTCACCAAATCCTCGTAGCGCGGCGCGTCCACCGACCGCAGCACGCCAAAGGGCGTGGGGAAATCCTCGTGGCCGTCCATGCGCGAAAGCAGGAACGCATAGGCGGGATTCGGATTGGTTTCGTCGTGAACGACGAGGTCATTCTCGGTGACTCCGTCGCCGAGCGTGACGACTTCCAGTTCCAGTCCCTTGCGACGAATGCCCTTGTCGCGGTTTTTCCCGAACACGAGGGGCTTGCCGTGCTCGAGTTGAATTACGTGCTCGCTGCGCGCGTCGCGTTCGGTCAGGTTCATCCACGCGCCGTCATTGAAGATGTTGCAGTTCTGCAGAATTTCCACGTAGGCCGCGCCCTGGTGCGCCGCCGCGCGCTTCAGCGTGTCTTTCAGATGCGCCTGAAAGACGTCCACCGACCGCGCCACAAACGTCGCTTCCGCGCCGATCGCGAGCGAAAGGGGATTGAACGGCCGGTCGACTGAGCCAAACGGCGTCGACTTGGCTTTCTTGCCCACTTCCGAAGTCGGCGAATATTGCCCCTTCGTCAGCCCGTAAATCCGGTTGTTGAACATCAGCACTTTCAGCCCTACGTTGCGCCGCAGCATGTGGATCGTGTGATTGCCGCCAATCGAAAGCGAATCGCCGTCGCCCGTCACCACCCAGACGTCCAGATCGGGCCGCGTCAGCTTCAGCCCGGTCGCCACCGCCGGCGCGCGCCCGTGAATCGTGTGGAAGCCGAACGTGTTCATGTAATAGGGAAAGCGACTCGAACAGCCGATGCCGGAGATAATCGCGAATTTTTCCTTGGGAATTCCCAAGTCCGCAAACACGCTCTGCACCGCCGACAAAATTGCGTAATCGCCGCAGCCTGGGCACCAACGGATTTCCTGGTCCGTCTGAAAATCCTTTTTGTTGTAAAGCGGCAGTGTTTCCGTTGCCATTCGTTTCTCCAAAAACCTCGCCTGACTTCAGAGAGTGCATCCAAATTGTAAATTTCGCACTTCAGCGGCTAAAGCCGACTTAGCTGCATACACCATGTCGTGGCTGAAGCCACGACCTACAACAACTCTGCCGCGTTCACGCAATAACTCTAGCTCAGTACTTCTTCGATCTTCTGCTCGATTTCCGATTGCTTGAAAGGCTTGCCCTGAATCTTATTGTATCCCTGCGCGTCCACCAGATATTTCGCGCGCAGGATCCACAGCAATTGCCCCATGTTCATTTCCGGCACCAGCACTTTGTCGTAGCGGCCCAGAACCTCGCCCAGATTTTTTGGCAGCGGATTCAAGTGCCGCAGATGGACGTGCCCGATGCGGTGTCCCTTCGCGCGAGCGGTTCGCATCGCCGCGGTGATCGGCCCGTGCGTCGAGCCCCACGCCACAATCAGAAGATCGCCCGAATCGTCGCCGACTGGAACCACATCCGGAATTTCGCTAGCGACTGCTTCGACCTTTTCCGCGCGCAACCGCACCATCCGCTCGTGATTCAGCGGCTCGTAATTCACGTTGCCCGTCACGTCCTGCTTCTCAAGACCGCCGATGCGGTGCTCCAGTCCCGGCGTGCCGGGGACGGCCCACGGCCGCGCCAGCGTTTCCGGATCGCGCTTGTAGGGCTGGAATCCTTCGGGGTTCGTCTCGAAGTGAACGGGGAATTTTGGCAGGTCCGCGACGCTCGGCACTCGCCACGGCTCCGCGCCGTTGGCTAAATAGCCGTCGGAGAGAATGATTACCGGAACCATATATTTCACCGCGATGCGTGCCGCTTCGAGAGCGATCCAGAAACAGTCGCCCGCGGTCGAAGGAGCGAGCACCGGCACGGGCGCTTCCGAATTGCGTCCGAAGAGCGCCTGCAGGAGGTCCGCCTGTTCCGTCTTGGTCGGCAATCCCGTCGATGGCCCGCCGCGCTGGATGTCGCACACCACCAGCGGCAGTTCCACCGCGATGGCGAGGCCGATCGCCTCGGTCTTGAGCGCCATGCCGGGCCCGGAAGTGGTGGTAATGCCGAGCGACCCGCCGTACGCCGCGCCAATCGCCGAGGTGACGGCGGCAATTTCATCCTCCGCCTGAAACGTGATGACGCCGAAATCCTTGTAGCTTGAAAGCTCGTGCAGAATGTCGGACGCGGGCGTGATCGGGTACGACCCCAAAAACAAAGGCAATCCCGATTGTTGCGATGCCGCCACAAATCCCATCGCCAGCGCTGTATTGCCGCTGATGTTGCGGTAGACTCCCGGCGCCAGTTTTGCCGGCGGAATTTCGTAGCTGATTTGAAATGCTTCGGTCGCTTCGCAGTAGCTGTAACCCGCCTGCATCGCCAGCCGGTTCGCGTTCACCAGTTGTGGTTTGCTCTTGAATTTCTGTTCCAGCCAGCGCAGCGTTGGCTCCATCGAGCGGTTGTAGAGCCAGTAGCACATCCCGAGCGCGAAGAAATTTTTGCAGCGGTCCATGCTCTTCGCGTCAAGCCCCAGGTCTTTCAGAGCGGCGCGCGTGAGCTTCGTCAACTGCACGGAAAACAGGCGGTATCCGTCGAGCGAGTGGTCTTCGAGAGGATTCGACGCCATCTGCGCCTTGCGCAGGTCGGTCTCCTGAAAATCGTCGAGGTTGACGATCAGGATGCCGTTCGCCTTCAGATCCGTCAGGTTCATTTTCAGCGCCGCCGGATTCATCGCCACCAGCGCGTCCACGGCGTCGCCCGGCGTATACACGTCGTTCGACGCGAACTGCACCTGGAAACCGCTCACTCCCGGCAGCGTTCCCGCGGGAGCGCGGATTTCAGCGGGGAAGTCGGGGAACGTCGCCAGGTCGTTGCCGTAGAGCGCGACGGTGTTCGTGAACTGGCTCCCAGTAATCTGCATACCGTCGCCGGAATCGCCGCAGAAGCGGATTACCGCCCGGTCGATGACCTCTCGCTTGCGATGTAAGGCCTCAGTCGTTGTTGACATATACTTTCGGACGTTCCCCCGGCATGAATTGCGAATTTTTCCGAGCTTGCTTCTAACAGAAAAGCATAGCACCCTGCGCGTGCGAAACAAACCGATTTGCTCCTTCCTCTTAACGCATCGGATGCACCAAAATTCAGCGGCGCTTCGCTCATTTGGCCCGGTGCTATACTCGACTCACCCCTCCCGCTTTCCCATCCCCGATGCTTCGACAGCCTGGGCGGGCGTTCGATGCGAGAGGCGAATCATGTTTTCATTGGCTTACGTCAGCGTTGCCGCTGTCCCTTTTTCAAATCCCCAATTGATCGAGCTGCTGGAGAAAAGCCGCGTGAATAACGAGGCCCTCGGCGTTACCGGCATGTTGCTCTACAAGGATGGACGCTTCCTCCAGGCGATCGAGGGCGATGAGGACTCGGTGAAATCTCTGATGGCGAAAATCTCCGCCGATCCGCGCCATCGCGACATTGCGATTCTTCTGCAAGGGGCTATCGCGCGCCGCGAATTTCCCGATTGGTCGATGGGCTTTGCCAATCTCAATCTACCCGGCGTCCTCTCGATTCCCGGCTATTCGAACTTCCTGAGCACGCCTCTCACCCGCGAGTATTTCACCGAGAATCTCCCTGCCGCCAAAGAGCTGCTCTTCCTCTTCAAGAAATCGCGCCTCTAAGTCTGCTCATGTTGCCGCGCCGCGCATTTCCGCAAACGGCCCAAACACTGGTAAATTGAAAGAGGGCCGTCCGCGTCCCGCTTCGATATTCAGGAAGGTCAACCGACACGCCGATGAGCTTTCGCACAGAAGATCTCCGCATTCAATGGACGAAAGTCGTTCTTCCGCCGATCTTTCTCGAGGAAGAGCTGCCCGCCACCGAACAATCCTCCTCCACCGTCTTTCACGCGCGCGAAGAAATTCGCCGCATCCTCGGCGGCGAGGACCGCCGCCTCCTAGTCGTCGTCGGGCCCTGCTCGATACACGACCCGAAGGCCGCGCGCGAATACGCCTCGCTCCTCAACGGTGCCATCGACGAGCTTTCCACCGACCTCCGCATCGTCATGCGCGTCTATTTCGAAAAGCCGCGCACTACGGTCGGGTGGAAGGGGCTCATCAACGATCCTCATCTCGACCAGTCGTTCAAAATCAACGACGGTTTGCGCCTCGCCCGCCATCTGCTGTTGGATCTCGCCGAAATGGGCGTTCCCGCCGGAACAGAATTTCTCGACATGATTTCGCCGCAATACGTCGCTGGCCTCGTGAGTTGGGGAGCCATCGGCGCGCGCACCACCGAAAGCCAGGTCCATCGCCAGCTCGTTTCGGGGCTTTCGTGTCCTGTGGGTTTCAAGAACGCCACGTCCGGTGACGTGCAAGTCGCCATCCAGGCGCTGCTCTCCGCCGCGCAGCCGCACACATTTCTGGGACATACCAAACATGGCCAGTCCGCCATTTTCGTCACCACGGGAAATCCCGATTGCCACGTCATCCTTCGCGGGGGCACGAACTTGGTCAATTACCAGGCCGAGTCGGTCGCAGTCGTCTGCCGCCATCTCGCCGAGGCGGACCTGCCTCCGCGCGTGATGATCGACTGCAGCCATGCCAATAGTGGCAAGGACCACACTCGCCAGGCGATCGTCTGCCGCGACATCGGCGCGCAAATCGCCGCCGGCAGCCGCAGCATTCTGGGAGTTATGCTGGAGAGCAATCTTATCGGGGGAGCGCAGCAGCTCGTTGCCGGCAAGCCGCTGGTTTACGGCCAGAGCATCACCGACGCCTGTCTCGGCTGGCCCGAAACGCATACCCTGCTGCACGAGCTGGCGCAAGCCGTCCGCACCGGCCGCCCCGCGCGCTAGGCTCTTCGACGCGCAAATCCTGCAGCGAGCCAGTTTAATTTAGCGCCTGTTCGAGCATTCCGCCGATTCCAGCTATCGTTTTAATCTGCTCGTCGGTCAGCCCGAAGCGCCGCGCAAAATATTTCGGGTCGTTGTAGCTCAGCCAGACCTTCCCGTCGCCGTCCTGCCATGCCAGCGCCTTGAGCGGCAGGTCGATCGCCGACGTCGGCGCCGCGAGCATGATCGGCGTTCCTCCCTTCGGGTTTCCGAATATCAGCAGTTGCGTCGGCTGCATTTTCAGCCCAACCTTTTCCGCTTCGCCGCTGTGGTCCACTCGCGCGAACACTTTGATGCTCTTCGCCTTCAGCGCCGTCTCCACGCGGTCGAGAGTTTCCGGCACGGAATACTTGCTAGGCACGCTGATAATTCCTTCGCCTGCTTTCATGGGAGGTAGCTCCTCTTCGTTGGTGACTTGCAGCGAACGACACGCCACAGTCGTTTCGCGCTGCACGGTCAAGGAATGTGATGCGCGGCTCGTCCCAACGGGCGCAAAGAATCCCGGCGACTGGCCAGCATTCCAACTGGCGCTTGCGGCTCTGGCCGCGGAAAGAACCACGCGTCGCAATTTGCTCTTCTATACATATGTCTCTTTGGTTGCGCCGCCTCCGGGAACAACTTGCGCCTCGCTCGTCTCTCCGATAGCGTGAAAAAAGATCGCTGGGCGCTCGCAGGCGCGCCCCCTCTCCGATCCGTCTTGCGGCGATAGGCACGTCTGCCGTCGAGACTTCAGCCGGCCTGCGGGATCCGCCATGTCCGAGTCCTTTACGATCGCTGCCGTCCCGCAAGGCTCGATGCACAAGTATTGGAAGGCCGCCCAATCGGGGGCCGAGAAGGCGGTGCGCGATCTGCAGGGCGAAAGCGTCTCGGTCGATTTTCTTTGGAAGGCTCCCCTGCGTGAGGACGACCGCCAGGAGCAAATAAAAATCCTCGAAGGCGTGCTTCGGCGCGGCGTCGACGGCGTCATTCTCGCTCCCTTCGATAGCACCACGCTCGTGCCCCTTGTTGAAAGCGCCGCCGATCAGAGCGTGCCGACCGTCATCATCGATTCCGCGCTTGATTCGCGCAAAATTCTGAGCTTCATCGCGACTGATAATTTGAAGGCAGGCGGGCTTGCCGCCGACCGCATGGCGGAAGTTCTGAACGGCAAGGGCAAGGTCCTGCTCCTGCGCTATCAGGAAGGCTCGGCCAGCACCGAAGAGCGCGAAGAAGGCTTTCGCGCGCGGCTGCGGCGCTTTCCCGAAATCGACCTGATCGTCTCCGACCAGTTTGCCGGAGCCACTCGCGTCACCGCCAAGATTGCCGCCGAAGCACTTCTCGCGCGCTACGCCGCTCAGCTTGCCGGCGTGTTCACTCCCAACGAATCCTCCACCGCCGGAATGGTGATGGCTCTGGTGGGTCTCGACCTTGCCTCGCGCATCGTTCACATCGGGTTCGACACTTCCGACCTCTACCTCGATATGCTTCAGGCCAAGCGCATTCAGGGGCTGGTCGTTCAGGATCCGTTCCGCATGGGCGAACTCGCCGTCAAAACGCTCGCGGACCATCTGCGCGGGAAATCCGTCTCCAAGCGCATCGACACCGGCGCCACCATGGTCACGGCAGCCAACATGGATTCGCCCGAAATTTTCCGTCTTCTGCAGCACTCGGTCGTTTTGAAGTAGCTTTTCTCCCAGAATTTCAACCCGGTCGCCGCCCTGCCCCTCAATGGAGCGCGTTGGCTCCGCATCCTTGCATTGTTGCATTCGTCCCGAGCCGCGCAGTTTCGTCGGGGATTGTCACCCCCTCCTGATGTATCTTTTCGGCTCCGGCCGTGTGCCTCGACTTATGCCCGCGCCGGCGCGAAGCCTTTTGCGGGGGTGCACTTGTGAATCTGAATACGTTTCCTGCTCTAGTTGGCGGCACGCTCAAGAAATGGGTCTTCTCCGCCCAGGACTACACCCTGCTGGCTGTCGAAGCGTTCCGCGACGTTCTGACGACCACGCACTATTTCCGTGACACAGTCGAGCAGATGGATTTGATCGGCGTCGGCTCCATTGTCATCGTCGCGCTGGCGCTTCTCTGCGTCGGCGGCGTCGTGGTTCTCAACGCCTCCTCGCAATTCAGCCGCTTCGGCGAAACGGCCCTTACCGGCGACGCGCTCTCGCTGGCTCTCCTCCGCGAGCTCGGCCCCGTTTTCACGGCGCTTCTTGTCGCCGGACGCAACGCCACCGGCATGGCCTCCGAGCTGGGCTCGATGGTCGTCACCGAGCAGGTGGACGCGATGCGCGGCCTCGGCATCGACCCCATTCGCAAGCTGGTCACGCCGCGTGTGCTGGCCATGATGATCACGCTGCCATTGCTGGTCGCCGTCGGCGATTGCGCCGGGTTGTTCGGCGGATTCGTGGTCGCCACGGTCACGCTGCATCTCGACCCCGAGCAGTTCTGGACGCGCGCCATCAAGGCTTTGGTGCCCGGCGACTTTTTTATCGGATTCTCGAAGCCTCTGGTTTTCGCGTTCATCATCGCCACGATGGGCTGCTATCAGGGATTTCGCGTGCGAGGCGGCACAGCGGGCGTCGGCCGCGCGACGATCGCCGCGTTCGTCGCTTCCTCGGTACTCGTTCTTGTCGCAGACCTCTTTCTCACGCGCCTGCTTCTCTATGTGTTCAACTTGTGAGCGGCGCTTCCGTGCCCCATCGCGCCGCCCCGTCCCTCCCCAACTGTCCCTACCTGTCCCCAGGTAGTGCTTCAGTTTGAATCTGTCCTGATGAGCTCCTCGTGGCACCCATTTCTTGGTACTATACGTGCTAAGGGGGTTATCCATGCCCACAGTCTTTGAGCTTCTCAGGACGGCCATTCAGCAAAAGAAGCAGATACTTGCAGTTTATCAGGGCCTACCAAGGGAGATGTGCCCGCATGTTCTTGGCTATAAGGATGGCACGCCGCGCTGCCTCTTTTACCAATTTGCCGGGGAGAGTAGCAGAGGCATATTTCCACTCGACCATCCAAACGCAAGAATGAATTGGCGTTGTCTATTCCTGTCGGAACTAGAAAACGTCACACTTCAAGATGGACCGTGGTTTTCGATCTCTTGGCACACGAAAGAACAGACCTGCGTAGACCAAGTTGATACACAGGTTCAGGGCTGGCTCTAACCGACTGAATTTTTCCAGGCAATATATTCCTCTGCGAGTCGCTTTGAATCGTGTGCGATAAACTCGACAGAGATGATAATCCCCTCATTTGAGTCATCTATCGCCTGAGCAACGAAACACTCCGGATATTGAGAGGATTCAGTAAGTTCAAATTTCAGGGTTTTTGCAGGCGCGGTCTTAGCTTGCATTGTCCACACTCCTAGAGTAGATTTTCTTCAGTGTGGCGCTACGAGGCCCGACTGGCATCGGGCCTAAACGTTTTACGCTGCAATGGTAGCACTTCTGTCAAGTAGGGAAACTACTTCCTCAATACTCCATACGTGGTCTGCAATTCCCGCTTCCATCGCGGGGGTCACGCGCAAGGTCTTGTGAATGCGGACGAAGTTGTACCACATGTAGTGCAAGGCAACAGAGTGCTCCAGATTCTCTACTTTCTTTGAGAACCCATTGGTCAAGCGAGTGAAACGACGCATACACATCCGCATAGTGAGGTTCTGGCGCTCAACGAAACTCGTTGAAATATGTTCTGGCTTCGGACGGCCAATAATGGGAGTTGCATGGCATCCGATGCACTCAGCCGGGCTATAGCGGGTCTGCTCCCCGCGCGGGTCATTCCCGTACAGCTTGACCAACATCGCATAGTCCACGTCATTTCCGAATGCTCCCTCAACGGCTTGCAAATAGACCCTATGCCCGTCCGTGGTCAATTGGACGCGATTTGCGAGGCGTGACGCCAGATCGTACATAAAGTGCTGGGCATCCCATGCGTTTCGGCCACCAATGCGCCAACACGGTACCAGCTTCGTATCCGCGCACATGGCAACCCAAGTCCATACGTCACCAAAACCACGCTTGCCGCGAAACTCTTCCGGCACGTTTTTCTCTTTGGCGTAACAGAACTGCCAGATTTCGTCACATTGTAGACGTCTGCAATTCAGTTTACGAAGGGCCTTGTCTTGGTACTCGGCACACGCTTCGCCAACATCTGCAAGTAGCTTCAGGATGGTATTCATCGCTACGCCAGTCATGCGGACGACGCTGCGAATGGAGTTGCCCTCGACCAGTGCCGAGATAACTTGCACTCTTTTTTCTATTGTTAGACGATTCATAATGACCCCATTGTACGTGACCGCTCACGTATATGTCAAGAAGAAAATGAATTGACATTCCCGACCGCTCACGTATATAATCGTTTCGTGGCACGGAAAAAGAAAAAAGTAGCCGCGAAGCGCAAGAATCCGTATGCTGTGGCCCTAGGACGGAAGGGCGGCCTGAAAGGCGGCCCTGCCAGAGCTGCCAACATGACGTCGCAACAGCGGAGCGAGAGTGCCCGCAATGCTGTTCTGGCGAGGTGGGCGAAGGAAAGGGCTTCCGAACGTGCCGGAAATAAAAAAGACAATACAGCTCTTTCATAACGACATAAACGTGGTTGACGTACCAATCAAATCTGGCAACGAAACGTTTGTAGAGTACGAGCTTGAGGACGGCTCAAAGGTCAGAGTCAAGTTCGTCGCGAGTTCATTTTTGCGGGTCGAAAACGAATACGCTCCAGATGGAAAGCCTGTCTATATTGTTCTAAGTGCTCCGGCGGTCAACGTTCTTAGTTCGCCCCCGTCATTGATGGGTGCTCCAGCGGCCAAGCCAAAGCCAAACTAAGAAGGCACCAAAATGCCAGAGAATCTCGATCTATCACAACAATTTCCGGGTATATTGGCGTGCCTTTACGGTCAGGTATTAAGCCTAGAGCCTGAACCAACGAGCGAGGGGCCGCGATACGGCGACGATCTCTTGCGCGCTCGCCATTCGGTCGGACAGAGAGATGTCAAAGCTGAGTTTGAAAGGCTTACCAAGCAATGGAAATCCGAGCGAGTCGCCGGTTCTTTCGTGTCCGCGATGGCAGTGCATCCCTCCTATCAAGCAATCATAGGATTGGGACCGAGAGCGCTGCCTCTGATTCTTGCGGAGCTTGAAAGGGAGACAGATCACTGGTTTTGGGCCTTGAAAGCAATTTCGCGCGAGGACCCCGTTCCACCAGAAAGTCGCGGCAAGATACGCGAGATGAAGGATGCTTGGCTGCGATGGGGTCGTGAAAAAGGCTATGCCTGGTAGTTGGCCCGCATGGCAGTTTCCCCATCTAAAGAAGCCACAATTCAAAATCACGAGTGAAGATTCACCGGACTACAACTGTATCGCGTGGGCTGCTCGGGACACGACCAAGTGGTGGGACCCCAATGAGGACTATTACTGGCCAGTAGGAGTTCCAAGAGAGGCAACAGTCCTCGCCTTTGTCAAAGTGTTTCAAACGCTGGGCTATGAACCATGCCTAGATGCCACGCCTGAAAACGGCTTTGAAAAAATTGCCATCTATGCG
>Ga0335072_10001422_pt1 | contig 39009 bp, 38 predicted proteins | sample Lox_Sample_21_FD_206725 | JGI IMG/M metagenome (GOLD analysis project Ga0335072, IMG submission 206725) | Soil microbial communities from Loxahatchee National Wildlife Refuge, Florida, United States - Lox_Sample_2.1 | ecosystem: Environmental > Terrestrial > Soil > Wetlands | place: USA... | reverse complement strand
CGAGAAATGCAAAGGGCGATGCGTGTCGCGTTGACGACCTACGACAAAAGAAAGGAGCTACAAGCCTTTCACGTCGTGCAGCTGGAGATGGAACGTCAGGTGCCCCTGATCGTCATGTCTCGCGTGTATTACTTCTACGTGTACTCCTCGCGGCTGCACGGCTTCGTCTCGACGCCGTACGGGGAATTCGAGAACGTTGGATCGTGGTGGCTGGCATCGTGAAGGTCGTCTTTGATGAAGCAAAGATCGACGCAATCTTCGCCGATGTCGATCGATCGGATTTGCCGGGCGCCGCGGTCGGGATCGCCATCGACGGCAAGCCGGTATATCGAAAGGGTTTCGGCCTTGCGAGCCTGGAGCTGCCTGTGACGCTCTCGCCGCACATCCGCATGCGCATCGGTTCGACGACAAAGCATTTTGCGGCGCTCGCCTTTATGCTCTTGTGTGAATCGAAGCAAGCCGATCTCGACGATCCGATCGGACGATATTTACCGGAGCTGCACCCGGCGACCGCGAGCGCAACAATTCGGCATCTGCTAGGTCATATCGCGGGCGTGCGTGACGTGTTCAACATGTGCTGGACCTTCGGTGGCCGGGGCCGGCGCATCACGAGCGAGGAGCTCCTCGCGGAGTACCGGACGATCGATGACGTGAGCTCGGCGCCGCGTGAGACATGGATGTACAACAATGGTGGCTATCTGCTCGTCTCGACGGCAGTCGAGCGTATCACGGGCCAAAGCCTGGAAAACGTGTTGCGCGAGCGAATCTTCGAACCCGTGGGAATGCATGATACGCTATTGCGCCGCTTTGACGACGACTTCGTGCCCAACAGTGCAATGTGTCACGTCAAGAACGCGGACGGCACGTATTCGAAAGGAACACTCGGGACTGCGATCGGGGGAGAGGGCGGGATCGTCTCGACCGTGGATGACATGCTCCGGTGGCTGGCACACATGGATGCTCCGGTCGTCGGAACGACTGCTTCTTGGACGAGCATAAAGACGCCGCAGACCTTGCGCAACGGCACGTCGACCGAATACGGCTTAGGGCTGACGTCAGCGCCGTATCGCGGAGCTCGGATGCTGCGGCACGGAGGCGGTGTCGCGGGCGGCAACTCGGAGATGCTCAAGATTCCGGACGCGAAGCTCGATCTCGCGATCATGGTAAATCGCGACGACGTGCTCGCGCACGATTTCGGCGAGCGCGTATTGGACGCTTGTTTGACGAACCTGACGCCGTTCGCTACGTTTCGCGTGCGGACGCCGATTTCGGCCGTCTACCGCTCGACGTCGTCGGAGCACGTCGCCGAGCTCTCGGAGCGCGACGGAAGACAGTTCTTCGAGCTCGACGCGCTCGAGATCGAGATGGAATCCGACCGCGACGGCGTGCTTCGTCCTGTAGGCAGGTACCGCTTCGCAAAAATTGCGGTCAAGCCGTCGGATGCGTCCGCCCGGCCGGCATCGATTCAAGTCAGCCACTTCGGCAATATCGAGAATTTCGCGACTGAAACGCGCGCGCAGGAGGCCGATTCAGATGCCATTGCCGGCAAATATCAATCAAAGTCAGCCGGCATCCACGCGACCGTCAGCGCACAGGGCGGCGTCCCGGAGCTTGTAGCCGCCAATCGATACGGTACTGCGGTTTTCGCTCTTCAGCCGCTCATACGCGGCGTCTGGAAGGCGCAGGCCAAGGCCTCGACGCTCATCGGGGGCATCATTACGTTTTCCGGCGACAACAACGAATTTCGCTTTTCGAACTCGAACACGCTTTCGCTCCCGTTTCGCCGTGTTGCGTAAGCCTGCATGAGAGAAGAACCAATATGTTGATGGCTCTGTCGAGCTGGCCCGAGGTTGAAGCTTACTTGCAGCGATCGCGTACGGTCGTCATTCCGATCGGCTCGAACGAACAGCATGGGCCCACGGGACTCTTGGGGACGGACTGGCTGTGCGCGGAGATCATTGCGCATGAAGCCCAACGTTCCGCAGATATCCTTGTCGCCCCGACGTTCAATGTCGGAATGGCGCAACATCATCTCGGATTTCCCGGAACGATCTCACTGCGTCCGTCGACGTTTCTAGCCGTCTTCCGCGACTGGGTTCGGTCATTGGCCGGACACGGTTTCCAACGTCTCTATTTTCTGAATGGCCACGGCGGTAATATCGCGTCGATCGAAGCGTCATTCTCGGAGATATACGCGGAGGATAGTTTCCGGCGTGCCGACGTTGGTTTCGCAATGCGGCTCGTCAATTGGTGGGATCTCGACGGCGTACAGGCATTGATCAAAGAGCTATTTCCTACCGATCACGGAATGCACGGAACGCCCTCGGAGATTGCGGTTACGCAATTCGGTTATCCGGACCACATCAAGAAAGCAGAGCTGCCTGCCGCGGCGGGCGGCTCTACGATTCGGGATGCCATGCACTACCGCGCAAATTATCCGGATGGCCGAATCGGGTCGAATCCGGCTCTCGCGACGCCGGAGAAAGGCCGGATACTCGTTACGCGCGCGGTCTCCTCGATGATAGCGGACATTGCCACGGGCTGGTGACAACGATCCCGGGACCATAGATGAAGATCGCTGACGTCGACACTCCGGGGCTCCTGCTCGATCTCGATCGGGTCGAGAGGAACTTGGATAAGATGGCTGAGATGTTTCGCACCAGTGCCGTGAAGCTGCGTCCGCACGCGAAGACGCACAAGACGGCCGCTATCGCGCGCATGCAGCTCGAGCGTGGCGCGGTCGGCATTTGCTGTGCCAAACTGGGCGAGGCGGAAGCGCTCGTCAACGGTGGCATCCAGGATATTCTCATTACGACTGAGATCGTCGGTGAAACGAAGATTCACCGACTGATCGCACTCGCCACGCGAGCGAAGCTCATTGTCGTCGTAGACGACGCGGTTGCAGCGGCTGCGATCTCCGATGCCGCCTCGGCCTCCGGTTTGCGAATTGACGTATTGGTGGATGTCGACGTCGGCCAACATCGAACGGGAGTCGCTTCCGGCCTGTCTGCGGTCGTCCTCGGAAAAGCGGTGGCCGCTATGGACGGGTTACATCTCCGAGGCCTTCAAGGCTACGACGGCCACACGCAGCAAATATTATCGCGCGAGGAGCGCCGCGCGGCAAACGCCGAGTCATTGGATCGACTGCGCTCGACTGCTCGTTTGTTTGAGGCTGCGGGACTCTCCACGGAGATCGTCACGACGGGCGGAACGGGGACTTCCGAGTTTGCTCGGGGTCTCGATGTAATTACGGATGTGCAGCCCGGCTCTTACGTTATGATGGACGCACCGTATGCGAGCGTAGAGGGGTTGGCGTTTGAGCGGGCGCTGACGGTCCTGGCGACCGTAATCAGCGTGCGTGAAAACTGGGTAGTCGTGGACGCAGGTTTCAAGGCGCTGAGCAATGACGGAGGCATTCCGATCGTGCTGGACGCGGAAGCGACCTTCGCGCATGCCGGCGACGAACACGGTAAGCTTCAATTCGGCTCAGGACCTGCAGGGCTCGACCTTGGAGCGAAAGTGCAAATCGTCCCGAGCCATTGCGATACGACGGTCAACCTTCATTCGGAGTTCGTGGTTCATCGCAACGGCGTCGTCGTCGAGCGATGGCCTATCGTCGCTCGCGGCCGCTCGGATTAGAGCCGGCGGCAAACCCGGCCGCTGCCCACGCTTCAACGCGTTGATCTAAAACCTCGAGCGGCATCGTTCCACCGCTGAGAATGAGGTCGTGAAATGCTTTGAGCGAGAAAGCTTCTCCGCCGATTTGTTCCGCTCGCCCGCGCATCGCCAAAATGCTGCGCTGGCCGAGCATGTACGCACACGCTTGACCGGGCCACGTTACGTAGCGTTCCACTTCCGCAACGGTCAGACCGTAGTCGATAGCCCGTTGCCGCGACCATTTGAATTCGTGCAGCCCCGTGTCGACGACCAGACGCCGGGCGCGAAACGCTTGCATATTAAGATAACCGAGCCGCGACGGTAGATCGTCGTCGTACCAGCCGCTCTCCGCGGCGAGATGTTCGGCGTACAATGCCCAACCTTCGCCGAACGGTGGATCGAATCCGAACGCGCGCAGCCTGCGAAAGCGCGGAAGTGCCTTCGACTCTTGTTCGATCGCCAGCTGAAAATGGTGGCCGGGAATGGCCTCGTGATACGCGGTGGACTTCAGTCCCACACCGAGCCACGGAACCTTGGGTCCGATCTCCGCGAGCGGTACCCAATAGACGCCCGGCAGCGAGCCGTCAGGTGCGGGCGGCGTATAGTGTGCGGCGGCCGTTCGTTCGGAAAATGGCGGCTCGCGCCGAACCGTAACCGGCGCTGCCGGTCGCAGCCGAAAGCTCGACGTCGAGCGTTGTGCGGCGTCATCGACGATGTCCTGGAGCTGCGCAAGAATCGCATCTTGCGGTTCTCGGCTACCGGTATCAAGGAGCGTCTCGTTAAGGAGCACGAGGCGCTCCGCGATCGTACCGTCTGCGTATCCGAGCTCGTGCAGTAAAGCATCCATCTCCGATTCGATGCGCGCGACCTCAGCGATGCCGATCTCGTGAATCTCTCGAGGCGAGAGCGCCGTTCCCGCAAGCGTGGCGAGTTGGCGGCGATAATAGGCCTCGCCGTCACGAAGCGACCAGGCTCCCGCGGAATCGTCAGCCTTGGCGAGCTGCTCGACGAGCATGATACGTACGCGCATCAAAGCCGGCACGACGTTCTGCTCTACTTCGCGTGTAGCAAAAGCGCAGAGTGCGCTGCTCCGAGCACTTGCGAGCGTGAGGCCTTGGAGGCGGTCGCGGAGCGACGTGACGAGCGTGTGGTCCGAGGCGTCGTTCTGCAAAAGTTTGTCGATTTGATCGATGGTCCGTTCGAGAATGAAACGCGGGGGCAGAAAGCCGTGCGTGCTTGCGCTCTGCGCTTCCCTCACGCCCTCATCTAGGCATTCGGCAAGTGCTCGTAGCCGCACCAGGTAGTTCTCCGCGTCGCGCTCGTTGCGAATCGGATGCAACGCGGTCAAGAATTGAATGAGAAGCACATGCAATCCGACCATTTGCGTGAAGACGAAACGGTGCTCCGCAAAGGGCGCGTTCGCAATCGCGTCCTGGAGACGCCACGTTATGATGGCGGCCGATGTGCGTTCTTCCGGAGAAAGCGAGCGTGCATCGAAGCGCGCGAGCTCCGAGAGGCCGCGGCGGGCCAATGCTGCGCGCTCGTCGGTGGCCCGCTTTCCATACGGCGAACCGAATGCGGAGTTTAGGCTGAGCTTTCGGTCGAGCGCGTCTTGCTCGTCCCCGCTGAAGTATTGCGTTGCGGTTGCAGCGAGCGGGTTAGAGCGCACCCAATCTGCCGCAAAATTATCCGCCCAAGTATCGAACCCCGTGGCGAGTCCGCTACTCGAGCGCATTGGCGACGGCCTCATAGAGGCGCTCGGATTCAAATGGTTTGTTGACGACTTCCTTGACGCCCATGCGAAGGAGTTCGTCGAGAATGCGTTTTTCCGTTTCGGACGTGACGACGACGATTCGAGCGCTGGGATCGAGCTTCAATAACACTTGCACGACGCCCATGCCGGAAAGCTGGTCCATGTGGATGTCGAGCGTCACGAGATCGGGCCGCTGCGCGTGATAGATTTTAACCGCTTCTTCGCCGCTCCGGGCCTCAGAGCACAAGAAGCCTTGCTTGCTCAGAAGCTTTCCCAGCAGTACACGGGTCGTGGACGCATCGTCAATGATGAGGATGCGCTTAACACCCGGAGTTTCGGTCATCCACCTTCATTCCGTAGCACAGTCGGGGTTTCCGCGGTTCCCAGAGAGGTCAAGAAATGGTAAACTAGGCCCCTAGAAACCTCTTGCCAGATGTCCCACCTTCAGGATCCGCGCTCTGCGGACGATGCCTCCGCCCTCGGTCTTTCGCTACTCGAGTCCGGTGACATCGACACGGCGGCATATTGGTTCGAGCAAGCCCTAGCCTTAGAGCCGCGCAACGGCAGCTTCTATTGGAATCTCGTATTCAGCCGTGGCGGGAACGTTGACGATGCGACGATCGAAGCTATGCAACGGCTGTTGCTCGAGATAGATACGCTGCCGGCGCCGCAACAGATCGATTTGCAGTTTGCGCTCGCAAGCGTCTACGAATCGGCCGGAAGGTACGACGATGCATTTCGCCGGTTGCAAATCGCGAATACGCTTAAGCGCCGTACGCTGGCGTACGACGAAACCGCAACGTTGCGCCTCTTTCATACGTTCGAAATAACGTTCACGCATATGCTCGGAACATCGGCGCTGCGTCGTTGTGGCAACCCCTCCACGCGTCCGATTTTTATTTTTGGAATGCCGCGGTCGGGGACCACGCTGGTCGAGCAGATTCTCAGCGCGCATCCCGCGGTTTTCGCTGCGGGCGAGTTACCTTTGTTCGAACGTGCCGTTCAAGAGCTTTGGCTACCATGGCTGCGAGGCACAGCGCCGCTAACGGGCAATTCCGTGTGCTCCGCGGTTCGCGCGATCGGCGATTGGTACTTGAGCAACACGAACGCAGATGCGCGAGACGCGCAGCGTGTTACCGACAAGCAGCCGCATAATTTTTGCTTTGTTCCGATGATTCATCTCGCACTACCAAACGCACGACTCATTCACGTCAAGCGCGATTGGCTCGATACGTGCGTCTCGTGCTACGCCACGCTGTTTTCAGAGGATGCGGTAGGTTATTCGTACGATCTCGGAGAGCTTGCCCGATATTACCGTGCCTACCAGCACATGATGTCGGTTTGGCGCACGCATCTTGCACCGGGCGCGATGCTCGAGGTCGAATACGAGGCACTCATCGGCGATTTCGCGCACGAAGCTCAGCGTATTGTAGCCTACTGCATGTTGCCCTGGGACAAAGGCGTCCTTGACTTCCATAGCACGAAGCGACAGGTTCGCACTGCAAGTCGAGTCCAAGTTCGCAGTCCGCTCTACAGCAGTTCGATCGGGCGCAGCCGGCGTTTTGCTCCGCATCTCAAGGTGCTTGTCGACGCGTTAGTCTCGGCCCCTGCACGAGGAGGATATTGAAGCGCGTGTTCAGGGCACGGCGCGTTCTGGCGGGCGGTATCCGCTCCTCTAGGGTTGGCGACGTTCGTTTCGAATGCGCGAGATGAATGGCCACTCAAACCGATGAGCTCTTTGCCAACGCCCGCGCGCACGAAAGCCGCTTCAAAGGTCCGCGGGCCGTCGTGCCGTCGCGCCACGTCGCGATCGTTACCTGCATGGATTCACGGATCGACACATTCGCGATTTTCGGTCTCGATTCGGGCGAGGCACATATCTTGAGGAACGCCGGAGGCATCGTCACCGACGACACGCTCCGCTCGCTCGCACTCTCGCAAGCGCTCCTGCAGACGCGTGAGGTCATTCTGATGCACCACACCGATTGCGGCATGAAATTTCCGGACGTCGACGAGGCCGTGCGCACGGCAATGCGCCTTGTGCGCGAAGACCCGCGCGTGCCGCATCGCGAGAACGTTCGCGGCTTCGTTTACGAGGTCGAGCACGGTCGCGTCCGCGAAGTCACCTAGATGGATATCGTCGACGATCCCGGCACTCTTCGGGCAGTCTACCCGATGCCCAGCGAGCGTGTCGCAAACAAGGTCTTGCCGCGGCTCGGCCACTACATGCCGGAGTTTATCGGGCTCTCGCCCTTCGTCATCGTCGCGACCTCCGGTGAAGGCGGCAAGATCGACGCGTCGCCGCGCGGCGACGCTCCGGGATTCGTGCGCGTCGTCGACGACCGAACGCTGCACTTACCTGACCGGCCCGGCAACAATCGCCTCGATTCGTCCCACAATTTGCTCCGCGACGCGCACGTCGGGATGATCTTTTTCGTCCCGGGCATCAACGAATCGCTGCGCGTGAACGGCCGTGCCCAGATTACGTTCGACGAAAAACTATGCGAACGAAATGCTGCCAATGGCAAAGCCGCGCGGGCCGTGTGGGTGATCGCGATCGAAGAAGCATTTTTCCATTGCGGAAAGGCGTTGATCCGCGCCGATCTCTGGAACCCGAGCAAGCGAATCGAGCGTTCGACGTTCCCGACGTACGGAAAAATCTGCGCCGATCAATTCGGTGGTCAAACGACCGAAGAATTCGATAAGTTTTTTGAAGAGAGCTATACGAAGAGGCTGTACTAGAGAATCAGGTGCACGTCCCCGAATTCGTGATAGCGGTATTGCTCGTCGGCGGCCTCGTCGTAAGCTGAATCGAGCAGAGCCCGGTCGAGGAACGCGCGCAGGATCGAGACGTGCGTTGCGTTCGCGTCGTGAAACCCTGTCAGCATCCCGTCCGCGCCGCGGATGTGATGATGTTCGTCGATGACGAGGCCGGTCCAGCCCGACGCAGCTACGATCTTATCGCCCTCGATCGCGCTTTCAAGTGCGCGCACGACTGTCGTTCCGACTGCAACGACGCGCCCGCCACGTGCTCGCGCTGCATTGACACGCTCGGCAGTCGCGTGCGGAACGATGAAGCGCTCCGTCCCCGGCCGCTCCGGGGCCTCGAAGCTGGCAACGCCGCAATGCAAGGTCAGTGCCGCGATTTCTATGCCTTTCGCGTTCAATGCGGCGACGACACGCGGCGTAAACGGACGTCCCGCCGACGGCATCTCGGACGAGCCCGGCTCGCGCGCAAACATCGTTTGATAATCGCGCAGCGGAAAACGCTGCTTCATGTAGCGATAGCGTATCGGTTCGCCGGTTGCTGCAAGATAATCGAACATCGGTTGCGGCAACTGAAACCATGTGTACCAAAGCCGCGGGCGCTCGGGTTCGACGGGCGCGATCGTGACGGCCGATCCGCCGTCCGGAAGCTGCAGCTCCTCGCCACAGAGAACCGTTCCACGCGGCTCGGTGATCCAGATGCGCTCGTCGATCATCGTGGAGACGTGCAGATCGATCGGCGCGCCATTCTCGCGGTGCGCGGGCATGGCCGCCGGGACCGTCGCCGAATCGTTGATGACGACGAGGTCGCCGCCGTGCAGAAATTTGGAGAAGTCATAGAACGCGGCGTGCGTGTGCGAACGTCCTGCGCGATCCGTCACCAGCAAGCGCACCTCATCGCGCAAAAGGCCGCGCGATTCCGGCGGTGCCGTCGCCTCGATCAAACCGGGTTGGGTCTGCGAGATCGCTGCGCTCACGCCGGCACCTCCTCGGCGATGCGCAGGCGCGCAAACTGCCCCTGCATCCCGGCGATCGCGTGCAAGAGACCGCGCGCGACGCCGGCTGGATCGCGCAACTCCCGCGGATCCGCATCCGGTATGGCATCGCGGTGCATCTGCGTGTTCATGTCACCGGGGTCCGCGAGGAGAACGCGGATGTTCGAGCCTTCGAGCTCCGCGGCGAGGACTCGCGAGACGTGCTCGAGCGCCGCCTTCGTTGCGCCGTAACCGCCCCAGCCCGGATAGGCTTCGACGCCGGCGTCGGACGTTATGTTGACGATCGTTCCGAAACCGGTGCGATGCATCAACGGAAGCGCGTGCTGGATCAAGTGAATCGGCGCGAAGACGTTGACGTCGAAGAGCGCGTCAAAGGCTTTGCGCGTCAATTCCTCGATTCGCGGCAGCGGCACCGCTCCCAGCGTCGAAGCATTGTTGACGAGCAGATCGAGTCGTCCCAGCTTGCGCGCCGCATCAATCAGAGCGTGCGCGTGATCGTTGTCGTTGACGTCGCCCGCAATGCCGATGACTGTGCCGTTCGACCGAAGCTCGTCGCAGGTAGAGGCCAGGACTTCCGGATCGCGTCCGTCGACGATGACATGCAGACCGCGTGCGACCAGCTCGCGGGCGAGCGCCTTTCCAAGGCCACGCGAGCCACCCGTTACGATTGCGACGTGGCCCGCTTCGAACCAAGTATTCATATGCTGCAACCTTACAACCTCAAGTTTAGTTGAGGTCAATACCTGTGGACGATTTTCTCACCGTCGGCGAAGTCGCCGAACGAAGCGGCGTTGCGGTCTCGGCGATCCACTTCTACGAGTCGAAGGGCCTCATACACAGCATCCGAAGTTCGGGCAACCAGCGGCGCTTCGCACGCGCGGAGCTACGGCGCATCGCCGTCATAAAAGTCGCGCAGCGGGCCGGCATTTCATTGCGTGAGATTCGCGACGCGCTCGAGACGTTGCCGAGCGGGCGTTCGATCTCTGCGCGCGATTGGACGCGCCTCTCCAAACGCTGGCGCGACGATCTCGACGCGCGGATCGAGAGGCTCTCGGCCTTGCGCGATCAGCTCGGCGACTGCATCGGCTGCGGTTGCCTGTCGCTATCGAGTTGTCCGATGCGCAATCCGGGCGACGTGCTGGCGGAGGAGGGACCCGGCCCGCGTCTGCTGGATTTCGCGGAATAATATGCATCTGCTCGACGAGCTCGAATCCACATCCATCTACATTTTGCGCGAGGCCTACCGTTGCGTCGCGCCGTTGTGTATGCTCTGGTCGATGGGAAAGGACAGCACGGCGCTCTTGTGGCTGGCGCGCAAGGCTTTTTTCGGCGTCGTTCCGTTCCCCGTCGTTCTGCTCGACACCGAGATGGAGCTGCCCGAAGTTTACGCCTTTCGCGACCGTATCGCGCGAGAGTGGAATCTGGACGTCCGAAACGAGATATGCCCTCCGGAATCCGAGACCGACCCCGACCTCGCTCCCGCGTCTCGAGCAGCCGCTCGAAAAACCGAAGGGCTCAAACGTCTTTTGCAGCGCGAGCAGTACGCGGGTGTAATCGTCGGTATCCGGCGCGACGAGCAAGCCACACGTGCAAAAGAGCGCGTCTTCAGCCCGCGTTCACCGAATGGCGACTGGGACGTGCGCATGCAGCCGGCCGAGTTTTGGGGACGCTATGCGACCGATGTACCGCGCGGCATGCACGTGCGCATCCATCCGCTCTTACAGTGGACGGAAGTCGACGTCTGGCGCTATACCCAACGCGAGGGGATTCCGTTCGTCGATCTCTACCTGTCACGCAACGGCGAGCGTTACCGGTCGCTCGGCGAGAAAAACATTACGCGTCCGATTCCCAGCAACGCCTCGAGCATCGACGACATCGTCGCGGAGCTGGAGACGACGAAAATGCCGGAACGCGCCGGCCGTACGATGGATCACGACAGCGAAGACTCGTTCGAGCGGTTGCGCACCGCCGGCTACATGTGATGCAAGAGCGCTCGCCCGCAATCGTCATCGTCGGTCACGTCGATCACGGAAAATCGACGTTGATCGGCCGTCTGCTGTACGAAACCGGCAACCTTCCGGACGGAAAGCTTGCGGAGCTCGAAGCCTCGAGCCGGCGGCGCGGCGTGCCGATGGAGTGGTCCTTCGTGCTCGATGCATTGCAGGCCGAACGCGACCAAGCCGTTACGGTGGACACGACTCGCGTGTGGATGCGTGCGGGTGACCGCCGCTATGCCATCATCGATGCGCCCGGGCACCGCCAGTTCGTTGCGAACATGCTGAGCGGCGCATCGGAGGCGGACGCGGCTATTTTGATCGTCGATGCAACGGAAGGGGTGAGCGAGCAAACGCGCCGTCATGCCTATCTGCTCCGGTTGCTCGGCATCGAACAGGTCGTCGTCGCGGTGAACAAGATGGACGCCGCACAGTGGTCGGAGGAACGCTTTCACGCCGTAGCGCGTGACTGTACGGCGTACTTTTCCGAGCTGCAGATGTCTGCGGCGGCGATCGTTCCGATCTCGGCGTACGAAGGCGCGAATCTCACGGCGCGCGCGCGAGAGCTGCCCTGGTACAAGGGCCCGACGTTGCTCGAGACGTTTGCGCGGTTCGTGCCGCGCTTGCCGGCGTACGATGCTCCATTGCGGCTGCATGTCCAGGACGTCTATCGTCGCGGGACGCGCCGGATCGTCGTCGGGCGCATCGACTCCGGGAGCTTCGCGGTCGGCGACACCGTCTTGGTATCGCCCGCCGGCATTACGGCAAGAGTTGAAAGCTTCGAGAGCTGGCCGCCTTCGAAGAAAGACCGGGCACGTGCCGGCGAATCGGTTGGCTTCAGCGTCGATCGTCCGCTCTATATCGAACGCGGTGACCTCATCAGCCACGAGACGGGTGCGCCGCATCGTGCCGGTTCGTTCGATGCGACGTTGTTCTGGCTCGACGATACGGCGCCGGACGTCGATGAATCGTTCCGCATTCAGCTCGGTCCGACGGAAGGGCGGGTCTGGATCGATGCGATCGAGCGCGTCGTCGATACGGATAGCCTGACGCCGTCCTCAGCCGTCTCCCAATATTCCGTGCTCGAAGCGCGCTTGCGCAGCAACACGCCGTTGCCGCTGGACGTTCGCTCGCGTTGCGTGCTGTTGCGCGGATCTCGAGTCGTTGCCGGCGGTTTGGTTTCTCGGGTGGCCGGTGCGATGCGCGCCACGAACCTGTACCCGCAACAGCATTTGGTCGCGCGTCACGAGCGCGCGGCTCGCAACGGCCATGCCGGTGCCGTAATCTGGCTGACGGGCCTTTCCGCCGCGGGCAAGACGACGCTTGCGATGGCGGTCGAGCGCCGCCTGTTTGCACGCGGGTGCTTCGCCTACGTGCTCGACGGCGACAACGTGCGCAGCGGAATCAACAAAGATCTCGGCTTCTCAGCGGAGGATCGCGCCGAGAACATCCGTCGCGTTGCCGAAGTCGCGGCCCTTTTCGCCGATGCGGGAGCGATTGCGATCACGGCGTTCATTTCGCCGTTTCGCAAAGATCGCGATGCGGCACGCGCCGCAGCCGGATCGGCCTTTCACGAAATCTACGTCAACGCCGATCTCGCGACGTGCGAGGAGCGCGATCCCAAAGGGCTCTATCGCCGCGCGCGGCGCGGTGAGGTCAAGGAATTTACGGGAATTACCGCGCCCTACGAACCGCCGGAATCGCCCGAGCTCGTGATCGACACCTCGAAACATTCGATCGAGCAGTGCGTCGAGCAGCTGTACGCGTACGCTTACGCGGTGACTCGCGCCGCGGCCCAGCCGCCCGGCGAGTTATCGCTGCAGAAAACTCCGTAGGACGAACGCGACGTTGGCGGGACGTTCCGCCAGCCGCCGCATGAAGTAGGGATACCATTCGCGCCCGAACGGGGCCGCAATGCGCACCTTGTAGCCTCGATCGCGCACGGCGCGCTGGAGCGCAGGTCGCACACCGTACAGCATCTGGAACTCGAACCGTTCGTTCGGGACCGCATGCGCTTGTATAAAGGAAGTCGCGTGCCGGATCGCATCCTCGTCATGCGTCGCGATGGCGGTATAGCCGCCACCTTGAAGCGCCTGCTCGATCAGTCGCTTGAACGCCGCGTCGACGTCGGGCTTCTTCGGATACGCCCGGGAAGGCGGCTCGAGGTACGCGCCCTTGACGAGGCGCAGGTTCGGTACGCAATCCGCAAGCGCAGCGAGGTCCGCCGGCGTGCGATACAGATAGGCTTGCAGCACCGTCCCGACGTTATCGTGGCCTGCGTCACGCAAGGTGCGGTAGATTCGGAGCGTGGCGTCGACGCGCGACGAGTCTTCCATGTCGATGCGGATCGAATTTCCCAATCCCGCGGCGTGCGTGACGATGTCGGTGAGATTTTCGCAAGCGAGCGGTTCACTGATTGCTAGCCCCAAGTGCGTGAGCTTGAGCGCGACGTTGGCCTCGAGCCCATCCGTGGCGATTCGCGAGAGCAACGCCTTGTAGCCGGCCGTGACCGCACGCGTCTCGGATTCCGTGAAAATGTCTTCGCCCAGAATCGCGGACGCGACGACAAAGCCTTCGCGATTGAGGTTGCGGACGATCTCGACGAAGTCGTCGAGTGTCTCGCCGGCGACGAATCGCCGGGCGCCCAGCTGCAAGCCCTTCGCGGCCATAAACTTTTTCAGATATTCGTTGCGCGAAGCAGCGAGAAGAACTTGTCGGATTCTTTAACGTGCCCTCATCTGGCCTTAACTCTCCGTTACCATTTTTGACTTAGGTTTTCCTAGTCAGGAGGGCAAGCTCGGTTTGAATATGAGAGTTGGGTCCGCTTTGCGGCGTACCCCCAGTTTGATTTTGGCATTTGCGTTCGCGCTTTGCGCGCTCGTCCCGATCAACGCAACGGCGCAATCGTCGCAGGGCACCGTCAGCGGCGTCGTCACGGACACGAACGGGAACCCGCTCGGCGGCGCGTTGATCTCGCTCAGCGGTCCGCAGCAGACGTCGACGACCAGCGGCACGGACGGGACCTTCTCGCTCGATGCGGCGCCCGGCACGTACAGGATCTCCGTGAGAAAAGACGGCTTCGAGACGCAAACGCAAGCCAACCTCGTGGTCGTCAACGGCCAGACGAATTCCGTCAACGTCTCGCTCGCGCCGCAAACGCTGACCTCTCTGCAGGTGATCGGCCACGTTTCGACCGCAGCGGGAGCGCGTGGCTCGATCAACACGAGCCCCGCGTCGATCGCCAACATCTCACAGCAAGCTTTCCAAGATTCCGGCTCGCAACAAGTGATGCAGGTCCTTGACCAAACTCCCGGCATCATCGCGCAATACCCGGGTTCGGCCGGCGGAAACCCGTCGTCGCCTGCATCCGTCACGCTGCCCGTCATTCGCGGTTCGCTTCCGTACGAAACGGCCACGCTTATCGACGGCCACCCGCTGTCGACGCAGAGTTACGGCGATTTCGTGCTTACGTATCTGAACCCGTGGTTGCTGCAGAGCGTCGAGGTCGTCAAAGGCCCGGGTGCGTCCGCAACCCAGGACAACTATGCGGTCAACGGGACGGTGAACTTTCGGACGCTCGAGCCGACGCCGACCAATAAGCAGTCAGTCGTTCTCGGCGGGGACAGCTGGGGTGGTCAATATTCGAATTTCCGCGCTACCGGAACGCTGTTGAACGGGAAGCTCGGATACGCGCTCGACTACGCCATCACCGGAACACCCGGGCCGCTTACGAACTATCAGGGACTTTTCACCGGCTTCAGCCCCTCGACCAAGTACCCGATTTACATCAACGGCGTCCTGGTCGGAAGCTACTCTACCGGTGCTCCCGCAAATCCGCCCGCGAACGTCCAAAATTACCCGTACAATGTGGCCACGCTCGTCGGTTGCTGCTATCCGGTCAACACCGAGTACATCAACCGGGGAGAGCTGGCAAAGCTCCGCTACAATTTCTCGCCGGCGACCTCGCTAACCGTAAGCTTCATCGGAAGCCAGGCGTACGGGAATCAGATTTCAACCGGCGTTTACAATCTGCCCGTGACCTTTAGCCCCGGCTCACCCTTCTATACGGCGAGTGCGGGCGGCCCGTCCGCGGGCACGATCCTCAACTCGCTATACAACCTCTACGAGCCGCCGAACCAAGCGGAAACGAACAACGCGCCCTTATTCCAAGTCGAGGCTAAGACCTCGGTTACTCCCAACGATACGCTTCTCGCAAGGTATTACTCCGCAACTCTCGATCGCGTCGTTTTCACCGGGCTCAACAATCCGTCCGAATACTACACAACGCCGATGATCTTGAACGGCACGATCTATCCGGCTAACGGTACCGCTCCGATCGTCTACAACAATCAGCTCGCAAGCGTAACGTTCGGCGGACAATATTTCCAAGAGGTCGAGTTCGACAAGCTCAACGGCGGATCGCTCGAATACGATCACTTCCTCGGCAATGGAGCCGGACTCCTCACGGCGTCAGTCGATGCCACGACCACCGCCAGCGAAGACTACGAATACTCTCCGACACTGTTGCCGTACGGGATTCCGCCGAATTCACAGGCGGTGATGACGACGGAGATGCTTCGCGGCATCTTCAACCTCACGCCGAGTTTACAGCTCACGGTCGCGAATTACTTCAACGAATACTATTTCAAGTATTCCGAAGACAACGGCGTCACGTTCAATAACAGCCATCCGTGGTATGACGTGCCGCGCGCGGGCCTGGTATGGCAGCCGAACACGAACACCGCGATTCGCGCATCGGCCGGCTCATCGATCACGCCGCCGTATCTCTACCTCCTGTCGACGCAAAGCACGACTCCGGAGACCAAAGGCAATCCGTACGCAACACAGACGCTCGCGCCGCCTTCGGGATCGGTCTTCCCGGAAACGGCGTTCGGCTATGACATCGGCGCCGACGTTCGTCTCGGCGGATACCGGACGATCTCGACCGATCTCTATCGCACAAACCTCCGCGATCAGTTTATCGAGCCGTTCTTTTTCAATGGATACTGCGTTCCGTCCGGCACGACGTCATGCTCCGCTCCGGTACCGGCCGGGACGGCGGGCGCGGTCCCCGTTTACGCGCAGACCGTTGAGAATCTCGGTACGTCGCGCTATGAGGGCATCGAATTCTCGTACAAAAACGATCCGCCGATCGGCGCCGGCGGCGTTGTGAACCTGTCGCTCATTCGCGCCTACGCGTACGGCCTGGGGCCCTGCTTCTATTCGGAAGATCCCAAGACGAGCTGCACGACGCCGGCTACCAATCTTGGGATCGTAAACTACGCGAACTTCGGGCCATACGGGTTCAGTGGAGTCGGCGGGTCGTTCAATACGCTCGGCTACGCCGTCCCGTATGCTCAGGGCTACGGCGAGTGGCATTACCGCTTCCCCAAAGGCGGCCTGGCTCTCATCGGCGCGCAGTTTTACGGCAACAACAATTATTTCGGACGCAGCTCGTTCTATGTCTTCAACGCGACGCTGCGTGCACCGATCTACGACGACAGGACGTTCGTTCAATTGTCGGCCTACAATCTGTTCGATACGTACGGTGGCGGCCTCGGAACCGCATACGCGGGAACTCCCGAAGCCGTGCTCGCTAACGGTAATTACGGCTTGACGAATGCCAAGTCACTAATGCCCACGACCTTCCGCTTCCAAATCTCCCGTGTCTTCGGAGAAAAGTGACATGAAGTATCTGATGGGTGTCCTGGGCGCCCTGTCTTTCGCCGTTTTAATCGCGGCGTGCAGTAGCGGAACGAGTAACATCGTCGGAACTCAGTCGACTTCGCCTCCGACCATAACGTCCGGAACGACGCAAAATTACGATGTGACGACGACGAGTCAATTCACGCTGGCGGCACCGAGCCTCGGCGGCAACGGCGCGGTCATCCAATTCAATCCTGCAACGAGCGGTGCGAGCGAAGCGATGATGTCGGTTTCGACGATGAGCTCGGCGCCGCCGGGCATTGCGCCGCTTTCGAAGGCGCGCTTACCGGCGTCGTTACGATACGTAAAAGACTTTTCGTATGCGGCCGAGTGGTTCTACCAGGTCGTCTCGACGCCGAGCCTTACGTTTTCGATGCTTCCGACCTGGACGATCTCGATTCAGTCGCCGGTCAGCGGGGCCGGCTATTTCATGGCGTATTACGATCCGACCGTTCCTGGTTGGAACATCTACGCGGGCGGTACGGCGCAAAGCACGGCTGTGCCCGTGCCTTACCAGTTCACGCCGGCTGCGCTTCCGAGCCCATTCACCGTACCGACTCCGGGCGGAAGCGGCGCTCTGTTCGCGTTGGTCGCAATTACCGGCACGACACCCACGCCGGTTCCAACGCCGACACCGATTCCGAGCTATCCCAACCTGATCGCAGACGGTAACTTCCAGACCGAGGGTACGAATGGCGCGTTCACGCTCAACAGCAGCACGGGCTGGACGCCCTGCGCAAACGCGAACCCGGCCGAGACGCCTTCGCCGAGGCCCACGTCTACGATGGCGCCGATGCCCTCGATCGCATCGGCGTTGACCGGTGTAAGTCCGGCGGCTACGCCGTACGCTGGAGTGAAATACGCCGCGCTCACGGGACGAGTCCCGGGAACCGGCGCGCCCGACGAGCCACGCGGCATTCAGGGCATCTGCCAAGCGATCACGATTCCGTCGAACCCCGCACTGTGGTTTGAGGTGTTGGAGGGCGGAAACGACGCGGGCTCCGGTACGTATGTCATCGGGCAGCGAGCATCGGTCATCGTCGGCGGCACCTTGTCAGTGATGGCCGATTCGACTCCGAGTGACCCATATTACGAGGTTACGGGCGGCACGGACGTACCGTTATACCAGGATTACATCTGTACGGGTCAGGGCACCGGCCAGAGCTACAACAACTGTACGGGGACGCCCGTGACGCCGGCATGGGTCGAAAAGGGTCCGTACACGACGATTCTGCAGCCGTATGAGGGACAATCCGCCGTGCTCTTCATAGGTGTCTACTCGCACGGCGGAGACTCGGGGAACAATTACGGTGTCTACACGTTCATAGACAACGTGTCACTGGTCAACATTCCCTAACGGCAGGAGCCGTGTAATCTAAACGCTGAGGAGAGTCCCCGTAATGCGCACGTCGTTACGGGGACTCCTCGGCGCAAAAAATTAGCTGTTTGATGGTGACGCCGGCGCAGCCGCAGCGATTCGAGATGCTGCGGCGGAGCGTGGTCGCGTTTTGCGCCCAGACCTATCAAAACAGGGAGCTCGTGGTCGTTACCGACGGCCCACGCCAAAGCGTCGATGAGATCGATGCATTTCTGCGTGCGCTCGAACGGGACGACGTGCGCATCGTACGATGTAGCGAACGTCACTCGCTCGGTGCTCTGCGAAACCTGAGCTGCGAAGCCGCGAACGGAGCGTATCTGTGCCAGTGGGACGACGACGACATTTACCATCCCACCCGATTGCAAGCGCAGTACGACGAGCTGGTGCGCCGGCAATCCGTCTGCCTCTACCTCGAAGACACCCTGCAGTTCATCGTGGCTTCGCGCCGATTGTATTGGCTCAATTGGCGCGCGACCGAGACGCGCGCGCATCCGGGAACTTTGTTGTGCCGGCGAGCGGCGCTGCCGCGTTATCCCGAAGACGGCGCAGTTGCAGAACGCGGCGAAGATCGCGCCGTTTGTCTCGAGCTGCAGCGATCCGGCGGTTTTGCCACGCTGGCGAACCAACCGCATCTCTACGTATATGTGACGCACGACGTGAACAAGTATCCGCCCTCGCATCACGAGATGCTCGCGGCAGAGCTCGCGATTTCGAGAGGATTGCTCCTGCGTCGCGAACCGGCGTTGCGTGAAGGTCTCGCGCCGCTCGATTTTGGCCCGGGCGAAGTTGCGGTTCAGGGAAGCACGGGCGCCGCATTTACCTTGACCGCAAGGCGGTCTTCGTAGACCAGCGCTCCGGTCTCGACCGAAAATAGGCCGAAGGCAGCACCGTCGTCGATCGGCCGCGAGAGAGCGTGCCAGGCGTTCGGAAACCGAATCGACGGAAATCCCGTGAAAACACGCGGGAAAATCTCGGTCGTCAAACCTCCATCCAGGTTCGCAAAAAAGCGCTCGCGCCACATTGCGTCGCGTCCACGCAGCGAGAGATCCCAGAAGATCAGATCGAGTGGTTGCCAGCCGCGATCGTCCCTCCAAACTTCGGCCCAAAAATGGTCGAACGGAATCGCATAGAGCTTGTAGCCGCCGAGCATGCGCGCCGGGATCCCCGATGCTCGGCACAGCGCAACCAGGAGCGCGGTTCCGAGCCGGCAGTCGAAGAGTCCGGAATCGATCACCGCATCCAGCGTATTCTGGGCCGGCAAGCTATCGTAGTGCACGACGCCGAGCATCATGCGCTCGAGAAAAAACGTCCAGAAAGCACGCACGGCCTCCGCGCTGTCGGTCGTGCCGCCTCTCAGCTCGCATGCGAGCGCGGCGATGCGCGGCGTGATCTCGATGAGGTCTTCGCGGGGGCGAAGATAAAGGTCGAGGTCGTCGACTCCGGCTTTTCCGCGACTTCGCTCCGGAAGACAGGCGATATCGATCTCTGCTGCAAGGGAAGCGATTTTCTCCGGGGGGACGCGGACGCTCGCAACCAGACGGCCGGGTTCAATGCGAACGTCGCCGTCGGTGATGGGGACGACGCGAACCTCATCCGCCGAGGCGTCTTCGAGAGGAAGCGGAAGATGAAGCCGGACGCGCGCGCCGGCGTCGTAGTGCGCCAGATTGACGTGGCGCTCGAGACGTACGCGAAAGCCACGCGATGAGGCGGCGCGTGATGTCGCGTCGTCGATGAGATAGCGCCCCGTCGCTACGTAGGCGCGTTCCCAAAAATCGTCCTCGTCGCGAAGACCCAGCGCCTTTGCAAAATTGAGCGTTTCCGCAGGATCGAACAGGCGTTGACCCGCGCCGCTTTCGCGATACTGCAGGCCAGCGGAAATCCAGCGCTCGAGGGCCGCGGCGGCACTCGCTCGGGCTGCATCCGGTTTCGTGCGGTACAGCTCCGCCCAACCGGCGATACAAAGAAAGTCGCGGAGCCTGCTTTCGTCGACGGTCCGATAATATCCGAAGTGCGACGCCGAAGGATTCACGTCCAACGAGCGGGATTCACACGTCGAGGTACGCACGCCTTTGGTTTTCATCTTGACGTTGCCCGCCATCAACCCGCTCATGACGACGGCGGTGATTAAGGCCGTGCACGCCAAGGTCGGTGCCCCGGTTTCTTCGGGCGGCAAATTTCTCGATCTGAGCGTTGATTTGAGCAGCTACGCCGATCACGACTGTCCGGCAATCTCGTATTTTCGCATTGCGGTCCGCGAACGCGCATGGGTTCGGCGCTTGCCGGTCTGCGCCGGTGACGAGCTGGCGCCGGGCGCGACGCTCGCGCATTTGAGCACCGAGCCGGATGAGGCGCTCGATGCCCAACCGTTTCGAGCCGCGCGCCTCAGCGTAGCCGGAATCCTGTTTCAGCCGGAGTGGTGGTGACCGAGCTTCGCGCAGGCTCATTTTTCACCGAAGGCTTTGCGATCGTTCGTTCCGGCATTCGCTGGCTTCGCGACGAGGGGCACAATTGTAACGTGGCCGTGCGTGCCGGTACCGAGCACGCACCGTTTCTCGATGAATGGCGCGACTTGCAGATTGTGTTTCTCTCATCAGGGAACGGCCGGCTTCGAAAGGCCGACGTTTCGCAAGGCGGATTTTTCGACCGGCACCAGCACCATAATTTTTGGAAAACCGATTTCTCGATCGGGACGCTCGAGTTACGCGCCGGCGAGAAACCGCTGACCGCGGCTGCCGGTGGCCCGATGCCGCTCTTGTTCCTTGCGGGGCGCCGATTCACCGAGTTGGCCGACGTTCGTTCGGGATTGCTTTCGGGCTGGTTCCAGCGCGCGCGCATGTGGCGTGGGGACGTTCACGGGCCGTTTACGACCCTGTTGAGTCTCGGGATCTGCGAGCAGGCCGGAATTTTCCGCGGCGAATACGACGCGTTTTTGGAACTCGCGCAGATGGTTTCACCCTCGACGCACGTCGTTTGGGCTGCAGATGATGCGCTCGTGCCGTCCGCGCGCGTCCTCGTCGAACAGCTCGATCGAACACCCGAAGAACGGCACGCGATCGAAGCCGACGCTTCGAGTGCGCTCGCCAAAATATCGCCGGCGCCGTCGGGTGGGGCCTGGCTGTTTGCGGGGAGCGTGCTTTCGGGCCTTGCAAGCTCGCCGCTCGACGAGTCGTACGATTTGCTCACGCGCATCGAGATCGTGCAAGCTCCGCACCCCGATATCGTGGTGCTCTCGCTGAACGCGGAGTTCGCCGTTGCGTTTCGGCACCGCCGTCTGGGCTATACGCTCACGATCCATGGATTCCGGCTCGATGAGCTCGAACCCGCCATCAAAGCCTGGCTGAAGTCGGATTTCGAGGTCGTGCGCTACACCGTCGAAGAAATCAGGAGCGATTACTATGCCCTGATCGACCGCGTCCGCGCACGATATCAGGCGACGTTCGTCATAATCAATGCGTTTTCGACCTCGATCGGCGAGACGATCTTCAACTACGCGGCATTCGATCAGCCGATGAGCGACGTCGTCGGCTCGATTCGCGCCAAAGAGCTGAACCTGATGCTTCACGATCTTGCACGCGATCGCGGCGTCATCGTCGTCGACTCTGATGCGCTCGTCGCCATGCTCGGCGCACAGCATCATCTGCGCGACGGCTTCCATCAGAGCGGCTACGTGCAAGCCCTCCTGCGCGAGCAGATGGCGCGCATCATCAACGAACGGATCGCCGTCTAAGCGATCTCGAAACGCGCCTCCCATATCGGCAACCCTTGGGCAGAGACCGGAAGCGGACTGTCCGGCTCGTCGCTCAGGATCGCAAGCACGTCACCGAGCTTGCGCCACTCACCCTGCCGGCATTCGATGCGACGTAAAACGCCGGCTTGGTGCGCGCGAACCTCGACGATGACCTTGTGCGTCTCCAGCTCGACGATCAGGTCGCCCGCGGCGAGCATCTTGCCCGGCTCGGCGTGCCACTCCAGCAGGCGCACGTCGACGGCTTCTTTCGTGCCGCCGACCACAAGTGCGTACGTCACGCGGTCGTCGTCACCGCGCGGTGCGCACGATCGTGCAGCGCGCGCGCCTGATCGACCGTTTCTGCCGGAATGCGATCGTCGAACGCACCGGCGGCAAAGAGTGTCTTGACGATCGCATAGGCTGCGACTTCGCGGGCCGGTCTGCCTTCGAGGTTGTAGGAAGTTTGCAGCGGACGCGCTCCGATGTCGGCAAAGGTGCGGTCGAAGTCGATGACGCCGCAGTCGAGCTCGTGAGAGAGCTGCGCAACCAGCAGATTGAGCCGGCGAATTCGTTCGATCGTCGGCGCGTCGCCCTCGCACGCGCGAAAGACCGTGCAGAGGAAAACTCGTGCCTCCCGGTTCATCATCGTGCGGATTTCTTCGCGGAGCCGGCGACGCACGTCCTCGATAGGCTCGCGTTCGCCGTCGAGCTTCCCCAGCAGCGAGACAATGTATATTGCGGGCGCTTCGCGCTCCCGGCCTTGCTGCAGGTCGCACTCGAACTTCCACTCGCGTTGATCGGCTCGCGCGAAGAGCTGACGCAGCTGCTCGACCGCGAGCATTAGCGCGCCGCCCTCATTTTCCGTGAGATCGCCCGCGATCAGCATCGCTCGAGCCGCGCGGCGGCTGCTTCCAATTCGGGTAACGTGAATATGCGCTGGTCGGCCGGGACCGTCGAGTCCGGTGCAAGCGATGCCCACAGCACCGGCAGAAGCCTGACGACGGGCAGCGGATGTGCGCGGTAGAAGGTCTCTTCCCATGCGCGTTCGTCCAGCGGATTGCGCGTTACGCCGTGGATCATGTGGTACGTGCGCGCGCCGTGGACCGGCACGAGACGTAAACCGAGCGCGTACAACCGCAGCGCGAGCTCGCGGTGCTCGTTGAGATCCAGTTCTTCCAAAAATCCGCCGGCTTCGAGAAATGCCGTGCGCTCGACGGAAAAATTGCTGCCGGACGCCGCCGCCCACAGCACCGTGGAATCCGGATGATGGTCGAGAGCGTCCATCTCGAGCTCGTAGACCCGCCGCGCGCCGGATCCCGGATAGATGCCGGGCGACGCGCGCCGCTCGATCGAGGAAAAATCATGCAGGATTGCATCGCGGGTGATGCGCATGCGTTCGAGCTCTTCACGCGGACGCTCGGCGAGGGCGCACTCTTCGCCCGGCCAAGGCTCGAGCGTTTCGGGATCGCGCAGCAGGCGTGTCGTGCGCACGTGAAACGTTTCGCCGCGTCCGGCAACGTTTGGGGTCGCATGCGCGGTACGGTGCCGCTCGACCATCTGCGGGCCCGCGAGCGTATCACCGTCGAGAAAGATGAGCAGGTCGCCGGCGGCAGCGCGAGCGCCGGCGTTCGACGCGGCCGAACGCCCGCGTGCCACCGCATGGTCGATGCGGATTAGATCGAGCCACGCGGCAGCCTCGCGCACGACCTCGCGGGTGTCGTCGGTCGAACCGTCGTTGACGACGACGACTTGCAGGGGCTCGGTCTGCACCGAAAGCGACGTCAGCGTGAGACGCAGCCGCCGAGCTTCGTCCTTGGTGCGAATGACGACGCTCGTGCGCATCAAGCGATGGCGCTCGAAAAGAAATCGAGCTCTTCGAGCGTGTCGACCACTTCGTTTGCGACGATTCGGCAGCCCTCGGGCGTCAAGTGCAAGGTATCGATCTTCGTCCGATCGGCGCCTGCACGAGCGACCAGCCTGTCGACATCCACGATCGGGATACCGGTACGCTCGGATACTTCGATCAGTCCGAGATTGAACCGGCGGATGCGCGCCGAGAGACTTTCCGGGAATTCGGCGTAGTTGCGGACGTTTTCACCGGGAACGACGCTCGAGACGTTATAGACGAGAATCGGTGCCTGGCTGCTCGCGCGAATTCGCGAAATCACGCGCTCGAGATTTTGCATGGACGCTTGCGCATCTAGCATCCCCAGGAACGAAAAATTCTCGTGCAGCCACATACGATCGGCCTCGGGCCACGCTTCGTGATTGTATGCGTGAAACAAATATCCGTCGCGAACGTGGCGATAGAGCGGCGTCATGATGTCCGGCTGAATCGACAGCACGAACGCGTCCGCGGCAGCCTCGAACAGCGCGGGGCCGAACTGCGTTTCCGGGGCGTACGGTTCGAGCAGCGCGCGCCGCGCCTCCACTTCATGGGGCACGCTTCCGGTCGCGGCCAGCAGCGCATCGGAGCGCGTGAACAGCTCGTGACGAACGCGCACCGTGCAGCCGGGGAAGCGCGCCCGCACGATCTCGTTCACGCCGTTCCACGCCAGCGCTCCGCCCAGGCGCAAGGCATGGAGGGAATCCCGAACGTCGAGATTTCCCTTGGCAAAGACCTCTAGGCGCGTGCCAATACGATTCCTAGCGGGTGACGGAAGCGAATCGCGCCGTCTTCACGATACGGCTCGAGCCCCGTCGGTTCGCCGCCGGCGAGATCCGCCTCGAAGGCCGCGCGCAGCTCGTCGCGGACCTCGCTCCCCGACATGTCGATCCAATCCTCGAGGTCGCGCGTGCGGTCTTGCGTATAGGCTTCGACGATCGTTGCGCCGGCCGATGCGGGAAAGGCCTGCAGCTGAGACCATGTCGCCGTCCAGGCGTGCGACGGGTCGCGGCGGCGTTCCAGCTCGTTTGCGCGACGGGCAAGCTCCGCATCGTCCGGAACCAGCATATCGATCAGGAGCACGCGCCCGCGTCCACGTGCGACGCGCACCATCTCGTTCACGACGCGCTGCGGCTCCGCGATGTGATGTAACGAGAACCGTGTGACGACGAGGTCGAAGGAGCCCTCGTCGAACGGAAGCGATTCGGCCTCGGCCTGCACGAACGTGATGTTGTCGATGCCCTCGCGCGCGGCCGCGTCGCGTCCGGCCTCGAGCATTTCCGGCGTAATGTCGACTGCTAGTACTTCTCGCGCACGCCGTGCAAGCGCGCGGCCGAGCAATCCGCTACCGGCTGCAACATCGAGGACCCGTGCTTCCGGCGACAGCTCGATGCGCTCCAAAATCGCTTGCAGATCTTGAGGAACGGTCATCGCTCCCCAATGCACAGCCTGTTGGGAGAACTTTGACTGAACGAGCCTGTGCTGTTCGGAATAGCGCGGCGGCATGCCGGCATCTTTGCGACAAAAACCGAAACCGCCTTGCACGAGGGGTTGCGCAAGGCGGTTTCCCGGAAGCAGGTCCCCCACGCGGACTGCTCCCGCCGCTGCGAGCTTACCCAATTCACCTTAAGGGAGCATGAAGGTTCGAACAACTCAAGGGGCGCAAGCGGGCGGAAATCGTGAAGCATAAGCACTTGCGCGTTCAGCCCGGCGTGCTGATTCGCTTGTCAGAGATAGATCCGAGCGACACCAACGGCTTCAAAGGCAAGGATGATGCGCGCGAAAAGCTCGTGCACGATATCCACAAGCTGGAGAAGCTGCAGGAAAAGCTCGCGGCATCGCGTTCCTACGCAGTGCTGATCGTGCTGCAAGGAATGGATTCGTCCGGAAAAGACGGCGCGATCAAGCACGTCATGTCGGGCATAAATCCCCAAGGCGTCGACGTTCACGCGTTCAAGCAACCCTCGGAAGAAGAATTGAGCCACGATTTCCTGTGGCGCACGCAAAAGGCGCTGCCGGAGCGTGGGCGCATCGGCATCTTCAACCGCTCGTATTACGAAGAAGTGCTCGTGGTGCGTGTCCACTCCGATCTATTGGCCGCCGAGCACGTCGAGACGAACGGGAAAGACATCTGGCGCGAACGCTTCGAGGATATCAATTCGTACGAACGCCACCTCGTGCGCAATGGGACGCGCATTCTCAAATTCTTTCTGCACATCTCGAAGGACGAGCAGCGGCGCCGGCTCGTGGCTCGCCTCGACGATTCATCGAAAATCTGGAAGTTTTCCCGCAGTGACGCGACCGAACGGGAGTATTGGGACCAGTATATCGCTGCCTACGAGCAGATGCTGAGCGCGACCAGCACGGATCATGCGCCTTGGCATGTCATCCCCGCCGACCACAAGTGGTTTTCGCGCACCGCTATCGGAGAAATTCTCGTCGACACGCTGGAATCGCTCGATCTCAGCTACCCCGCCCCGAGTGCGGCAGAGGAGCAAGCCCTGTCGCGCATCCGCAAGCATCTGGAGTTGGAGAAACGGTGAGAGCTTTCGCAATATGTCTGGCCGTCGCAATGCTCGCTTCGGCGCGATCGGCCCCCGCGCAATCGTTCGCGGCTGCAGTGCCGCTCGCGACCGAGCAGAATCCGGTGACGCTCGTTCTGGACGCGCGCCAAGCCGCCCGCGCCGTGCTGTTCGTGCACGAGACGCTTCCGGTCCGGCCGGGAAGCTTCACGGTCGTGTACCCGCAGTGGATACCCGGCGAGCACGGTCCCAGCGGGCCGCTCTACGACCTCGCGAGTTTCCGCGTGTCGGCGGGTTCGACGTCCGTTGCGTGGCATCGCGACGACGTCGACTTGTACGCATTTCATCTCGACGTGCCGCCCGGCGTCACCAGCGTTGCGCTTGATTTCGCCGTGCTGATGAATGCGCCGTACGACGGCATGGCTTCGCCGGCGGTCGCGATCGTGAATTGGAATCGCGCGCTGCTGTATCAGGAGGGCATCGATTCGTCGCAGTATTTCGTGAAGGCTTCGGTAATGCTGCCGCCCGGATGGCAATACGCAACGGCGTTGCGTGCGCTCGCGCAGCAAAATGACCGCGTTGATTTCGCGACGGCGGCGCTCGTCAACGTCGTCGACTCACCGATGGATATCGGCGCGTACGTGAAGAAATGGACGCTCTGGAAAGAGGGCAGCACCTTCGTCGAGCTCGACGCCTTCGGCGACAACCCGAAAGACCTCGAGATCGCGCCGGGCACGCTGAGCGCGTACGAGCGCGTTCCGGCCGAGGCCTTTGCCCTGTACGGGTCCCGGCATTTCGCCGACTACCACGCACTCTTATCGCTTAGCGAGGCGATACCGGTGCAAGGAATCGAGCACCATCAATCGAGCGACAACCGCGAGCACGAAGACTTTCTGACCGACCCCAAAGCGAACGTCGGAGCCGGCGATCTCGTAACGCATGAGTTTTCCCACTCGTGGAACGGAAAATATCGCCGCCCCGCCGATCTCACGACACCGAACTTTCAGGTGCCGCAGCGGACCGATCTGCTCTGGGTCTACGAGGGCATGAATCAATACCTCGGAGACTTGATCTCGTTCCGCGCGGGTTTGCGCGATCCCAAGACGTATCCCGAGCTCGTCGCCGAGTTTTACGCGCGAATGGCCTCGGAACCGGGACGCACGACGACGCCGCTCATCGATTTGACGACCGGCGCGCCGTACTATTATTACCAGCACGGCGATTATGGCTCGATTCGTCGCAGCGCCGGCGACTTCTATACCGAAGGCCACCTGCTCTGGCTCGACGTCGACACGATCATTCGTGAACGTTCGCACGGTGCGCGCTCGCTGGATACGTTCTTGCATCGCTACACGGAGCCCGCGGTGACCGGACCGATCGTCAAAACCTACACGCGCGCGGATATCGAGGCGCTGCTGAATGAAGTGCAGCCCTACGATTGGCATGCGTTTTTCGAGAAACACGTCTATATGGTCAGCGCGAATCCGCCCGAGGACGAGCTGCAGCGCTCCGGATGGAGGCTCGTGTGGAACGACACCCCGAATCCTTATTATGCGGCGCTGATGGATCGCGACCACGTCGACGCGTGGTACAGCTTGGGATTCACGACGGACTCGAAAGGCGCGGTCGACGATGTCCGCGAGAATTCACCCGCGTGGGAAGCCGGACTTGTTCCCAAGGCTACGATTCTTGCCGTCGACGGCCATAAATTCGAAGTCGACGAAGGGGCGGGTGACAGCCTCCAACTCGATTATGCGCTCCGGCATGCGGAGCACTCGAGCGATCCGATCGTTTTGATCGTTCAGAACGGCGATGCGTTCTCAGTCTTACGTTTGAGCTATCACGAGGGCCCGCGCTTTCCGCATCTGGAGCGAATTCCCGGATCCGCGGACATGCTCTCGTCTATTGCGGCGCCCCACGCCAAGTGACGACGGTGTTGCCGCCGCTGATCACGACGCCGACTCGTTCGTCCGGCTTCGGAACGTAGACACCGGCGAGGAGCGCGGAGAAGGCGGCGGAGCCGCCGGGCTCGGCGACCAGGCGCAGATCTTCCCAGAGACGTTGCTGCGCCGCCTCGATCATGTCGTCTTCGACGAGCACCACGCGCTCGATGTACCGGCGCGCGATCGCGAAGACGAGCTCGCCGACGCGACGCGGTGCAAGCGAGTCAGCTGCTATGCCGCCGGCTTCCGCATCGACGGGTTTGCCGGCCTCGAAGGCGCGCGTCAACGTCGGCGATTTTCGGGGCTCGACGCCGACGACGCGCGTGCGTCCGCCGTACCAAGCTGCGATGCCGCTGATCAAGCCTCCGCCCCCGACGCCGACCAGCACCGTGTCGAGATTCGGCGCTTGCTGCTCGAGCTCGAGCGCGAGCGTACCTTGGCCCTGGATCGTCTCGGGTTGATCGAATGCATGAACCGGCAGTGCGCCCGATTCCCGGACGAATTCCTCACTCGCCGCGAGCGCGTCCGCGTAGAGATCGCCGCCGATTTCGAGCCGTGCGCCGTACGAGCGTATGCGGTCGATTTTTGCCGGTGAGGAGATCTTCGGAACGAAGATCGTTGCGGGAATTCCGAGCCGCATCGCAGCGTAGGCGACGGCTGCACCATGATTGCCTCCGGAGGCCGCAGCAACGCCGGCTTTCGGTATCTCGCGAAACAACAGATTCGTAAACGCTCCACGCGTCTTGAACGCGCCCGCGTACTGCATAAGCTCGAGCTTCAATGTCATCCCCGCACAAGCGATTCCGAAGTCCGCCGGATTGACGTCGATGACGGGCGTTCGCCGGATGTAAGGACGAATGCGCGGCTCGATTTCTGAGATCGTTTTTCTGAGCTTTTCCGAGGAATCTAAATCGCGCACTCCCAGGCTCCGACGTCAAGAATATCAGCTCTAAAAGGAGTTACACGTGTCGTCGGCTCTCAACGGAATAACCTCCTCACTCGCGATCTCGCAATCCGAGTCGTCCTCATCGATCGCGATCCCGTCGAACCTCACGCCCGCGCAAGAAGCAGAAGTTCAATCGATTTTGGGTCAGCTCGCCAGCGGATCGATCACGGCTGCGCAGGCGCAGAGTGAGATTTCCGCGCTCTCCTCGAGCACGCAGAGCGGCCAGGGTGCGCAGGGCTCGCAAGGGACTCACGTTCATCACGGACATCATGGGGAGCATGCAGACGCAGCCGGCGGCAGCTCTCAAGCTCAGACGCTAGCGTCGGCACTGGACTTGACGTCGGATCAACAGACGCAGATCGCGTCGATCGTGCAATCTGCGCAGCAGAGCAATGCGTCACCGACGACCGTACTCTCGCAGATCGAATCCGTGTTGACCCCGGAGCAGCAGCAGAAGCTCGCGCAGCTCCTCTCGCCGACCTATTCGGCGGTCGGGACGAGCGATACGGGATCCCAGCCCCCGCTGTTCAGTACGACGGCTTAGGTTCCACCCGGGCGCGGGACTCTGAACGTCAGGGCATCGACTTTACCGCCGTCGTCGAAATGGATGTACACGTCGTCGACGCCCTTCGCAAAGGTCGCCGTGTAACGCTCCCACGTGGCGTCGAACGGCGGGTCGTTCTTGTCGGTTGATTTCTTGACGCTCTTGAAATCGCCGAGCTGTGTTTTGAGCATCTTGACGATGCCCTCGACCTTAGCCTGAGAATTGTGCTGCAGATACGAGGCGTCAAAATTGTCCGGTGTGATTTGCGGCTTCGTAAGCACCGCATCGATCAGCGCCTCACCGCGATCTGCAGAGGCCGACGCTTGCGGGGCTGCCGCTGCGCTTTGTGCGTTCAGGCCGGTCCACGGGCCACACGCGATGAGTGCGAAAAGAATCAGGACGCCAGATTTCATCCTGGGCCCGTGCTCCTCAACAGCGTGCGATCCTTCATCCAATCGGATGAACCTAAGCTTGCTTGCTTGACCGGCGACAAACAGCGTGATAAAGTCCCACGCATGTCGGCTCACACCCGAATGATGATGACCATGGCGATGTGCTGTCTCCCGCGGGGATCGGCGTAAGGAGTCATTGGTCTGCGGCTATGCTGCGATACCCAGGACGCCTCCGCCGGTCGGAGGCTTTTTTATTTGCTTCGTTCCCCATCGCACAAAGGACGAATTGACATGAGCGCAACCCTCGAGAACCGCGTGCCCGATTTCGAGACCGTCGCCATTCACGGCGGTCACGCCGGCGATCCGACGACGAAGTCGCGGGCCGTCCCGATCTATCAGACGACGTCGTACCTCTTCAACGATACGAGTCATGCCGCGCGCCTCTTCGCCCTCGAAGAGTTCGGCAATATTTATACACGCATCATGAACCCGACGACCGACGTTCTCGAGCAGCGAATCGCAACGCTCGAGAAAGGCGTCGGGGCACTCGGACTTTCGAGCGGTCAGGCGGCCGTGATCTACTCGTTGCTCAATCTCGCCGGTACCGGCGATCACATCGTGAGCGCCGCGTCGCTGTACGGCGGGACCTACTCGGCGTTCACCCACACGCTGCCCAAGCTCGGGATCACGGTAACCTTCGTCGACCCCTCGAAGCCCGAAAACTTCGGTCGTGCCATTCAACCGAACACGAAAGCGATTTTCGGCGAGTCGATCGGCAATCCGAAGATCGACGTTCTCGACGTCGAGGCGATTGCCGAGGTCGCGCATCAGCACGGGATCCCCTTGATCGTCGACAACACGCTGGCGACGCCCTATCTGCTGCGGCCGATCGAGTGGGGCGCCGACGTCGTCGTGCATTCGGCAACGAAGTTCATCGGCGGGCACGGTACGTCGATCGGCGGGTTGATCGTCGACGGCGGTAAGTTCGATTGGACGGCATCGGGTAGGTTTGCGGAGTTCGTCGAGCCCGATCCGTCGTATCACGGGATCCGTTATCAGAACGCGTTTGGCCCACTCGCGTACATCGTCAAGGCGCGCGTTCAGTTGCTGCGCGACATCGGCGCCGCCCAAGCGCCGTTCAACTCGTGGCTCTTTCTGCAAGGCCTCGAGACGCTCGCGCTGCGCATCGAGCGCCATTCGCAGAATGCGCAATCCGTCGCCGAATATCTGGCAAAGCACCCCAAGGCGCGATGGGTGTCGTATCCCGGACTAAAGGATCACGCAGCCCACGGGCGTGCCAAGAAGTACCTGCCCAAGGGCCAAGGGGCGATCCTGACCTTCGGCATCGATGGCGGCGCCGCCGAAGCGCGAGCCTTCATCGACCGCCTGCGGCTCTTTTCGAACCTTGCGAACGTCGGCGACGCAAAATCCCTCGTCATACATCCCGCAACGACGACGCACCAGCAGCTGACGGCGGAGGAACAGCGGGAGAGCGGCGTTACCGAGGATACGATCCGGCTTTCGGTCGGAATCGAGAACATCGGCGACATCCTCGCCGATCTGGAACAAGCATTCGCGGCTGCCTAGAGACCTGGAGCACATTTTTCAAAGGAGGCGAGGGAGAGGCCGGGCGAAACCTGGCTCTCCCTCGCTTTAGGATTAGGTTGTGCCGCTTTTCGGATCGAGTCGTGCGGAGAGCAAAAAGCGCGGTCATAAGGAGCGTGCGCATCAGCGCGTCAAGCGCCCCTTCAAGGTCCAGTACTCGCTCGATCGCGGCGAGACGATGGTCCCGGCCCTCGCGGTCGATATCAGCGTCGGCGGCCTCGGCCTGCTCACGCAAACCGAGATCGCGCTCAACGAATTCCTGGTCGAGCTCACGCTCGACGATCGCCAGATAACGGCGCTCGTCTCGAAGGCCGGCTGCGTTCCCGGAAAGCTGCGGGGCGGCGACGCCTGGCGGACGGGCGGCAAATTCATCGGCATCACGGCGGATCATTGGGATACGCTCGCACGGTTCGTCGAAAACATTCCCGCCCAGAGCGACAAGCTGCGTCTGGATCTCAACCAGTTGCAGGCGCGTCCCGACGATGCCGCTCGTCTGTTGCCGAAAGTGGCCTTACAACATTTGCTGGGCGAGCTCGTGAAGATGAAGCGCCTCGCTCCCTTGCACGGGACCGTCGAGCCGCTCGTCAAGCTGCGCTATCTCGGCAAGACGCGCCGCCAGGGCATCGACATGCACGTGCTTCGCATCGAGTCGCGCGTCGTCAAACCGCATCACGTCAACAACTACGTGACCCAGGTTTATTTTGACGACACGCTCTCGAAAATCATCGCGATCCCGATGGACCAGCAGACCTAGTCTAAAACCGAGATCTCGTCGCCGCCGTCGTCGAACGTGAACCGCGTGCGATGCCGCGATTCGCTGTGGTGGTGGTTGTGCGTCGTGTGCGCGACCTTCGATTCGATTGTAAGATGGTGCAGCCGCTTGCCGTTCTTCGTCGTTGTGCCACTGTAATAGTACGCGACGAGTGGTGAGTGCTTGCCGTCCGGCGGCGCGAGACGCTTGCGCGTTACGAGCTCCGCATGGAGGCGGTCCTGAACCGCTTTCGGGAAAAGCCGGTTGACGTCGTCCGGACTCACGCGCACTGCCGACAGCTCTTGCTGGAGTTTGTTCTTGTCTTCGAGTGGAGCGCCGCGCAGCCAACGCATCATCGCATCTTGGTCGTCGCGCTTCATCGAGACGAATCGCAGGGCGTACTTGTGGAGCTTATTGCCGCCTTGAATCGCGCCTTCGTGGCGGACGACCGCCATGCGGCACGGGATCATGCGCGAGCCGATCGTCAATTTGAAATCGAGCTCGTTCTTGTGAAGGCCGTGCTGTGAGAGAATCGAGATGCCGCCCACGCCGATGTCGATGCCCATGACCGGGCTCCAGGTGAGGCCGTTCGAGCTATAGAGCACTTTGTAGGGCATCCGGGCGCGTGGTGCTTCGCGGCGGTCAGCCCCGCGAGAACCAAACCAATCCATAAGGTCGGCGAACATATACTTGTGTTCGGCAGCTGGGGCCCAGAATTGCTTCTGACCTACGTCACAAGTCTTTTCCGGTGCCCGTCGGGCAGGGTTCGAACAGCGTCAGCCCATTCGGGGTCGTGTACTTGAGCGTGAGCTGTACGGCCATGGGCTCTTTCGAGACGTCATAGCCCGTCGGTGGTAGCTGCGCTTCGATGGGAGCGTCTTGCGGGATCTGCGTTTTCGGCGAGAATGGGTTCTCGGCTTCGCTTGGATAGTGCCACGGATAGTGGAAGTCGCCGTCGATCGTTTGGCCGTTCCCGAGCGTCAGCTCGACGCGCACGTTTTCATTGAAGCTCCCATTTTTGGGGTCATATTGCGCGTGCATGCCGTAGAAAACCGGGCTGCCGCACGGCGCATCGGCGGCGGCGACGCCGCTTCCGTTCCCGCCTGTCCCCCCGCCGGGCGCTGAGCCCGACCCGGCGCCGCTGCCGGTTCCCGTTCCGGCTCCGCCCGACGCGCCAGGCCCGGGCGTCGGCGCCGTCCCTGTCCCGGTGCTCGCAACCGTCTTCGAGCCGTGCATCGCCGACCACCAGATGGGCCGGCTTTCCTTATGATGGACGATCTTCTGCGTGCGGACTTGAAGTTTGGGGCCGCCCTTCGATCCGCCCGTGTGGATCGCAATCTGCCTCGCGCGCGGCGCCGCGACCCGAGGGACACTGGCCGGAGTAGGACGCGGCGCGGGTGTCGGCGTCGGGACGGGCGTTCGAACTTCGATAACGACGCGCGTCGTCTGCGCCGGTTCTTTTGGTTCCGGTGCCGGCTCCATGCGTAAGAATCCGCCGGCTCCGATCACGATTTCGTGAATCGCAACCGAACACGCGATCGCGAGCAGCAGACGCCGGCGGTATGGCGTCAAGGGACTCTTACGAGGGCTGGACCCCGTACGTTTTTGTGTACCAATCGTGGAATTCTTGATCCGTCGGATAGTGGCCGTACTTCTTGTAGAACCACTCGCGGTATGCCGATTGCCGGCGACCCTGCTCCGCCATCTCTTCCCGTTTTATTTGCCGTTTGTGGTTCCAATTGGTGAGACCGATTGCAGCTGCGATGCCGGCGACGAAGATGTTACGCGTGCTCGCCGCGCCGTCGGCGAGAGCAGGAGCCGCGCTACCGAATGCGATCGCCGCACACAATAACCCGGCCGCCAAAGTCCTGATATGCATTAGCAGGTCCTTTCTGCTTCTTTAAACGCGGGCTAGGGCCTCAGGGTTTTGCCCGCGAAGCGCGGCGCGTGCACTTAACCGACCTCAAAGGGCTCATTAGAACCATCCCTGATTTCCCGATTGCCGGGATTCAGTTCCGCGACATCACGCCGCTCATCAAAGATCCTGAGGGTTTTCGCGCGATGATCGACATGTTCGTCGAGCGCTTCCGCAATGACGATATCGACGTCGTGGTGGGGGTCGAGGCGCGCGGCTACATTCTCGCCGCGCCGCTCGCATACGAGCTGGGCGCGGGGTTCGTGCCTGTCCGTAAGCCGGGCAAGCTTCCCGGCTCGAAGATGACCGAAGAATATGCCCTCGAGTACGGCACGAATTCGCTCGAGGTCCACGACGATGCGGTCGGGCGCGGCAAGCGAGTGCTGATCGTCGATGACGTTCTGGCGACGGGGGGGACGGCTGCCGCAACCGGACGCTTGGTGGAGCGCTTGGGCGCAGAGATCGTCGAGTTCGCCTTCCTCATCGAGCTGGAGGCATTGAACGGCCGCAAGGCCCTCGGCAACCACAAGATCACAAGCTTCATCAGCTACTAAGCGCTCGACGGGCGACTTGCGGCCTTCCCAGCCGGCGGTGTGTTGTGCTTAGATAGGCGTTAATACTCTGCTTGGGTTGCTCGATGTCGATTGATGCTCTCGTCACGAAGGTCCAGGAATACGATCCGTCGCTGGACGGTGCGTGGCTTCGGCGCGTCTACGACATGGCCGATCAGGCGCACGGCGAGCAGAAGCGCGCTTCGGGTGTCGCCTACATCGAACACCCGCTCGCAGCCGCAGAGATTTTGGCGGAGCTGGAGATGGATCGCGCGACGATCGCAGCCTCGCTGCTGCACGACGTCGTCGAGGATACGGTCGTCACGAGCGAACAAGTCGCGGCCGAATTCGGCAGCGAGATCGCAACGCTCGTCGAGGGCGTCACCAAGCTCACGCGCATTCCATATCAGTCTAAGGAAGACGCGCAGGTCGAGAACCTGCGCAAGATGTTCATGGCGATGGCCAAGGACATTCGCGTCATCATCATCAAGCTGGCCGACCGCCTCGATAATATGCGCACGCTCTCGAGCTTGCCGGAGAGCAAGCAGCTCGCAATCGCGCGCGAGACGATCGAGATCTACGCGCCGATTGCGCATCGGCTCGGTATCTGGAAGATTCGTTCGGAGCTCGAGGATTTGTGCTTGCGTTATCTCGACGCCGACGCCTATCGCGATATCGCGGAGCGCGTTGCGAAGAAACGCAACGAGCGCGAAGAGGCGGTAGCGAGCGTTACGGAGATCTTGCGCGACAGCCTGGAGCGCGTCGGCATTAGAAACGACACGACCGGCCGTCCGAAACATTTTTACTCGATCTACACGAAGCTGCGCAAAGGTCGCGACTTCTCGACGATCTTCGACCTCACCGCGGTGCGCATCATCGTCGATTCGGTCAAGGACTGTTACGGCGCACTCGGCGAGGTGCACGCGCGCTGGAAACCGATACCGGGCCGCTTCAAAGACTATATCGCGATGCCCAAGCCGAACATGTATCAATCGCTGCACACGACCGTGGTCGGGCCGGGCGGCGATCCGCTCGAAGTGCAGATTCGCACGCGCGACATGCACCGCACCGCGGAATACGGCATCGCAGCGCACTGGCGTTATAAGGAAGGCGGCAAGTCCGACTCCTTCGAGAACAAGCTCGCCTGGCTGCGCTCGCTGCTCGAATGGCAAAGCGATGCCCGCGACTCGCGCGTGTTCATGGAAAACCTGAAGCTCGATCTGTTCGAGAATCAGGTTTTCTTGTTCTCGCCCAAAGGCGACGTCTTCTCGCTGCCCAACGCGGCGACGCCGCTCGACTTCGCGTATCACGTTCACACCGACGTCGGCAACCGCTGCATCGGCGCGAAGGTAAACGGGAAGATCGTTCCGCTCGACTATCAACTCAAGAACGGTGACATTTGCGAGATTCTCACGCAGAAGGCTGCACGGCCGTCGCTCGACTGGCTGGGCATCGTCAAAACGTCGAGCGCAAAGCACAAGATCAAGCAGTGGTTCCGCAAAGAGCGCAAGGAAGAAAACGTGCTCGCCGGCCAGGAAGCGCTCGAAGCTGAGCTCGTCCGTCAGAATCTGCGTCCGGACGCCGCGCGCGGCGAGTCGCTCGAGCGCGTCGCGCACAAGATGAATTTTGCAACGCCCGCGGATCTCTACGCCGCGATCGGATTCGGCGACGCCTCAGCGGTGTCGGTCGCGCAGCGGATGCGCGAAGAGCTCAAGAATTCGAACATCGTCGACATCACGACCGTCCCACGCCCGACGACGCGGCGCGTCGCCCGCAGCAGCTCGGGGATCAAGATCGCGGGAGTCGACGACGTGCTCGTGCGGCTCTCGAAGTGCTGCAGCCCGGTACCGGGGGATCCGATCATGGGCTTCGTCACGATCGGCAAGGGCGTCTCCGTCCACCGCGCCGACTGCCCGAACGTCGCCTACATGAACGCGCAGCCGGAGCGGATCCTACAAGCCAGCTGGTCAGACAACATCACGGCGACGCATGCCGTCGACGTCGAGGTCGAGGCGCTTGATCGCGCCGGCCTCTTGCAAGACATCATGGCGGTCTGTGCCGAGATGAAGGCTTCGGCCTCGTCCGTCACCGCGCGCGTCAAAAAAGACATCGCTGTGACCTCGCTCACGCTGCAGATCGAGAACCTCGACCAGCTGCACAAATTGCTGCGGAAATTGGAGACCGTCAAAGGTGTCCGGACGGTCTACCGAGTGACGAAGCGCGAACGCGCAAGCGGCTAGCCTGACGTTTCCTTAACGGGCGGCAGAGGGATTCGCTCAATCGCCGCTTATCCTGATTGTGGGTCGGTTGGGCGCCCGAGAGGAAAGAGAATGCGGCTCGCTTCGCTGTTTGGTTTTGGCGCTGCGCTCGTTTGCGCAGCGCTTCTCGTGGCGTGCGGAGGCGGTGGCGGTGGGTCTTCCCCTGTCGCCGGCGGCTCGTTGTCGGGTGGCGATCATTCCGCAAATGCGCAGAGCACGGGCACGCGCGTAACTATCGTCATCAACCGGACGCCCGGAAAGGCTCACACGCAATCGACACCTAGGCGCGGGGCGCAAGCGTCGCGCCGGCCTAAATATCTCTCAACAAACGCCGCGGGCTTGCAGCTCACGGTTTCTGCGTCGGGCGTGGCGTCGCAGACCGTCTATGCAGATGTCAGCGGGAGCTCTCCTCTGTGTACAACGAGCAGCAGCATCGAAACATGCGTCATTACGGTTCCGACGTTAGCCGCGAGCGAACAGTTCTCTGCACTCGAGACGGACTCGCTTCCGAACAGCGAAAGCGCAGGATACGGCACGGGCTTCCCAACCGGATCGAATATTCTGGGCGCGATCAATGCAAGCGAAACCGTGCAGCTTGGAGGGGCCAACGCGATTGGACTCGAGCTGGGTCCGGTTACCGGACACTTCTACGACTGCAGCGGAAATCAGGCTCCGCCGGCGTCGCTCCCGCAGCCCTACGGCACGAATTTCGGCATTGACCAGTCGACAAGAAACGATGACAACTACGCCATCGGTTCGCGCATCGTCGTAACGGGGGGAGTCGCCGTGACCGGCTCGATGGCCACGGAGTTTTGTGATCCCGCCGGCGGCTATGACGATTACGATTCGACGCCGGCGCCGTTCGTCGATGTGAATGGGAGTCCGACCCCGATCACTTTGACCTCAAATTCATCAGGTCTTACGCTCGCACCGATCGTTAACAACGGCACCGCCCCTCCAACGTCGGCGTACGCACAAACTGCATCGATAGCAAACGATAGCTACGAGTGGTACGACTGCGTGTTCGAAATCGGAGTGAAGACGAGCGCGAGCTTTACGGCTCCCGCGACCATTGTCGTCAACAATAACCTGACGGCAATCAACCCGTTCACCAGTAGTAATTACGCGAGCGCGATGACGTACACGGTCGTTCCGATCACGGTTTCACCAACAACGGCCACTGTGTCAGCTTCCGGCGGGACGGCGACCGTCACCGGTAGCGATAATAGCGCAACAAGTGGCATGCAAGCTACATCGTCTTATGCGGCCGACGGTGACGGCTATTGCATGGACTCCAATTCGAACATACTCGCGACTGTCGCGCAAACAGCGTCAATCAATACGACGAATTGGACGCAATCGTTCCAGATCACGGGCAACTCGAACGGAACCGGAACGTGCACGTTCTACTTACAGGATGTCAATGCTGGTACGGTCACGCAGGTCGTGACGGTAACGGTGAACTAGCGAGGATATGTTGGTGCGAATTTCTTTGAAGTCAACCATGATCCGCGCTGGTGCGCTCGCACTGATCGCGCTCTTGAGCGCGTGTAACGGCGGCTCGAGCGTTCCGTATCAGCCGCTCTTCAGCTCGTCGGTGACGACCTCGACCTCGGGCAGCGTGCCGCTGCCTTCGCTGAGCATTTCGGGCTATACGGTGACGGGAACGCTGCCGCCGGCCAGCGCCGCGGTCGCGATCCATGAGGCGATCAGCGCCTCGG
>Ga0335072_10001421_pt1 | contig 39016 bp, 41 predicted proteins | sample Lox_Sample_21_FD_206725 | JGI IMG/M metagenome (GOLD analysis project Ga0335072, IMG submission 206725) | Soil microbial communities from Loxahatchee National Wildlife Refuge, Florida, United States - Lox_Sample_2.1 | ecosystem: Environmental > Terrestrial > Soil > Wetlands | place: USA... | reverse complement strand
TATCAGCAGATATATGGATCGTTCGGGAAGACGACGGGGGAGTGCCTGAGCTTGCATCTACTCTCTGACGAAGCAACCGGCACGTATACGCTTCATATGGAACTGATTCGCAGCTTGCGTGGTCGTGAGGATGGAAATGAGGTGAAGGTTCCGCAGTACTTTGTCTACAGTATTGGCAAGGCTGACCCGGGCGCGGGCTCTGATGGCCTTCAGATTCACGGAGTGCGGTGTTACTACGATTATTCGTTGCTCAAGAGCGCGGCGGATGCCATCGGTGTAGATACAACGACCTGGAAAACGGTCGATATCGAGGCATGAAATGCCACAGAGAGAAGGTGGTTGTCAAGGCTACGCACTATCCTTAGAATTGACCCGAGGCAATGGTGAAATCAATATCAGATACGATTTTCATAGATGTGGAAGAGAACGTGCTCGAAGGAATTCACTTCAAATTACAAGTGATCTACAGAATCAATGCGTTCCAATACTCTCAAATTAGGCTCTGGAAATCACTGCAGGTTATACGAACAGTTGCATACAAGATTAAGAGGGCTTGGAGAAGACGTGTCGGTTTGTCAGTCCACAAAAGCACCTCGCAGTCCGGGCGTAGAAGCCTTTGTGGTTTGAATTAGTCCGCTTTGGGAAGACGAACTATTAGCTGAAGAGGGAGATGTATCGGTAGGACCGTATCACTACTGTATCTTCATCTGCACTCCTCAATAGCGGCATGATGTGGGTTGACGGATGCCACCATCCGTTCTATAGCTCTTGAAGCTTCTCACAAGAACCTAAGCGAGCGCTACACAAATCTCGGAGTGTCACTGAAATCGACAGAGAGTTCTTTTTGCGCCCATGCACGCGCCCATGCACGATTATCTTTCTGCACGACGCAGCGAAGGGCAGAGGAAGAATTGACGATGGTTGTTGAGCGGGCGCCGTGACACAGGCTGCACAGTGTTCTCAGTGGCGCACTCGCGAAAGTCCATCTCGGTGCATCCTTGTTTCATTTCCTGGCAAAACAAGTTCTCGGCGGGCAAAGCAGCAGCCATGATGCCGTGGAGTGGAGAATTGATGGTCAACCTCGCTGGCCGGGTGACATGTTCAAGCCTACCGTTTCGCTTACAGAGCTAGACCTATGCTCCCACCGGCAGACTCACATCAGCTCGGGTCACGTTCAGTGGTCGGATGGCAAAGGGAAAAAAAGTGACCGTAAAGTGAAAGAAGCAAGCAGACCCACCAGGAACGCCTCTGGGCCCAGGGAAAAGGAGAGGCTCTGCAGATCACAGATGCATCCCATCGGCTCCCCCTTCCACCAAGCCCATCGCCATCCCAAGTGCGTCCCAAGTCCCCGTAGAGGCGCCCAATTCCCTTCGCCGCGCCGATCACTTTCCATTTTGCGAACGGCACCCAGCCTCTAGGACTCTCCCTTTCGTTCAGCTCTGGGCGTGCGCTAATTGCGCTCTTGCTCACGGCTAGCCACGAGGGCAGCCCGTACCTTTTTCTTTTGTGACGGTTTTGGGCGTTGGGGCCGTTTCGGACCTCTTCGCATCCGCGCTGATGCAACAAAATTGATCAAACAACGAGGCGAGCGCGTGGCTCTCCGGCCGCAAAACATCAGTTGTGTGCAATGGCGTCTTGGATCCTCAGATACAGGAGGGCTTTACAGGAGTGCGCCTCCCGCGCCTCTGATCTCAACCCGGTAAACAAAATGCAAGCATGATGATTCAAAAATTTGAGAATGTTTGGCCGCGCTGTCGTCCGACATACCCTATTGCTCGAGATTTCTCGAGGCAAACAAGGTTGTGGGCTAGGACTTATTTTCTTTTTTATATGTCGTAACTCGGCTACGATCATGAATTGAAGTGCTGTCAAACGATGTACGCACACCGTTTCAATATATTAAACTTCACCTGGGTAAGGTCGATCAGGAGTTTCGTCCAGCATCACGTGGCCAGGTTCCTGTCGCCAAACAATCTTGATGTCGTAACATGGGTCTAACTCTGTGGTGGGATTCAGCTGCTGCTTTTAGAGGAGAAGACCGATCGGCATGGATCGTACGGAGTTCCATTTGACATGTTGGCATCTGAGCGGATCTGGCCAGCCGTTTACGAAAGGAGGCAAACACGATACTGCGATCTTTTTCCGCATGGCGACAATCAGCATAAGGATCTGCAAACGTAACAAACAACTTTTCTCCCCCTTGACATCTGAACATCCGGGTCATTAATACAGCTGCATTGAATGCATTTGTTCGGGTGAATCAGCTCATTTGTCATGCCCTACTTTGACCGCACCGGGGAGGATGTGGAGAAACCAACCCGACTCCACTATTATCATGCCATTCCCTCGAACATCTGATATAGCTCTTCCGGGAGGTTATTTCCGTGAAGAAATATCATACGGTTGAATCCTAGAACACGCCCAGAGATACGAACACGGACTTGAAGTCATTACGGACACCGGGTTCAGCTTTCCGATTGACAGCACACGAGCAGGATGGCGGATAAGGATCCGGAAAATGAAGCGAGTGCAGAAAGTACCAAGTGTGGAGAGAGAGATAGATTGAGGGTCATTCAAGTGCGTGGATCAGTTTCGTCGATCGACGTATTGCGCGGAGTAGCCTGCGAGGATGTAATGTTCCGCGCTCTAATACGTTAAAAGTGGTGTCGAAATCTAGATGATACTAGGTTGCAGTCGGGCTGTGGGTGCATGGTGCGGTTCCATTGAGACAATTGACAAGGTCGAGACCCAGCATTGGGACAATGCTTTCCGATGCCATTGCAGGATCGAGAGATTTGCGAGGCCAACCGGAACAGCATCTCGTATTCACGAATATAATCCTAGCCTGAACCCAGGCGTTTTGGCTAGGGACGTCCGGCAACGAGCCCTGTTCATCGCTTAACGACTCCTATGGTCTTCGTGGACCCGAGATGCCAGAATCCTCTCCATCTCGCAGCGACTGGTGACGCGGCCAGTCGGACCAAAAAACATCTGATACGATCGCAGCTATTCGACAATGTAGACATCTCAACCCAGAAGCCCTAAACCGGTCGATATTGCTGAGAGATCAGGCGTCGGCCCTGGAGAATCGACGATTAGATACGCGCGGCAGGATGCAGAAGACGGGGAGTGGTTAGCTGTCCACAGCTTCACAATGCAATCGACCGACTTTGGCAGCTTGGTCGGAGGTCCGTTGAGCACCAATCGTTCTAGACTTCATGGGCTGCACGCCCAAAGGATTTGACAAAATTGACAATAGCCATTTGCTGTACGCTTGCACTGGATCGGACGGAGGCGTGGCTCAAGAAAGCCTAGGGCAACGCATTTTTGCCAATTTGGTTCGGTGGAGCTGACTCGAATCGTCCGACTTTTGTGTCCCACGGCCACAGCAGGGGAGCTGGGGTGATGCTTCGAGGCGACGTCTTAGTGTTGCGGTGGTGAGAATGCAATGTGATTCGCAGTTCAAGCCCCGAGGCTACAGTCAGGGGGTCGGGAGGAGGGCCCGGGGACGTTGAACCTTAATCCAAAGCGATTGGAATTTTTTTTTTTTGCTCTCGCCATCATCCATTTCATACAACTCGGATCGATCCGCGAAATGATCAGGCGCCGCCCCTGCTTTGAGGATGTGGAGGGTTGGCGGACGAGAAAGAAGCCATCTAAAGCATGATGTCTTCCCACCTCACGTACTCAAGGCCTGACGATGACACGCCTCGGGTCCATGAACTCACCATTGGGCTTAGGGAAGCATTATTGTCTTGGTATATGCCTCGTTTATCATGGAATTGTGGTGCTTATTCGGAGACTTTCGCCCAGGGATATCGGGATCTTACCCTTGCTTTGGGTTCAAGTATCGAGCTTCTCCGTATTGCTAATCGGGGGCTCGAGGCCAGAAAGCGCACCACATTGGCACAGACTACAATATTTATCGGTGGAGCGTGGTCGAATTAGTCTCTGGCGGACATGGTATTGCGCGGTCAGCAGGAAATAACAGGCAATAAGAGACGGCTGTTAATTCCTATTTATTGCCACGACAAGATCTCGGGATGAGAAGCGAGATGAAGGATGAGGCTAGAAGCGCGCGGTTGTCAAGGGGCGGCCCGACCACGCAATAATTGCTCTGCTATAGAATTGTCCGAGATATTTGATAAAAAAAAAAAAAAAAAAAAACCGTCAAGGTTGTGGAGAAACCGCGGCAGTGGTGACGGCACGGCGGGATAGATGCGGGTTCGATGCGGTGCAATGGGGCTACGATATGTTAAGGGAATATGGCTCCTAAATTTAACAGCCATGATCCTGAACTCGTCAGCAATCGACCCACACTCAGTAAATCTTAGGAATTTTGGCGCCAAGGTTCCCGATCGCAGTCAGATCTCAGCTCGGTGAGGGGGCAAAGACATGCATTCCTTGACCAACGGTGGTTCTATGACGCTTCTACGTTTGTCGCAACGATGAGTGAGAGTCGAAATCCCAGACATCACAAGATAAGGGCGGAGATGACGACGGACTTGAACTTGCTTTTTGATGCCCAGAGCAGAGTCAAAATGCGCAGACGGCCATGCCCATCTGCACACGGTCAATGGCAAGGCGCGGGTCGACCTGCCGCCCGCCGTCAGCCACCGTCCCACACAGACACGCACAAATCTCAGGCGGTGTCAAAAGCTGATGACGCTTTTCCTTTTTGCACGCTCCTGCCGATGGCCCGTTGAATCCCGCGCAATCGGATGCCTCGTGGGTGATTTCGATCTCAAGCGAGTCCCATGAATCGAGAGCATAATCTGTGCCGCACCTGGTCGGCGCAACCTTTGGCTGCGACCGAAGCGGGCCGCGGTTCGCACTGCGCTGTATGTCACAGACGTGTTTTCGAAGCCTGTCGGATTGCGCGAGCTGTCAGCCTTTGTGCCGCGCGTACCTTGGTCTTTTGCTGCTGTTGTTGTGCGTTGCTTCTCTGCCTTCATGATCGGGCCTTGCCGGAATGACCTTCTCCGGATGCACGAATTGCTTTTTTTCCCGCCGTCACAGCAAGGAATGGTCAGCTTGAGAAGTGACAGCGGCTTCCCGCATAACCTGGTCAACTTCTGGAAAGGCTTTCCCTCCTTTTTGTCCCGTTGTACACGTGGAGAGATTCCCACGTGCAGCAGCAGCTTTTCGTGAAACCCAGCGTGGGCCAGCCATGCTTTTTGACTGAAGCGCTGGAGCCGGCCATGCCAACCACCTCGGCGCGATGGTTCGCCCACCAGCACGCAGAATTTTGGGCGGTACGGCTGTGGTGCAGCGAGTTAGTTCCAATACAACAGACCTCAATGGGCTGCACGTCCCGGAGCCACGGTCAAATGATGCTGTCTAGATAGCCAGTTCATAGGAGGAAGACTCCCGACCGATGAATTGACGGGCGGCGAGCCAGCAGGGGGTTAGTCCAACGATTGCCCATGCCCCTGCCGGCCTGTCGCCATTGTCGGACAGCCACGCTAAGGTACGGAGAAACGTTTGACACGCTGGAGACGAGCGAAAAAGAACCGTCGGCAAAACGGTCGACTTGGAGTCGAAGGGCGAAGGCGAACGACAATCCCCGTTTTCCCTTCCCCAAACCGCATCCGCCGGCGGCGGGCTGCATATCCTGAACTGCTCAGCACCTGCGTTATGCAAGATTGTGTGCGGGACGAGTCATGCGACGAATCTCACTTTCCCGGATAGATCTGGACTGGCTGATCGAGACACGAGGCCGCACTCTCACCATGGGGCCCCGTCGGCGGCTGCCTTTTGGGAATGCAGGGTTGGCGAAGAGAACGAGCGCCGGCGTCCGTTCCGAGCTTTGGAATGATGAGATCTTCGATTCATTGCTCCGTGGCTGCAACTAACCTTGCAAGGCCTCGCTCCGGGTTGCCTGCTCTTCGAACCCTAATCGCGCCCCAGGTCGAGGGGTGAGCGCCGGCCCAGCGCTGTTCGGAGCGGCAGCCAGCCAGCACGCCCAGCCCCTGGAGCTGCAGCGCGCTGGATTGCGCACGCACGACCGATGCGGCAGTGACTTGACAAGCGAAGGAGTTTGTGGAGCCAGCGGCGCTGGAAAGAGTTTATCATGGCAACTTGAGAAACTGATGTGCAGGGTTTCACATCGGATCATCCTCGGCGTGTGTGTGTCGCTCGAACGACTTTTGCATTTGCTTCGTTCCCAGGAATGGTTTTTGAATGGTGAATCTGAGTGGCGACCCGGAAGATCCGCAAACATCGCCATCCATCCTTCGAAATTATCGATTTCCGTGTGTCAGCGGTCCCGAGAGGCTCGGTCGTTGCGAGAGCGCATCGAGACTGAATTCCTTCTCGTGGTACTTGTCGAAGGAAGCTTCACGAATCGGCCGTTGCGGGATGTGGCTTTTTGGGTTTTTTGTTGCAGGCGTGGAAGCCACAATTGAAAACGCCCTGTTTTGAAGCTCGGCACTGGGATCAGAGCTATTCATCTTTCACAAAAGTGTGAAGCGTAAGGTAGTAAAGTGCTGCCACAGTGGACTGAGGAGCGGCTGGCATGTGCGGTGCGGTGCGATGCGTTTCGGTGTTTGTGCAGCTTCCAGCGCCAGCCCGCAGTGTCGAGCCAGATAGCGAGCCTCGCGGGGCGCTGACCCGCTCAAGGCCAAAGGTAATGGCTCTGGCTAAATGGCCTACGGCGCTGGCTTTGGCTTTGGGCATGGCGCTGAACGCTGCTGTCAAAACGGCTGCCGTCACCTCCACCATGTTCTTGTGCCGTCCGAGTGGGATCCTCTCAGCTTCTTTCCTGTCGCAGGGACGCCATGACGCCGATTTCTCGCTGGATCAGGACCTGGAATCCCGCTCGTCTTTTGTAGCACTGTACCGAACACACTCACCCAGTCAGGCAGCGGGTGCGACGGCCGACGATGAGAGAATCGACGAGCAATGGTCGGGCAATCAAATCGAATCCATCAATCAATTCAAATCACAGCTTCGCATTCCCTTGTCGAGTGTCTCGTCTCGTCTTGACCATTCTCCCCCCATCCACGGCCCACACGCGCTCACACAGGCTCGAGCACGCTCACACTCCCCCCCTCTCGAAGCGCCCCTGGGCTGCTTTGCCTGAGCTGCACTCCCTCCCCATCCTTGCGCCGTCTTGTTCGACACCCTCCGACACACTTGCCAGGGCCGGGCTGTTCGCTTACGAGCCGTCCGCAGGTGCTGATCGAAGCCGGCTGTCTTTGCTCTTAGTCTTGCTCCCGCACTCCCTCATCCATGCCCGCGGCCCTTGGCCCTTGGCTCGTTGCCCACTGCCCATTGCCTGCGCCCGTGCCCATGCCCACGGCAAGGTCCACGGCCCACGGGCTAAAGGCTTGACTTGGGCTGCCATCGCATCGCCTGCAGTGCCAAACATTACCGTGCAAACCCTAGTTCCTCGTGCGGCCCATCTCGATCCCATCTTAAAACTTCAACACGCCTTCCTCAGAACCGTGAAAGCCCGTCCCGGTGCCCTGTTTGCACGAAAATTAAAAATCGCCCGGCCCAAATCTTCACGCTCCTACCCTCCCGCCCGCCCACATGCAACCTACCCGCCGAACCGTCATCTAGAGATCTTGCTTCATCGTCCCTCCTTCCTGCGCTCCAACCGCAAAATTACCCAATATTCGAGAATCCTTCTTCTTTCCTCGTTCAATCACAGCCTTTCGCTGCGCTGCCGCGTCCCGGTCGACATCTTAGCGGTTCGTCGTGCGCATTCGCCGGCTCCTACCATTTCAACCACCCAAAAATCACCCCATCTGACGACCAACCCGTCCTGATCTTGCCATCTGCTGCTCTGCCTGCTCGTTCGCCGCTCCGATCTCGTCGCCGGACGCCACTCTGACCGCTTTCCATTTCAACTGTCGACAGAAATCCCCGCGCAACCCGTGGGCCCGTTCGGTTGCACACACACACACACCTCAGCTTCCACCGACTTTCCAACCGTCCACGCACGCCGGAATCTTGTCGCAAATTTCCTGGCGATTGCCCGCTGTTTAACGACGTTTGGCAGCAAGAGCCGTTCGCCGGCAGAAACTCAATTATCTCCGGCGGCAGGTGACAGGTCGACCGGCGACTCCACCACCAACAAGAAAACGGCGTGCATGCCAACCGGGAAACCAACTCCTGCGCTGAAATCTGATCTGTGATGGAGGTAGTGGAGCCAAGGCACCCGTACGTGTTTGTCTCCGTGACGGCGTTTGGCACAGTCACACCGAGAGTTCACTGGTCGACCAAGCATCTGACCGTATTCTAGTGCCCAACTTCCATCCATTAGTTTTCTAGATATCGAGAAGATCAAGAGGGAGGAAGCAGAATACCAACGCAAAAACACCGCCACTGCAATGGTTAGCCCTTCCTTCCCGTATTCTTGTCCTCCTCCGCCCTACAGCCAACCCGCCGCCACTGCCAGCTCACCCACGGGCCCAAGATCGGGATTGATATCTCCTCCTGAATCTCGCCGCACATCTGGTGACGATGCGCCACCACCACCAGCTCCACCTCAAGCTCCCGCGCGACAGTCCCTCCCAAGCATACATGAAGCGTTAGCGACTGGTCCGGATGCTCACATGCGCTATCTCCCTCCCACACCAACTACAGCTCCGCCTGTCTCTACGCCGACCTATTCGCAACCGCCACCTACGACATCGTTAACGGATCCCATCCGGGCGTCATACGCACCGGAGCCGCCGAGAACAGAACCGCCTTATTCACAGCCACCTCCGCGAAGTCCATACATGAATCAATCATCACAGTCATTCCCCGCTCCACCACCAGCTCATTCGCAGCCAGACTCTTCGCGACCGTCGTACTATGCTCCCGCCGAACCTAAGTTGCCCACGCTCCATCCTATCAACACGGGGCCGGTCAACACCAATCAATCGCCTGTGAATCAAATTCGTCCGAATCTGTCATTTCCTCCGCCTCCATCGACCTACGATCCTGCTCCGCAGTCGGCTCCTGCGACAGCGCCGTATCAGTATTCGCAGTATCCTTCACCATATCCATATCCGCCTCCGCCAACCTCCACTTCTGGTCCTCTTTATCCTCCTTCTGCCGTTCTCTCTGCTCCACCGAGATATGGAGCCGGATGGAAGCCGGAAACTGATCAGCGACCGGAAGAAAGGCGAAGTTCTGGACAGGGAGCTGGTCGGGCGTACGGAGAAGCCGTGAAGCGACATCTCGATATCTTTGATCTTGAAGCTTCATTGAATGAGGTATGCCACTTGTAAAGAATGGCTATGAACGTAAACTAACAAAATTTCAGATTGCCGAAAGCAGTGGCACGCTTCTGGAATTCTCAAAGGTCTTTGGAGTGAAGGCACATCAGACGCAGAGATCGGGTCCGTTGCCGGGATCAATTCCAACAATCGAAAACATCGAGGATCTCCTTCAGAAGAGCCAAAAGATTCACGATGCCCTGGCTCGAATCAAGGATGTGGTTATCACCCAAAACGTTACCTTTGCCGAGCAGCAAAAAGGTGCCAATCCGCTTGTGTCGAACGGCTATGCCCAAGAGCAAAATGGCTATCAACAGCAAGACGACTCAAAGGCGGGCGGATTTGCTGGATCTGATCCAAAACGACGTAAAGGACGAGCTGCACCTCCCGGTCGCTGCCACAGCTGCAATCGAGCTGAAACTCCAGAGTGGCGTCGCGGACCGGATGGCGCTCGAACGCTTTGCAACGCATGTGGACTTCGTATGTCAAACTGCCGAGAGACGATGATAGAAAACTAACTTTCGTCAGACTATGCGAAACTGACACGCAAAGTCGGTCAAAAGAACGCCATCGGAAGCTCGAATCTACGGCCAAAAGGCCCAGGATCTCCGACGACATAACCCTACGTCTCGTTTCCTTCCGGATCACAGCCACGACTTACGGCAACGACTTTACTACAGTACCACTTGCACCTAATTACACCTATCGATCGCTCGAGTCGGTGCAGCACTCAAGGGCAAGAAACTACAAGGGAGGCCAATGACAGCTTGGAGCCATGGAGTAACTCGATTCGCTCAGTCATTATCGAGCAATCACTTCTGGTCATTTGTTTTAACAGCCATTCTTTCCTGCTTGATATCATATTCTACTATGAGGGGTTGCGAGTCTACCGTCTGCATTTTCCTTTGCTACCTGACTGCCGCGTATTGCATAGGAGGCTATGAGGCTAATTCAGCTTCAAGGAGTACTGTTCATTGCTCGGCGTCACAGGCAGGATATCTTGAGGTTTTGGAACCGTCATGTTCGCATATTACCACACGATTTGAGACGGCTGTCTGTTGGGATTAGGAACGCGGCATCAGATACTAGCGTTGCGAGAATTAAACGAAGGTTCCCTTGTATTTCGGGCTTCTGAGACATGAGAAAAATTTTCTTTGCTAACTTTTATCATCTGGTCAACTGATACAATTTTCTTAGGCTTTACGGCTGCACGTCATCCACCGATATCTCGTTAGATCGAATCGAAGACGATCGTCCCCGAGATAAACGAGAAGACTTTGCCGAGATGCAATTGAGAATTTAACATCCATCCAATGCTAGAACTTAACTCCAATCAGCTCGCATCAACATGGCATAGCAAGTCGACGCATAAGCAAACGCACAGCTCTTCACACGACAACTATACGTGATGAAGAAATACCTCCACCGACGTCGCCACAGCCGCCTGATACTCGCAAGGAGTGCAGCACGGCGCCATCACAGCAAGGAGCGCATCAAAAGCCCCATCGAGTGATGTGATACCAGCGCACTCTAGCCAACTCCCCACGCGGGACGAGCAACGAAAAAGGACAACGACAACTGCCGACCGTTCGCCGTCGCCGCCGCGCCGCCACCGCAGCAGCAGCAGCAGGCACCGCCCGCACGACCGCACTACGTCACTTGGCACGGGCTCGCACACGCGAGCGCGCCGCCGCCGTCGTTCTCCCTTCCGTTTTTTCACGCAGCGCTCCCTTTCGCGGCGTGCGGCAGCTGGGGAGCGTCGGCGCACCGCACGCTGCTTCTGTGGTGGGACGCGGTGTCGCTCGGGGCGGCGGCGGCGGCGGGAGGGGGGAGAGGGCCCGCGGGCGCTTGCTGCTTTTTTGGGGCCTTTGTTTTTGTCGCAGGTGGACGCTGGGCGGCGCTTGCTGTGCCGCTGGAGAGCGTAGGCGTTGGATTGGCATTTTTGGGGGCTTTTCTTCTCCCCTTCCGAGAATTTTTCTGCGGCCCTTGTGCGCAGCCGCTGGGCACTTTTGTGTGCGGGACGTGACGAGTGTTCGCTGCTGGGCCCAGCGTGGGCCGCCCCGCGTGGTCATGCTTGTGCGCCAAAGGTTTCCTGTGGCCGTGTGAGATACAGTTAAGCTTACAATTTTCTCGGCCGCAGCTCGGGAACGGCATTGCTACGCGAAAAAGGAAGCGCCTTGTGTAGCCTCGCGTGCGCAGCGGTGGTGACACCAAGTGAGAGCGCGTTAGCTGGATCAAGATCTGACTCGCTTTCTGCCAACGGCTGATTCCACCGAACAGTAGTTTGTACGTTGTGCCTTCGATCAGCCATTGGAGGTCGAGAGACCAGTCACGATGGTCGGATGGAGGTACACTCCACGGCGGCTTCGCTGAGTGATCGATATCGGCGATTGGAAGTTTATTTGACGCCATATTGCCAGAGTACTTGCAGCCGAAGGATCATGCCGCCTCCATGTCCTGTGCGCAGCGAGGCGTTCAGCCGTCCCCCTCTGGAATGAATCCAATGAATTTCGAGGCTGAAAAAGTTACCGGGTATTGGAGGGAGACCAGGCACTTGGGTTTGGCAGCGGTATCGCACCAAGCTGCCAATGTGACCGTCACAATCAACGACGGAATTGCAAGCCCGAAGCAATCAACCATCAGACGAAAGCGATTGGCCATTTCGTAATGAGCAAAAAGAAAAAAAAACAAAAAGCATTCAAATTAAACGCTAACAGGCGGTCTTGGCAACCGTTATTCCCACGTGGTCAACAGAACTCGCGCGATCGGAGGTCTTGGGTGGAGTGAGTGGAGTACGTGTTGTACGGATTTATCAGCATTAGTTTGCTGGTAGCTGCGAAGCTCGTAGGATAACCACATCAAGGAGGTTGAAGCGTGTTCAGATGTCTTTCTTGGGGAAGCAGCTGGCCTTCACAGAACAGCATCAATCCTTTCTGCGTGGAAACTTGAGGCCTCGGCCTAGATCAACCCATCCTCTCTGCTTTTGGATCGATTGTCATGGTGCCGGTTTGGCCCTAATTAATTAACGCCAATCCCTTTTTTGCTGCCCCGGATCTTCCGTAAGTGGCACTCTCGACTCCCGAGACTACCGTTTCTTAGAGGCACATGAACATTACGTCCAACTGGCGAGTCTCTTTGGCTGTAGAAGTGATTGCCTCATCCACTCTGCCAATTGTGTCGCTCCTCTGCTCTCAAATATCGCTTGCGCATATCTTCGGCCGGCCGTGATTTCCCTTTGTGGCACGCTGCAGGTAAATGGGATTACTGTGAGACCAGCCTTGCGTCTGCTTTGCGGTTGAATTTGCATGCTCCAGCTGCTGACTCGGTTCTTTTCTGACTCTAGAGCCCTCGGAACGCCGCTTGAGTGGCCGGACGCGAAGAAGGAAGCAAATCATGTTCGAGCATGGGGAATCGAGGTACACCGCAATCTCCTATCTTTATTGCCTCAGGCGCGAAGATTTACTTGCTCATTTTGGCTCTAGCAGCTACTCGAGGTATGGAGGAAGGCAAAGGGAAAGGAAAGAGATGCAATGCTATGGGGAGACGAAGTATGTTGCCATGAATCAACGCCGAATGGCGAGTCACGTGATCACTAAACATGCTTGACTACAGGTGGAGTATCTCGTAGTTTGCTATGACGACGAGCATCGCAAAGTTCGACTATCACTGCGACAAGCAGACATCCTGAAGGCCTTGGCTGAGGATGAGAAACTGCTCAACGCTGGTGGTGGAGTTCCAGATCTCAATTGCGGAGAGGCCAAGTAAGATTGATGAACACGACTTATATGCTTCGACTAACGTAGTAGAAATGGCGAGAAAGCACCCACTTTCCATCCTGAATTCGGTCGTTTCATGCTTGAAGCCACTCCCGGAAAGCCGTGGACCATTGGCTTCAAGGACTTGCTTGATGTGGAGCAAAATATGAAGCTTCGCCGCAGGATTGCTAAAGAACATATGGCATCGACTGAATATCCCATCACGCTTACTACATTCCCCAGACTAGGGCGACCCGACTGCACAGTGCCGTCATATCCACTCTCTGGGCCTAAACTACGGTCCCAGTTTGTACCAGACGAGATTGCTAATCCGCACATTCGCTTTCCTACATTGGCCGCAAACATTCGTCAACGACGAGGTCGAAAGGTCGAGATCAATGTCCCAGTTTTTCGTGATGAGAAGACGCCGTGGCCGTTTCGTGATCCAACCGTGAACTATGACCTCCACAACTGGCCAGAGGATGACGACGTCCGAAACGGTGCAGCAAAAGAGAACTGTATCTATATGGACGCAATGGCTTTCGGCATGGGGAGCTGCTGCCTTCAGATCACGTTTCAGGCAAAGAACATCGAAGAGGGTAGGAAAATGTACGACCAGTTGAGTCCGCTCGGACCGATCCTGCTTGCTTTGACCGCTGCAACACCAATCTACAAAGGTTTCCTGGCAGACACGGATGTCAGATGGAATCAAATTAGTCGTGCCGTAGACGACCGAACACCGGAAGAGCTAGGTGAGAAGCCGTTAAAGAACGACCGCTGGCGAATTCCAAAGTCACGATACGCTTCGAACTCTACATATATCTCTCAAGATCCTCGACTAAGACCCGAATATCTGGATCCAGACCTGGCAGTTGACGAGGATATAAAGCAAAAGCTCGTGGATGGCGGCATGGATAATCTCCTCGCCACGCACTTTGCTCACTTATTCATTCGCGATCCTTTGGTGATATTTGCAGAGGACCTGAAAGAGCTTGATCTGTCCAAGACCGACCACTTTGAAAACTTGCAATCCACGAACTGGCAGCACATGCGATTCAAACCACCACCACTGGGTAATGACATGGGTTGGCGCGTCGAAGTGCGGCCTATGGAGATTCAAACGACGGACTTCGAGAATGCAGCGTTCAGCGTCTTCGCGGTACTGATCACGCGAGCGATCCTCAGCTTCGATCTGAATCTTTACATACCGATCACACGAGTGTCAGAGAACATGGAGCGGGCCCACACGCGCGATGCCGTATTGCACACCAAGTTCTGGTTTCGCAAGAACCCGTTTCCACCGCGCGGCCAGCGCGCCAGCCGCCCGCCAACGCCTCTCGGTCCCATCGAGAGCGAGTACTGCGAGATGACCGTCGACGAGGTGATCAACGGCCAAGCCCGTTCTGGCTTCAACGTCGCGGCCGCCACGCGCTCTGGCTGCCCCGACGGAGAATTCCCGGGCCTCATCCCGCTCGTCGAGTCGTATCTTGATAGCGTCAACATCGACATCGAAACGAGGTGCGAACTCGCGACATACCTGGACCTGATTCGCAAGCGTGCGAGCGGTGAACTCTGGACAAACGCAAGATGGATCAGAGAGTATGTGAGGACGCATCCGGGCTACAACAAGGACAGCGTGGTAAGCGATGATATTCAGTATGATCTTTTGAAGGAGGTCGAGAAGATCACTGAAAGCGAGGGACGAGATGGTAGAGGAAAAGAGATGTTAGGTCGACATCAGACCATCTGAGACCACTCTCTCATTCTCTCGCTAGAATGCATCACGGCACAAGATCACGCGTTTAGCAGCATAAGTTTGGTATATGATTTTCGTTTATGGAAGCATCCAGATAACGTCTTTAGAAGAATACAGCATTTCCAACAATGAGAATATTCCTCTCAGCGAATCGCGTTCGCAATTCTTAGGTCTTTGGAAGTGTAACTGAATCTAGATGTCGAGTCCAGACATCTTTCTTCTTTCAGTACGGCCAGAACATCACCAGGGCACTTCAGCCGTACAAGCATTATGCATCAGCTCATATCGACAGAACCACAATATAAAATCATACCGAAGCCTCAAAGAATCATCGACCTTGAAGACAATGGGATTCTAGTTACGGGCGTACTTAAGCTGGCTCTTGAGGAATAACCGTCGAATCTCGGCCCGAAACAGGTTGTGGTTCGACCGGAGCAAGGCAACAAACTTTGCCGCGACAGAACTAACTCGTCATTGTGGATTCGAGCAAGGATGCATGTCGTATTGGTGCTAATTACAATGCTCTCTACCTCTTCCTACGTAATGGCCCTAGCTGGCGAGGCCAGAATGCATACGCGGTCCAAAAATACGAGAATGTCCCGGCAGCTGAAGGTCGGGCCGCTCGGGTGATAAAGACCCAACAAGATGACCTATAATACATGAACAATCAATCCATTATTCGATATACAGACGATAAGTGAGGGGAAACCTGTAGCGCAATCCCAATTTCACGTTGACGGCAACCTTTGAAACTCGCATGGGTAGCACGTGAATGCCGAGGACTCCATCTTGGACACAACCACGAAACTCTGACTTTCGCATTCTCACCTTCACACCAATGCAGCTACTCACGTCTCTTTGGTGGCTTTCGCTACCATTGAGTGCGCTGGGGCAGCTCGGGAGTTATAATTATGTTGGCGGCATCCCTCTCACAGTACCAGACGACTGCCCGAGCGGCCTGGTGAATGGCACGGCGGTGGAGAATGAGCAGATGTGCTGCCCCGCTTCTCAGACCTTTGTGAAGAACGAAAACGGTGCCTTTTGCTGTGGAGGAGAGTCCGGTACGATTTCGTTTTGATCTGGATAGCATTGTCCGCGCCGCTGACTATCCAGCAGAGACAGATTGCGTCGACTACGTTTCCACGGACACGAAGTGCGCAGATCCGTCGTGGGAGCTATGCACCGATGGCAACTCGCTAGGCGTGTGCTGCCAAGAGAATTGGGTTTGCTATTCGCAAGTTGCTGGACCTACGGGCGGCGGTGGACTGGGCTGTTCGTCTCCCGGAGCCACGCTTGCGACGTCGCAGACCCCGTTGCCGACCGCATACAGGGCGAATGCAGGCCCATCCGATACGGCGACGACCGCTGTACCCGTAACTAACTCAAATGGCATTCTGGACGGCACATACTCGGTGACATTTGGCACGGCGACCTCGACGATTCTTTTGCCCACCTCCACTGACGAAACCAATGCACCAACCAACACGAATTGGGACCCTCCGCCTCTCGTCATCGCCCTCGTCGTCATAATCCCGTTGCTCTTCATAGGATCGCTGGTATTCGTCTATCTTTGGATCCGAAGAGCACAGAAATGTGCACGGCGGGCGAAGCGGAAATCGTTACAATCGATTGCTGCGGACCAACCGCCAACATATGATGAGGTGATGGCACAGGAAGGAGACGCCGAAGCCCCCGCGTACGAGCTCGATCACCAATAGGCACGGCATTTTGCGAAGCTCGTTACGTGTCCAGATGATGCTGCAATTGAACAGCAAGAGCTGGGCATGTTAGATGAAGTCAACCGAAACTGTTCTGCACCAAGTCCGCAGCACGATTACAGAGAGCAGTTTTATTTCTCTCTTGGGTTATACGGTGGTTCAAGCCACTGTAACGATATCTTGGGTCAAAACTCCCACCTTCACATTCTAGAGGGATAGCTTCGGTTCCGCTTCACGACACCTCTCTCTGCGCGGCTGATGGCATCGGCGTCGATTTGAGATCGAATTTTATTACTCAGTTGCTGCATTCTGACGGAGAGAGGACGTATGCTTTGCAGGGTTGTATTGTCGCGGCGAGCTATCTTTGGCTTGCAGTAATTCATAATAATGGCAGGAGACGTCAGATCCTTGATAGATTTGTGCCGAGAAAGTGTAGTAGAAGAGTCCAGCGAGTAAGAGAACGGTCTGATTGTGATCGTGCGCACAATGGTGTAATGGGTTTCCTATGGTATCTATTTAAAGATATCCAATCGGCTCGAATCGTTTCTGTGCATCCGAGTGGAGATGCCAGACTGCATTGCTTTGTTCGGCGCAGGATGAATGAGCTAGTATGAAATGACGGATGAATAGAGATCCCGAATGATGTTACTTAAATTTCTTCCCGCTGATGACGTGTTGCTGTTGACTAGAAGGAGTATCGGTGGTGAACTGCAAGGCTAAGCTTCTCGAGTGCGTATAAAGTAATAGCTTGGACCGTAGATGCTTTACTCTTGCAAGACCTCGGTTTCTAAAGCATCATTTTTGCTGCCTAATAGATTGTGCTAATCAAAATACGATTCGGTAGGTATAATCCAACCGAGGCCAAAGTCCTGTCTTGGTTCACTCTGCCTTCCTTTGAAGTAGACTCACAGGTTGGAGAGACACGTCCCTTTTCAACGTAAGTTCCCATTTAAGGCAGTAGATTTCCCATCCTCAACCCTCCTAGCTCATCAACGTGGAATCCTTGAGTGACGACTTGACCAATGCCTCAGCTATCCACAAACCAGGCACTATTTATACAAGTTCGGACCATTGGAGTTGCTTGAACCTTTGAAAGCATACAAGCGAAGTCGCTTCTCTTGCATACTTGCTTAAATCGATTCAAAATTAATGCTTTTGTGATAAGTCACGTGCAAATCTGTAGGTTGGCGAGCCATGTCGAAGCGGTGGCGGGACGAATATACGCACGAGCATGTTGACGATTCCGTATGTCGTGTCTGAACTTCGCATCTATCATATCCGCCAATATTATTTGTACACAGCTCGTGGCCCTTGGACAAGATTGTGGAATCATAGACAGTGGTTACAACTACGAACCTATTGTCCCACTACTCGCAGACCCACCCGATGATAATGATGATGATGATCCAGTGCTGACCGATGCTGAGATCGAGGAATCTTTTCTCGATAACGGAGGCCTCGTGCAAACTATCCGTGCGGCCGTCGGTGGCGGTCGGAGACGAGATTTACGACGACGAAAGTGATCAGGTGGATATACCCTTATGGCCACGGCCGACGACGGAGATGAATGGAGAAAGGTAGAAATCTGAAAGGTAACGCGCTACGCATCGGAGAGGTGTCGTCTGTTGTTTGTTTCTATTCTGGCGTTGATCCTGGTGAGCTGTTGTAAGGTAGGTTGGTTGGCCGGCCACGGAATGTAATTAATGCTCTTGATGCAAGAGGAGGGCCATCATGGCTATCGTAAGCAGTCAAGTAAACCTTAAATCCCGGCACTCAACTTTTCAGGATGGTCTTATTTCGACAATTCGTCAACATTGTACTTTGGGAACCCGGCCCAGATGCAACATACCAGCTGACTCAGCCTTATCAAGGCTGGTGGACGATTGTCTCAACGCTAATAGCTTGCTGATGGAGAAGATGGAGGGTTCATGCTAGATTATGGCATTTGTGATGGTGCCGAATCGAGCAGTTCCTCATGTGCAGCGTTTGGCACCTTAACGGCGGAATTGCAGCGAAAGTCACGCCAGATGGGTCGACGGCGGAGTATTTGCGGCTGCCGATACGTGGTGTTAGCTTGAAAAGGGCTGTGGAAGCGACTCGGCACCCCTAGCTAGTGTGCTCCTACGCTGGGACAAAAGAAACAGTGAAGAACGATGCATCGGGTACGGGAACGGCATTTGGGCGGAATTACCAAGCGGCGGAGCGCGGCGGCGCGGGAAACTAGCTGGCATGGGTACCTTAGGTACATGGACCATGGATAAATGGTATCGTATGGCGGCGAAGAAGAGTGGATAGGGCGGCAAAGTTCTAGAACCGACAGCCACTGATATGTCAAATGAGAAGCAGATGCCAGCCAGCTACCAGCCGGTTTGCAGCCAATTGTCTCTCTCGCGCAGTTGCCCAAAGCTTGGCCTCGTATGATTTTCACACCACTTGCCGAACAACATCATTCCACTTGTACAGCTGCTTCTCGTCGTTCCCATCCGTCGTCACCACCCCCAGCAGCTCAAACACTCTGTCTCAAGCGGGAAATCTGCCCATCATCGTCTGATTGACGGATTGCGCTGACATTCGACACCGGGGGGCCCAACCCGCAGTCGTCTCCCCGTGCGTCCTGGGAAGCCTTTACCGTCATCGCCTGCTGCAATATCCAAGCGCACACTAGAGCGCGGCACCTGCTTTGACATCGTCGCGGTAAGCCGTATTCTGCCTGCTTCTGTTCATCATATTTTCGTTGCCGCCTGCATCCGCAACGCACACTTGTCGTCTACACGGCAATTGAATGGCGAACATGGACATGGCTAACCCTTTGCAAGAGAGCGATCCTTTGGAGCTCGAGCGCATCGCTGTATGTCCTACTTTCGACACCGCAAATGGATGGATGTAGCGGCGAGCAAGCGAAAAATGTGGCAGCACTGACGCGTAAAAACAGGTCGGGCCGTATTGTGTGTTCGATAATCTTAGGCCGTCGCCGGGGTACCAGATTGCTGGGGCCGAGAGCTCATCCCGAGGCGCCGAGAACAAGAAAATCAAGATGGACGAGGCGCTGAGCAGCGAGTCTCCCTTTGTCGACGGACTGCGAGGCCCTTGGTTTGTATCGACGGGCGATGATCTCTCAGCAAACCCCGCCCACTCACCCGACAACTTCGCCGCTACCACCTGGGACGAGTGGATGCGCTGGAACCCCTCGCAGGCCCAGTCACCGCCCAAAGCCCTCCATGCTCCGAATAATCCTGACAACGGCCGCCTGTACGCCTCCCGCCCGCACACTGACCCACAGGACCTTGCCTTTGCCGCTGCCGATGCGCCTACATCGTCCACCATGCCATTCGCTTTCGGCCAGCCTGTCGATGCGCTTCCTGCTTTTAACTTCTCTGCGCCCATGACAGGCCCTGCCGTGACTGCTGAACAACAGATATCAACTGCGCTTTCGACCGACTGGAACGCAAACAACAACCTGGCCTCGCCTTTGTCGCTGGACGGCCAATCGCAGGTCCCACCACCGCCTCTATCCACCCCGAGTCTAGGCCACAGCCCGGAGTCTGCACAGATGCAAGCAACTTCGTCTTCGGATCATTCTTCTCCCGAAGACATTTCCGAGTCCGTCAACAAGAAGAAGCGCAAATCCTTGGTGGACGACGATGGCGCCAGTGAAACACCGACGAAACAGCATCCCGTCAAGAAGACGGCGCACAACATGATCGAGAAGCGATACCGAACTAACTTAAACGACAAGATCGCAGCCCTTCGCGATAGTGTTCCGAGCCTGCGTGTCATGTCGCGCCCTGGCAATGGCGACGAAGATGATGACGCCGAGGACCTGGAAGGCCTGACTCCCGCCCACAAGCTGAACAAAGCTACCGTCTTGTCCAAAGCCACCGAGTACATTAGACACTTGGAGAAGCGCAACAAGAAACTGCAAGACGAAGTGGTCTCGTTGAAAGCACGCGCAGAGGCCTATGATAAGATGGCCATGGCTGGTGGTCCCTTCGCCTTCCAAGCTGGAATGCTCAGCCCGGAAGCAACACGCTTCGATTCAAATCCTTTCCCACAGAATCCTGACGCAATGGCAAGCCGCTCGCGCCCTCAAGGCATGATACAAGTCCCGGAAGCCATTGCACAGTTGCGACACGCCGCCGTGAACCAACCACATTATGCTAATCAAATCCCGTACACCGTTGCGCCTGGACAGCAGATTCCTGGCCGACCGGTTATGAACGGCCCGCAAGGTCGTAACGGCATGATGGGCAAGCTAATGGTTGGCTCACTAGCTGGCCTCATGCTCATTGAAGGCTTCGCAAGCCGCGAGCGGTCCGACGAAGGTACGGAAGCAAGAGGCTTGTTCGCGCTCCCGCTGCGGCTCGTATCAAATCTAGCTGCTTCACTAAAAGTACCATCGGCTTTCGCACCAAACGGGTTGCTACCGATACTCAAGCTGTTCTTCATTGTCGGTGCTTTCCTCTACCTCATCGCTCCACTGTTCGCTTTCAAGCCAAAGCCGAAACAAAAATCACCTGCAGTGCGGCTGGCGCCAGCTCCACCTCTGGCGTCGCCCGTTGAGGTTCGTCGCAACGCGTGGTTGACCGCTATTCAAACTGTTTGGGTGCCACAGCACAGCTTCCCGCTCGAATTGGCTGCCCTTTTACTTAAGACACTGAAACTGAGCACCAGACGACTCATTGGATGGCAAGGCTACTCGCTCATTACCGGCTTTACTCGCGAGCAAGAGGTGGCAAGAGTGAAAGCCTGGGACATTGCACTGGACGCACAGCTCGCGGGTGGAGATGAGGAAATCAGTACGAGTCGACTGCTGCTCACCTTGCTCGCCTCCGGAACGCTACCTGACACGCCGGCACGACTAATGCTCAAGGCACTCCACATCCGCCTTATGCTTTGGGATCTCTCGAAGAACGGCTATCGCTCGTGGTGGCTGTGGATGTTCAACGGCTTCAACCTGAAGATGGCGCGCAGCTACTGGAACGCAGCGCGGGAGCAGAACAGGGTGCTGAAGAACGGCGCACCGCGCTCCGACGGCGCCGAGCCGCTCGCCGCGCACCTGGCAGCGCTGCTCGAGCTCGACTGCGACGACGTACTCGTCGACGCCATCATCCAGCGCGCCTACAACCTAGCGTGGAACAACCCGATCGCGCAGGACGCCAGCATCGACGAGACCATGGACAGCGTGGTCGAGGACTTCGCCATCTCGTCGCCGCTCGACGCCCTCGCCTCCTGGTGGTCCAGCCTGGTGTTAAGCCGCGTGCTGGCGCGGTCGCTTGACGACAGCGCGGACTCCGGCTCGCCTACACCCTCTCCGCCGGCAGACCTGGCAGTGGCGATCCACACAGCGCCGCCGGCCTCGCGCTCGCACGCGCGCGCCCTCGCCGCAAACGCCGTGTTCACGGCCGCGGAGTCCGACATCGCGGCCGCGCTCGACGCGCTGCCGCGCCCGCCGCCGGCCTCGCCCCCCAGCGCCACGTGCCCGCCCGCCGCGCTGCTCAACCTCATCGCGGCGTCGCCGGTGCCGCCGAGCGTGCGCGAAGCCCTCACAATGGCAAAGTGCGTGTCGCTGGCGGCGGCGCCCAGCGCCCAGGCGCGCGCGCTCGCCGCCGCCGCGCTCGCCGCCTACGCGCCCGACGACGCCGCGCTGACGCTGCTGTCGGCCGTGGCGGCGCACCGCGCGCTGCGCGTGTTCGCGGGCGACGAGCGGCTCGCGCACCCCGCGCGCGCCGGCCTCGAGCGCGTCGCGCGGGCCCTGCGGCTGTGGGCGGGCCGCGACGCGGCGCGAAGGCTGGGCTTGTCGCGCGCCGCGCAGGCCGCCGTTGTCGGGCGCTGCGTCGCCGTCGCGAAGGAGCTTGTTGGTGTGCGGGATGCGCTCAGCGATGTTGATGAGGGGTTTGTCAGCGACGAGGCGCAGGGGAGGAGTGTCGGTGCGCTTTGAGCTGGTGTGGGCTTGGGCGGCGTGGGTTGGCGCCTAGTACGATATTGGATGGGTTGGGAAAACTTGCTCTGGTGCTGTTGTGCAGGCATTTTTCGGGATTATTGTCCGCGCGCGCGCATCGCTTTGATTTTTAGGGTGCCCGCCCTCTTTGGAGTGGCAGGGCTTATTAGGGTTTGAGCAAATTGCTTGGAATGGCTCACCTACGAAATCTTATCGACACGATTCTCCTTTCACGTTAATGGTTTCGGAGTCTCCACGCGAAGAGAGTGCTATATATTGTAGATACTTTGCGGTCTAGCGGCTGTCTTATGACTATCTGTAGTCGCTACAATGCTACTCATAGACTTTCCGAATTCGATGTCACGTGTGGATATATCATGTCTAGATCTTGAGATGAGCCAAAGAGAGTTACATATTCATCTTCACTTTAAGAACCAGCAAGGCATAGCATGGGTTAGCAATCGAGTATAATTGAGACGCGTGACTTCAATTCATTATCATTTAGAGTCCGATTCCGTCGGACCGTTATACAAACAATCTGAGCGCGACCATCATATCCCACCACCTCAACGCGCCCTGCGCCAATCCCTCGCCCATCCCACCCAATCCCTCCCGTCCTCCACCCACCACTCACTCACCCAGCGCCTCCCTCGCCACCTCCACATCCGCAACCACGCCCTCCAGCAGCGCAACCTCGACGGCGTCATGCTCGTCCTCGAACCCCGCCGCCCTCACCCTTCCACACAGCGCGCGCAGCGGCTCGACAAAGCCAGCCTCGACGGCGCTGCGCGCCGCCAGCGCCCGCACATCCAGCGGGCCCCACAGGTGCCGCGCGCGCAGCACCAGGTAGTAGAAGTTGAGGGCGGCGAGGAAGAAGGATGCGTTGTCGCGGAGGCGCAGGAGCGCGGCGGCGTTGTTGTCGGCGGCGAAGGCGGCGCTCAGGTCGGGGAAGAGGGATGGCGTTAGCGCGGAGAGCGCGACGGGCGTGGCGAAGATCGAGGGGGGCGTGGTGGGTGCGTCGAAGGCGGCGGGGGCGCCGTTCGCCAACAGCGTCTCCGTCTTCAGCCAGGATACTGCGCTTGCTTTCAGGTTGGCGTAGGGGCAGTGCTCGAGCGTGTCGCGGATGAAGGTGAGGCGCGCGAGGTCGTGCGGGTGGGAGTGCAGCACCGTCGACGTCACGACATGAGCTCCGTAGCGTAGAGATGCCGAGGGCGTGTTGGCGGAGAGTAGGGATGTGTTTTGCAGGTATTCGGCGAACTCGTCGTCCGAAGCGGGAACGCCGATGTCGTTGCGTTCGATAGCCGTGAGCCCGAGGAAGAGAATGGTGTCGATTAGAGATTCTGGCTCGAGGCCAATGGTTGCACGGGATACACCGCCGACGAAGTTCTTAAGGAGTACGGCATGGTGGGGGAATATTGCAACATCCTTTGTTGATTTTGGTCGACTATAGAGCTCTTCGGCAGCTTTTCGAGCAGTGAAGAGAAACAGTGAACCGGTTTTAGATAGCGGAATGTCTTTCGGAGCCGAAGGTGGTTCGTCCTCTTCAGCGGGATGGCCCGCTTCTTCAGGTTCCAGGTCCGTGATGATCTTAAATAGCTCATCAGAGTCAATTTCCAAGTCTTGAGCCAAAGCTACCAGTTGCCCAACTGTCCCGAGTAGGAGTTGGAGTTTGTCTGACTTCTCGAATTGCTCATGGTTCGTAATCTTGCCAGGCACAATTCGTTCAGGATGTAGTTTCTCTTCAAGTCTGCTTGACCATGCCAATCCTGGAACATCTTCTGATGAGTGCAAAGATAGCATGTAATCCTCGAAGACGTGAGTCAATAAGGATTGGAATAACCTTCGCTGCATGGCCAGCTCTTCATTTGACGGCGGATCAGAATGTGCCTCCGGATCCGGAGCAGTTCGTGCCGTACTGGCAAGCAAAATCGACGAGCTACTTCTTCTAGGCGGTAGATGGGGCCGCTTAAGCTCCGCCAGTGCTATAATAAGTTGCACCGTGGACGTGGTCAGCTCCTCATGGAACATTGTCGCCTTAGAGTAAGCGGCCAGCACTGCTTGCAGTGATGTTGACAGAAATCGGCTTGGATATTTTGTTTTGATTCGCGGGTGCAGAATTGCAAGCATTGATAGCAGCACCTGATACTGATTTACTACGAGGGGAAGGGGGACATCAGGATTTGGAGGTAGCTTATTCGGGTCGCCAGTTGCTTGGTCTGCGCTTGAGTCTGTAGCTTTTGATGCCGCCGAATCGTCTGCTGGAGCTTCATCTTCGTCTTCTGCTTCGGATGGTTCTTCCAACCCATCCATTTCAAGGAATCGAAGTGCCTCCGCTACCTTTAAGACTACTTCCCGAGGATTACCAAGTCTGGCCACGTCCAGGAGACTAAATGGGTGTAGGTGTCAATGACTGTTCACTAAAGCGTTGTAGACGTAATAAATGCAAGATTCAGAAGCAGAGAGTCCACGCTCAGACGTGAAATATAGGCTAAAAGAATGAATTTTAAGTTAGCACTTCGAAGAAACGTACCATTCTTCTGAGGCTGGGAGAAGCGGCAGTAGAAGGTGAACGAGATCCTGAGATGAGATAGTGGTGTTAGTTACCATCCTTATAAGAAGTAGTAAAGCAATGCTAGAGTACCATTCCAATCTTTCGCAAAAAAATAAGAACAGTAACCAAGCTAACGATTCTCCAGCTAATCCACGAATCCACGATGATTCTGAAATGTTGAACGACTTCCGCCGGCTCGGAAATCATGTGAATAAAAAAGACGCAAAAACTTTGAATTATGAAGAAGCGACTCACCCATCCAATGTTAATAGTCAGCTCAGAGTCCTGTAGCACTTGATGGAGCACCGGAAGATGCTCTTCCGTCAAATTATGTTCAATGAAGGTCAGATAAGTCACATAGTCGGTGGTTGGAGGAAGAAGTTCGAGGAATGGATTCTTCTTGTCTGCCATTGTTCGAACTTGATACTAAAGCGAGCGATGCCCAAGTTTCATCCAGGAGCTTTTCCGGTGGTGTCCTATGGCGTCAGAGGTAAAGTTGAGCCTCACAAGTTGACGTTATGCGTCGCTGTGGTTCGCTATTTCCGAGAGCAACGAGAGAGTTTGATAGCGAATGTCTTTTGTTACATTCAGAGGGTCTAATAGTGTTCAAAGAATAAAGTATCGACGCATAAACACGCGTGGTTGGATCGCAGGTGGAACAATCGGCAGGCAAGGGAAGTTGGTTGGCTTGGGCTGCGTAAGACCATGGATCACAGACGGCGGCCCCAGGCAAATATGGAGCTCGGACCACATAAATACCCTTCATCCGCGCATTTTGACCTTCGATTGAAATTGAGGTCTACAGAGCGAAACATCTTCCTTTGCGCATGGGCAAATAGCCACAGCAACGCACCATGGCTGACTCCAGCGAGTCCAGCGAACCCCTCGACCTCGTGCGTCTCTGTCTTGACGAAATGGTCTTCGTGAAGCTCCGTGGTGATCGCGAATTATACGGTCGCTTGCATGTATGACACTCTTCACAGCTTTCTCTTCCAAAGCTCCTCCGCTGACGGTTTTGGTCCAGGCATACGACAGCCACTGTAATATTGTCCTTGGAGATGTCACCGAAACCATATACGTGATCGATGACGACGATGAGAACGCCGAGATGAGAGTCAGTGCAATGTGGCAAGCTCAGGAAAAGATACAATGTTGCTAATACGTTGATAGACCGTCAAGAAACAAAGCGAGATGTTGTTTGTGAGAGGCGATTCGGTGATTCTAATCAGCCCAGGTGAACCTAAATGAATATAGACAGGCCGAGGACGTAAAGATGTGTCAGGTTCAGATGCGAAAAGAGCCCACCTACAATTTAAGGTGTCGATTTGGGATCAGATACCCTACATAGATTTGGCAGGCTCAGCCATGGCGAGAATCAAGTTATGGTCTATCAGATGTCACGGCGTGAGGACTTTGCACCTTGCATTGTGTTTGAACAATAGGTATTCATATAGCCTGTAGAACCCAACCTGAACCTACTAGTTACACTCCCGAGGTTATGCTAAGAACAATATCCGTATTGATGGTTCCATGAACTCCTTCTTTTCGCCGGAGATTCCCTCTCTACTTTGACTAGTCTCGTGTGAAAGAGCTCAGTCCGAATGCTGATCCCTTTGGATTTCGTTTTCTCGTTTCTTCGTGTCGGCGCCATCTTATGAACAGAGCATTAATGTAGTTGTAGTGAATGACAAAGAGAAGCGCAAGAAACGCAACATTACAACGGAATATGAGTATGAAGAGTGCACCTAGGACTTAATTCATTAAGTCGACCAGATACACCTTGCTAGCCCACAATTTCGTCCGGTAAGGTTCCAAAACGCTGAGGTGTGATGTTGGAGTGATTATCGAGAAAAGATGAGAAGTTATAGCCATGGTCTCAGCTCACAACCGGAGGAGTGGCATTTTGACTTGAAAACAGTTGATGACGAATGAGGATTGACATCGTCTCGTAGCCGTCGCCATATTGGCATCGAGTTGGTTTGCCCTTCAGTTTGAACCATGCATCGTGTGTTGCTCACTTTCGACGCCATGACTGGCTGTAGCCATTGATGGAGCTGTCCCGCTTCAACGACGGCAATGTAAAGCCTTTCGCAATCTCGCCTTCCACGAACAATGATGCCTTCTTGTATCGTTTGTCGGTGTACTTATCATAGACAGCAGCGTGATGCTTCTTGGGATCTTGACAGCACTCCAGGATGGTCGTAAGAAGGTGTCGCAGCTGGCCGTATGTATATTGTGAGTAATGAGTATGCGCGAGACTCCAGTCACCCTTGCGGAGCATCAGCCGAGCAAGACAATGGGCACCTGCTGCGGTGAAGCTAGGAGCACATGCTACAAAGCGTTCGTCCATGATGGTTACTTCTAGGAAGTACTTCGCCAATGTGCGAGTCTCGAGATCATAGTCATCTGCTTTGCTGACTCGACGCAAGAAGCTCATTGGGCCAGGCCAACCAAGTTCGAACTGTAGCATGCTGAGCATGAAGCGCTCAGCTTTGAGAATCTCTTCCATGGTATAACCACCATCAACCATGTATACAATCTCTTGAACTGATGGGCAATTAATCTCTTCATATTTGGCAGCGACAAACAGAGCGGTCGCGCCGACCAGTTGAAGCTTGCCCAGAGAGACAATCTTGCAAGAGAGGAAGCGGTCGATGTAGTTGACAGCAAGGAAAAGGGTTTCGGGTAGAAGTTGAAATCGGTTATGGACCTGAGTCAACCAGTCGATCAAGACAGATCGCATGGACCACTGGATCTCAGCCTGGCTTTCCATGTAGTAAGGATTCGGGCGCATACGTTCCTATGAATATGTCAGCATGTTGATCAAAGTTACACAAAAGTACACCGCTTACCTCAAGTTCCTTCATATACTCAAAGATCTCCTCCCCATATTCAATAACCATGGACGTATCCCAGGTCTCATCGTCGAGGTCCTCCTCGGTTTGAGTGCTTTCCACGTAGACCCTGGCGGCAGCAAGCTCTCTCTCGACGCGTGCAGTCACTCGAGGAGCCAAGACGATGGTCATTCCGCCAGTGGTATTGTCGCCTTTTGACCGGAACGACCTAGCGGTTGTGTAGCCCTCCGCGTCGTAGTACTCTTCGTCCTCCTCGTCGTCCCAGTACTCCTCGATTTCATGAACGGTCGGTGTCGGAACTTTGATAGCTTTGATCACATCTTTGACGTCCTTAAGAGGGTCAAACTCGTTGATCTGGGACTCGAGTGCAGGAAGGAATTCTTCGAGGTCATCGGACTTTGTTTGAAACGCGTTGACTTGGTCGAAAATGGAGGCTTCCAGTTGAAGATCGGAGTAGACCGGTGGAAGAATACCATCTACGGGTGTAGCGTAAACAGGTGGTGCAAGGCCCTTCATCGGTGCTTGCGGAGCTGGAGGAACTGGCAGAGCCGAGACTTGTGACCCCTGAGGTGCGATCGGTACGCCGCCGGTAGCCTTGTCGAGCGTGACAGATTCCTTCAGTGCGTCGGCTGACACGGGAGGAGGCTTCTCGATGGGAACAGTGAGACTCTGATGCACAGGAGCGACCGTGACTGTCGGGCGTGTCTCGGCGGGAGCTTTTGTGAGTGCAACATCCAACTCACTGAAGACGGTGGTCTGGCGCTTCACAGCAGGCTTTGACATGCTGGTATCGGAACCGGTTTCCGAGATGCGCTTCGATGCCAGAGGTGCATAGGGCTCGTTGAAAGTAGGAAGTGTGGACTTCGGGATCGCAGCGGAGAGCGGTCGCTGGGCAGGCCTCAATAGTGCAGCAGACTTGACAGACTGCAGCTTCGGAAAAGGCTGCTCTTGGCTGATATTCTTCGTGCTCTTTGCGCTAATGTTCTCCATGTTGATCTTCTCTTTCAGGAGCAGGTCATCCTTGGCTGGTGCAGGGGCTTTGAAGATGTTGCTCACATCCGCAAAGGCGGCGCGTTTTGGAGGATTCACGTTGAGGCCTTGCGGTTGGAGGCTCAATAAAGCCGGTGTGGACTTGTTTCGTTGGTGCAGGCTCTTCGGAAGAGCTGTGCTGGCTAGAGGAATGTTTTCGTCGCGCATCCTGAGGGGACCACGAGGTCGTTGTGGCTGTAGGAAGTTAGCATTGAGGATCAATGGTCACTGAGAGAGGTATTTGAAATATTCGGAATGCAATGGCAATCATCGGATGATGGAACGAAATTATCCGGGCGGTGTGTGGGCGTAGGCGCCGTCGTAGGCGTAACTACAGAGAGGAAGAAAATGAGAATCAACGACTTACCTTCGCGTCCATCCTGGGCTGCAGAGGTGTAACTCCTCAACTGATGCCGAAATTCAAAGTGCAAGACAGTAAGAGTAGTCTTACGCCTCAAAACATCCGTGATGAAGGTTGAATGTTTTGGAAGTGCGAGATAAGATGGAATGTCCAAGAGGCAGGAAAAGGGAGCCGCTTGCCGTCGGAGTTTGAAGGCGGCTTCCTGCGGGAGAGGAGCAAACAACTCAGCAAAGGGAAGATGAAAAGAAAAACAATGACCAGAGACGCGTACTGGAAAGGCTTGAAAAGCTGGAAAGCTCTTGACGTGGCGATGGAGAAAGTTGGTGTCGCAGTCTTTGGGTAAACAAACAGAGTAAAGTATTAAAAAAGTGGAGCCCGCATGCACGCCCATTGGCGCCTCAGGCAGATCGTAGCTCAACCTATTAGAGCGAGTTGCATATCGTGCCTGTGAAAATCGATCCATTGGACTGGGAGGAATGGCCCAAGTCTAAAGTTGGTGAACTGGTATTAGCTTCTGTTTTGTACATATGAATGGATACAGGTCCCAATTAACTTCGTCACCTCTGGCGTATCAACGTAAGCAACAGGACACTTTCGAATACAACTGTCAGTACAAGTTTATAGTGGGGGTCGCTAGCATATGATTACCTACGCACTCCTGACAAACATTGACGAAGCAATGATGGTAAGTAGAAGGACCGAAGGAATGGCAGTCTATGATCGAGACAGCCGACATAACTCATGGCCCGTGATGCCTCTCACAGACATCTTGTACGGCCGGAAGGACTTCTATGAAACAGATCGGCTAGACCTCGTCAGTCATCTTGCACCGCTAGATACATATGGCATTTACCATCTTGGTCCTCAATTTCTCACCAACACATCCAAATCTCAGAATTTCATATGGTGAAGCGGCTTCCGACACTGGAAAAGAAGGTATTGGGCGTAGACCACATTGCGATCACCAAAGACGGTAGCGCATCGGCTGCGAAGGCCGACAAGCCGATCCTCGGCTAAAATATATCCCGATCTCTGGGCCAACGCTGCGTCATCGCACATCGCGTTGTTTAGAACACGACTTTTCTAAACAAACATTTAAATCGACAGCAATTCAAGTCGCGCGTTGTTAATAATTGACTATACGGTGTCGCCCAGCATTAGTACATCAGTATTTGACATTACGACCATTTCCAACTCGAAACGGGGCACATTCGCGACATTCTTCTGTAAGCGCACAACTTCCCCTGCTCAACACGGACTCTACACGCAGTCACCTGATCGGACAATTCGGCACTTCCAACTCTTACAACAATCGACTTCTGCGCATTCAACGACTCTGAATTGTGATGATATGGCATCGCGACAATGTATCAGGGTTCGCGATGGTGTTTTTGTGTGCCAACACTCGGCGTCGTGGCTTGCGCCGGTGACCGCGCAGTGCCGTATCGCGCCAGCCTATCGCTTGGAGTCGACGCAGCTATTTCAAACTCCACTCGAGTTTGGTCACGTCTGCGATGATCCGACCGCCCCTGGTTGCCTCGAAGGCGGAGTGCGCACGACTGAACGGCCACCGCTTGTGCCTCCTTCTAATAAATGCGTGTTTCGCGTGGTGCTGAGTAGACTTTGTGGCCTCCTCCTTCGGGGCACGGCACACTTTGGCACGCTTGCTCGGCTTTCTTTGGGCCTGGATTTTTCCGCAGTACATTAGCGCTTCCGCCGGTCCAGGGAGCCGTCATGACACTATCTGCGTTGGCCACAATGTTATTAATGTCGCTCTTTGGAAGTGTCTCATTGTTGAGAGGCCGTTATTAAGTTGTCCAGCTGATGGCGCCATTGGACCGGCGCGGATGCTTACGTTCGTCGCGTGTGCCGACGGAAGGACATGACATGGCATCACGCTTATTGCGGTTCGATGAAACCTGCCATAAATTCTGATGAATAAAAAAGGCCTATTGCCTTCCGCCCATGGAAAGGTGCGCGCATGTACGTTTGATAGGCCGATCCGCGCCTTGCTGGATACGAATCCAGGCCATGTATTCACGAGACCACCCACCACGGTGCTATTGACGGCGAGACAAATCAAGCAGAGCGACAGCAATGCTCCCTTATCGTGTGTAAAAAAGATGCCGCGTGGTGCAAATCGATGTCCGGCGTGGCTTGCGATCTGAAGCTGGATGCATCAGCATCAGCAGCCATTGCGGGTGGCCGGCTACGGTGAGGGTGAGGCAAAAAATATGCAGAGTTCGTCGACATGTTAAAATCCTCGTCGGCTCACAACGCTGGCATTGGGGCTGATCTGCAGCCCAGCTCTCGCATGCGCGAACGAAAAGCTCACATGAGGAGGTGTGGGCGCGCTGCCGACGCACGAGGGTCGACGGCTTTTGCCTACCATCAAGCTGCTACTGCCCGCTCCAGCACGCTCTCCCGCCACGACTGCCGCTGGCGTTTGGACACGGTGAGGGTCTGGCACCACCGAAGACGTTTGCGAACCACTGGCGATCCACGGCCGAAACATATCTATCTTGGAAACTTTTATTTCTCCCAGAACCCGCTTCTCCCGCATGTTGAGCGGCAGGCCCACCGGATTGGCCAAGCTCCATGCGCTCGGCATGGCGACCTTCGATTTCGCTTTGGACATTGGAAATGTGACGCTGGCCAATCCTGACGGCAGCTTGCGTCGTTTTGAACCTTCTTAATCGCCCGGCTTTTGGTTCCCTCTTAAGCGAACGGTATTCCAAGCCATAGCATGAGTGACCGTTCGAGTCTCGTCTGTCCGCCAAACCAGCTACACAATCCATCCATACTCCACATCGGCGCAGCCACGCCTGCTCAAGCGCTTGCTCTCAGTCTGACAATCTCAGCGATCCAACACCCATTTCCGTACCTAGAGTGTCCATATGGTGTTTCAGACGTAGATTATCTGTGCGAAATTGAAGAAAGCGCACCGCTTGGGTGGTGAATGTTGTCGGCGCAAGGGTGTCTCATCAGGAGCGCACCGGTTCATCTCAGCGCATGGAAGCCGCCCAGATGGGCCAAATCGGCCGTTGTTTTCGGGGGATTTTGTCGCTGATTGCTGAATTGAGCGTTTTAGATATTTTTATTGCTTGCTCGTGGCCTATTGCGCCGAGCGTGAAGCTTCGAGTTTGTAGCAGTCCGTAGCAGTGCGCGCAAATGAGAGCCCGTCGCAAACACTGAAGCGCAATCCAAACTTGCTTTTTCATGAATAGATGACTTCTTTCCAATGCGAATGACTTATTCCACACGCAAAATGGGTATTGAACGCTAGCTATGCGGCCCGCTGGCGGTGTTTGGGGCGCTTCAAGTTGGCATGGCGTCGCCTGGGATGCATCGCTTCAAATGCCTGCCAGACTCGCCCTCTTCTTTCACCCTCCACCTCTCAACCCTCAGCAGGCCACAGCACGCACAACCCTCTTCGACATTCGAAAGTCGGAGGCGTTGTCGACTGCGGGTGTTCCTTGAGTGGCTTCAGTTTTTTCCATTGTCTTGTGTTTGCTTTGTATCTCACCGCTTCCGGCCCGGCGTCGCTCCACGGAGCTCAGCGGCTGAATCCAGACGACAGATCCAGCATCCGCCATCGTTATCCTTTCTCGCTTCATAGCAAGTAAGTGTCTAATTGTAACCATGCGACCATCATCAGGTCAAATCTTTCGCTCGGTGTCGCTTGTTGGGGATGCAGGATGCTTCGTTCGCTGCCGTTGGCTCCGCCCTGGCGGAGCTGCACCGAGCCAACCTCTCCCACAACCGCAAAGAGTGATGAGTGTGATGATGGACAAATTTCGAGACTCGAACCATCTATATTCAAAGAGCTAACGGGATCTTGCCAGTCACCTTATCCTTCACCCTCGCCAACCTTGTCCGCCCTTAGCCCTCGCAACCTGCGACATTGGCGCTGTAGCCTTCAGACATACAAAATTGAGAGGCTTGTAGACCTGTGCAAGCAAATATACATTGTTGGAGAAGAAGCAAGGCTCGGTTACTTGCCATCCTTCTTTCATGATGGATGTCGCCAACCTTCTCTCTGATACTAAGCTTCACCACCAAACTCGCCGTGCACAAGCGAGTATCGAGGCACAAGGTTCTGAGAACCCAGCCACAATCGATCAAGCAACGAACGACGCATATGTTGCTTTGTCTGAGCTCCGTCATTCTGGGCAGCTCAATTCCTTCCAGTCTACTACCGCTAGGCCTCAACGTGTGGTAGGTAGCTCGGGTTCTTCGACGCTTCCTCCTCGGAACGTCACATTCGAGCTCCTCCTGACTGAAGGCACTCAACATCGTGCTCGTCTGCCATTGCGCGTTGGCATTTACCCTCATGATTGCACAGATTCCATCATTAGCACGGTCAAGAACTTCTATGGCTTGTATGATGGCTTCGGTGTCAGTTTCGAGAACAGGCAGGGTGATGTTATGATCCCACTTTATCAGAACTTCGAGGACAAGATGACTGTTTACGTCCGCGTCGTCGAGGATGCTGCCTCCCGCGATGGAACACCCAGAAACTCCATGTCGCCACGGCGTGCGCGACTTGGCCCCCCGATCGAGATTGCTCCGCTGCAGAACCAAGGCCAATCCATCTCGCGACCACCTTCTCGTGCCGCAATCAAACGCAGCGTCTCACCTCAGAATAGCAATGGCCGACGAAGCCAATCGAACAAGGCCCGATCTCGTGGTAGCGTCAAGAGCCGTGCTGGCAGCACTCATGGCAGCATCGCTGACCATATCGGTGACTTCAACGCCGCTGATGATAGTGACAGTGATGGTGGGAATGCTTCAGTCACCAGCTCTCGCAGAGACAGAAACGACATTGTCGCTAGCGCAGACATCAGCGTAGACAATATTGTCGAAGGAGGTCGTCGAAAGCGTGCTCGCTTCGAGGCATCGGTACATCATCCTCAACGCCGTATCACCAATTACAGGACTGACTCCACTCTAGGAACTGCCCTTGTTCGTCCCTTCACAAATCGCGGTTACGACCTCTGTATCCTCTGTTTCTCCTCAGCGCCGCATTGAAGGCCATACTGGCGCTTCTCCCTATCAATTCACCAACCAGCAGACCTTTGTCTACAATCAGCCATTGCCATCGCCTCAAAGCCATAGCCAGGCTGAAATTGTGTCTGTTGGACTCGGTTATGGTGTATATTCTGCCACTCCCGTACCTCAGAACAACAGGATGCGCCATCGTGGTAGCACCTCATATGTACCTCCTTATCCTCCGAATGTCATGGGTACCGGTATCCTGCCAACCCCCGATCCCACGATTAACAGTGTTATCTCGGACGAGGACGTGGCACTACAATTGATGCGGTTGGGTGATGCCTCGAACTTCTCTAGCCATGCACGCATCTCTACGTCGACCATTGACGAGACTTTGAGTGGACGTGCTGAGCTAGGCTCATCGGCCGAAGCAAGTGACGAAGGAAGTGACGTCGATGATGATCTACCTGCCGGCGCCGTCTACAGTGATGATAGCGCGGAGGAGTATAATGATCATCGCAATAGCTCTTTCAGAAGCAGTGACGGCGTCATGGTCGATGAGTCTGGTCGTCTGATGAAGAGGGCCAAGCTCAGCAAGGATCACAAGTACGCTACAATGGGCCATAAGACCATGAAGATGCCCAAGGTTCGCACATCGTTGGCGAGCAAAACCAAGGTCAAGACCGAGGGTGGCTTCAAGGTTCCCATCTCACCCACTTCCATCCCTACGCAGTCACGTAAAGGCTCAATTTCGTCTCTCAACATGCACCACACTCCGTTCTTTGGTGCCGATGAGGAAGACCTCTCTTCCAAGCCACGCTGCCAGCGTTGCCGAAAGAGCAAGAAAGGTTGCGATCGCCAGCGTCCATGTGGTCGTTGCCGCGATGCGGGCATTGGCATAGAAGGCTGTGTTAGCGAGGATGAAGGTAATGGTCGCAAAGGCCGTTATGGTCGCCACATGGGCGTTCCTATCAAGAAGTCGCCGACTGCCATCAAGACGGAGCATTATGCTGGCGGTCTCGAGCATATTCACACGCAGCCGTTGCCCGGTTCCATGGCCGCGCCCGGCTTCATCCCAGACAAGAACAACAAGAAGCGCAAGCGATAGATGCACTGCTTACAAGCAGCACCGGTGTTGGCTCAATGGCCACACATCTCCGCAAGGACTCGACGATATACGACTTGAATTGTTTTTCATTTAACAGACTGTTCCCACTCCGCGTTCCAGCTTTTTGTCTGCTCCATCCCAGAAATTTTTTCGGCCATACATTCACACAGCAACAACAAACTACAAATCCAGCCTCACATACAGCGACTCACTGAAGTCTCGTTGGATAATGGTGGAGGTCCCATCCAAACCAAACCAAGCACGCCTTGACGAAGATTCCGTTTGTCTTTTCTCTTCGCTTCGAACAAGCCGTTATTGCGGCCATGGAGTGGATTTGCGTGTTGTTTCGTATCTCTCTGCGTCTCTGTTCTTTCGGGATAGGATGGGATCGGTTGGGCGAAAATGGGCGAGAAGAAAGATGTCAAAACTGAGTTTGAGAAAGGATGGAATTTGCGTTGGTGGGTGGATGATTGTGATTACAAAGTACACAGGCTGGCGGGAAAGCAAGATTGTGTCGGAAGAGCTGACTCTTTACGATGATTGATTGATTGATACTCAAGTCTGCCAAAGCTTTCCTATTTGCTTTTGGGTTTTCTCGTTTGCTCTCGGTTGAGTTACGACGAGGATGCTACTGCTATTGCTGCTGCCACTATTCTCGATTTACAGATTTGGCCTTTGACGTTAATAGCACGACAGGTTGATTGATAGTTGCGTAGCATGTCAACGAGAGTCTTATGTGAAAGTGTCCACTCCAGGTGAATGTCTGTGATCGAAATTGGCTCATTCAGTGAGGTTTATATGGTCGACATCTCAAATCATCAAAAACTCCGTCTTTGGACAATGACCGTAGAGATGTACAGGCCGAGAGCCGTTTTAAATTTCTATCTATACTTCAAGAATAAACTTGATATTTTGAACAGTAATGTCAAGCTGCTGATGTGAATGACGAACAGTCGCTTTGTTTCTTACTGCTCAGCCTCATCCCAGAACCAACTTTCAACCACTGACAACCTGTTACGATACGCCTGCTCCAACTCACCACCGTCCTTTCTTGCGGCGCAGCAACCGCCACACATGTAAACCATTCCTCACATCCTCTCTCTAATGGCGATCGATTAGCAGGCCATGTGCAACTTGCTCTCGATAGCTTCGCGGCATTTTTCAACATCCACCTAATCCTTTGAACCACGTATGTTGTCCAAATCTAGCCTTCAGCCGTCACAATGTCAGCAGAAGAAGAGCAACCTTACATTCCTACTCTCCGTGAGCGTATGGCCGCTTTGCAACTCGACCAAGCTAATATCGGCCGCGCGTCTATTCCAATCGGTTCGCCTTCTCTAGACCAAGTAGCAGTGAAGAAGGCTAAACCACCTCCGCCGCCTCTACCTGCAAAGCGCTCTGCCTCTACGAACATCCCTACCTCAAACACAAATGGCGGGTTTGGCCAGCTTGTGGGCAACAAGCCTGACGCGCCGCAAAAGGAACTACTCCCGGCACCTGTAATGAAGAAGTGGGAAGGTCGAGATGAAGATCCACGGCCAGCCTTGCCTTCGAGGAGACCATCAGATAAATCTGCACCTAGTCTACCTCCCAGGAGACCATCCGAACAGCTGTCGTTGAACAGACAAGACTCAAGGGAGTCGTTAGCATCAATTAAGTCTGCGCTATCTTCCACGTCTGCAGCTTCGACTCCAAGAACGAGCATCAGTACAGCTTCAACGAATGGACAAGCAACTGGGAAATTCCGCATCCGCGCACCAGAATACGATCCTGCAACTCTACCTCCTCTGCCAGAGAAGAAGAAAACCAACGACGTCAAAGAAGAAAAGCCACGACTACCTCTTCGACCGACGGTCTCCTCTCCCAACGTTAACAGTCAACCAAGTGTTGAGAATAGACCCGAATTGCCTGCCAGACCTACTCTTCCTCCACGTCCAGGCGCATCAACCAAGGATGCAAAGCAGGAAGAGGAGACCCCTCCACCGATGCCACCCCGCCGCTCCGCCTTGGACTTCGCTTTGAACAAATCTACCGAAACGCCACCTCCACTACCTCTTGCCTCACGTCCAAACCTCGCAGAGTTAAACAAATCTAAACCTAAGCTCAATGGCCACTCTGCCACAAACGGCACAGCCAATGGCTCATCTTCAGAAGGCGAATGTCTTCTTTGTAGGGACTTCAGCGGCCCGGATAACCATGCGGCCCGTTTCCCGCGCGAATCTATACCTACCACCGACATCAAGTGGATAGGTAAGCAGCTTACATCTCCGTTTTCGAGCGAGACAGACAAGGCTCGAGCCATATTCACGTGGCTGCATCACAACATTGCCTACGATGTCAAGGCATTCTTCGGGAAGTGTGTCCGAGGCAAAACGCCGGCCCAGACGGTGGAAACCGGGCTGGCGGTTTGTGAAGGATATGCCGGGCTCTTTGCAGCGCTTGCCACGGCTAGTGGTCTCGAAGCCATCGTGGTTGGTGGCCACGGCAAAGGTACGTCATCATTCATAGCGCCATCTCACGCCCGAAGCGTTCTAAGCTAACATCTCCACTCAGGCGTGGGCTACAACATAACCAGTGCCGACGCACCTCTCCCGCCCCCCGACATCACCGGCCATGCCTGGAGCGCTGTGCGTCTCGAAACGGGCTGGAAGCTGCTGGACGCGTGCTGGGGGGCGGGGCACGTGCGCACGGAAGACGAGAGCTACCACAAGGCCTTCAATCCGGCCATGTTCACGCAGAGCAACGAGGAGTTCGGCGAGCGCCACTTCCCTGCCGACGGCCGGCACTGGTTCGCGCGCCCGCGCACATGGGAGGAGTATCTGCGCGCCGACCTGCCGCAGCCGCGCGTCACCGTCTACACCGGCGCCGAAACCAACCACGGCCTCAGCGAGAAGTCCTTTGAGCCGCGCGCAAAGAACATCGCTGTCGCGCCGAACGCTGGCCCTGCCCGCATCCGCTTCCAGTTTAAGAAGGTTTGCCCACACTGGGACCTCGCTGCGAAGTTGCCTGGTAACGGCAAGCCGTACCTGTTTGTGCTCAAGATCTACGGGCGTGGCGGCGGCGACGAAGAGCACATTCCCTTCGAGACGGATGTGCACCGCGGCGGAGACTCGTGGTGGTGCGACGTCGAGAGGGCGAAGTTGGGCCGCCCTGGACAGGACATCCTTCTCTATGTGCAGGACAAGTATTTGGACGGGAGAGATGGGCGAGGCCTGACCAAGGAGGAGTATTATCGGACCAGACCGAATTGGAGGATGTGGAGTTTCCAAGGCGTGGCGCAGTGGACTTTGGTATAGGAGGCATTCCATGGCGTCTTATGCTCTGTTTCATGCTTTCCTTGGAGTTTGTGAGAGTGTGAAGGGCGTAGTGAATGCTTTGTTCTCAACAATGCACATTGAGATACCTCTTTGAGCGCAGGAATTAATCAAGAGGGGCACTACTGGCTTGCTGAGGTCGAAGCAATAACTATGAGTGGAACCCTCTGTGGTCTTTCATGGGTAGATTACGTAGAAGAAATGGCTTATTCTTTTACTTCAGATTTCGCTTGAGCTTATGGTCGGCCGAAGATGACTGTGTCGCCTTAGCTATAGCTGTTATGTCGTCCTAAACGAACCCAAAAGGGCGATAATGGCTAGCCCGTTCAACCACAAGCCGCCTAAGTTTTCATGAAATTCAACATAGGGACATAGCTCGGGGTCTTGATAATGATATATATCTTTGTTGAGGTGATAATTC
>Ga0335072_10001420_pt1 | contig 39021 bp, 34 predicted proteins | sample Lox_Sample_21_FD_206725 | JGI IMG/M metagenome (GOLD analysis project Ga0335072, IMG submission 206725) | Soil microbial communities from Loxahatchee National Wildlife Refuge, Florida, United States - Lox_Sample_2.1 | ecosystem: Environmental > Terrestrial > Soil > Wetlands | place: USA... | reverse complement strand
GCCCGATCAGCATCAGCAGGTACGGCGCGTTCATGTGCACCGACGGGATCACGGTCTGCTTGGCGGCGTACATCCAATCGGGCTTGGCGAGAAAAGCCGAGGCGACGTAGGAAAGATAGAACGCGCACGCCACCAGGAAAATCTTTTCGACGATGCGGTAGGTCCCGTAGACGACCAGCAGCCACACCACGATCGCCGCGAGCGGGACGGAAACGTAGCGGCTGACGTGCAGCACTTCGCCGCCCTCCGCGATACCCGAGAATTCGGCGACCGTGTTGAAGAGGTCGACCAGGAGCGCCGCGATCATCACGAAAAACGTCGACCGGAATCCGAACTCCTCGCGGATCAGGTCGGAGAGCCCCTTGCCGGTCACCACGCCCATGCGGGCGCACATCTCGCCGCTGACGTAGAGCGCGATCGTCATCGGGATCAGCGACCACAGCAGCGCGTAGCCAAACTGCGCGCCCGCCGCCGAATAGGTGCTGATGCCGCCCGCGTCGTTATCGACATTCGAAGTGATCAGCCCCGGCCCGACGACCGCCAGAAACAGAGCGATCCGGCGGCGCGCCGTGCGGGTACGGCGGTTGAACTCCTTGCCGCGCTCCGAGAGGCGCGAGTATCGCTCGGCGACGTTGACCCACATGCTCATGCGTTTTGTTTCCCCGAGAGCTGCCCGCCCGGTGCCGGGCGGTCCCTATCTTGATCTGGCTTATATCCTCGCGCGGAGGCGGCTGACGACGTCGTCCACCGTGATCGAGCCGATCGGATTGTTTTCGTCGTTCACCACGGTCAGGCTGCGCAAGTTGTATTTGTCGAATAGCTCGAAAACGTCCTTATCGCGCACATCGGCCTTCACCGAGAGCAGCGGCTCAAAGGTGATTTCGCCCATGCGCTGTTCGCCATCGGCCAGCAGCAGCCTCGCGAGCGGCACCACGCCCGCGAGCGTGCATTCGCGGTTGATCAGGACGATGTTGTCGAGCTGGTCGGGCGGCACCTCGTGGAAGCGGATGAAATCCACCACCTCGCCGCGCGTGGCGTCCTCGCCCACCACCACGAATTCCGTCGTCATCATTCCGCCGGCCGTGTTTTCGTCGAAGCGCATCAGCTGCTGCACTTCCTGCGCGTCGCCGCTTTCCATTTCTTCCAGCACTTCCTTCGATTTCGCGGGCTCGAGGCTTTGGATCAAGTCCGCCGCTTCGTCCGGGCTCATCTCCTCGATGATGTCCGCCGCTTTCTCCAGATCGAGCTTTTCCACCACCTGCGTCTGCAGGCGCTTGTCGAGTTCCGCGATGGTCTCCGCGGCGGTCTCTTCGTCGAGCGAACCGATGATCGATTGCCGTTCGTCGGGCGAAAGCTCTTCCATGATGTCGGCGAGATCGGCCGGATGGAGCGCCTCGAGCTTCTGGCTCGAGAGGCGCAGCTTCACGCGGCGCAGCGGGTCCGGTTCGATCAGGTTCACGAATTCCCACCGGATCGTCCGCGGCGGCAGCTTGCTCTGGATGCGCCGGATGGCCATCGGCGGCACCACTCCCTGCAACAGCCGGCGGACGGCCGCCGGCAGGCCGACGTCCACCTCGGTGATCCGCATCTCCACGTTCCCGTTGGTCCGCTGTTCGGCGAGATCGACGTCGTTCACCCGCACGACTTTTCGTCCGTTGGTGTCGATGATCTGCTGGTCGAGCAGGTCCTTGCGGACGGCAAGCCACGCTTCATTCGGCTGGTAGAGCTCGAGCGCGGATTCGTCGGTCGTCAGCCTCACGCGGCCCGGCGCGACCTCGGCGATCTGGTCGTAGCGCGCCACCAGCGGGCGGTATTGTCCGCGGCCGAGCAGCAGCCGCGAGATGCGGTTCGGCTGCTCTTCGGGCACGATGAACATCTCCTTCACGCGCCCCACGATATTTCCCGCGGAATCGTAGGCTTGAGCGCCCAGGACTTCGGTTGCGTGCAGCATAGGTGGCTCCTTGGCGGGCCGGCCGGAAATCAGGGCAAAAAAAAACGCCCGAGACCGGCGGTGCTTCCGGCCACGGGCAGACCAAAAAGCTGCCTCGCGTTAGTTCAGGCCGGGCCTCGCCTCCCTGTCCCGGCGCGCCCGCGTGCGGGCCGCCTCTGAACAGTGACCGAAAACAAGCAGGAAGCTCGCGCGCTCTTGCCGGCCATCGCCTGCCAGACCGGCGGAGCGGCTACTTCCAGCCTCCGAATTGGACGAACGCGCTTCCATCGAAATGCGCATGCCCGTTTTGACTAGTAAAGGCAGACGGAAATTTTGTCAAGCAAAGACTGACTCTTTTATGCAATTTTTACGCCGAAAGCAGCATATTCGTCGGCCTGCGCCCGCGGCGACGGCAATCGGCTGCATACAAATCCCAATATGTTCCGTTTATGTACTCGCGAGGAGCATAGCCGAGCGCGCGGGCCACTCGATCGATGGCGCGCGGCGAGCCCTCCAGTTCGAGGAACGTGCCGACCGGTGTTTCATCAAGGTCCAGATGCAGCCCGGGCAAGCGGAATGTGGTCCGGTATTTCTCGTAGCGGAAGCTGGGGCGCAGGCCGATCGTACGCAGGGCCGCCGGCCAGCGCGCGGGCGATTCTACCGCGACCTCCCTTTCGAGCTTCTCCTTGTAGCGCGAGCGGCGGCCGGATCTGGGAACGGGAGCCTTCGACGTCAGGACCGCTTGCATCGTCCCGCCCGGCAAAAGCTTCGACGGCGCGGGCGTCTCGATGCGCAGCCGCAACAGGCGCCCACGGCTCCGGAAGTCGGCGGAGCGCGTGTCATACAGCGTGTTTTGCTCGAGCACGCGCCCGTGCAGCGCTGCCCCCAGGCGTTTCAGTTCGCCGATCGTAGCTGCCAGATCGGCAACGCGAAGCTTTACTTCGATTTCGCGGGCTGTGCGGAGGCGGCGAGGCATCGCGGACCACGCCGAGTATAGCGCAGCGCCGTTGAGATGCTCGTGCCTCCATCCGCCGCCGCCGAGCATCAAGCTTGTTGCCAAGTGGGGAATGTGCCAGCATAATCCCATCCCTGCCGGGCGTCGAAGCACGACCATGACGGAACCGACTACGCCGTTGATGCAGCAGTACCACGCCGTCAAGAAGCAGCACCCCGGCGCGCTGCTGCTCTTCCGCCTCGGCGACTTCTACGAGCTTTTCTACGACGATGCGGTGCTGGCATCGCGCGTCTTGCAAATCACCCTCACTGCCCGCAACAAGGAACGGGGCGAGCCGGTGCCGATGTGCGGCGTCCCCTACCATGCCGCCGAGAACTATATTGCCCGCCTGATTCGCGCCGGCCACAAAGTCGCCATCTGCGAGCAGATGGAGGAACCGGGACCGGGCAAAAAGTTGGTGCGGCGCGAAGTGATCCGCGTCCTCACGCCCGGGACGGCGACAGGTGCATCGCTGATCGAGCCGAAAGAGAATAACTTTTTAGCAGCGGTGGCGCGCAGCGCGGCTGCCAACGCGGCAACGGCCGGCGGGCGAGCGCAGGGGCGTGCGAGCGATGCGCGAATTGGCCTGGCTTTCGTCGATTTGTCGACCGGAGATTTTCGCGCGACGGAGTTTAGTGGCGACAAAGCGGAAGCCCGGCTGCGCGACGAACTCGGCATCCTGCGGCCGCGAGAAATTCTCGTTCCGCAGCCGACGACGCTCTTCCCTGCCGCCGCCCCCGCGCATCTGAATGGTTCAGGCGCGGTCGAGACGCGCCTCGACGACTGGATCTTCGAGAGCAATTACGCCGTGCGGCAGCTTCAGCAGCATTTCCGCGTGGTGGCGCTCGACGGCTTTGGCCTCGCCGCGCACCCGCAGGCGACGGCCGCGGCGGGCGCGATCGTGCATTACCTGCGCGAGACTTCGGCCATCGGCGCGCGCAAGCCCGAGGACGCGAGCGCCATCCCATCGTTGCGCCCGGCCGGCGCCGGCCTCGAGCATCTCGACCGCATCGCCTATTACGAGCAGCAGGACGCGCTGATCCTCGACCAGGTGACCGCGCGGAACCTGGAACTCGTCGAGCCCGCGGCGGGAGACGACGCTTCCGCCACGCTCGTGCGGGCCATCGACGAGACCGCGACCAGCATGGGAGCGCGGCTGCTCCGCAGCTGGATTCTGCGGCCTGAAATCGCGCTCGCCGAAATCGAAGACCGGCTTGGCGCCGTCGAGGAGCTGAAGTCACGGACCGTGGCGCGCGAAGAGATTCGCCGCGAGCTCGGAGGAATTCTCGATCTCGAACGGTTGACAAGCCGCATTACGCTCGGCGTGGCCACTCCGCGCGATCTGCTCGCGCTGCGCGCCTCGCTCGAAATCATTCCATCGCTCCGCGCCCTCGCCGTATGCGCAAACACTCTGCGCGCGGCCGAGACGGACGCCCCGCCTTCCGCACCGCCGCAGGTGGGAGCCAGGCTGCGCTCGCTGAAAGAACAAATGGACGAATTGTCCGACGTCCGCGGCACGATCGCCGCCGCCATTTCCGACGATCCCCCCGCCCTGCCCAACGAGCCGGGCGTGATCCGCCAGGGCTTTCACGCGGAGCTCGACGATTTGCGCACGATTCTAAAGGAAGGTCGCCAGATCATCGCGGCCATGGAAGACCGCGAACGCAAGCGCACCGGAATCGCGTCGTTGAAGATCCGCTACAACCAGGTGTTTGGCTACTACATCGAGGTGTCCAAGCCGAATCTCTCGTTGGTTCCCGCGGACTACGAACGCAAGCAGACGCTGGTCAACGCCGAGAGGTTCACCTCCACCGAGCTGAAAGAACACGAGCGCAAAGTCCTGACGGCCGAGGACCGCGTGCTCGAAATCGAGCGCCGGCTCTATGGAGAAATTCGTGAGTCGATTGCGCGCGAGGCTGGCCGGCTCCGGCGCACGGCGGCGGCCATCGCTCAGCTCGACGTGCTCGTGAATTTCGCGCGGATCGCCGTGGCCCGCAATTACACTCGCCCGGAGTTCACCGAAAAAGAAATTTCGAGGAAAGGTTCGCGCGGCGCGCTCTTGATCGCGGGCGGGCGCCATCCCGTGATCGAGAAGCTCCTCGAAGAGCGCGGCGAGAGATTCGTTCCCAACGATCTCTACCTCGGCGACGACTCGCAGTTCCTCCTGATCATCACCGGGCCCAATATGGGAGGCAAATCGACCTACCTCCGGCAGGCCGCGCTGATCTCGATTCTGGCGCAGGCAGGCTCGTTTGTGCCGGCGGCGCAGGCGAAGCTGCCGATCCTCGACCGGATTTTCACCCGCATCGGCGCATCGGATAGCTTGGCGCGCGGTCGGTCCACGTTTCTTGTCGAGATGAGCGAAGTGGCCGCGATCCTCAATACGGCGACCGCTGCCAGTCTGGTGCTGCTCGATGAAGTGGGCCGCGGCACGGCCACGTTTGACGGCCTGTCGATCGCCTGGGCCGTGGTTGAATCGCTGCACGCAGGCGCGCGGCCGAGGACTCTTTTCGCCACGCATTACCATGAGTTGACGGAACTCGAACAGCTTCTGCCCGGCGTGAAAAACGTCCACGTCTCCGTGCAGGAGGCCGGCAACGACATCGTATTCCTGCGGCGCGTAGAACCGGGAAGCGCCGACAAAAGCTATGGCATCGAAGTGGCGAGGCTTGCCGGGCTGCCGGGCGACGTGATCTCACGGGCCCGGGAAATCCTCCGCGAGCACGAGCGCAAGGAAGATCGCCTCACCGAGGAGCTTTCCGAGCATAGTACGCCCGGCTCGGCGCCGGCGGCCCCGCGGCAAGCGAGTTTTACGGCAATCGATGAATCGGTGCTCGAAGCGGTACGGGGTGCAGATCTCGACAAACTGACGCCGCTCGAGGCGCTCAATTTACTCGCGGCATTACAAAAACAGTTACAGTGACAAGTGGCTACCGGCAAAGGCTGGTGACACTCAATGAGCAAGGCGATGCGCGTGCTGGGGATGATGTCCGGGACGTCGGCCGACGGAATCGACGTCGCCCTGGTGCGTATCTCAGGAGCGCCTCCCGACGTCTTGGCGGAGTTTGAGGCGCATCATCACGTATCCTTTCGCCCCTCCGTGCGCGAGACCGTCCTGCGGCTGGCCAATGGTGGGCCCACCACCACCGCCGAAATCAGCGAACTCGACTTCATCCTGGGCGAAGAGCTGGCGCGCGCCGCCCTCGCCGCATCCAAGAAGTGGCGCATCCCGATGAGTGAAATCTCGTTGATCGGCTCGCACGGGCAGACGGTATTCCATTTGGGCGCAGCCGCGCGCATTCAGGGCAAGGTGCGGTCGCCCTCGACGCTGCAGATCGGCGAAATCAATGTGATCGCGGAGCGGACCGGCGTCACCACCGTCGGCGACTTCCGGCCCGCCGATATGGCCGCGGGCGGGCAAGGGGCGCCCCTCGTGCCGTTTGTTGATTACCTGCTCTACCGCGATGCGCAGGAAGGGCGCGCGGCGCTGAATATCGGCGGCATCGCCAACGTGACGGTGATTCCCGGCGGCGCCAGGCCCGAGGACATTTTCGCCTTCGATACCGGCCCCGGCAACATGGTGATCGACGCCTTGGTGGAACAGAGCACGCGCGGGCGGACTGCCTACGACCGCGACGCGCGCATCGCCCTGAGCGGCCGCACCATCCCGGAATTGCTCCTGCGCCTGATGCGCGAGCCTTACCTGCGAAAAAAGCCGCCGAAATCCGCGGGACGCGAGCAGTTCGGCCAGCCCTACGCGCGCGAGCTGCTGGCTTGGGGGCAGCGTCACCACGCCGGGCCCGCCGATATCGTGCGGACGGCGACTGTCTTCACGGCGCTCTCGATCGCCGACGCGTTCCGCCGGCTGATCCTGCCACGCACGAAGGTGGATGAATTGATCGTCACCGGCGGGGGCGCCCGGAACCCGCTGATCATGGCGCAGCTCGCCGCGGCTTTGCCCGGCATCGAAATCATTCCTCCCACGCGATTTGGAGTGCCGCCCGAGGCGAAAGAAGCGTTTGCATTCGCCGCGCTGGCCTACGAGACATATCACGGGCGCCCGAGCAACGTGCCTTCCGCCACCGGCGCGCGACACCCGGTGGTTCTTGGCAAGATCGCGCACGCGCCGGTAGGAGCGGGTCCGAAACCCGCCCGCTCGAGCCGCAAGCCCGAACCTCAAAGTTGAATTTGCGAATCTACAGGCGACGATACGCCACAAGACGCGCGGCCAGGCTGGGTGCAGCGTTTTTCGCATTTGCGGCCTTGCTCGGCGTAGCCATCTCCAGCGCCGGGTGCAACCGCGCCAGCCAGGCGAACGAACCGGGCACCGTCAATTTCCTGATCGAGTCGATGCCCACGAATCTCGATCCGCGGATCGGCACCGACGCGCAGTCGCAGCACCTCGATGGCTTGATCTACGATGGATTGGTGAAGCTCGATTCCCAGATGAATATCGTTCCCGACCTGGCCGAGCGCTGGGATACGCCCGACGCGCGCACCTACGTCTTTCATTTGCGGCATGGCGTGAAATTCCACGATGGCCGGCCGCTTACTTCAGCCGACGTAAAATACACGTTCGACTCGCTGATACACGGCGAAGTATCGTCGGTGAAGCGCGGCACGTTTCCGATGCTCGAATCCGTGGATGCGCCGAACGCGGATACGGTCGTGTTTCATCTCAGTGAACCTTACGCCTCGTTCCTGTGGAATCTCACTGCGATGGCCATGGGCATCGTTCCGGCCGGCTCAGGCCATATGCCCACAAGCGATCCAATCGGGACGGGACCGTTTCGATTCGTCAGCATGATCCAGGATCAGGATATTGTGCTCGCGCGGAATCCGGATTACTTCGGCGGTGCGCCGAAAATTCCGGTGGTGCGATTCCGCGTGGTTCCAGACGCGATCACGCGCGCCCTCGAATTGCGCAAAGGCACGGCAGACATCGGCGGGGTGACGTCGCTGACGCCGGATATGGTGGATGCGCTGGCCAAAGAGCCGGGGCTCGTCGTGGACGATCAGCCAGGCACGGTGGTCCAATACGTTGGATTCAATTTCGACGATCCGATTCTTTCGCACTGCGCGGTGCGGCAGGCGCTCGCCTATGCCACGGACCGCGCGTCGCTGATTCGCTATCTGCTGCGCGGGCAGGCGCGCGCCGCATCGAGCCTGCTGCCGCCGAATAACTGGGCGTACGAGCCGGACGTGAAGCAATATCCCTACGATCCGGCGCTGGCGGAGCGATTGCTCGACGCGGCCGGGTTTCCGCGCGGCGCGGATGGCGCGCGATTTCACATCACGATGAAAACTTCGACCGAGGAATCAGGCCGCGTGCTAAGCGAGGCTCTGGCCGGCGAGTGGAGGCGCATCGGAGTGATGCTCGACCTCCGTCCGCTGGAAAACGCAACATTTCTCTCCGATGTCAGCGAGGGAAGCTTTCAGCTCTACTCGCTTCGCTGGGTCGGCGCCAACAACGATCCCGACATTTTCGATTACGTCTTCAACTCGAAACGAATGCCTCCCCTCGGTGCAAACCGCGGGCACTATCGCAATCCGGCCCTCGATGCATTGCTCCAGCGAGAGAAAGCCGAGATGGATCGGGACAAGCGGAAGGCGATTCTTTCGCAGATTCAGAAGATCGTGGCGGAAGACGAACCGTATATCAATTTGTGGTATGTCAACGATGTTTGCGTCCATCGGACGCGCGTGACGGGAATCACGCTCGCGCCGACGGGCGAGTACGATTTTCTCGATACGGCGGAGATCCAATAGGCCGCGTGTGGCGCGAACGCGGCGCCTCAGGCGCCCAGGGCTTTGCGGATTTCCGATTCGGGCAAGGCGCCTTCACGGGCGACGAACCATGAGTCATCTTCGATGCGCACGATGGTCGATGAAAGCGTGCCGCCCGTTTCGCCGGAGTCGAGAATCAGCGGCAGCCGGTCGCCTAGCTGTTCCATGATCGCTCCCGCGCTGGTGCAGGAAGGGTAGCCGGAGAGATTTGCGCTCGTGCCGGTGATCGGCCCGCCGGCGGCCTCGATCAGCGCCGAGGCGATGCGCGAATCCGGCCAGCGGAGCGCCACATTTCCTGTGTTGCCCGTCACCTTCAGCGGCAACCGGTGGGTCGCGCCCACCACCAGCGTCAATGCGCCCGGCCACAGCTTGTTCGCGAGCGTCAAAAAAATGTCGGGAACGTCGCGGATCAGCGTGATGGCCTGCTCGACTGAATTCACCAGAATGGGCAACGCTTGCGATTCCGGCCGGCCCTTGATGCGAAACACGCGCTCGATCGCGGCGAGGTTAAAAGGGTCAGCCGAGAGACCGTAGACGGTATCCGTTGGTATCGCAACCACACGGCCGCGTCGAATGAAACTTGCGGCGTAGTCGATGGTTTGCCTGTTGGGCGCTTCCGATGAGATTTTAAGGACTTCGACGGCCAAATGTTCGCTCGCGGGCTGCCTAAATTGCCCATGCAAGTTAACATAGCCATCGCTGGCGGCGCAAGATGAACCGGCACAAGATTTTACCGGGATGTGCCGCAAGCCCCGCGATTTACGCGGGAAGTGGCGTTTGTTAGGCTTGCAGCAGCGCATGTGCTTGAGGCTTCACCGATCGCCATGACCACCATCACGAGCCGGGACAACAAATGGCTGAAGTCCTTTCGCGCCGCGCTGCGCGGCAAGGGGCCCGATCCCGCGAAAAACGAGCCCATCGGAATCGAGGGGCCAAAGCTCGTCGAGGAGGCGCTGCGCTCGGGGCTCGAGGTCGAGGCATTGCTCGTCAGCGAATCGGGCGAACGCGACGCAGCGCCCATCCTGAAAGCGGCGAGTGAGACCGAAACCGGCATCCCGCGCTCGCAAATCCTCAGGACCACGGACAAGCTCTTCGAAAGCGTGTCGGGCACGGAGGCGCCGCAGGGCGTCGCCGCTCTCTTTCGCCAGCCGGAGTGGGGACTCGACGACGTGCTGCACGGAGCGGGCGCGATGCGCGGCAATTCCCCGCTTGTGGTCGTCCTCGCGGCCATTCAGGATCCCGGCAACGTCGGCACGATCCTGCGTTCGGCCGAGGCGTTTGGGGCGACGGGCGCCATTGCCACGCGCGGCACGGCAGATCCCTGGTCGCCGAAGGCGCTGCGAGCATCGGCGGGCTCGACGCTGCGGCTTCCTTTGTTGCGCGGGATGGCCGTTCCCGTTTTGCTCGCCCAATTGCGAATCGCGGGCGTGAGGATTTACGCGGCGAGTTCAGTCCGCAACGGCCATGCGGGCGAATCTCCCGCGCCCGCCGATTGGCGCCAGCCGGCAGCGGTCTTTGTCGGCAACGAAGGCGCGGGCCTTCCGCCCGAAATCACCCGCGCCGCCGACGCCGTAATTTCGATTCCGATCACGGACGCGGTCGAATCGCTCAACGCCGGCGTGGCGGCGTCGATTGTGCTCTACGAGGCGGCGCGTCAACGCGCGCAAGCCGCTAAAGGCGGGGATTAGGACCGTATGGGCCTGTTTCGCGCGATCGAACCGGAAGACGAGCCGCTGGCGGGGCGCCCGCTGGCCGACCGGATGCGCCCGCAGACGCTCGATGAATTTATCGGCCAGGAAGAGCTGCTCGGTCCCGGCAAGCCTCTGCGCACGCAGATCGAGCGCGACGAACTCGGCTCGATGCTGCTCTGGGGCCCTCCCGGATGCGGCAAGACGACGCTCGCGCGCGTGATCGCCCGCCGCACGAAATCCGAGTTTATTCCCTTCAGCGCAGTGCTCGCCGGAATCAAGGAAATCAAGGAAGTGATGGCCAAAGCCGAGGGCATGCGCCGCTACGGGCGCCGCACCATCGTATTCATCGATGAAGTGCACCGCTTCAATCGCGCGCAGCAGGACGCCTTTTTGCCGCACGTCGAGGCCGGCAACATCCTCCTGATCGGCGCGACGACCGAAAATCCGTCGTTCGAAGTGATTGCGCCCCTGCTTTCGCGGATGAAAGTGTACGTGCTGCGGCCGCTTTCGCAGGAGCAGATCGTCGCGCTGCTGCGCAAGGCGATTGAGGATCCGGTGCGCGGGCTCGGCAAGGAACGCGTCGAAGCGAGCGAGGAAATTCTGAATCGCATCGCCGTCCTCGCGAATGGCGATGCCCGCGCGGCGTATAACACGCTCGAAGCGCTCGTACTCGGCACAGAACCGGGCGCCGACGGGCGCCGCGTCCTTTCCGAGGCGCGCCTCGAGGATGTGCTGCAGAAAAAGCTCCTGCCCTACGATAAATCCGGCGAGGAGCATTTCAACCTCATCTCGGCGCTGCATAAATCCGTGCGCAATTCCGATCCCGACGCCGCCCTCTACTGGCTCGCGCGCATGCTCGAATCCGGCGAAGACCCGCTGTATCTCGCGCGCCGCATGGTGCGGATGGCGAGCGAGGATATCGGCCTGGCGGAGCCGGGCGCTCTGGCCATCACCATTGCGGCGAAGGAAGCCTTCGATTTCATCGGCCCGCCCGAGGGATATCTCGCGCTCGCGCAGGCAGCCGTTTATCTGTCGCTTGCCCCGAAATCGAACGCGCTCTACACCGGCTACGGCGCCGTCCGCGAAGATTTGCAGCAGACCATCGCGGAGCCGGTTCCGCTGCATCTAAGAAACGCGGTCACGGGGCTGATGGGCAACCTTGGCTACGGCAAAGGCTACCAATACGCGCACGACGTCGAAGAAAAAGTTACCGACATGACGTGCCTGCCCGAAAGCCTCGCGGGGCGCACCTATTACAAGCCGACTGACCAGGGCTTCGAAGCCCGCATCCGGCAGCGCATGGAAGAGATCAGGCGAATCAAGACAAAGGGGAAAAATGAAGGGTAAGCGACGCGGCGCAAGGAACGTTTTTTCGGGAATTTTCAGTCACGCGCTGCATCGATTCCCCGCCCCGCCGGGCGCGAGCGCCGTTGCGCTGCTTTCGATGCTTGCCGCGGCTGCAATCGTGTCGCTGGGCGCGCCTCCGGCAAGGGCGCAAGACAGCCCCAAAATGGTCATCGACGCGGATTGCCAGGCGTTCGACATCTCCACGAACAACGAAATCGTCTTCGCGGTCCCAAAGCTCAAGCGCGTCAAGAAGCTCATCATCGAACGCGACGAAATCAATCTCGCCACGGGCCCCAACAAGGGCAAGCGCATCGTCGATGTCGACAAGTTCATCCCGGATCAGCCGATGTCCGGGTACGTCGTCAACAAGCTTGCCTGGGGCCCGGATGGAAAGCACATCGCCGCCGGCATCACGATGCAGGAGCCGCCGCCCGACTACCATCCGCACGTCAAGAAAAAGGGCGAAGAGGATCGCTCGGACGACGCCGACGTCTTCAGCGTCGGCGGGCGCAAGGCCGTCGTTCTCTTCGACGACGATGGCAACGAGATCAAAGTGGCCGGCTCGAAAGACCGCTTCATTCAGGATGCGACCAACGCCACGTGGCTCGCCGACGGGCAAACCGTGGTCTACTTAAGCCTCGCCCCTCCCTACACGATCACGCGCGTGCGCCCCGCCGACGGCCAGGTCACTCCGCTCTTCGCCGGCCACACGTTCGATACCGTGATTTGGGACGCGCCCCGCAACCGCGCCTTCGCCGTCAGCTCCAACCTCAGCCTGCGCGGCCGCCTCACCATCCTCGAGCTCGATCTGATGCACGAAGCGGTCACGGAAATCGCCACCATCGACAACTACGCGGGCTCGCTCGCCGTCTCCAAATCCGGCAAGAAGATCGGATTCTTCGAGGATGGCGACACCATCGAGGTGATCGACATCGCCAATCCCTCAAAACGCATCATGGTCAACGCGGGGCTCGGCGTCTTCCAATGGGGCACCGATGACGACCGCGTCCTGCTCAAGCGCGGCCCCGCGGACCAGTCGAACGATCTCGTCTGGGTGGGCCTCGACGACGATTCCTTCACGCCCGCCCTCCACGACCTCGAATTCCACGATTTCCAGATCGCGCCCGACGGCCAATCGCTCGCGGTCACCGTCCCCGGCAAGCGCGTCCTCAAGCTTTTCCCGTTGGAGTGAGCTCACGAGGGTGAGAACCATATGAACGCGCCGACACGAAAAATTACTCTCGTGTTCTGTATTTTGCTGTGGGGAGTTTGCACCCTCCAAGCCCAAAAGGAATCCCCGAACAGCGAACAGTCCTGTCTCCATTTCACTCAAGCGTTCTACAACTGGTACACGACGCAAGTTTTCAAAAGCCTCAAAGCGAAGAATGGGAAGGCGGCGTGGCATGCGGCCTTGAGCTATGAAGGAAATCCGTTCAGCCGCGAGCTCACACGAGCCTTGATCGAATCCGATGCTGAGGCGAAGACTGATGGTGACCCGGTGCTCGATTTCGACCCGATTCTCAACAGCCAGGACCCGGCAAATCGTTACGTGGTGCGCAGTGTGACCAGCAACAATGGCCGGTATTGGGCTGCCGTCTACGGCGTTTGGTCTAGGGTGGTCTCAGATCGGGGCAAGGGTCCCCAAGTTGTGGCGGAATTAATGCGCAACGACGGTCGATGGGAATTCGTGAATTTTCACTATCCGGACAACACCAGCCCGAACAACGAAAACCTGCTAAGAATGCTTAGGTTTCAGTCCCACCCGAGATAGGGCGCATATCTTCCCTTCGGGGGAGATTTTCTAATGCAGCCGAAATCGCTTGATGTGTTCCTTCAAAATGCAGGTGTTCATGATCACGAAAAGCCCGGCGCGGCGCGCGCGCTCGGCCGCTTCGGCGTGGATCACGCCTTCCTGCATCCAGACGCCGCGAGCGCCGATGCGAATCGCCGCATCAACGATCTCAGGCACGAATTCCGAGCGGCGGAAAATATCGACGATATCGACGCGCTCGGGAATGTCCTCAAGCCGCGCGTACGATTTCTCTCCGAGAACTTCCGTCTCAGCCGGATTCACGGGAATAATGCGATAGCCGGCGGATTGCAGATACTGCGCGACGCCATAGCTTGGGCGATGCGGGCGGTTGGATAAGCCGACGACCGCGATCGTTCGGCTGGTCTTGAGAATCTCGCTCGCGGGATCGATCGCCGCCGATTCCGGCGGCCGGACCGCTCCCGGATTCGGATTCTCGATGGGTCTGGTCATAAACATCCTTTCAGTGCGTTGCGATTGTGCCGCCACCAACGCGGCCCCGGAGGACGCCTGCCGAAGCGGTGCCACCGCCCTGTGGCACAAGCCCGTCGCCCGCGCGCTCGCCTGCAAGCGCACTTTGGCCGCTCGAACTTGTACTTGGTCCCCGAAACCCTAACTCAAACTAAGGGAATCCCCGCCCAAGGGTGATTCGATAATACCCCAAATCGGACAAAAGAAAAGCCCCGTGCCTGGCGCGCAGCAGTATCACTTTAACCGCAGGTCGGATTTTAGAGCCTGTCTAAACACAGAGTTCGCCGGGAGAAGGCTGAGCAGAGCCACGCGTGTCAGCCGCCTGCAACTTTTCGGTCGCGGCTTCCCAAGTTCGATCACCAAGCGCCGGAGGCGCGATTGAAATTAGCCCGGCACGCAGCGCAGCGAAGTGCCGGGAATCCAGCGAAGTAATTCAGAGTCCCGGGGAGGGACGGTTGACATCGACCTATTCTGCGCCGCGCCCTCTCGATACGCTCTCTGTGCCGAAACAGGCCTGACCGAAACCGCGGCCCCCCAATAATATCGCTACCGCCCGGCGGTGGGTTTACGACTGCGGCGCTTTGGCTTCGACTTGGGCCTCGGCCCCGCGGGATGTCGCCCATCCAAAGCTTGCTTCAGCCCAACAATCTCGCCCGGCGAAAGTTCGCGATGATGCCCCGGGCCAAGCCCGCCCAATTCGATATTCGCGATCCCAACCCGCTTCATCTTTTCGACGGGATGCCCCGTCTGGAAGAGCCTGTTGCGCAGGGCGTCGCTGCGAGCTTCCGACAGCGTCACCTCATACCAGGGCGCATCCTTGCCGCGCAGCCGCGAAATGCGCGCTCCCGTGGCGCGCGAGAGGCTCTCGATCTCGGCAAACGTAAGCAGCGTCTTGAGCTTGAGGTTGTAGACCTGCGGCAAATGGCGAGCCTTCAGGATCCGATTGGCGAGATCGCCGTCGTTGGTCAGCAGCACCAGCCCGTGCGCGTGATATTCGAGCCGCCCCACCGGAAATACGCGTTCGGAGATGCCGTAGAGGAAATCGCGCAATGAGCGGCGCCCCTCGGGATCGCTCATCGTGGCCACCACCTCGGGCGGCTTGTTCAGCGCGATATAGACGTGCTTGGCCTCAGGGCGAATCAGCTTGCCGGCGACCTTGATGTGATCCTGCGCGGCATCCGCTTTGGTGCCAAGTTCGGTGATCGTCTGGCCGTTCACCGTAACGAGCCCCGACGCAATCATCTCTTCGGCGCGCCGCCGCGAAGCAAGCCCCGCGCGCGCGATAATCTTCTGCAAGCGTTCTTCCATGTAGAGAGAGTAGCGGAAAACGGGACGGCAGCGAAGGACCAGCTATGGCGCCTGGCAGTGGGCGAGCTTCCACTCTACTCGATCGTGAAATCGGCGGCGCGCCAGGTAGTGGCATTCCCCGCGGAGTCGGTCGCCTGGACCTCAAGCCGGTATGAACCACTCGGCAAACCGCTGATGTCGATCGCGCCCCCAACGGGGATGATAGGGTCGCCAAGCTTGGCGTAAGGCGCCGCATCCACTGGCTGGAGATCCTTCACAACCTCGCCAGTTTTTGCATCTTGAATACGCAAATGTGCCTCGATAGTTGCTACCGGATGTTCTGGTTGTGGCGCATAGACCTCGAAATAGAAATCGAAAGGCTCGCTCTTCTTAAAACGCGCGTCCGCCGTCGGAGTAACCTCGAATCCCTTGCTCACTAAAGGAACGTAAGCGCCCGGGAGCACGGTAGTATCGTCTTGCGGCCCGCTCGACACCTTACGGTAGCGTCTGGAAAGGGTAACATCACTGATCGCTAGCCGTTTTTTGTCGAAGGTCGGCACGACGAAAGCTGTTTCGGCTCGGCCGAATTTCTTCCCGTCCTTGAAGGCGACCCGGAGCGTGTACTCGCCAGGGGCAAGCTTAATCTGTGTTTCGTATTGATATGGGAGGACATAATCGATGCAGTGTCCAGGTGTTCTGGGTGCCAGATTTGGGATAGTTTCGCCAACGAAACTCAAGCTACCCAAGTTTTCGAGATCGCTGAAGCGCGCAGCGACGGTTTTATCCTTTGCGTAGGCAATTCCCAAAACCTCCATTGTCGGCGGCTTGTCGCAGTTGAAGGCCCTCCAAGAATTCTCTGGGAACCCGAGCACAACATTTGTCACAACGTCATCTGTGTCACGGAATGAGCTGAATGTTGTTAGGGGCAAACTGACCCGGCTCCGTGCCCCCGAATTCAAGATGGATGCTATCTGGTCTTCCAGTTCTGTGCCGGCCAGGGGATCGGCTGCCGAGTTCCCCCAGTTGCAGTATCCCGCGCGCGCATAGACCAACGAATCGGGTCGATCGACCTTCACCGCGATCTGATGGCAGCTCCCCTTAGCCGAGGGCGGTTGCGCGTACGCAATCAGGTAAGCGACCCAATGCGGCGGCCCCGTAAAAAGTCCCAGGCCGGAGTCGGCCGGATCCGGTGCAACCCACTTGCCAATACCCGCCGCCGTGAAGCCAATGAGAGAATCAGGCTGGAGCGTCAGGCGCTCGATCTTCTGCTCCTTGCCGTCGTCGAAAATATGGAAGTCTTTAGCCGTCAAGTCGCTCACTTCCACGTTGGTGAGCTCTCTCGCGTCCAGCGAGTGAAGTCCTGGGCCCATGCTGCGAATTTGATCCGTGCGTTTCTTGTCTAGCACCAGGACGGGGACCAGAACGTCCTTGGACTCGCCACGAATCAGCTCCGTGGTTCCCGTCTGCGCGCAGGTCATTTGGGAGAATCCGAGGAGAATCGCCCCGCACAACCAGAGGATGCAGATCGGCGCGTTGCTTCTCGCGGTATTCGTCAGTGGGGACGCCATTGATCCTCTACCCAGGTCGATGCCGTGAGGACAGCACCCAGTGAGTTTCTTCACGCAGGGCTGCGTGTCTATGGCGCCTGGCAGTGGCAGAGCTTCCAGACCTGCGCGAAAAATGCGCGCGCGTCCGGATCGACCGGGAGGTCGCCCGTATATTGAGGCTCCGTCCCCGTCAAATCGACCAGCACGGCAGGGCCGGTCGCTCCCCGCAAGACGAGCGCGAGCCGCGGCGGCGTCGTGGACTTCGGATCGTTGGAGAGCAGCGTGCCGCCTTGGCAGTGATACTGTCCCGCGAAAAACTTCTGGAAGAAGCCTTGCGCGCCCAGCTCGACGCCGAGATCGCCCTGATAGGTCACCTTTCCGGCGCCCCAGTCGAGCTTGCTTTCCTTGCCCGAGCTTGAGCGGAAGTCGAGGGCCGTCGTGATCAACGGCTTCTGCGCTGCAGCGGCCGGCGGACCAGTCGTCAGCGGCGGGACGGCCTGCGAAATTTGCGATGGCGGCGGCGCAACAGACTGGGCCGGGGCCGCTGCGGGCGCGCCCGGGATCGCGCCGAAATCGCGCGGGTGCGCGGGAACATCCACCGAGCCGACGATCCCGGTTGGCACGTCGAGCACGGCAAAGCGCAGGCGCGGATTTTCAGGTTTTGCGCCGTAGTCGAAGATGCTGCGGATGCCATGCTGCTGCCAGCTTTGCAACAGGGCGTCGGTCACGGGCCGCGAGAGGTCGCGCGGAAAGAAATCGAACTTGTCGCCCTTGGGATCGTATTCGCAGATCGCCATCTGCAGGCTCAACTGGCGAGCGCCGCCGATGGGGGCGAGGCTCAGCGCGCTCGGAGAAACCGTCAGAAGGTAACGCGCCTCGGCCGGCCCGCCGGGGGTTTCGCGCGGCGCGAGGGGCTCCACCGTCATGTCGATCGAGGTGGAAGGCAGCGGATCGATGCAGGCTTCCTTGAGAAGCTGGTCCGGCTGTCCCGGATTCGCGAGCATCTGCGTGCTCGCCGCGAAGTAGCCGCGCCGGTATGCGAGCTTCACGCCGCGGCGCGCGGTCTTGACCGTAATCTTCTGAAAGTGGCCGTCCCACTTGATGTCGGCCGGGTAATAAGACAATTCGTAGTAGGCCGAACCCTCGTGGAGCGCTTCCTGGACGCAGCCGGCCAGGTCGTTCGTGTTCTTGCAAGTCTTGCCGCCCGTTTCTTCGGCCACGGCGTCCATGGTCGCCTGCGAATTGATCCGCAGGCTGTCTTCGCGGCTGAGCGCCCCGCCGAGGTCACCGCTGGCAATCGTTCCGTTGGCAGCCGAATAAGCCTCCGGTCCCTCGAGGGCGCGCGCGTCGACCGGATACACGGCCACCTGCGCATCCGTCAGTGCGTCGGCAGCCTCGCGTACCTTGCCCGTATAGGTGGTCGAACCGATAAAGGGATCGGTGCCGAAATCCGCCGTCGGTTCGATCCAGATCGGAAACGACTCCGAAAACCAGACCAGATTCTTGCGGCCCGGATAGCCTCCCAGGTATTTCGCGATCGCCCGCATCGCGTCGGCCGTCTCGCTCACCCGTTGGTTCATCATTTCCAGATACTGCTGGCTTTCGAAATCCTGAAGAGCCTGAATCACGTTCGTCGGCGCGTTCATGTTCTGCGCAGCAAGCGACGCGCTGTTCGCGTCATCCTGCGGATTCGCCTCTTGCAGCACGCTATCCGGCCGGCGCGCCTGATCCACAGCCGAGCGCAAAAGCCCGGGATCGGTCGTGAAATTCTGCACGATATGCACCTCATGCCCCAGCAGAAAGACGGCGACCGGCGTATCCGGCGGCAAATTCTTGAGGAAAAGAATCATGTCGCGGCGCACTTGCATCTGGCGGAAGATCGAAGTGTTCAGCGCATCCATCAAAATCGCGGTCGGCGGCACCTTGAGCCGCGCCGCTTCCAGATTCGAGTAGATGTGCGGGCCCGTCGGCAGAGCTCCCGGCGGCGGACCGGCGGGCGCCACCGAGGTATCGATGAATTCGAACCGCGCGATCTTCTGCTGCCCGCCGCGCCCGTCGAAAATCTGGAAATCGCTTTCCTTGAGATCGCGGATCGCATTCCCGTGCGAATCCGAGGCCACCACATCCACCGTAATCAGCCGCGTGCTCACTTTCACGGTATTGGCGGCGCTCGGCGGCGGCGCGGTCCTCGGCACAGGCGACTGCGGGTAGTTCTCTAGCCCTGATCGCTGCTGCTGCGACACACCAATGCCGGCGGCCACGAAGAACGCGGCACCCACGAAAATAGCGGCCTTGCCCCCTCGTATCACGCCTAGCCTTTTAACACACTTGTCAATCACCAGCCCGGTGATTCCAGCGCTCTCGAGACTACCGCCTGTGCCAAAGTTCTTGAATTCAGGGCGCTCTCTTCCGGGCGATTTCGATCATCTTGAGTTCCGCGGAAGTCATGCGATCCGGATATTTCAAGTCGCCCGCCAGCTCGATCACCTGAGGGTACCGCCTTTCGCGAAAGCGCCTTCGCAGTTCATCTAGTTTGCGCCGATCGCCGGCATTGAGGGTCATCTGGTGCGCGTTCTGACTCGCTTCTTCGGCCGCTTCCCTCTGTGCGGCCTGATGCAAAATGAGCGCCGATCCAGTTAGAAAATCCTGGGCGAAACCCAAGTCGTGCCCAAGTCCGCGAAAAGCGTCGTTGGGATCGTCAGAAAAGCCTGGGTATTGGCACCGATCCCATACACCGAGTTGGCGCATGTACGATTCGTGAGAGGCGCTAGCTTTGTCGACGTGGTAGCGAACGAGGCCGAGACTCCACCGAAAATGCAGTTCAAATTGTCGGTCGCCCCTCACAAATGCTCCCGACGCGAAGTTCCCTCCCGATCCCTTCCCCGACTCGCGAAACCGGAATCGAAACCCATAGGGCGACAATGCCGGTTCGAGGATTTTCGCGCCTTCCGCAAGCGCGTCCTTAGGCTTGATCGCACGAGCCGACGCTTTAATCGGGCGAGCCATTGCTTCGCTGCTCCGGAACTACGAAGAGTGCTCCACGCCGGCTACGACTGCTCGGATGAGCCCGCGGCAGCGGCGCGCGGTTCGGCTGGCGATTCTTCCGGCGTGTCTTCCCCAAGTTCCGCGAGGTCGTTCGTCTCGCCCGATGCGAGGATGGCGGCCGCTTCGGAAGATTCAGGCGCCGCAGGTGGTGCCGTCGCAAGGTCCTCCGGTTCCGTCGGCGCGATGCCCGCATCGGAATCGAGCGCGGCCTGCGCCAGCTGCTCGAATTCCTTCAGGCTCGGCAGCTCGTCGAGATCGGAAAGCCCGAAGCGCATCATGAACTGCTTCGATGTGCGATAGAGAATCGGCCGCCCGATCACTTCCTTGCGCCCGGCCGTGGTGATGAGCCGCTTCTCGAGCAGCGTCTTGATCACGCCGCCCACATTCACGCCGCGAATCTCGTTGATCTCCGGCACCGTCACCGGCTGCTTGTACGCGATCACCGCCAGCGTCTCGAGCGCCGGCATCGTAAGCCGCAGCGGCGGCTGCAGGCTCTTGATGAATTTGCGCACCACGTCGTGATGCTGCGCCTTGGTGTAGAACTTCCATCCGCCCGCCACCTTGCGCACTTCGATCCCGCGGTCGTCCGTCTGATACGCCGCGACCAGCAGATCGAGCCCCGCGCGCGCCTCGGCCTTCTCTACACCGAGCGCGTGCGCGATCTGGTCGAGCGTCGCGGGCTCATCCGCGGCGTAAATAATCGCTTCGAGCGCAGCCTGAATTTCCTGTGGCGTCATAGATTCACGAACCTCACACTAAGAGTATCCGCGCCCCGTGCAAAGCTGTCATCCCGAGCGAAGTCCCGCGTTCTTGTCTTTCCCGCGTAGTTTGCGGGCGCGGGACGCAGCGAGGGATCTGTTTTTCGTTCCTTCCGTCTCCTGCCATATTTCATCGCCCTTAGCCGTTCCGAATTTCGAATTTCCAGTTTCGAATTTCGCGCCTTACAGATATCGCTCCTCGATTTTCGACATCGCATCGGGCCCGGCAAACACCGCGTCGAACATCTGATGCTTGCGAATCCGAATGTCCTCGAACAAATCCGACTGCACCAGGATGATCGCCTGCATCCGCACCATTTCGAGCACAGCCAGCAGCGCCACGATCATCGCGTTGCGCGTCTCGCACACGTCGAAAAACGCGATCAGCGACACAGGCTCGTCACCCTGCATCAGCTGCCTCCGCAGCCGGTCCATCATCTGTGCGATGGTCACCGACTCGTGCCGCAGCTCGAATTTCGTGATTTCCTTGCGGCGCTCGAGGATCTGCTGGAACGTCTTGACGAGATCGACCAGCGAGACGACCATCTCGCCCTCGATGGCGTCGCCGGTGTAGAGCGCGCGATCCGGCCGCGACCACACGTGGTCCTCGATCTGCTGCTTCTGATACAGCAGTTGCGCCGCGTTCTTGAATTTCTCGTGCTCCATCAGCCGGTGAACCAGCTCGTCGCGCGGATCTTCCTGCGCCTCGGGCCCGGCCAGCGGATCGGCCGGCAGCAGCATCTTCGATTTGATGTGGATCAGCGTCGCGGCCATGTAGATGAAATCCGCGGACACATCGATATCGAGCTTTTCGAGCTGGTGGAGGTAATCGAGATACTGCTCGGTGACCTTTGCGATGGGAATGTTGTGGATGTCCATCTCCTGCTTGCGAATCAGATCGAGCAGGAGATCGAGCGGTCCTTCGTACACCGGCAAATTGATGCGATAAGGTGACGCCATTCGCCGCCTATGTTATAGCGCTCCGCGAAATTCCGAAAGCCCCACCTTGCGCCCCGGTTTCGCCAAAAGCATCCGACTGTAGCGCCAGCGTCCCGCCGGCCTTTGCCTTTCCGGTGGAAGCGCGGGCCTTTTTACCGTGAACGGAGTCGAACGGCAGGCCCGCGAACAAGCCCGCCAGTCAACGTGGGCTTCAGCCCGGGGCCTCTGCCTCTGAATTTCCGGGTGAAAACTCGACCGCGTTCAAGCGCCGGAGGCGCGATTGTAATTAGCCCGGCACGGAGCGCAGCGGAGTGCCGGGAATCCGAGGGCCAAGCGCCAAAGTCCCGGAGGGACGGTTGACGCGGGGCGGGATACCCCATCCTCGTTTTTTGAGGGTCGGGTCTTCACAGCTCCTAATCAACCCGCGACTCATCCCGGTACATCGCCTTGTGCCGCGTCTCTTTGACCCACTGGTCGATCTGCTCGGTGGTCATGAAATTCGCCGGATTGAATTTGCCCCAATTCAGAATTTGGCCGAGCGAACGCTTCCATCGCTTGTACGACGGCTTCGCCGGCGGCCCAAAGCACATGATATCGATCACCGCCAGCTCCTCGGGCACTCCGAGCAGCGGCTTGATCCTCTCCTGAATCTCTTCCTGGCCGATCGCCGTGATCCACCACACGGCGTATCCCAGCGCAGCCGCCGCCAGATGCGCCGACATCGTCGAGGCCGCCACCGATTGCAGCAGGATGCGCTCCGCGTTCTGCCGGTACTTCTGATCCAGCTCCGAGCCGTCGTTCAGCACCGGAAACGCCCGGATGAACCGGAAATCCGCCGCCACCACGACAAATCCCGGCGCCGTCTTCACGCCGCTGTAATTCGGCGTCGGAAAACCCATGTGCAGCTTCGCGCGATGCTGCTGCTCGTCCATGAAGCACTGCCCGATCGCTTCCTTTACCGCGGGATCGGTGACGACCACGTAGTGCCACGGCTGCGCGTTGGCACCCGAGGGCGCGTGCCGCGCAGCCTCGAGAATCATCTCGAAATGTTCGCGCGGCACGTCGTAGGGCTTGAACGCCCGGTTGGTCATGCGGTTCCGCACCACCTGCATCAGCGATTCGTACCGCTCCACATTATTGAAAAGCCCCGGATCCAACGCCGTTATGTTCATGATTCACCGCCTTGCTTCAGCTATGATGCGCCATCCATCCCACCCGCGCGTGCGGCGTGTGGAGTGCGGCGGCTTGCCGCCGCTTTCTTGAGGCGAAGCTTGCTTCGCCGATCGTTACGCCTGACGATCCGACGAGAATCGTCAGCCTGAGGCCGACGCTTTGGTTTGTTGTCGGCCGAAGGATCTCTCCTACTTGCGGGCCTGAAGGATCTCTCCTACTTGGCTTCATCCCACTTGAAAATCGCCTCGCGCACGCGCCGCATCGTTCTCTTGGCAGCCTTCCGTGCCTTGTTAGAGCCCGCATCGAGGATATCCCAAACCTGCTGCGGCCGCGCTTCGAATTCCTTGCGCCGCGCCTGACGATCCGATGAGGATCGTCATCCTGAAGCCCGCGTTTTGCTTTATTGCGGGCTGAAGGATCCCTCCTACTTCGCCTCATCCCATTTGAATATCGCCTCGCGCACTCGCCGCATCGTTTTCTTGGCAGCCTTCCGTGCCTTGTCAGAGCCCGCGTCGAGGATATCCCAAACCTGCTGCGGCCGCGCCTCGAATTCCTTGCGCCGCGCCTGCACCGGCTCGATCCACGTCACTAGGTTTTCGGCCATCTTCCCCTTGCAGTCGACGCACCCGATCGCGGCGCTACGGCAATCGCGGTCGACTTGCGCGATCGTATCGGCCGGCGAAAACAGCTTATGGTACGCGAACACCGGGCACACCTCGGGCCGCCCCGGATCGGTCCGCCGCTGCCGCTGCGGGTCCGTCATCATGTTGCGCACCTTCGCGCGCACTTCCTCGGGCGAATCGCTCAGCCAGATCGCATTGCCGTACGACTTCGCCATCCGCCGCCCGTCGGTCCCCGGCAGCCGCGGCGTTTCGGTAAGCAACGCCTGCGGTTCTCGCAGCGCCGGACGTGAAAACGGAAAATAGCGCTGGTACGGGCGCACTTCCTTGAGAAAATTCTCGTAGCCGGACTCACGAGCCGCCCGACGCAATAAATCGAAACGCACTCGCCTAATGTGGTCGTCAAGAATGTCTTGGTGTTGTATGCGTGCCTGATTTGGCGTGTACTGAACGTTGGGCGCGGGCACCTCGTCTCCACTCACGCCCTTAATTTTGTTGCCGATCGACGCTAAGGCTTCATTGTCATCAAAAAGCCGCGGATCCAGCTTGAATCGGTAGGTGCTATTGAAGAGCCGCACCACCTCGCGCGTAATCTCCACATGCGGCACCTGATCTTCGCCCACCGGAACAAAATCCGCATCGTAAATCACGATGTCCGCCGATTGCAGCAGCGGATACCCGAGAAACCCATACGTCCCGAGGTCGCGATCCTTCAGATTCTCGATCTGCTCCTTATACGTTGGGACGCGCTCGAGCCACGAGAGCGGCGTGATCATCGAGAGCAGCACGTGCAGCTCCGCATGCTCCAAAATGCTCGACTGCACAAAGAGCGTCGATTTCGCCGGATCGAGGCCCACCGCCAGCCAGTCCATCGCCACCTGCAGCGTGTTTTCGGCGATCGACGATGTGTCTTCGTAATGCGTCGTCAGCGCGTGCCAATCCGCGACGAAAAAGAAGCACTCGTATTCTTCCGTCCCGTCCGGCAGGCGGGCGTTCTGAAGGTTGAGCCAGTTGGAAAGGGCGCCGAAAAAGTGGCCGAGGTGAAGGCGGCCCGTCGGCCGCATGCCGCTCAATACTCGCTTGGGCTTTGTCTTGCGTTGGGCCACTCTGCGGAAAAGCTCCTCAGTCGAAAAATGGAAAAGCAAAAATAGAATATCGTACGAGCGATGCTAGCACAGAAGACGAAAGTTGAGAGTTGAGAGTTCAGAGCCCGGCAGAAGCTGGCGACAGCAAACGCGACTTTCAACTCTAAACTTTCAACTCTGAACTGCCTCTCACAGCTTCAGCAGTTCCCGCAGCCGCTTCGTCTGCGCGCGCGACACCGGAATCTCGCTCGCCCGCTTATCATCCATTTTCAAAATGTAGCTCGATTTGAACCACGGCATCACTTCCTTGATGTGGTTGATGTTCACCAGATACGACCGGTGCGGCCGCCAGAAAACATCCGGATCGAGCGCCGCCGCCAGCTCCTCGACTGTCCGGTAGTTCGACTCGCCCTCGATCTCGCGCGCGAAAATCGTGATCGCGCCATCCTGAATCGACGCGTAGATCAAATCCTCGGCATCCACCAAAATCATCCGCGACTGCGCCTTCACCAGCAGCTTCACCGGCAGCGGCGCCTTCGTCTTCGGCGCGCTCGCATTCAGCTGCCCCACCAGCAGCTCCAGCCGGTCGACCGGCGAGCTGTTCGTCTCCACCATTTTCTTCGCCCGCTGCACCGCCCGCGCGATGCGCGCCTTGTCGAATGGCTTCAGAACATAATCGACCGCGCTCACCTCGAACGCCTGCAGCGCGTAGTGATCGTAAGCCGTCGCGAAGACGATCTGCGGCAGCTTCACCTTGCGCTCCACCAGCCGCTTGATCACGCCAAACCCATCGAGCCCCGGCATCTGCACATCCAGAAACACGAGATCCGGCTCGTGCTCCTTGATCAGCGCCACCGCCTCAATCCCATTCTTCCCGTGCGCGATCACGTTGACGTCGGCGAGCCCCTTCAGCAGGAATCCCAGCTCGTCCCGCGCCGGCCGCTCGTCGTCCACGATAATCGTATTCATCGCCATATTTGAAGGTGTAAATGTAGCGCCGGGTTCTTTAGCCCGGCACATCTACCGCGCTGCTCTTCGCCGTCCCGTATCGCCGGTTTACCCTGAGCGAAGTCGAAAGGCGTCCCGCCGGCCTCTTCCGTCAGGGCACGACTTCAATCGTGCCGCAGGCTCAATCCAAATTGAGTATAAGGGAGCCATGCGACCTTGCGGAAGCGCAGCAACCTCAGCTCCACATCATGCCAGTTGCCCGGCCAGCGCAACGCATCCCATCCCGCTCACGGCTTCGGTGCCTCGCCCGTCCGATTGCCGTTCACCGGATCGAACCGCTGCGCATTTGGATCGATCGTCGTATTGTGGCCGTGAGTGATCTTCCACACGCCGCCGCGTTTCACCAAAACGTAAGTCAGCCTGCCCGACCCAGGCGGAGCCCTGCTGCCGTCCGGAAGGATTCCGCCGCCGCGATTGATCTCCGTAACGACAACGATGGCGACGTCGGAAGTCACGGGGCGAATGCTCATCTCGCCGGTGCTCATTCCTCCGTCCCGAAAAACGGTCTTCAGATAGGCCTGGTGCGCTTTTACGACGGCCGCCTTCCCGCGCCAATGCATGCCGACCACATTGACCCAATCCGCGTCGTCCGCAAAAAGGTCCGCATACATCTTCATGTCCTTGCGATCCAGGGCTTCGGGAACGGCCGTGACGACAGCCCGGATCGCCGCCTCATCCGTCTTGCTCAGGCTTTGAGCGCCAAGAAAGCTCGGGCAGAGCAAGCCGGCTAAAATCACGCCGATCTGAAAGCAATGTCGTTTCATCTGTCAGCCTCCACGTCACACCAAATCAAGCGCACCGATAACTCCAAGCTCGGCTGTATTCGCAGGGCGATGTTTGAAGATTTAAATGTAGCGCCGCGGCCTTCAGCGCGGCATTCGGCGCCGCAACCTCAACTCCGTAGCGCCGGCGTCCCGCCGGCCCTCTTCGAAAGCTCTTCAGGGGGTCGCAGCTTTAGCTCCGACATAAACCGCTGCCACAAAAGGGCTTCAGCCCCCGAGGGCACTCTTCGCCGGCTCAGTATACGCAACTCCCGCGAAGTCGCGGAAGCAGGGGCGACATGCACGAGCTTCGAGTCGTGGCATTGTCCGGTTACTCCGCGCCAACGGGCCATTGACGGACAGGAGTCAGCTAACGCTCGTCCAGACGAAGTCACCACGAGACCACGGGAAAATCAGGGAGTCCAACGAATCTGCGAGGCGTCTCCGTGCTCTCTGTGCCTCCTCGGTGCCCTCCGTGTTAAGTGCGGCCTCCAAACCGCCACGCAATACCCAAGGTCTGAAGGGTGCGCTAGAATCTCAAGGCCGTAACGGGGAGACAGGGTGGCGCGAGCAACGAAGGCCGCTTTCGTCGGCAACGCGCCATAGCAGCAAAGTCTCCTCCAACTGAAACGGTACGACGATGAACACCCCCAATGGAGATAAATGGAAGGCGCTTGCCGGGCAGTTCCGGCTGAACGCCGTCTGGCTCGCCGTGGGATCAACCTGGATCGGGCTAGAGTTGGGGGCAGACATGTGGAGACGGCGGAGCCCCTTCTACCCCTTCGACCTCATATGTTGGGGATTCATTACCGTTATATACCTATGGCGGACACTCGCAGGCCCCAATCAGTTGGGCTCCACCGCCCCATTAGCGGTTGCGAACGAAAGAAAGAAGAAAGCGCGCTCCTTAACGCCCTACATTCTGGGCACGGCGTTGACGTCCTTCAGCTTGGCCCTGTGCACTATGGCAGCCAAACAGTTTGGCAGGCCTTGCGTCGTGGGTGTATTCGCTTTGGGAGTGCTTTTGATTCTGATGGCTTGGGCGACGGAACTAAAGATAAAACATGTTGCTCGTGGCTTTTATCGCCCAGCCGGCGAGCCCCAACTTACGTGATTCGCTGGCAGCCGATGGTTATCAGCCAAGTAGAATCTCGATACAAAGACCGCAGAAGCGAGCGAAGAAGCCACCGAGAATTGGCAAGCGGTCTCCGTGAACTCTGTGCCTCCTCCGTGCCCTCCGTGTTAAGTGCGGCCTCCAAATTCGCCCCGCAATGCACAACGTTTCACGGGTGCGGTAGAATCGCAGGGCCGTAAGGGGAGACAGGGTGGTGCGAGCGACGAAGGGCAGCGCGAAAGCAGCGAAAGTTCTCAGCAGCGACAGGGTTTTCCCGGGCCGCGCCTTCTCGCTCAAACGCTCTTTGCAGGGTTTGCTGTTTCTCCTCTTGCTGACCCCTCCCCTCAGCTCTCAGTCTCTCCCGAATGAACCTAAATGCGCCGCCCAAGGCAAAGGCAAGTTACAACTCACGACGGAAGATACGACGATCCTTGGGCTCACGATCGGGGTGTCACTTAAGGCCGTGCGGGAGAAGCTGGGGCCAGCCGATTCTCTCCCCACTCACGGATCCGCTTCAGCTTCGAATACGATTTGCTACGTTTCGCCCGACGGCACGGTTCTCACCTTTGGCGCAGGGGCAATGGGCGGTTTCACTGATGTAACTGAATTTGCCCTCTGGTCGCATGAAGAGAAGTTTCCAAATGTGAAGATGTGCAGTCGTTCGAGCTTGGTATCTGCCACGTTGGCCACTGAAAGCGGCATCCGGCTGGGACTAAGCGAAATAGACCTAACCAAAATTGTAAAGAAAAAACCCGCGGTCAGACAAAACACGGCCTCATACGACTTCCTGTGCGCAGTGAAGATGACCAAAATCGAAATCGAGCGCTTTAGCGCGGACGGATCGAAAGATGATCCGTTTTTCGATCTCACGTCGCTCGTTCACGTCCGTTTTTCGAACGGAGCCGCCTCGCACATCGAAATCTATAAGGGTGAGTCCTACTAGGGAACTCCGAACTCATTCGAATTTGAATCTCAATACAAAGACCGCAGAAGCGAACGAAGAAGCCACCGAGAATTGGCAAGCGGTCTCCGTGAACTTTGTGCCTCCTCTGTGCCCTCCGTGTTGAGTGCGGCCTCCAAGTCTGCCCCGCAATGCACAAGGTTTGATGTGTGCGGTAGAATCGCAGGGCCGTAAAGGGGAGACAGGGTGGTGCGAGCGACGAAGGGCAGCGCGAAAGGCGCGAAAGTTCTCAGCAGCGAACTGATTTTCCAAGTCCGCGTCTTCGCGCTCAAACGCGAACAAATCGTCGAACCAAGCGGCCTCACGGTCGCGCGCGAAATCATCGTCCACCCGGGCTCCGCCGTGGTCCTGCCGGTATTTCCCGACGGCCGCATCCTGCTGATCCGCCAATATCGCCACGCCGCCGGAGAATACCTCTGGGAACTTGTCGCGGGACACAAGGAACCGAACGAAACTTTCGCCGAGGGCGCCAAGCGCGAACTGATCGAAGAAACCGGCTACACCGCAAAGCGCGTCCGCAAGCTCCTCACGATCTTCCCTTCTCCCGGCCTGCTTGGCGAGCGCATGGAAATCTTCCTCGCCACCGGCCTCACGAAAGGCACCGCCCGCCCCGAGGACGACGAAAAAATCACCTCGCGCATCCTCACCCTCCGCGAGGCCGAACAGTGGATTCGCACCGGCAAGATCCACGACGCAAAATCCGTCTCCGGAATCCTGTATTACGCGCAATTTCTAGCAGCCAAACGGAAATGAAACTCTTTCGAGTCTTGCTACCGCTCGCTGCATTGCTCGTGAGCGCGGTGGTTTCTCTTCCCGTAAGCTCAGCACATCCGCAAACGAGTGCGGACAAAGCGACGGGACGAATTGTCGGAAGGATCAAGCCAAAACGAGGAACTGGCTTTATGGTATTCCTTATGGTCCCCGGGACGAGGACCAGAGTTGCTGACACGAGTGCCGACTTCGTGGTCGGAAAGCATCACGGAGAATTCGAGCTCGACGGCATTCATCCGGGAATATATCGTTTGGATGTTAATAGCCTCCCGGGGCTTGGCTGCGGGATATTGCCTTGGTCGCAAACAGTCGTCGTAGAATCCGGGAAAACGACTCGCGTTACGGTGAAACTCGAAGTCGCACGTCACGCGATTTGCGAATGAGCGCGAGTTAAGCTGAAGGGCAAAACCATGGAAAACCGAGAGGTCGCTCGAATCCTCCGCGAGACGGCGCAGCTGCTCGAAATCGACGGCGCGATCATCGGCCGTTATCGCAGCTACGAAAAAGTCGCCGAGCTGCTCTATAGCATCCACGAACGCGTCGAGGATCTCGCCAAGGACGAGAAAAAACTCAAAGAACTGCCCGGCGTCGGCGAAGGCATGGCCGAGCACATCCAGGAAATCCTGAAAACGGGCGACTACAGCCTTCGCAAGAAGCTCCTGAAAAAATATCCGCCCACGCTGCTCGACCTGCTTTCGCTGCAATCGCTCGGGCCCAAAAAGGTCGCGTTCCTCTGGAGCCATTTCAAAGTCGCCACCGTCGAGGCCCTCCAGAAGCTCGCGACGGAAGGCAAGCTGCGCGATCTTCCCGGCTTCGGCGAAAAGAGCGAACAAAACATCCTCAAAGCCACCGAGCAATTCAAGAATCTTTCGGGCTCGGGCCGCGTTCGCCTCGACGTGGCGGACGACGAGGCGCGGAAGCTCGTCGAATACATCGCGAAGGTCGGCGAAGCGGTCGAATCGGTCACGCCAGCGGGCTCGCTGCGGCGCGGCCGCGAAACCGTCGGCGATCTCGATCTGCTGGTCACCATGCGCCCCGGCCACGACAAACAAAAAGACATCGACGCCGTCGCCGACCACATCCTGAAATATCCGGGGATCGACCAGAATCTCGCCCGCGGCGAGAATAAAGTCAGCTTCATCCTCGGCCGCGGCCTGCAAGTGGACGTGCGCCTGCTCGAAAAGAAAAGTTTCGGCGCGGCGCTGCTCTATTTTACCGGCTCGAAGGAACACAACGTCGCGCTGCGCGGCCGCGCCAACGACATGGGCTGGACGCTCAACGAATATGCGCTCACCACGCTGAAAGGAGGCCGCACCGTCGCGGGAAAAACTGAGGAAGAAATCTACGCGAAGCTCAAGCTCGCCTACATCGAGCCCGAACTCCGCGAAATGACGGGCGAAATCGAAGCCGCCGAAAACGGCACTCTGCCGCACCTCGTCGCGCTCGCCGACATTCGCGGCGACCTCCAGATGCATACCACCGCCTCGGACGGCCGCAACTCGATTGAGGAAATGGGCGAAGCCGCGCGCGCTCTCGGCTACGAATACATCGCGCTCACCGACCATTCGCAGGCCGTCACGGTCGCCAACGGAATGGACGAGAAGCGCACCCTCGCCCAAATCAAAAGGATTCGCGCCGCCGACGAACGCGTCCCCGGAATCCGCCTGCTCGCCGGCATCGAAGTCGACATCAAGAAGGATGGCTCGCTCGACCTTGAAGATGATGTGCTCGCGGAACTCGACGTCGTCGTCGCGTCCGTGCACTCCTATATGAATCTCGAGCGCGCTGAAATGACTGACCGCATCCTCGCCGCCATCGAAAATCCCTACACCCAGATCATCGCGCATCCCACAGGCAGGCTGGTCCTGCGGCGAGAGCCCTTCGATTACGACATGGAAAAGGTGCTCGACGCGGCGGCCGCGCACGGCGTCGCCATCGAGTGCAACGCGTATCCCGAGCGCCTCGACCTTTCCGACGTTCATCTGCGAATGGCCAAGCAGCGCGGCTGCAAGATCGTGATCTCGACCGATTCGCACGCCACGAATCACCTGAACTTCATGAAGTATGGCGTCGAAACCGCCCGGCGAGGCTGGATCGAAAAGAAGGACGTGATCAATACGCTGCCGCTCGAGAAGTTCCTCGCCGCGCTGCGTCCGAAGCCGCATGCCGCGAAGGGGCACCCCGCCGCCAAGCGCAAATCCGCCTGACGCTGCCAATTTTTCAGACGGGCGTGGCAAGAATCGGCGAAAGCCCGCCATTCCTGGCTTTTTAAGGCCGTTTAAGCCCCCGCCAGGGGGATCATTGATCCCCCTCTTATTGCAATCTTTTTTCGCTTTTGTTTTGCTGCGGGCTACACCGAGTAGGAGACGGTATCGTCGTCCACGACCACCGGCCCGGCCGACTTCGAAGCGGCCGCCGGCGATTTCGAAACGCCGCGCCGCATCGCGACGATTCCGGTGCGGACTACTTCCACGAGCCCAAACGGGCCCAGCAGTTCGAGCAAGCGATCCACTTTCTCTTCGCCGCCGGTCAGTTCCACGATGATCGACTCCGCCGCGATGTCCAGCACCTTCGCGCGGAACACGGTCGCCAGCTCGAGAATCTGCGAGCGCGTCTCGAGAGTCGCCTTCACCTTGATCATCGTCAGGTCGCGCATCAGCGACGGCTGGCTCGTGATGTCGTCCACGAGCAGCACGTTCACGAGCTTGTACATATTCGCGACGATGCGGCGCGCCTGATCTTCGTCCGCATCCGTCACGATCGTCATCCGGGAAACGTCGGGCTTTTCCGTCCGCCCAACTGTGAGCGAATCGATATTGAAAGCGCGGCGGCGGAAGAGCGAGACCACGCGCGAGAGCACGCCCGGCTTGTTTTCGACGTACACCACAAATGTATGCAGCATGATTTTCCTGTTCGTCTTTCTTCGCGATTCGCCTTTGTTTTGTTGCCTATTCGTCGTCGGCGGTTTCGACGAGCGGATTCGGCCGCCGGATCATGTCGTGCAGCGCCGCGCCCGCCGCCACCATCGGGTACACGGTATCTTCCTGCTCGACTTTGAAATCGATCAGCACGGGGCCTTCGTGCGCCCGCGCCGCGCGCACCGCCGGCACCACGTCGCTCCGCTTCTGGACGATCGAACTCTTGATGCCGTACGCCTGCGCCAGCATCGCAAAATTCGGGTTGAGCAGCGGCGTCGCCTCGTAATTCCGCTCATAGAAAAATTCCTGCCACTGGCGGACCATCCCGAGGAACCCGTTGTTGATGATGGCGATGTTGATGTTCAGATTTTCCTGCACGATGGTCGCAAGCTCGGCCATCGTCATCTGGAAACCGCCGTCGCCCACCACCACCCACACGTCCGCATCGGGCCGTCCCACTTTCGCGCCGATCGCCGCGGGAAGCGCGAAGCCCATCGTGCCGAGCCCGCCGGAAGTAACGAGCGAGCGCGAATGCTCGTGCTTGTAATACTGCGCCTCCCACATCTGGTGCTGCCCCACGTCCGTGACGATAATCGTGTCGCGGTCGCGCGTCTCGTGCCACAGGTCGTTGATCACGTGCGCCGCGTAGAGGTGGCCGTTGTCCGCGAGATTCTGAATATCGCGCACGGCGGTGTCTCCCTTGAGGCTGTGGATGTGCTCGATCCACTCGCTGCGATTGGCTTGCGCCACGCGCGGCAGCAGTTCCTGCAAAATATGTTTCAGATCGCCGACGAGCGCGACATCCACTTTCACGTTCTTGTTGATTTCCGCCGGATCGATCTCGATGTGAATTTTCTTCGCGTTGGGCGCGTAATTTTTCAGATTGCCGGTCACGCGATCGTCGAAGCGCATGCCGAAGGCGAGCAGCAGGTCGGCGTCCTGAATCGTCTTATTGACCCACGCTTCGCCGTGCATGCCCATCATGCCGAGATTCAGAACGTGCGATGCGGGCAATTCGCCCAATCCCAAAAGCGTCATCGCCACGGGAATGCAGGTTTTCTCCGCGAACGCCTGCACTTCGCGCTGCGCGCCCGACACGAGAATTCCGTGGCCCGCGAGGATCACCGGACGCTTCGCTTCGGCGATCAGCTTCAATGCCTTTTCGTATTCCGCCTGCGCGGGCGAAAGATCGGGACGATAGCCGCGCATCTTTGGCGCCGCCGCATCCCAGTCGTAGCTGCCCGTTCCCTGCTGCGCATCTTTGGTGATGTCGATCAGCACCGGTCCCGGCCGTCCGGATTTGGCGACGTACATGGCTTCACGCACGGTGGGCGCGATTTCGTCCGCATGCGTGACGAGATAATTATGTTTCGTGATCGGCAGAGTGACGCCGGTGATGTCCGTTTCCTGAAACGCGTCTGAGCCGAGCAGCTTGCTGCCGACCTGGCCCGTAATGCAGACGATCGGCGATGAGTCCATCATCGCGGTCGCGATGCCGGTGACCATGTTGGTCGCGCCGGGGCCGGAAGTGGCGACGGCCACGCCGACGCCGCCCGTCGCGCGCGCATAGCCATCGGCCATGTGCGTCGCGCCCTGCTCGTGGCGTACGAGAATGTGGCGGATCGAGCTATACCGCAGAGCGTCGTACGCGGGCAGGATCGCCCCGCCGGGATAACCGAAGACGGTTTTCACGCCCTCGCGCTCGAGGCACTCCCAGAGAATTCTCCCGCCGATCATTGGTTCGTTGGCGGTTCTCTTCGGCGATTCCTTTTTCTGGCCGAACTCTTTTTGACTGCCCATTTCTTGTCTCCCTCAGCCGTAAAAAATAAAACCCACCTTGCCAGCGTCTCTGGCGGGTGGGTTTCTTGAGCTTTCCGGTTGCGTGTTACTCAGCTCAGTCATGCCCTCCGGGCAGAGACGCGTCCGCGAGCCGTACTACTACTACGATTTCGAGTCGAAGCCAGCTTGTGTGGAGCTTCATCTGTGCGCGTCCGTTAGTCGAGCTGTTTCCTCGGGCGCGCTCGAGCGGCGCTGCCCTAAGCAAGACTACGTTATCCTCAGCGCATACGTATGTCAAGAAAGGTTTCGGCCGATGGTTTCCGCGCCGGGCCATGCGAAAAAACATCTTCGCTCCATGCGATCGGAAGCCGGGTTCGCACGCGGGCGCATCACTTGATCGGCCATGTACTAGGACAAGCTCTAGTACGACGCAGTGGGAAATTCCATTCACTGAATGTGGGCCGAGGGCCACGGATGTTCCTCTTCCGCCACTTCAGAGAATCGCGGCCCCCGCTGTTTCTCCCTTGCAATCAGGGGATTACGGTATACGACCGATTGGATCGTGCCGTGCAATCCCAGCATCGAAGGAAGCGGAAAGGAGCGACGCCGTGATCGTGCTCTTGATGATCGGAGTTTTGGCGTGCCTCGTCTTTCTGTGCGTGTCGCCCGCGATCGGCCTTTTCGCATCGCATCGGCCGGGCAACGCGAAGCCTTCCAAAACGCGCTCGATTCAGAAACCGACGCTCTCGGCCCGCTGACTCAAAACCCTGGGGAGGGACTTGGCGGGCCGACGTGATCTTGGGAGATTGATTGATGGATTCGAAGTGCACCGTGCGCATGAGCTTGGGAACGTGGTCGAGCCACCGGCTCGGGGGAGCCTGGGCGCGGAGCTTGCGCCGCGAATCGAGGGGCCGGAAGAGGCTGAAAATGTCGCTGCCACTTCACGTGCGTCCGCTCGACGAACGCTTTGAGGACCAGGAAGATCTGGGCGAAACGGTGGATTTCAATAGCGACGGGCTGTACTTCACTTCCTCGAAACTGCACTACGCTCCGGGAATGAAGCTCGAGATTACGTTTCCCTATGGCGAGAACGTGCCGGTGCGGCGGAAATTCACGGGGTCGGTGGTGCGCGTGGAGCACCGCTGGATCGGGAGCCGCGGGATCGGAATTCGGCTCTCGGGCGAGGAGACCGTATCGTGAGTTTCATCTCACTTTGGCCTTTGGGCAAGCGCCCCGGGATTGGGCTTGTGGCAGATCGCGGCGCTGGAGACAATAGTCGTGTAACGGCCGTCCGCCCTCCGTTCCCGGACGCACAGCTTCCAAGGCACGATAACGGAAAGCAGGTAGCGAAAACGATGCACGATAAGAGTCACAAGAAATACTCATCCGGCGGCGCCACGCGGGAAACCGCTACCAAAGAAGCCGAGCGCCGGGGCGCGGATCGCCACATCTTCACGGCAGCCGCCGAGGTGGTCGATATAGCGACGGGCGCGCGATTCTCCACCAGGACTACGGATCTGGGGCCGGGCGGATGCTTCGTCGACACACTGTCGCCGCTGCCGATTGGCTCCCAGGTTCATATGAGCGTCCGCAAAGGCCAGACGCTTTTCGAGTGCGAAGGAACCGTTGTGTATTCGCAGGATGGCCTCGGCATGGGCATCGGCTTCGAGTCCCTCGACGCCACACAGCGGCAGCACCTTGAGACATGGCTCGTGGAGCTCACGGGTGGGCGCTATATCCCGGCCGTGGACATGCGCCGCGAGAAGCGTGCTCCGAAATTCGGCGGGAGCGGCGATCACGCGATCGTCGTCCGGCTGATCCAGCTGCTAATCGGCAAAGGCCTGCTGACCGAGGCCGAGGGCCAATCGGTACTGCACGATCCAGTGCTGTAAGCCGCCTTTCGGAACTTCAGAGGGCTAGAAGGCTGGGGGCCGGGTGATCCGTTCTGGAATGCAGCTATTTCCTGTCCCCGGAAATTTTTCCCTGATTCGTGTCAAATTGTCGTCCTAGCGCCAGCCTAACCCCTTTATATTCAGTGGGCCTTTTGTGGTCGACTGGCACGGGGCTTGCAACATACTAAGGGCTTAGGGGGAATCGCATGGGGGAACGTAGAAAAGCGCGTCGGTACGAAGTATATCTACCTTTGCAGGTCTGCCTCTCGCGCAAGCGTCCGGCTGAATTCCACACGGCGCAACTGCGCGACATCTCCCGGTCCGGCATCTACTTCCAGTCGAATGTATCGGTAGAGGCTGGCGCGGGAATGGAACTGACGTTTGCCCTGCCCACGGACAAGGAACGAGGTGCCTCCGTCCTGGTGCGCGCAAGCGCCAAGGCCCTGCGGGTAGCAGCCGTGGAGGGCGAATTGACGCCCATCTATGGCATTGCAGCCAGCATCGACCGGATCGATTTCGTCCGCCCGGTTGCCACCAACGCCGCCTGAGCCTGCCCGTTTCGGCAAGCTTGGTTGACGTCCGCTAGGATTGTCGGAGAGCTCTCCGCCCTCGATGTGCACGTTTGCTGCGCCTTCATAACCACAGTTAGAATCGGCCATGCGCAAATCTTCGGCGGCGGGCGCAGCTCCGCGCCGCCCGCCCGCAAGTCCCACCGAGCTTGAGCGCGCCGTGCTGCGCCAGCTATGCCGCGCCAGGCTGACACGTCTGGAGTGGAGCAGGATCGAGCGAGCGTTGCGCGCTTACGCATGGAGGGACGTCGAGCATGGGCTCGTTTATCAGGCGATCCAGCGCCTCGCCCCGCGAGGTCCTCAACTGCTTCGCGAACAGCTCCCAGCAGAAGCCACGCGCATGGGTTTCCCCGACATCGACTGGCAGGCGTACCTTTCGGCGGAAGCAACAAGCGCCCGCCTGGAAGCAAGGCGGTCGGTACAAGAATCCAAGAAGAAGCGATCGCGCGCGCCGACTGCAAGCGAGATTGAGCGCCAAATCCGGCGCATGCAAAAGGCGCCCGCCTAAACCCACGAACGGCACCCAAGTGCATCGGCAGACGGACGCCCGATTCTTCGCTAATCCTTGAATGCGATGTTCAGACCCGTCGTCAAAATCAGATCGTTCTTCTTTACGCCGGGAATCGGATCGCTCACGAATACGTCGCTGCCGGTGGTTTGCCAGCTGAGCCATTTGTAGATCTTGTTTGTAAGCGTCGTATCCAGTGTGAAGCGGTACTGCCCCGTATTGCTCAGGTCGGGGTAGAAGTTGAATTCCTCGGTGATCGCGCTGGTCTTCCAGAACTGATGCGTCAAGTCTTCGCCGAGCGTCACGCCGGCGACATTTCTTTGCTGCGGCGCGGCGATCGTGCTGGCCGAATAGGATTCACGCGTGTAGTTCGCGCCGAAAAGCACATCGAAGGTCGTTCCCGTCCGTTTGATCACGTGGACGCCCAAACCGCCGCTATAGATCTGGCGCAAATTCAAATCCTGGAGTTGGTTGTACTCGTAATCGGCGCTGCCGAAACCGAAAAGGCGAGCCTGGAAATCGTGATCGTAACGGGCGCCGCCGCGAACGTCGTTGGCGGTGACGCCTGTGGTGCCGGGCGTGTCGTTGGAGGCGTAGATCGTGTTGGCGTAGGTAGTCAGCTTGTCGTTGAGCGTGCTGCGTATGCCGCTAAAACCGGTCGAGATGTTGGTCGTATTGCTGTTGCCTCGAGCGAGCGAGAAGCCGACCGTTGTGGAGATGGTCCAGTCCTCCGTGAATGCGGGATGGAGCGAATGTTCGTAGGCGGTCTGCTCGGATTCGGATCGCAGCAGCGTTACGTGCGCGAGCGGCACGTGGACGGCGGGCCCCGTGGCCGGCACGATATTCACGTCGTTTCCCTCGATGCTCACTTTTCCGCTCACGGTTTTCTTGTCCGTGGTGATCACGTAAACCGGAGTATTCGAAACGATCTGCTTTACAGCCGCGAGCTGCACGTTGATCTCACCTGCATAGTCCGTTTTCAGCGTCAGCTGTTTGCCGTCGGAATGCTCGATCGAGCCGGTGAGACGATCGCCATTTTTCAGGAGAATCGTATCTGCGTGGGCCGCGCAAGCAAGGCTTACGAACAAGATGATTGCCACCACGACTTTCATGGGGAATGGTCCTTTCGGAAAAGAAATCGGCCGGGGAAACCGAGTCTACCAGACAGGGAGCGCGAATTCCGAGAGCCTTCCTCGGGATCGACAACGAGCGATCGCGCCGCCGCGCAACGCGGCCCGCTAGTTCATTTTTTCGCCTCTCCGTGCGCGGCGAGTTCGAAATCGATGTACTGCACGAGTGTTTGCGGATCGCCTCCCGCGAGCGGCCGGCCGTCGACATAGACCGTAGGCGTGCTGTTGACTCCGAGCGCGACGCCGTCCGCACGCTCCGCGTCGACGAATTTCTGCGCGCCCGCCGACGACAGGCACGCTTTGAACATGTCGGCATTCAGTCCGGCTTGCGTGGCATACGAAACCAGCTTGTCCCACACGTTTTCCGCCGAGATCACATCCTGATCGTCGAAGATCGCATCGTGAACTTTCCAGAACGCTTCGGGCGACTGCTCGTAGGCGCAGCGCGCGCCGATGGCCGCCGTCTCGGCCCAGGGATGAATCGTCGTCAGCGGGAAATTCTTGTAGACGAAACGAACCTGCGGATACTTGGCCTCGATTCCCTGCATGCTCTCGTAAAGCTCGCGGCAGTGCGGGCACTCGAAATCGGCGAATTCCACGACGGTCACCTTCGCGTCGGCGGGGCCTTTCGACGGGCTGCCTTGCAAATGAAGCTTGGCCACATTGTCGGCGAAAGGATCGGCGTGCATATCGAAGATCTCGCCGCGCAGGAGCGTCTTCCCGTCTTTGCTCACGTAGACTTCGCCGTTTTCCTTCTGATTATCCAGCGTCACTTCCACCGGCACGGCGTAAAAATCGGTGGCCGGCGATTGCGCCAACGGGCCGAGCGTCACCTTGATTTCCGGGCCCCAGGCGAAAAGCCTGCGCACGAATGCCTCGGTTGATTTGAGGAGCGTCTCATTCTCGGGCGAAGTGGCTACCGCGGGGGCGGGATCCGGCTTCGCCGTCTGACCGGCAGCGGGTAGAGCGATCAGCAACAGCGCCAAGCTGCCCAACAATAAGTTTCCGCGCGACATCGGAATAAGTCCTCCATAAAAGTTCGCCCCGGCTATCTCAGGAAGTCCAGAACAGGATAAAGAAAAAACGGAAGAAGAGCAAAACGCAATGTCGCCTTGGCGAACGGTTC
>Ga0335072_10001419_pt1 | contig 39026 bp, 29 predicted proteins | sample Lox_Sample_21_FD_206725 | JGI IMG/M metagenome (GOLD analysis project Ga0335072, IMG submission 206725) | Soil microbial communities from Loxahatchee National Wildlife Refuge, Florida, United States - Lox_Sample_2.1 | ecosystem: Environmental > Terrestrial > Soil > Wetlands | place: USA... | reverse complement strand
GCTCGAGCGGCGCACCCGCTTCGACCCCGCCGAGGTCGAGCCCGGCATCGCCGAGCGCTGGCTGGAGAGCGGGCTCTTTCACCCCGCGCCCGAGGGCGAGGCGGCCGAGAACTACTCGATCGCGATCCCCCCGCCCAACGTCACCGGGTCGCTGCACATGGGGCACGCCCTGAACGGGTCTATCCAGGACGTCCTCGTCCGCTACCGGCGGATGACCGGCCGGCGGACCAAGTGGATCCTCGGCACCGACCACGCCGGCATCGCCACCCAGGCCCAGGTCGAGAAGGCCCTGCGCGCCGAGGGGACCAGCCGCCAGGAGCTGGGCCGCGAGGAGTTCGTCAGGCGCGTCTGGGAGTGGCGCGAGCACTACGGCCACACCATCGTGGCGCAGCTCAAGCGCCTCGGCGCCTCCTGCGACTACTCCGAAGAGCGCTTCACCCTCGACGACGGCTACCACCGGGCGGTCGTCGCCGTCTTCGTCGCCCTCTACGAGCAGGGCCTCGTCTACCGCGACCGCTACATCGTCAACTGGGACCCCGGGACGCACTCGGCGATCTCCGATCTGGAGGTCGAGGAGCGCGAGGAGACCGACACCCTGTATTCGATTCGCTACGACCTCCTCGCGGGCGATGGCGCAGCCGGCCACGGACAGGCGGCCCCGGGCGGCGTCACGATCGCCACCGTCCGCCCCGAGACCCTGCTCGCCGACACCGCCGTCGCCGTCAACCCCCGCGACGAGCGCTACACCGACCTCGTCGGGCGCACCGCCATCCTCCCGCTCGTCGGCCGCCACCTGCCCGTCATCGCCGACGACTACGTCAAGACCGACTTCGGCACGGGCCAGCTCAAGGTCACCCCGGCGCACGACCCCAACGACTTCGAGATCGGCCGCCGCCACGAGCTCGACCAGGTCTCCGTCATCGGCGAGGACGGTCGCATGACCTCGGAGGCCGGCGAGCGCTTCGCCGGGCTCACCGTGCAGGACGCCCGCCAGGCGGTCGTCCAGGCCCTGCGCGAGGAGGGACGCATCGTCGCCGAAGAGCCCTACCGCCACAGCGTCCCCTACTCCCACCGCTCCGGCCGGCGCATCGAGCCGCTGATCTCCCTGCAGTGGTTCATGCGCATGGACGAGCTCGCCGCCCCCGCCATCCAGGCCGTCCGCGACGGCGCCGTCAGGATCGTGCCCGACAACCACCGCCGGGTCTATCTCGACTGGATGCAGAACATCCGCCCCTGGTGCCTCTCGCGCCAGCTCTGGTGGGGTCACCGCCTGCCCGTCTACTACTGCGACCGCTGCGGGGAGACCCTCGTCGCCGAGCAGCCGCCCGAGCGTTGCGTCTCCTGCCACGGCGAGCTCCGCCAGGACGAGGACGTCCTGGACACCTGGTTCTCCTCCGCCCTGTGGCCCTTCGCCACGCTCGGCTGGCCGGCGCAGACCCCCGAGCTGGCCGCCTTCTACCCCACCGACGTCCTCTCCACGGCGCGGGACATCCTCTTCCTCTGGGTCGCCCGCATGATCATGATGGGCCTGCGCTTCACCGGGCGGGTCCCGTTTGGCGAGGTCTACATCCACTCCGTCATCCAGGCCCCCGACGGTCGCCGCATGTCCAAGTCGCTGGGCACCGGCATCGACCCCGTCGAGGAGATCGAGCGCCACGGCGCCGACGCCGTCCGCTTCGGACTGCTCGCCATGTCCTCCTCCCAGGACGTCCGCTACTCCGCCGAGAAGGTCCAGCAGGGGCAGGCCCTCGCCAACAAGCTCTTCAACGCCACCCGCTTCGCCCTTCTGCGGATCGCCTCCCTGCCCGGCGTCGACCTCGCCGCGCTCGCCCCCGCGCCGCGGCCCCGAACCGTCGCCGACCGCTGGATCCTCTCCCGCCTGCAACAGGTCCTCGCCGACACCGCCGCCCGCATCGAGAGCTACGACTTCTCCCACGCCGCCCTCGGGCTCTACGACTTCGTCTACGCCGAGCTCTGCGACTGGTACCTGGAGATCGTCAAGCCCCGGCTGGCGAGCGATGCCGAGCCCGACCTCGATCTCGCCGCCACCCTCCTCCACCTCCTGCGCCAGACCGTCGCCCTCGCCCACCCAATCATCCCCTTCGTCACCGAGGAGCTCTGGTCATATCTCGGCGGCGACGGCCTGCTCGCCGGCGCCGCCTGGCCGCGGGCCGACGTGTCGCTGATCGACATGGACGCCGAGGTCGCCCTCGAGCGCGTCGTCGAGGCCGTCACCGCCATCCGCGGCTGGCGCGACAGCGTCGGCGCCCGCCCCGGCCTGATCGTGCCCGCCCGGCTGCGCGCCGACGGCTACGACGGCACGCAGGGCATGCTCGCCCGCCTCGCCCGAATGGACCTCGCGACAGATGGCGCCGGGCCGGAGCCGGTTGCGATCGTCGCCGTTCCCTGCGGCGTCCTGGAGATCCTCTCCGACGACGGCCTGGACCTCGCCGCCGCCGAGCAGCGCCGGCAGGCCGCGCGGGGCAAGCTGCAGGCCGAGATTGCCCGCGTCGAGGGCAAGCTCGCCAACGGACGCTTCCTGGAGCGCGCTCCGGCGGAGGTCGTCGCCTCCGAGCGCGAGAAGCTGGCTCGCCTGCACGACGAAATGGAAGCTCTGTGAGCGACGCCTGGAGCGGCGAGCGCGCCGAGCGCCACCTGCGCTCGCTCGAGCTCTTCGGGATGCGCTTCGGCCTGGACAGGATGCGCCGCATGATGACCGTCCTGGGCTCCCCCGAGCGGCGCTTTCACAGCATCCACGTCGTCGGCACCAACGGCAAGTCCTCGACGACGCGCATGCTCGCCGCCATCCTCCAGCGTCACGGCCTGGCGACCGGCGCCTACCTCTCGCCCCATCTCGTCTCCTACGCCGAGCGCGTCGAGATCGCCGAGCGCGAGATGTCGATGCCGGCCTTCGCCGCCGCCGTCGCCCGCGCCGCCTGGGCCGCCGACCGCGTCAACCGCACCCTCGCCGAGGACGACCACGTCACCCAGTTCGAGCTCCTCACCGCCGCAGCCTTCTGGGCGCTGGCCGAGCGCGGCGTCCAGGTCGCCGCCGTCGAGGCCGGGCTCGGTGGCCGCTACGACGCGACCTCCGTCATCGCCTCCCGCGTCGCCGTCCTCACCAACGTCGGCCTCGAGCACACCCGCTGGCTGGGGCCCACGATCCGCGACATCGCCGCCGAGAAGCTCGCCGTGGTGCCGCCCGGCGGGATGCTCGCGCTCGGCGCCGACCTGCATCCGGACGCCCTGGAAGTCGCGCGCGCGATCACAGCCGAACGCGACGCCCGGCTGCTCGTCGCCGACACCCCCGACGACGCCATGCCCCCCCAGCGCGGCGCCTTCCAGCGGCGAAACTTCGCGCTCGCCCGCGTCGCGGCAGAGGCTTACCTGCGCTCGATCGGGATCGACGCCGACGCCGACGCCGTGCGCGAGGCCGCCGAGTCGGCGACCGTGCCCGGCAGGCTGCAGGTCATCGACGACGATCCCCTCACGGTGCTCGACGGCGCCCACAACCCCGACGCCGCCGCCGCCCTCGTCCAGGCCCTGCCCCAGCTGGCCGGTGGCGCCGGCCTGGGGGAGGGGCGGCCGCTGGGGCTCGTGATGGGGGTGCTCGAGGACAAGGACGCCGCCGAGATGCTGCGTCTGCTGCTGCCGCTGTGCACCCGCGCCTGGTTCACCGCCCCGCCCAGCAGCCGCGCTCTTTCCCCCGCCGCGCTGCAGTCGCTGGCGCGCCAGCTCGGCTTCACCGAGGCCGTCTGCGAGCCCGACCCCGGGCGCGCCCTCGCCCAGGCGCGCGCCTGGGCACGGAGCCCGCAAGCCCCCGCCGTCGAGAACGACGCCCAGGCCCCCGCCGTCCTCGCCACGGGCTCGGTGTACCTCGTCGGCGCCCTGCTCGCCGGGGTCGGGGCCGCCGAAGGGGACACCGCCGAAGGGGACGCCGGGAGGGCGGCGCGATGAACGACGACGGCCCCTCGGTGCTCGCCATGATCGGCGCCGTCGCGCTGATCGTGGCGCTCGTCATCCTCGTCTTCTTCGCCGCCGGCTACGGGTTCGGCCGCCTCTTCCTCTGAGCCGGCCCCGTCCCCGGAGGCTTGCGGAGGGAGATTTTCGCCGCACGACGCTCTAAACTCGGCGCCTCATGCCCGCGCCGGGAATCCACGTAGGCGGCCGTCCTCGCCACAGATCGGCCTGACCGTGCCAGTGCTCGCCTACTTCGGCATCGAAAGCCACACCTTCGATCTCGTCATGGACCTGCTGATCGTCTTCGCGATCGTCCTCTACGGCTCGCTGATCTACTGGACCTACGTCGACGCCCGCCGGCGGATCGCCGATCCGATGATGATCGGCCTCGCCGTCGTCGTCTCGATGTTCCCGTTCGCTGGCACCCTGATCTACTTGATCCTGCGCCCCCCTGAGTACCTCGAGGACGTGCGCGAGCGAGAGCTGGAGACGCAGGCCGCCGAAGCCCGCCTCTACCAGCTCGACCACGGCTTCTGTCCCCACTGCGACCAGCGCATCGAGCGCGACTTCGTCCGCTGCCCCAGCTGTCAGCGCAAGCTCAAGGAACGCTGCGTCAACTGCTCCCGACCGCTCGACCGGACCTGGACGATCTGCCCGTACTGCGAGACCGAGGTGCCCGACATGACGCCGCGGAGGCGCAGCCGCAGGCGCGCGGGGGCCGACGACGCAGGTTCCCCGGCCGCCCCGTCCTCGATGCCGAGCGCCCCCCCGGCGCCCGCCGGCAGATCCTCACGGCCGCCGCGGTCCCGGCGCCGCGGGCTCGCGACGTCAGCCGTCGAGGACGACCTGCCGGCGACCTCGACGTCGTTGGGCGAGGAGCTCTCCTCGCCGCCCTCCTTCGGCGAGTCCTCGCCCTCCTAGCCAGGCGCAGGCCCGCCGCCCTCAGCCCTGCCGGATCCGTCAACCCGACCCCGTAAAGGACGCCATGCAACAACGCACCCTGATACTGGTAAAGCCCGACGCCTTCGCCCGCGGCCTGACAGGCGAGATCATCGCCCGCTTCGAGCGCAAGGGCCTGCGCCTGGCGGCTCTGCGCCAGATGACTGTAGGCCGGGACCTGGCCGAGCGCCACTACTTCGAGCACGCCGAGCGGCCGTTCTTCGGGGAGCTCGTCGACTTCATCACCTCCGGCCCCCTCGTCGCGATGGCGCTCGACGGCGAGGAAGCCATCGGCGCCGCCCGCCAGGTCATCGGCGCCACCAACCCCCTCGAGGCCGCCCCCGGCTCGATCCGCGGCGACTTCGCCCTGGAGACCGGCCGGAACATGGTGCACGGCTCGGACTCCCCCGAGTCAGCCGCCCGCGAGGTTGCCCTGTTCTTCGGAGAGCTCGCCTGAGCCCCGATGCCGCAGCTCGCGGCCGGACGCCCGCCGGCTCCGGTGGGCTCGCCGAGCCCGGTCCCCGCCTGATCCTCGCGTCCGCCTCGCCCCAGCGGCGGGCGGCGCTGGAGCGGCTCGGCGTCCCCTTCGAGGTGGCGCCGTCGGGCGTGGACGAGATCGAGCAGGGCGACCCCGAGGAGGTCGCTCTCGAGAACGCCCTGCGCAAGGCCCGGGCGGTGCGCGCCGCCCGCCGCCTGCGCCCCGGGGAGGCCGTCCTCGGAGTCGACACCCTCGTCACCCGCGACGGCGTCATCTACGGCAAGCCCGCCGACGCCGAGCAGGCCCGCGCCACTCTGCGGGCCCTCAGCGGCTCCGCCCACCGCGTCCTCAGCGGCGTCGCGCTGCTCTTCGCGCAGGAGGAGCGCACCGCGCTGGCGTCGACCGAGGTTCGCTTCCGCGAGCTCGGCGAGCCCCTTCTGGAGTGGTACGTCGGTCTGGAGGAGTGGCGCGAGCGCTCCGGGGGATACGCCATCCAGAAAGGCGGATCGCTGCTCGTCCGCGAGGTCCGCGGCGACTACGAGAACGTCGTCGGCCTGCCCCTGGCGACGCTGCTCGACCTGCACCCCGCGCTGCTCGCCGCGTTGCGCTGAGCGGCGCCGTCGACCCCCTCGAGATGCTCCGGGCGCTGCTCCGAGCGCCGCCGGCCGCGCGCCGCCGAAGCGGGCCATGCGCAGAGTTTTGCCTGCAAAGCGGCTGCCAACCCTGTTGGGCGTCGCCGACTGTCCGCTAGACTGGCGCCGCGCCACATGGGCATCCTCGACTATCTGACCGGCTTCGGCGGTCGCGACATGGCGGTCGACCTGGGGACCGCGAACACCCTCGTCTACGTCCGCGGGCGCGGCATCGTGCTCTCCGAGCCGAGTGTCGTCGCGATCGACTCCCGCAGCGGCGAGGTCCATGCCGTCGGCATCGAGGCCAAGCGCATGCTGGGCCGCACCCCCGGGACGATTCAGGCGATCCGGCCGCTGAAGGACGGGGTGATCGCCGACTTCGACGTCACCGAGGAGATGCTGCGCCACTTCATCCAGAAGGTCCACCAGAACCGCTTCGCCCATCCCCGGGTCGTCGTCTGCGTGCCCTCCGGGGTGACAGGGGTGGAGAAGCGCGCCGTCGAGGAGGCCTGCCTCTCAGCCGGCGCGCGCACCGCCTATCTCATCGAGGAGCCGATGGCGGCGGCGATCGGCGCCGGGCTGCCCGTGGGCGAGCCGACGGGCTCGATGGTCGTGGACATCGGCGGCGGCACCTCCGAGGTCGCCGTGATCTCGCTCGGCGGGATCGTCGTCTCCCAGTCGATCCGCGTCGGCGGCGACGAGATGGACGAGGCCATCATCAACTACGCCAAGAAGGAGTACAAGCTGCTCATCGGCCAGCAGACCGCCGAGGAGCTCAAGCTCGAGATCGGCTCCGCCTGCCCCATGGAGGAGGAGCTGCAGGCCGAGATCCGCGGCCGCGACATGGTCGCCGGCCTGCCGAAGACCGTCGTCCTGACCTCCGAGGAGATCCGCCAGGCGCTCGACGAACCCGTCGCCCAGATCGTTGACGCCGTCAAGGAGACCCTCGACCGGACCCCGCCGGAGCTGGCCTCGGACATCATGGACCGCGGGATCATGCTCGCCGGCGGCGGCTCGCTGCTGCAGGGCCTCGACGAGCGCCTGCGCGAGGAGACCCAGATGCCGGCCCACCTCGCCGAGTCGCCGCTGACGTGCGTGGCCGTCGGCTCGGGGCGCTCGCTGGAGGAGTTCGAGGCGATCCACCGCTCGAACCGCAACTCCCGCGGCCGGCGCCGGCGTTGACTTCGACCGCCGGCGCGCCGAACTGCGGATTTCCGCTGAGACGCGACGCTGGCGCGGTGCGTACCCTTTGCCATGAACGGGCCGCAAAGGTCATCGGTGTACACGTCGGAAGGTCATAGCCCGTGTCGGACAAGACGATCCGCCGGCGGCGCGCGGTGCTCGCGCTGCTCGTCGCGCTTTCCCTGATACTGCTCACCGCCTACTTCGGCGAGGGCCACGGAGGACGCCTGCATGCGGTGCAGCGCGACTTCCTGACCGTCGTCTCGCCGATCCAGGACGGCGCCAACAAGGCGCTGAAGCCCGTCCGCGACCTGTTCGGCTGGTTCAGCTCGACGCTGCACGCCAAGAGCCAGCGCGACGAACTGCTCAAGCAGAACAACCGCCTGCGCAGGGAGCTGCTTCAGCACGAGGGCGACGAACGCGCCTACGCTTCGCTGCGCCGCCTCTACCACCTCGACGACGAGCTCGGCGCCTCCGCCTACCACGCGGTGACGGCAACCGTCACCGGCGAGTCCCCGGAACTCTGGAACCGGACGATCGACATCAACGCCGGCAGCGGCAGTGGGGTGCGCGAAAACGATCCCGTGATCGTCGGCGAAGGGCTCGTCGGGGTCGTCAGCGAGGCTTACCCCGACGGGGCCCAGGTCAGCCTGATCACCGACAGCGGCGTGGGGGTGACCGCCGAGATCAACGAAACCGGGGCCGTCGGGCTCGTCGAACCGAAGGTCGGCGCGCCCGACGAACTCGTCTTGCAGTATCTGCCGGCCACGGCCAACGTCAGCCAGGGACAGTATGTGGTGACGGCGGGCACGGTCTCCAGCAAGGACCCCTCGCTGTTCCCGCACGGCATTCCCATCGGCCAGGTCAGCTCCGTCAAGGAAGAAGGCTCCTCGAAGGCCGTCGACGTGCAGCCGCTGGCCGACCTGCACGACCTGGAAACGGTACAGGTGCTGACCTACTCCGAAGACTCGGCGGCCGCCCGCGCCAGCAGCTTCGCCGCCCAGGAGCCACCGGGCCTGAACCCGGGCGGCTCGGGCGCGGGCGCCTCCGAAGGCAAGCTCGCGTCGGTCGGGGGCGGCGGCTGATGGCCATCGGCTCCATGGCCAGGCCGGCTCGGCGCGGAGGCGACGGCTGATGGCGGGCGGCTCCCAGGGCTCGCTGGCGCTGCGCGTCGCGGTCCTCGCCGTGGTCGTCGTCTTCCTGCAGATCGGCGTCGTCTCCGAGGTGCCCGTCTTCGGTGTCGTCGTGGACCTCTCGCCGCTGGTCGTCGCCTTCGTCGGCCTGCTCTGCGGGTCGCTCACCGGGGCCTGCGTGGGCTTCGCGATGGGGCTGATGGTCGACCTCATGCTCGCCCAGACCCTCGGCTTGACGTCGCTGATCTTCACCCTCATCGGCTACGGCACGGGACGCCTGCGCGAGCTGCGCGACCCCCAGGGCGGGCTGGTCCCGCTGCTCGTCGGGGCCGGCGCCGCCGCGGCGTCGCTCGTGGGCTACTCGCTGGTCGAGTTCATGCTCGGCGTCACCGCGCCCGTCAGCTTCGAGCTGCTGCGTCAGATCGTCTTGGGGATCGTCGTCGACACGATCGCCGCGCTGCCGGTGTGGGCGCTGGTGCGCCGCTGGCTGCAGCCCGGTCTGCCCGAGGATCCGCGCCGCCGGCGGAGGCGGGCGTACACGACCGGGGGTCTCAGCCCCCTCACCCGCGCATGAGCGCGATCGAGCGCGGCCACCGGCCGCCGGAGCCGCGGGTGCCGGCCTCCTCGCAGCTCGGGCTCCGGGTCGCCCTGCTCGGGGGCTTCGCGCTGATCATGTTCGGGACCATCTTCTTCCGCCTCTGGTACCTGCAGATCCTGACCGGCGAACAGTACGTCCAGCAGGCCGCCCAGAACGCCCAGCGCGAAGTCCCGATCGCGCCTCCCCGCGGGGAGATCGTCGGCCGCGACGGCGAAACGCTGGTCACGAGCAAGGTCACCAACGCCGTGCAGATCGTGCCCTCCGAGCTGCCCCCGGCCGGCCCCCGGCGGCGGGCGCTCTACCGCCGCCTCGGGCACCTGCTCGGGATGACTCCCCGGCACATCCGCGAAATACAGGCCCGCGGTCTGCTGCAGGAGCCCTTCGCGCCGGTCACGATCGAGACCGACGCCGGCCGCGGCGTGATGACGGCGCTCGGTGAGCGCCAACGCGAGTACCCCGGCGTCCAGCAGGAACCGATCACGATCCGCGAATACCCCTACGGCGAGATGGCGGCCCAGGTGTTCGGCTTCGTGCGGCCTCTCACCGAAGAACAGGTCAAGCGTGAACCATCCGCGTTCAAGGGCGTCCTGCCCGGCATGGTCGTAGGCCAGGCGGGCGTGGAGTACTCCTACGACCGCTACCTGCGCGGCACGCCCGGAATCCGCCACGTCGAGGTCAACGCCGAGGGCCAGGTGCAGTCGGCCAAGCTCCCCGTCACGCCGCCCAAGCCCGGGTACAACCTGCGCCTCAGCCTCGACCTGGGATTGCAGAAGGAGGGCGAAATCGCGCTGCGCAAGGGCATGGAACTGGCCCACGGCCTCGGCAACCCCGGCAACGGCGGCGCCTTCCTCGCGATGAACCCCCTCAACGGCGAAGTCCTCGCCATGGGCTCCTACCCGACCTTCAACCCCAACCAGCTCATCAAGCCGCTGACAGAGCAAGAACTGAAAGCGATCGAAGAGCCCGAAGGAGCGCCGACCACGCCGCCGGCGGCGCCGTTCGAGAACCGCGCCATCCAGGGCGCCTATCCGACCGGCTCGACCTTCAAGCCGATCACCGCCATCGCCAGCCTCGAAGCCGGGCTGCTCGACCCCTACGCCGGCCTCGGCGCCGGCTCGTTCATCGAAACCGAAGGCGGCGAGAAATTCTACAACGCCGGTCACACCGACTACGGCGCCCGCGACCTCGTCGAAGCGCTGAAGGTCTCCTCCGACACCTACTTCTTCACCGTCGGCGAGATGGACAACGGACACGGCAACGTCATCCAGAACATGGCCAACAGGCTCGGCATCGGCGAGCAGAGCGGGATCGACCTCCCCGAACAGACGACCGGAGTCGTGCCGACGCCGCGCTGGCGCGAACGTCGCAACCACGAGCAGGCCGTCTGTGAACGCCACCATCCCAAGAGCGAATGCGGCTACGTCGCGGAAATCAGGCCCTGGAGCGAGGGCGACGACATGGATCTCGCCGTCGGCCAGGGCGACCTGGAGACCAACCCGCTGGAGATGGCCGTCGCCTACTCCACCCTCGTCGACGCCTACCGCGACAACGGCAACGGCGTCGTCGTCACGCCCCACCTCGGGGTGGCCATCGAAAGCCCCGGCGGCGGGATCGTCCAGGCCCTGAGCTTCCCGCCCAAGCGCCACGTCCACCTCGACCCCACCAACGTCGGTCTCGTCATGGAAGGCATCCACGACGCCGCCTCCGAGCCCGAAGGGACCTCGGCCGACGTCTGGGCCGGCTGGAACCAGGCCCAGCACCCCGTCTACGGCAAGACCGGCACCGCCGAACGGCCGCCCCTGACAGAACAGGCGTGGTACATGTGCTACGTCGCCGACCCGACTCGCCCGATCGTGATCGCGGTGACCGTCGAACAGGGCGGCTTCGGCGACCAGGCGGTGGCGCGCCTGATCGCCTCCAAGTGGTTCAGCCAGCCGCTGAAGCTGGTTGCCGGCAAAAGCGCCGACATGTGACCCGATGACTCCGCCGCCGCTCAGCCCGATCCAGCCCCCCTCCCAGACCGCGCGGGCGCGCGCCGCGGGCCGAGGCGCCCAGGAGGCCCAGCAGCACCCGCCGCGGTCGGGGCCGCGGCTGCTCGTCGACCCGCTGCTGACGCTCGCCGTGATCGGCCTCGGGGCGTTCTCGGTGATGACCCTCGGCGCCGTCACCTCCGAAGCGGTGCCCGGCGACCCGCACTACTACTCCGAGCGCCAGGGGATCTACCTCGGCCTGGGGCTCGTCCTGATGCTCGTCCTGACGCGAATCGACTATGCCCGCCTGCGCCATCTCAAGAGCTGGATCTACGGCGCCCTGATCCTCTCGATCCTCGCCGTGCTCGGCGCCGGGAGCTCAGCGAAAGGGGCGACGCGGGCGATCAGCTTCCCCTTCTTCTCCTTCCAGGCCTCCGAGCTCGGCAAGGTGCTGCTGATCGTGGCGCTGGCCGCGATCATCGTCGATCGCTCGCGCGAGCTGCGCCAGCGCGAGACCACCGCGCGGGTGATGCTGGCGGCGCTGATCCCGGCGATGCTCGTCATCGTCCAGCCCGACCTCGGCTCGGGCCTGGTGTACGTCACGATCGGCTTCGTCCTGCTGTTCGTCGCCGGCGTCCCCTGGAAGCACCTCGCGGCGCTCCTCACGCTGGGCGTGCTGGCGATCACCTTCGTTCTCGTCCTCGCCCCCGCGGCCGGCGTCCAGGTCGTCAACCGCTACCAGGAAGAACGCCTCACGGCCTTCCTCAACCCCTCCGCCAACGAGGAAAACGCCTACCAGCAGCACCAGTCGAAGATCGCGATCGGCTCCGGCGAGAAGACGGGCAGCCCGATCGGATCGAGCCAGACCAAGAACAACTTCCTCCCCGAGGACGAAACCGACTTCATCTTCGCCGCCGTCGGCGAGCAGTACGGCTTCGTCGGCGCCGCGCTCGTCCTCTCCCTCTACGCGCTGCTCATCTGGAGGACGTTGCGGATCCTGGCGATGTCCAAGGACCTATACGGCTCGCTCATCGCCGGCGGCGTTGTGGCTATGCTTATGTTTCAGGTGTTCGTCAACGTGGGCATGGCCATAGGAATCATGCCCATCACCGGCGTCACGCTCCCGCTGATGAGCTATGGCGGATCGTCGGTGATCGCGACGCTGCTGGCCGTCGGCCTGCTGCAGTCGATCTACGCCCAGGCGCGCACCGCGGAGGCTTTGAAGGGCCGCGTCGTGCGGCCTTGAACCTAAAGAAGAATGTTGACCGAGAACCACAGACCGCCAGGGCGCACGAGGAGCAGGCCGGCCTACCGGCCATCCGTCCGCCGCCCCGGCGAAGCTCTCGGCATTCGCGCCCGCGCCGGCCAAGATGAGCTGCGCTCACGGCCGGCCACGTGGGTCTCGGTCCAAACCGATACCGAAAGACTCGATTACATTGAAAAAGCAAGTGCTTGTCAGCGTCGATCGTGCCGAGACGCGCGTGGCGCTCATGGAGGCGGCCGGTGCCCCGGCCGCCGCGACGACGTCCTCCGGCCGGCGGCGCAAACGCTCCGGCGCGGGGCGCCCCGATGCGGGCTACCGCATCGCCGAGCTCTACCTCGAGCGGCGCGGGTCGCGCTCGATCGTGGGCAACATCTACAAGGGCAAGGTCGACAACGTCATCCCCGGCCTGGAGGCGGCGTTCGTCGACATCGGCCTGGAGAAGAACGGGTTTCTGCACGTCGATGAGATCGTGCTGCCCGGCGTCGAGGTCCAGCGACGCGGGCGTGGCGGCGGCCACAAGATCTCCGACCTGCTGAAACCGGGCCAGGAGGTCGTGGTCCAGGTCATCAAGGATCCCCTCAAGACCAAGGGGGCGCGGCTGTCGATGGAGCTGACGATCGCCGGACGCTACATGGTCTACCAGCCCACCGGCGAGGGCATAGGGGTCTCGCGGCGCCTGGAGGACCGCGAGCGGGAGCGCCTGCGCAAGCAGACCGCCAAGCTCGACCTCGGCGGCGGCGGCGCGATCGTCCGCACCGCCGCCCACGGCGCCAAGCGCGAGGACTTCGAGCGCGAGCTGCTCTACCTGCACAAGCTGCACGAGGTGCTCGTCAAACGGGTGGAGTCGACGCCGGCCCCGGCGATGGTCTTCCAGGAGGCCGACCTCTCGGTGCGGGTCGTGCGGGACATCTTCTCCGAACACTTCGAGCGGGCGATCGTCGACGACGAGCAGCAGCACCACCGCCTGGTGTCGTTCTTCACCCGCACCGCCCCGGAGCTCGTCGAGCGGGTCGAGCTCTGGCAGGAGCCGACGCCGCTGTTCGAGGCCTTCGGCGTGGAGGAGGCGATCGAGGGCGTGATGTCGCGTCGCGTGGATCTCCCAAGCGGCGGCTACCTGATGATCGACTACGCCGAGGCCCTGACCGTGATCGACGTCAACTCCGGCAGCTTCACCGGCCGCGGGCGCAGCACGGGCCTGGAGGAGACGATCACGCGCACCAACCTCGAGGCCGCCGAGGCCGTCGTCAACCAGCTGCGGCTGCGCGACATCGGCGGGATCATCGTGATCGACTTCATCGACATGGCCCGGGCGCGCAACCGGGACGCGGTGATGAAGACCCTGCGCAAGGCCCTCGACGAGGATCGGACGAAGACGTTCACCGCCGAGATCTCCAAGCTGGGCCTCGTCGAGATGACCCGCCAGAACGTGACGGAGGGGGTGCGGGAGATCATGAGCCGCCCGTGCCCGACCTGCGAGGGGGAAGGCGTGATCCGCTCGGAGGAGACGATCGCGATCGACTTCGAGCGGCGGATGCGCGAGATCGCCGCCGAGCACCCCGACGCCGAGGCGTTCCTGGTGCAGATGAACCCGCGGGTGACGGCGCAGTTCACCGGCCAGCACTCGCGGGTGCTGCACGCCGTGGAGCACGAAACGGGCCGCTCGTTTCACTTCGAGGGCACCGAAGGGCTGGCGTTGGACCACTTCGCGGTCACCTTCCAGGGCTCGCGCGAGGAGGTCGAGGAGCGGGCGCTGCCGTTCCACGCGGGCGACGAGGTCCTGGTGGAGATCGTCGAGCCCCATATGTACGACGTCGACGACGCGGTGGCGAAGATCGACGGCTACATCATCTCGATCGCCGGCGCCTCCCAGCAGGTGGGGGAAAAGCGGATGGTCCGCATCGAGCAGGTCGGGCGCACAGCGGCCAGCGCCCTGCTGCTCGACGAGCACGGCGAGGTCGTCCGCCCGGCGCCGCGGCCGAGCACGCCGCCGGCGCGGCGCCGGACGCGCAAACCGCGCGCCCGGACCGGCGCCGGGGCGAAGGACGGCACGGCGGCCGGGACGGACGCCCCCGCGAGGAGGAGCGCGAGAGCGGGCGCGCCGTCCACCAACGGCAGCGAGCCGGCGGAGAGCGAGGATTCGGGCCAGGAGACCGCGCCTGCCCCCCGCCGGCGGACGGCGAGGACCACCGGCGGATCCTCGGACGTCGCCGAGCTCGTCCCCGACGGCGAGGCCGGCGCAGGCGAGGACGACGGGCTCGGGGCGGCCCCGGTCGTCGACGCCGAGATCGTCGAGGCGCTCGCCGAGCGCTCGCCGCTGGACGACGAATCGCTCGGCGACGACGGCGAGGATGGCGTAGAATCCAAACCTCGGCGCCGCGGCCGCAGGGGCGGACGGCGCCGTTCCAGTGCCAAGAAGGCCTCCACCGCCGCGGAGTAGGCGCGCGGCGGGCCAGAGATTCGACAGGACTGAAGAAAAGACATGTACGCGATCGTGAAGACCGGCGGCAAGCAGTACCGCGTCGAACGCGGCCAGAAGCTGCTCGTCGAGCGGCTGGCCGTCGAGGAGGGCGCGACCGTTCCGCTGCAGCCGCTGATGTACCGCTCCGAGGAGGCCGTCTTCGACGCCGAAGGGCTCGCCCAGGTCACGGTCACGGCCAGGGTCCTCGGCCACGAGCGCGGCGAGAAGCTGCGGGTCGTCAAGTTCAAGCCCAAGCGCGGCTACAAACGCCGCACCGGCCACCGCCAGGAGCTGACGCGGATCGAAATCGCCGACATCGCCGTCGGCGGCTCCGGATCGCGCAAAGCCGCGAAACCGGCGAAGGCGCAGGCGGCGCCCGCGACGCAGGCACCCGAGACGACCGCGACCCCGAAGGAGGCGAGCGAGGATGGCGCATAAGAAGGGCCTCGGCTCCAGCCGCAACGGCCGCGACTCCAACGCCAAACGGCTCGGCGTGAAGACCTTCGCCGGTCAGACCGTGGCCGGCGGCGAGATCATCGTCCGCCAGCGCGGCACCCGCTTCAAGGCCGGCGAGGGCGTCGGCATGGGCAAGGACGACACGCTGTACGCCCGGGCCAAGGGCACCGTCGTGTTCACCACGGGGCGCCGCGGGCGCGTGGTGAGCGTGGTGGGCGACGGCGAGGGCTGAAAGGCGCAAGCGGCACCCGCTGCGGGCCGCTGAACGCGGTGAGCGGCTCAGAGAGGCTCTTCCGGCGGCGCCTGTCGCTGGACGTAGTCGCTCATGCCCGGGATCGTGAACCGCAGCTCGTCTCCCTCGACGGTGAGCGTGCCGGCTTTGATGAGGTCGTCGCGCACGCTGGAGAGCTGCTTGGGGGTGCGGTGGAGTTGGTCGGCGACCGCGCGCGCGGTCGCCGGGCTCTCTGTCCGGGCGACCGCGGCGAGCGCCGCGAGGTAGCGCCGCTGGCTCGGGCTTGCCGCGGTCCAGCGGGCGGCATAGAGCCCGCGTTCGAGCTCGCCCTGGGCCCGCGGCAGCGCGGCCCGGGCCGCGTCCAGGTCGATCCGTTGGTGGTCGGCCGACGTCCGCCAGGCGTGGTGCCCGTAGAGCTGGATGGCGTAGGGGTATCCGCCAGAGGCAGCGGCCAGCAGTGCCGCGGCATCTTCGTCCATCGGTCTTCCGGCCGCATCGGCGGGAAGCCGCAGGGCACGGACGGTGTCGCGCGGGTCGAGCAGGCCGAGCTCGTGCCAGGTGCCGCGCTCGAGGTAGGTGACGGAGTGCTCGGGGGCGCGCATCAGCGGCAGGCCGGCGATGACGACGACGATCGGCCAACGCTCGCCGATGCCCTCCTGCAGGAGCGCCGCCAGCGCGGCCAGCTCACGGCGCGCGGCCAGATGGGCCTCGTCGAGGGTCAGCACGAAGCCGCTGTCGCGCGTCTCGGCGAGCTGGACGAGCGCGAGCAGCGCCGGGCGGAGGGCGGATGCACTGTCCCCGGGGCTCTCGTCGGCCCGCTCGAAGCGCACCTCGCCTCCGACGCCGGGGATGCCGGCCCGCAGGGTCACCCCCTGGGTGCGCAGTGCGTGCCTGTCCCGCGGCTGCTCGACCAACTCGTGCGCGCGCCCCAGGGCGTCGACGAGATCCGGTGTGAACGGAGTCTCGGGGCGGATCTCGACGTGAACCCGTGGCCACCCGAAGCGCGAGCCCGCGATGGCCGCCGCCTGTGCCAGCAGGACTGTCTTTCCCATCCCGCGCGGGCCGGCGAGCAGCACCGGCCTGGGTGTCCGGTGGTCGAGCGCGGCGACCTCGACGGCGTCGTCGAGGTCTTCCAGCACCAGCTCGCGCCCCGCCAGCTCCCGGGGAGGCTCGTTGAAGCCTGGACGGTATGGGTTCTCCGAGCGTGCCACGGAGATTCAGTCTAGCGCTGTCTAGCCCGTCTAGCGTCGTCTAGCCGATCTAGCGTTGTCTAGCTCGTCTAGCGTCGTCTAGCCGGTGTAGCCGTGCCGGTGTCGTCCGGCTCGCTTGCTTGTCTGCCGTCCGCCCTCCCCCGCGCGGCGCTGTCAGGATGGGACCGTGCTTTACGATCGCGCACGCATCCACGTCCGCGCCGGCGCCGGCGGCGACGGCTGTGCGGGCTTCCGTCGCGAAGCCCACGTGCCGCGCGGCGGGCCCGATGGCGGCGACGGGGGGCGCGGGGGGGACGTGATCCTGGAATGCACGGACTCGCTGCGCGATCTGCAGTGGTTCACGCGCAAGGCGCATCACCGAGCCACGCGCGGCGGGCGCGGGGAAGGCGCGCTGTGCCACGGCGCCGACGGCGAGCCGCTCGTGCTGCCGGTGCCGCCGGGGACGCAGGTAGAAGGGGTCGCAGGCGAGGGGGTGGCCGGAGGCGGGGGCGACGTCGGTGACCAGGGCGAGGGCGATCTCGCGGGTCGCCGCTGGGAGCTGCTCGTCCCCGGCCAGCGGGTGCTCGTCGCGCGCGGGGGCGGGGGCGGTCGCGGCAACAAGCGCTTCACGACCCCCACCCGCCAGGCGCCGCGCTTCGCCGAGCGTGGGCTGCCGGGAGAGGAGGGGTGGCTGGAGCTGCGGCTGAAGCTGCTCGCCGACGTCGGCCTGGTCGGTCTCCCCAACGCCGGCAAGTCCTCGCTGCTGGCCCGCCTGACACGGGCCGCGCCGAAGGTGGCGTCCTACCCGTTCACCACGCTCGAGCCCGTCCTCGGGGTGCTGGAGGGGGAGGAACGCCAGCTGGTGATCGCCGACATCCCCGGGCTCATCGAGGGCGCCAGCGACGGCGCCGGTCTCGGGCACGAGTTCCTGGCGCATGTCGAGCGCACCCGGCTGCTGGTGCACGTCCTCGACCTCGCGCCCGAGCTGTCCGGGAGCGACGCCGATGCTGTGGCCAACTTCCAGACCATCGAGCGGGAGCTCGCCGCGCACGATTCCCGGCTGGCGGCGCTGCCGCGGGTGCTGGCGCTGTCCAAGGCCGATCTGGTCACGCTCGAGCGCGCCGCCGAGGCCATCTCGGAGTGGTCCGAGCGACTCGGACCCGACGTGCCGGTGCTGGCGACCTCCAGCGCGACCGGCGCCGGGCTGAGAGATCTCGCGGCGCTGCTGCTGCGGCTGGTGCCTCCCGCCGAGCCGGGCGAGGAGAAGGCGGGTGCCGCCGGCGGTATCGGGGTCGGAGCCGGTACCGGGTCCGCGCGAAGCCCAGCCGGCCCGGAAGCGGATGAGCTGGCCGAGCACATGGTCTTTCGGCCCGCCGAGCGCACCGGCTTCTCCGTGCGACGGATCGGCCCCGGCGTCTTCGCCGTGCACGGTCGCCCCGTCGAGCGTCTCCTCGCCCGCTTCGATGTGGACAACGAGGACGCCATGGCCTACCTCGAGGGGCGGCTTCGGCGCCTCGGAGTGGTGCGGGCGCTCGAAGCCGAGGGCTTCCAGCCGGGGGACGAGCTGCGCATCGGCGACGTCGCCCTGGAGCTGGATCCGGTGGAGTAGGGCGCGCGCCGTCCATCGAGCCCCGCTTCGGCCCTGCAGAGCAGGGGGGACTTGACTCCGACCTATATATCTGTCTATGATGGGCAACACACGGTAGTCATTTGGATTCTCGTGTGTTTTTTGGACATAGGAGTCGGGTTTGGGTTGGCCTCCCACGTTGGGTCGGCCCGCTTGAGTGCTCGCGGGAGTCCGCGGGAGAGGGAATCCGGGTCGTAACGCTTCGAGGGAGCTGGTTTTCGCGTGAGTTCGGGAGGGACATACGTGCCGTGGGTCAGCGCGACTGGACGCGAGCCCCTGGCTAGATGCGTCAGCGTCTCGCTGACACATCTCTCTCTCTCTCTCTCTCTCTTGCCTCTGGCTGTCAGCGACTAGAGCTTTCGCCGCAAGGCATCCGCGCCATTTCGATCCCGCTGGCATGCGGGACCGGTTGCGTGCGGTCATTTCGCCCCCGACCGCGAACGGGCTGGGTCCCCGCGAGTCGATCCGTCAAGCGAGGGGTGTCCCCTCGGGTCTCCAGGAGGGGATGTCTATATGAGTGCTCATAGGCTGCTGTCGATCGCGGGAGCTTCACTGTGCGTTTCGGTCGCGATATCGGTCCTCCCCCTCGCCGTTGCCTCGGCGCACCTCACGAATCCCTATCTCTGTCAGATCACCGGTCGGGCGACGCCGTCGAGCAGCGAGTGCAACCTCGTGGGGAACACCGTGCCCGGCGGCTCTTTTCAAAACCCAGAAGGAGTCGCGGTCGATGGCAACGGTCACATCTACGTGAGCGACGCCACGAACGGCGTGGTGGACGTCTTCGATTCCACAGGCAATTTCATCCAGCAGCTGACGGGCACCTCGCCGAGTGACCCATTCCTGGAACCACGCGGTATCACCATCGACGGCTCGAAGGATCTCTGGGTCGCCGACGCCCCCGCCGGACTGTTCGATCGGTTCGACGCGAGTGGCGACTTCCTCGGGCAGGCGACGGGCGAAGGTCACTGGAACAGCAGCCAGATCGCCTCCCTCGCCTTCAGCGAAGCCGACGACCACCTCTACGCCGCGGACTCCCAGCAGGACGATCTCTGGGTCCTGAACGCCGACGGCACATACAACAGCGACATCAAGGGTCCGTGGGGCAGCGGCTGTTGCTACATCGCCGTCGCCGCGGACGACTCCAGTGGTGCCACCCGAGGCGATCTCTATGTATCCGCGAATGGCAACCGCTCCGCGGAAAACGCGGTCTTCAGGATCGACGGCACCGGAGTCTCGGCGCCGTTCTCGGCCTCGGCGTCCTACGTCTCGGGCGCAAAGCTGACAGGTACACCGGAAGGCCCGTTCGGCAGGCCGACGGGCATAGCCGTCGATTCCGCCGGCGACCTCTACGTCCTCGACAGCGGGAAGGACGTCGTCGACGAGTTCGAAGCCAGCGGCCTCTTCCTGGCGCAGATCTCGGGTCTCAGCACGCCCAGCGGCTCGATCGAGTCGGGCTCCAGCACCTCTCAGATCGCCGTCAGCGCGGCCGGAGACGTCTACGTTCCCGCCGCCGCCATCGCCTCCTCTGCCGCCGCCGTCGACGTCTTCGGTCCACGCGCCGCCCTCGCCGGCGTCGCGCTCGAAGACGCGACAAACGTCCAGGCCGGTGCCGCGACGTTGAATGGCACCGTCGATCCCGAAAACGGGGGCGCTGTAACCTGCCAGTTCCTCTGGGGCACCACCGAAGCCTACGGTCAGACGGCGCCCTGCACGGAATCGGTGCCCGACGGCAACGCGCCCGCCGCCGTGCAGGCGCAGCTCAACGGTCTCGCGGCGAACACGACCTACCACTACCGCCTGAGCGCGACCAACCCCAACGGGACCGAATACAGCCGCGTCGCGACCTTCACCACACCCGGGCCGCCGCAGATCGACGCCGAGTCCGCCGAAGTCCTCGCCGGCTCCATCACTGGCCAGACCCAGGCGACGCTGAAGGCGAGGATCACTCCAGAGGGCCGGGAAACGACGTATCGCTTCGAATACGGCGAAACCACCTCATACGGGACGAGCGTGCCTTCGACACCCGAAGCCATCGGGTCAGGCGAGAGTCCGGTCTCGGTTCCCGCCGGCGAATTGACCGGCCTCAGGCCGGGTGTCACCTATCACTACAGGGTCGTCGCCAGCAACGAATACGGCACCGTCGACGGCGCCGACCAGACCTTCACCACCGTCCCAACTCTGTTGATCGACAGCCAGTCCGCGACGGACGTCACGGCCGATAGCGCGACGATCGAAGCTCAGCTCAATCCGCTGGGAGTGGACACCCTCTATCACTTCGAATACGGCACCAGCGCCTCGTACGGCACCGTCGCGCCGATGCCCGACCGAGACGCCGGCGCCGGAGAAGCCGACGTGAGGGTCGCCCTGCATCTTCAGGGTCTGCAGCCGGGCACCAACTACCACTACCGCGTCGTGGTGAGCAGCGAACCGAACGGCACGCCGGTGACACTCGATGGCCTCGACCATACGTTCACCACGCAATCCTCGGCCAGCGAAGTCGGGCTGCCCGACGGGCGTCAGTGGGAAATGGTGACGCCTCCCAACAAGCAGGGCTCGGGGATCTACCCTCCGGGTTTCGAACAGGGGGATGTCGTTCAGGCCGCTGCTGACGGCGATGGGATCACCTTCGCGGCAAACGGGCCTTTCACCGCCAATCCGGCCGGCAGCCGCTCGCTGGAACTCACGCAGGTCATATCTAGCCGCGAAGCACCAGACAGCTGGGCGACCGCCGACATCGCGACCGCCCATGACGAAAACAGCCCCCCATCGCCGGTCATCGGACAGGCCTCGGAATACAAGCTCTTCTCGAGCGACCTCTCGTTAGGGCTGGTCGAGCCGGCCGGCGACACGCCATTGTCGCCGCAGGCTCCGAGCTTGGAACAAAACGTCTATCTGCGCGAACCCGACGGCGCATACCAGCCGGTCGTGACGGCCGCCAACATTCCGCCGGGCACGCAATTCGGCGGGCACGTCAGGATCGTCTCGGCCTCACCCGACCTCCACCACGTCGTGCTCCAGTCCAGCGCGCCACTGGTGTCCGGCGCGCCCGTGGAACCGGCGCAGCTGTACGAGTGGACCGAAGGCCGGCTGCAGCTGGTGAGCGTCCTTCCCGACGGACGCCCACTGGCCCGCTACCCCGGGGAAGGCAGGAACCCGGTGGTCGCCCTCGGCGACTATGGCGGCGAAGAGACCGGCGTCAGCAGAGACGCGATCTCCGAAGACGGCTCGCGCATCGTTTGGGAAGGCGAGGGCCGCAAGGGGCTGCACTACTACCTGCGAGACATGGCGAAAGGCGAAACCGTGGCCATCGACGCCGCTCAGGAAGGGCAGGCAGAAACCACCACGGGGTCGGAGCTCTACAGGACCGCCAGCGGCACCGACTCGCGCGTGTTCTTCTCAAGCTCCAGGCGTCTGACCGCCGACGCGACTGCCGGGCCCGAAGAAGATCTCTACGTCTATGAAGTCACCAGCGCCGTCGGGCAGCCGCTGGCCGGCAGGCTCACAGATCTGACTCCCGACTCCGGTCCTGCGGACACGGCTGCGGGTCTGGTTCAGGTGATCGGGGCGAGCGCAGACGGCTCCTACATCTATTTCCTCGCCCGCGGCGTGATCGGCGACGGTGCGGCCCACGGTGCCGAAGCGAATGGCTACAACCTCTATCTGGCACAATACGACGAGGCGTCCAAGGCATGGTCGCCGGCGAAGTTCATCGCGGCTCTCTCCGCGCAGGATTCTCCCAGCTGGGGAAACGGCAACGACCGGAGCCTGATGGAAATGACCTCCAGGGTCTCGCCCGACGGGCACTACCTGGCGTTCATGTCCGACCGCAGCCTCACCGGATACGACAACCTCGACGCCAACAGCGGCGCGCCTGACGAGGAGGTCTTCCTGTACGACGCGGGGGACGACAAACTGATCTGCGCGTCGTGCAATCCCACCGGAGCCCGCCCCGTCGGCCTGTTCGACGGTGAACGCGGCGAATACGACGAACGTCTCGTGAACTTCACTGTCGGGGACTGGGAAGATCGCTGGCTGGCGGCAAACGTCCCGGCCTGGAATCCCAAAGACATCGGCAGCGCCCTGTACCAGACGCGCTATCTGTCAGACAGCGGGCGGCTCTACTTCGATAGCAACGACGCTCTCGTCCCCTCCGACGTGAATGGGAAGGAGGACGTCTACGAGTACGAGCCGGTCGGTGTCGGCGGTTGTCAGCCGCCCAGCTACGGCCAGAGCGGAAGCGTCGTCTTCAGTACAGCCGTGGGCGGCTGTGTGGCGCTCATATCCGCGGGCACCTCCTCCGAAGAATCCGCGTTCATGGACGCAAGCGAAACCGGCGACGACGTCTTCTTCCTGACCGAGTCTCAGCTCTCGCCACGTGACACCGACACGAGCTTCGACATCTACGACGCGCACGAATGCTCCGCCGCGGCTCCATGCGCGCCGCCACAGGCGCTGACACCGCCCCCATGCTCCACCGGGGACGCCTGCAAGCCGGCGCCCACACCCCAGCCAACCCTGTTTGGGACGCCCTCCAGTGAGACCTTCTCCGGCGCCGGGAACATAGCTCCCGCCGTGCAGACCGCGACCCGAAAGGCGACCCCACGGCTCGCTGGACGGGCGCAGAAGCTCGCGAACGCGCTGAAAGCCTGTCACCGCAAGGCCAGACGTAAGCGCGGGGCATGCGAGCGCAAGGCCAAGCGCAGGTATCCAGTCAAGCGCTCGGTGCGGGCCGGCGCGCATCCATCGACCACGACCGGGCGCTGAGCATGCGCAGGAGGACACAGAACATGATCGAGAACGCGCCCCGGCACGTGGCAAGTCCTCTCAAGCGAGTCAGCCTGCTCTTCGCGTTGGCTGCACTCGTGGCGCTGACCGTCTGCGCGAGCGGCGCAGCGACTGCCTCGGCCACGGTCACCTGCGACTCCTGCTCTCCCTGGTGGCATCTGAGCTTCGACTCCGCACCGGCGGATCTCCCGCGCGGCGGCGAAGGCCAGATCGGGGTGCTTGCCGAGAACTTCGGCGACAGCGGTGGTCTGCGGGTCTCGCCGGCACTGACCATCGTCGCCAAGGTTCCCCAGGGGTTGACGGTCAAGAGCGTCGGCCTGCGCGGCGAAGTCGCCGGTGACAACGCCTCGGAAATCTTCGGCGAACTCTTCTGTGCGGTGTCCGCCGGCGTCGTGACCTGCACGGTGCCCGAAGAAGAAGAACTCGCCGCGCTCTTCCTCCCGGCGATGCCCTACGGGGTGCTCGAAGTCGAGATCAACGTGAAGGTGGGGCAGGCCGCGCAAACCGGGGAAGTGCTCCAGGCGAAGATCTCCGGGGCCGGCGCCCCGACTGCCAGCGCCAACCGCTCGATCGAGGTCAGTGAATCCTCAACGCCCTTCGGGATCGAACACTACGCGCTGCGAGCGGAAAACGCCGACGGCTCCCCCGACACGCAAGCGGGCTCGCATCCCTTCCAGCTCACCAGCGACATCGCCGTCAACCAGTCCGGCGAACGGCTGCCCGCCGTGCCCACCAAGGACCTGCACTTCAACCTTCCCGCCGGCCTGGTCGGCAATCCAACCCCGTTTCCCGAGTGCCCGCTGTCGAAGTTCACCGCCAACCCCGGCGGCGGCGTGAACCTATGTCCCGACGACACGGTCGTCGGCGTCGCCTCCGTGACTATCGGCGAACTCGGCGGCGCCTTCAAGAACGTCTATCACGTGCCCCTCTTCGCGCTCGTCCCGTCCGTCGGCGAACCCGCGCGATTCGGCTTCTCGGTCGTGAACGTCCCGGTCTACCTGGACACATCGGTGAGAACCGGCGCCGACTACGGCGTCACCGTCGATGTGAACAACATCACCGAGCTCGTCGGGTTCCTCTCCAGCCGGGTGACCTTCTGGGGCGTGCCGGGAGACCCCCGCCACGACCCTGCGCGCGGATGGAACTGCCTGGACCCACAGGACGAGCCCACGCCCGAATGCACCGGCACCTCCCAGGCCGAGGCGCCGCCGCTTTTGACGATGCCCTCAGCCTGCGCCGGGCCGCTGCACACAACCGTCGAAGGAGACTCCTGGGTGCAGGAGGGAGCCTTCACCCCGCCCTTTGAATACACCACCGTCGATGAACAGGGACAGCCGATCGGCCTCGACGGCTGCAACCAGCTCCCATTCACGCCAAGCGTGCGGGTCACCCCAGACGGGCAGGCCGGCAGCACGCCGACCGGGCTCACCGTCGACGAGCACGTGCCGCAAGAAACCAGCCTCAATCCGACCGGGCTGGCCGAGTCCGACGTCAAGGGCCTCTCGGTGACCCTGCCCGAAGGCGTCGTCTTGAACCCGTCGGCGGCCGACGGCCTGCAGGCCTGTTCGCCGGAAGAGATCGGCCTGCAGAGCGACACGCCTCCATCCTGCCCGGAATCCTCGAAGATCGCCACCGCAAAGATCAAGACACCCCTGCTGCCAGATCCGCTGGAAGGCGCGGCCTATCTCGCGACGCAGGACGCCAATCCCTTCGGGTCCCTCGTCGCGATGTACCTCTACGCCGAAGACCCAATCTCAGGCGTCCGCGCGAAGGCCACCGGGGAAGTCGTCGAGGACCCCGTCACCGGGCAGCTGACGGCCCATTTTGAACGCGATCCCCTGTTCGCAAGCGACCCGCGATACGCACATGAGCCCGAAGCCGACTTCCTGCCGGAGCTGCCCTTCGAAGACGTCGAACTGCATTTCTTCGGTGGCGACCGTGCGCCGCTGGGCACACCGGCGCTCTGCGGCTCCTATGCGACGACCGGCACGTTCACGCCATGGTCTGAAGCAGCCGTCGTCAAGTCCACCTCGACGTTCGAGGTGACAAGCGGTCCAGACGGCAGCCCATGCCAGAGCCCGCTCCCGTTTACCCCGACCCTGACGGCCGGCACCACCAGCATCCAGGCGGGTGGGTTCACGCCGTTCGTGATGACCATGGGGCGAGGCGACGGGGAACAGAACCTGCAGGGCATCACGCTGAAAATGCCACCCGGCATGTCCGGCACGCTCTCAAACGTCAAGCTCTGCGACGAAGTCGACGCCAACGCCGGGACCTGCGGCCCCGAATCGCAGATCGGCGAAACCATCGTGTCTGTCGGCCTGGGCGGGGACCCCTATACCGTCACCGGCGGCAAGGTCTACATCACCGGGCCTTACAAGGGCGCCCCGTTCGGCCTGTCGATCGTCAACCCGGCGAAGGCCGGCCCGTTCGACCTCGGCAAAGTCATCGTCCGGGCCAAGGTCGAAGTCGATCAGGAAACGGCGGCGCTGACGATCACCACCGACAACGAAGGCCCGTACAAGATTCCAACAATCATCGACGGGATTCCGCTGCAGATCAGACACGTCAACGTGAACATCGACCGCCCAAGATTCACCTTCAACGCGACCAACTGCAGTCCACTGGCTATTACCGGCGGCCTGCTCAGCGCCCAGGGGGCCTCGAGCGCCCTCTCCGTGCCCTACCAGGTGACCAACTGCGCGGTTCTCGCCTTCAAGCCGAAGCTGACCGCATCGAGCAGCGGCAAACCCTCCCGGGCAAACGGGACCAGCCTGCACGTCAAGCTCACCTACCCCGCTGGACCGTATGACGCGAACATCGCAAGGGTCAAAGTCGAACTACCCAAGGCGCTGCCCTCCAGGCTGACCACGCTGCAGAAGGCGTGCACCGCCGCGGTCTTCGACCAGAGCCCCTCCGACTGTCCCGCGGCATCTGTCGTCGGTTACGCGACGGCGAGCACCCCCGTGCTCCCCGTGCCGCTGACCGGCCCGGCGATCTTCGTGTCCCACGGTGGGGAAGCCTTTCCCAGCTTGATCATCGTCCTGCAGGGCTACGGCGTCACCGTCCATCTCGTCGGTTCGACCTTCATCAGCAAGAACGGGATTACCAGCAGCACGTTCAAGTCCGTCCCCGACGTCCCCGTCGGGACCTTCGAACTGACCCTCCCGCAGGGGCCCTACTCGGCATTGACGACCAACACTGATCCCTGCAAAGCCAAGCTCACCATGCCGACCGAATTCCTGGGGCAGAACGGGGCGCTGATCAAGACCACCACCAAGATCACCGCCACGGGTTGCCCCAAGGCTGGGAAGAAGAGGAAGAAGACAACCAGGACCAAGCACCCTCGGCACACCAGGCGCTTGGGCCGAGCGCGTCACGCAAAGCCCCGAGGTCGGCGGAGGGGGTGAGCGCATCTCAGTTGTGGCGAAGGGATCGATGAGCATCGCAACGCGCAAGCGCCGCCAGCAGGCGGATTGCGCCCGAGGCCAGAGAGAGGTGAGCCGGCTCACAAGACACGATGATCCTGCCCGCGACGGGTCGGCCTTCACCCGCGACCACGTCGACGAGATCCAGCGCTTACGGGTGCTCGGAGCGTTGCGCGAGGTCGTCAGCGCGGACGGCGTCGGAACGGCCACGGTGGCACAGATCGTGGCGCGCGCCGGAGTGTCGCGCAGGACGTTCTACGAGCTGTTCGCGGACCGCGACGCATGTCTCCTCGCGGCATTGGACGAGGCCGTCGCGAGGGCTGCCGGGCGCGTCGTCCCGCCGTTCAGAGCTCCGGGCCGCTGGAGCGAGCGCGTGCGCGCGAGCCTCCAGGAGCTGCTGGCCCTCTTCGACGACCAGCCCGAGCTGGGGGCGTTATGCGTCGTGCACGCGCTCGGCGCCGGTCCCGTAGCCCTCCGGCGCCGGGCCGTCATCCTGCACGCGCTGGCCGGCGCCATCGACGAGGGTCGCGCCGAGCGACGCGGCACGCGCGAACCTGCGCCGCTGGTGGCCGAGGGCGTCGTCGGCGCCGTGCTGGCGGTCCTGCACAGCCGGCTCTCCGGCGAGCAGCCGACGCATGAGCCGCTCAGCGCACTGCTGGGTCAGCTGATGAGCATGATCGTGCTCCCCTACCTCGGGCCGGCCGCCGCGGCACGCGAGCTTACACGTCCGGCTCCCAAAGCTCACAGCCCACGCCGCCGGGGCACGCCCGAGGATCCACTGCGGGGTCTCGACATGCGACTCACCTATCGGACGGTGCGCGTCTTGCTCGCGATCGCTTCCCTGCCTGACGCAAGTAACCGCGACGTAGCGAACGTGGCAGGGATCGTCGATCAGGGCCAAACCTCGAAGCTCCTGCAGCGTCTGCAGCACCTCGGGCTGGTCGACAACGCCGCGCAAGGCTGCTTCCGGCGTGGCGAGCCCAATGCCTGGCGCCTCACGCAGCGCGGAGAACAGCTGCTTGCCACGATCGACGGCCGCGCCGTCGCGGTCGAGGACTGAGCAGGCGAAAGTCACCTGCTCAATGGGTTCGCCGCGGGCTGGGGCATCGAGCATCTACGCTCCAGCCGATGCGAACCGTCGTGATCAAGCTCGGCTCCTCCATCGTCGCCGCCGCCGACGGCGCCCCGCGCGAGGATGTCCTCGCGCGGATCTGCGACGCCGTCGCCGCGCTGCACGGCGACGGCGACCGCTGCGTCCTCGTCTCCTCCGGCGCCATCGCCCGCGGAGTGCAGGTCATGGGCCTGTCCGTGCGTCCGACGGCTATCCCCGAGCTGCAGGCCGCCTCCGCCGTCGGCCAGGGCAAGCTCTACCGCGCCTGGGACGAGCTGCTGCACGACCGTGGTGTCACCAGCGCCCAGGTGCTGCTCACCGCCGGCGACGTCGCCGCCCGAGCCCAGTACCTCAACGCCCGGCATACCCTGCGAGCTCTGCTGGACTGGCGCGTCGTGCCGGTCGTCAACGAGAACGACACCACCGCCACCGACGAGATCTCCTTCGGCGACAACGATTTCCTCGCCGCCCAGGTAGCGACCCTGGTCGGCGCCGACCTGCTCGTCCTGCTCACCGACATCGACGGGCTGCACAGCGCCGACCCCCGGCTCGACCCCGACGCGGAGTTGATCGGCGAGGTGCGGCTGCCCGACGACCTGGCGGCGCTGGAGATCGGCGACTCCACCTCGCCGCTGGGCTCCGGCGGGATGCGCTCCAAGGTGCTCGCCGCCGAGATCGCCGGGGCCGCCGGCATCCCGGCGGTCATCTGCGACGGCACCCGGTCCGGCGCCCTGCGCGCCGCGCTCGCCGGGGAGCCCGCCGGGACGCGCTTTCGGCCCGGCCCCGTCCGCGACTCCTCCTTCAAGCTCTGGCTGCGCTACGCCAAGCCCGCCCAGGGCACCGTCATCGTCGACGCCGGTGCCGCAAGGGCGCTGCGTGAGCACGGGACGAGCCTGCTGCCCGTGGGGGTCCTCGACGTGCACGGGGACTTCGACGCGGGCGACGCCGTCGACATCGTGGAGCTCGATCGGGGGGGGAGGGGCGGAATTCGCGTCGACCATCTCGGCGCGCCGACCCGCGGCGAGGATACCGACGGCGAGCACACGCACCGGCCCGCCGGCAGTGTGCTCGCCAAGGGCCTCTGCAACTACTCCTCCCAGGAGCTGCGCCGCGTCAAGGGCCTGAAGTCCGACGCGATCCGGGAGCTGCTGCCGCATGCCACCGACGAGGCCGTGCACCGCGACCAGCTCGTGCTGGCGTAGTCCGAATTGCGCACCGGCACAGGCAGACGGAATCGAGACGGGCAAGGCGCTGGCAGTGCGCCGTCGCCATCCGACTGCCGGTCCGCTGTCGTCCCGTACGCCGGGAACGCGCCTACCAGACGACCGGCACGTCGTACGCGGGGAATGTTCCGTCGCCGCTGACGATCGCGCAGCGCTCCAGCCGCGCCTGGGCGATCAGCAGGCGGTCGAAGGGGTCGCGGTGGTGCAGCGGCAGCGCCAGCGTGGCCGCTGCGTGACGTGGGGTGATGCTCAGCAGCTCGCCGCCCGCTTCCTCGATGCGGTCGACCAGGTCGTCAGGTGCCCGCAGCTTGCCGATCGCGCGCTTGATCGCGATCTCCCACACGCTCACCGTGCTCACGACCAGCTGCGCGTCGGGGCGCTCCATCGCCGTGCGCGCCACCGAAGAGAGGCGGTAGTCGGTGGAAAGCAGCGCCAGCAGGCTGTGCGTGTCGAGCAGCAGTCTCACTCGTCGACCATGCCGAACGCGCGCTGGATGTCCTCAGGCAGCTCGTCGAAGTCGTCGGGTATCACGACCTTGCCCTTCCAGATGCCCTCCAGCGCCATCAGGCCGCGCGGCTGCTCGTCGTAGGCGACGATCTTCGCCACCGCGTGACCCGAGCGCTCGACGATCACCTCCTCGCCGCCGCGTGCGCGCTCGACCAGGCGCGAGAGATGGGTCTTGGCTTCGTGCATGCCCACGCGAGTCATGCCCCTCAGCATAACAGCCTTAGTCCGGCTTAGCCGGGTCCGCCAAGGTGATGGGGAGCCGTCGCCGCGCGAGGCGGCCGGCGGTGCCGAGATCGGTGCAGCTGACATGCCGAGCAGGGTGATCGGAGCTTAGGATGGAACGCTCGCGCGAACCGCCACTCACGCGAGCGCTCCCAAAACGGCTCGGCGGAGCCCGATCCCAGACCCCTCCCTCGACGCCATCGCCCCCCGTGGGAGGGGTACCCTGTGGCACATGGCCGCCGCCACCGCCGCCGCCCGCTCGATACGCGACACCTGCCGCGCCGCCCGGCGCGCTGCGAGGACACTCGCCACGCTCGACACCGCCGTCAAGGACGCCGCCCTTCGGGCCATCGCCGACGCCCTCATCGAGCGCACCCCTGAGATCCTCGCCGCCAACGAGCTCGACATGGCCGCCGGGCGCGACGCCGACATCGGCGACGCCCTGCTCGATCGTCTCCGGCTCGACCTCGCGCGCATCGCCGGCATCGCCGCCGCCGTCGGCAACGTCGCCGCCCTCCCCGACCCCGTCGGCGAGGTCATCGAGGGCCGCCGCCTGCCCAACGGCCTCGACGTCCGCAAGATCAGGGTCCCCCTCGGGGTCATCGCCGTCGTCTACGAGGCCCGGCCCAACGTCACCGTCGACGCCGCCGCCCTCTGCCTCAAGGCCGGCAACGCCATCGTCCTGCGCGGCTCCTCGATCGCCGCCCACTCCAACGCCGTCCTCGCCGCCATCGCCGCCGACGCCGCCGTCGCCGCCGGGCTGCCCCAGGGGTCAGTCAACCTCGTCGCCGGCGGCGGCCGCGACGAGCTCGCCGAGCTCGCCACCCAGAACGACAGCGTCGATCTCATCATCCCCCGCGGGGGAGAGGGGCTCAAGGAAGCCCTCAAAGCGGTGGCCACCGTGCCCGTCATCTACGCCGCCTCCGGCAACTGCCACCTCTACGTCGACGCCACCGCCGACCTCGACGCCGCCGAGAAGATCGTCCTCAACGCCAAGACCCAGCGGCCCGGCGTCTGCAACGCCGCCGAGACCCTCCTCGTCCACGCCGACGTTGCGCCCGCCTTCATCCCGCGCGTCGTGCGTGCTCTCGGCGACGCCGGGGTGCAGGTCCGTGGGGACGAGCGCACCCTCGCCCTGGCCGGCTGCGGCGGCGAGCCGCGTGCGCCGGCGGACGGCGCCCCGCGTGGCGGGGTGGGGGGCGCGGGCGCCGAAGAGCGCGGTGCCGAAGAGGGCGCCGGTGCCGGCGAGGGCTCCGCGCCGGCAGTCGTGCCCGCCACCGAGGACGACTGGGCCACCGAGTACCTCGCCCTCACCCTCGCCGTGCGCGTCGTCCACGGCGTCGAGCGGGCAATCGAGCACATCGGCCGCTACGGCTCCGGACACTCCGAGGCGATCATGACCCGCGACACCGCCGCCGCGCGCGCCTTTCAGCTCGGCGTCGACGCCGCCTGCGTCTACGTCAACGCCTCCACCCGCTTCACCGACGGCGGCGAGTTCGGCATGGGCGCCGAGATCGGCAACTCCACCCAGAAGCTCCACGCCCGCGGGCCGATCGGGCTGCGCGAGCTCTGCACCTTCAAGTACCTCGTCGAGGGCGACGGCCACGTCCGCCTCTGAGCCCGCCGGCCAGAGCGCCGGCGTCGTCCCGCCGCCTATCGGCGTCGCCTCGCATGCCGACTCAACCTCCGGCGCCATGCTCGGGCCGCCCGCCGGCCCGGTCGCCCGGCTCGGCGTGCTCGGCGGCAGCTTCAACCCGCCCCACCTGGGGCACCTCGCCCTCGCCCGCCACGCCCTCCACGAGCTCGCCCTCGACAGGGTCCTGCTCATCCCCGCCCAGCGCTCCCCCCACAAGCAGGCCGCGGCGGACCCCGGGCCCGAGCATCGCCTGCGCATGTGCCGGCTCGCCGTCGCCGGCGAGCCGGCACTGCGGGTCAGCGCGCTCGAGCTCCAGCGTCCCGGGCCGTCGTACACCGTCGATACCCTGAGGGTCCTCCATGCCGAGCACCCCGACACCGAGCTCACCTTCCTCGTCGGCGCCGACGTCGCCCGCACCCTGTCCGACTGGCGCCAGCCGCGCCAGCTGCTCGAGCTCGCCGAGCTCGCCGTCGCGCTTCGTGGCTCTGTCCGCGAGGACGGCGACGCCCGGGCCGGCGACGATGCGAGCGACGATGCCCAGGCCGGCGAGCGCGACGTGCGGCGGGCCCTCGCCGATCTACCGCAGGCGCGGGTGCGCTTCCTGAGGATGCCCCCGCTGGACGTCTCCTCCTCGCTCGTTCGCGCGCGTGTGGCCGCCGGCGAATCGATCGACGGCCTCGTCGCTCCGGCCGTCGCCGCCTACATCGCCGAGCACGGTCTCTACCGCGCCGGTGTCTCACGCGCCGCCGTCGGCGGGCCGACGGGCGCCACGGCGCACCACGCCAGGCCCGCCAAGGCGCCCGGCGAGGGCCGCCAGTGAGTCCCGCCGCCTCGCGCACCCCGCCCGCCGGTCGCGCCCTGTCAGCGCCCGAGCTCGCCGCCGAGATCGAGCGCTACGCGCTCGACAAGAAGGCCCACGAGGTCGTCGAGCTCGACATGCGCGGGCTCGTCGGCTACACCGACTACTTCGTGATCTGCTCTGGAAACACCGACCGCCAGGTCAAAGCCATCCACGACGCCATCCTCGCCGGCGCCAAGAACGAGCACCGCATCCTGCCGCGGCGCGTCGAAGGGCAGACCCGCGCCGAGTGGATTCTGATGGATTACCTGGACGTCGTCGTGCACATCTTCGTCCCCGCCACCCGCGAGTTCTACAGACTGGAACAGCTCTGGGGAGAGGCGCCGACGCGGCGCATCGTGGACCGAGCCTCGACCGACCCGGACATCCGTCGAGGTTCAGTTGATCGGATTAAGCCGGTTCTGTAGGGTCGTCTGGCCAGCCGGCTGACGGGTCGCCGGCGCAGGCAGGATCGCGGGCGCGTCGCGTGCCCGGTCTGACCGATACCCACCAAAGGAAAGGGAGGAGACTTCCCATGGAAGACCTCGACTCGCGTTCCCGCCTGGGAACGCTCGATGTACGCATCCCGGCGCTCGTCGCCGCCCTCGCGCTGGCGCTCGCCGCCGTCTTCGCGGCGCTGATCGGCGCCGCCCCCGCCCACGCCGAAGGGCCCGGCGAAGGCACCCCCAACATTGTCACCCTCGGCGACTCATACATCTCCGGCGAGGCCGGTCGCTGGGCCGGCAACACCAACGAAAGCTCCTCCTGGGTCGACGCCCTCGGCAAAACTGCCTACTACGACAACTCCGGCCACACCGCCGAACTCATCCCCGGATGCCACCGCTCGCAGTCGGCCGAGGTCTACATCGGCGGCGGCGTCGTCGGCGAGAACCTCGCCTGCTCCGGCGCCAAGACCTCGAGCTTCACCGAGGAAGAAGACTTCAAGCCCGGCATCGACTTCTATGACTCCGGCGGCCACGAAGGCCAGGCCCTGATGCTCGAACACTACGCCGCCAAACACAACGTCAAGCTCGTCGCCCTCTCGATCGGCGGCAACAACTACAACTTCGCCTCCATCGTCCAGACCTGCGTCGAGGACTTCCTCTTCAGCCCCGAATGGTGGCCGGACTACTGCTCCGAAGAATCATCCGTCACCGAAAACTTCAGCTCCGCCAACGTCAACACCCAGACCGACGCCATCAAGGGCGCCATCGAAAACATCGCCAAAGCGATGACCGGCGCCGGCTACAAAAGCTCCCAGTACACCATCCTCCTTCAGGACTACCCGTCGCCGATTCCCGACGGCTCCGGCTTCCGCTATTCCCAGAGCGGCTATACCCGCCAAGAAGTCGGCGGCTGCGGCCTGTGGAACGTCGACGCCGACTGGGCAAACGAACACGCCCTGCCCACGATCGACGAATCGGTGTTCCACGCGGGCGAAAAAACCGGCCTCACCAACATCAAGTACATGCAGCTCTCCTCGGCCTTCAACGGGCGCCGTCTCTGCGAAAAAGGCGTCGGCCTGCTCGAGGAAGAGGGCCTGACATCCTGGAAACAGACCGGCGCCGTCGATAAAACCGAGTGGATCAGCCAGATCCGCACCGTCAGCACCCTCTACGAAGAATACGAGCTCCAGGAAGACCTGCACCCCAACTACTGGGCTCAGCTCGCCCTGCGCAACTGCCTCACCCAGGCCTACAACGCGGGCACCCCCAAGGGCGGCACCTGCACCATCTCGGGCACCGGCCTCAACTCGGCCGGCGAGCCCAACATGTCGCTGCACTGAGGCGGCCTCGAGCGGGCACGCGGGCTCCGGGTCGACCGGGGTCCGCGTCCGTTCGCGGCCTCGCTCGGCGGCGCCCGGTCACCCGGCGGGCTCGGCGATCGCCGGCGCCGGACGCGCCGCGTGTGCCACGAGCACGCCCTGCACCAGCACCGCCGCGGCGCACGCCAGCGCGAACCCCGCCGCTGTGCCCAGCGGGCGCAGCGCGACCGCCAGCACGAAGCAGAACAGCGCGAACGCCCCGAAGCCGCTGAGCAGCCCCCGCAACAGCCGTCGCAGCTCCGGCACGCCGCGCTGGGTGTGGGTGAACGTGGCCAGCACGCTCGCGATGATCGGGAACGGCGCCAGCAGGCCGCTCAGCTGCGGGCCGAGCCAGCCCGCCACGGCCGTCAGGGCGAGCACCAGTGCGAGCGCGCACGCCGCCCGCAGCGGCAGGTCCCACGCCGGCGGCGGGGCCGGCAGCGCCGGCGTCGCCGACTGCGGCGGCAGCAGCGCCAGCCCGACCGCGAACGCCGCGCACGCCAACGCCAGCGCCACACCGGTCGGAACCGTCAGCGCGCTGAACGCCAGCGTTCCCAACGCGAACGCCAGCCACCCGCAGAGCAGGCCCGCCGGCCACGGCACCCGGCCCGCCAGGCGGGCGTAGACCACCACGAACGCCGTCAGCGAGATCAGCCCCAGCACCGTGCTCGCCGCGGCGTGCGCCGCGAACGCCGGCCCGTGCGCCAGCGCGTAGACCAGCAGGATCGGGCCCGCCACCACCGGCAGCGCCCCCACCAGGCCGCCCACCCGCGGGCCGTGGCGGCGCGCCGTCAGCGAGGCCCCGACGACGAACGCCGGCGCCAGCAGGAGCTTGACGGCGAGCAGCAGCACCCCGGGATGATCTCTTGCCGGGAAGTTAGGGTGCCCTAACTCTTGTTAGGGTGGGGTCGATGAGACACCGTCCACACGCCCCAGCGGGGCGCCACCAGAGCACCACACACGATGCCGGGCACGCAGGGACACGGCTCCCGCGCGCCCGCCCCGCAGCCGCGCTTGTCGTCTCCCTCTGCCTGCTCGCCGGCGCCCTCGCCGGCTGCGGCGGCTCCTCGGCAGGCCTCGTCCTCTACAACGGCCAGCACGAGCAGACCACCGACGCCCTCGTCGCGGCCTTTGAAAAGCAGACCGGCATCTCCGTCGCCGTGCGCAGCGACGACGAGGACACCCTCGCCGCTCAGATCGACGCCGAGGGCTCCGGCTCGCCGGCCGACGTCATCTACACCGAGAACTCGCCCCCGCTCGAGCACCTCCAGGAGCAGGGCCTGCTGGCGCCCGTCCAAGCCTCGACCCTCGGCCAGGTCCCGGCTCGCTTCAACTCGCCCGAGGGCGACTGGGTCGGCGTCTCGGCTCGTGTCAGCGTCCTGATCTACAACACCAGCCTCGTCAAGCCCGGCGAACTGCCCCGCTCGGTGATGGCGCTCGCCGAACCCCGCTGGCGCGGGCGGCTCGCGCTCGCCCCCGGTGAGACCGACTTCCAGCCGATCGTCACCGCCGTCCAGCGCGCCCACGGCACCGCCGCCACCCTGCGCTGGCTCGCCGCGCTGAAGGCCAACGCCGGCAGCCACGTCTACCCCGACAACGAGACCATCACCAGCGAAGTCAACCGCGGCCAGGCCGCCATCGGGGTCATCAATCAGTACTACTGGTACCGCGAACGCGCCCAGGTCGGCGCCGGCGCGATGCACAGCGCCATCGCCCACTTTGCCCCCGGCGATCCGGGCTATGTGGTCGACGTCTCCGGTGCCGCCGTCCTGAGGTCAAGCGCCCACGAGGCTGCCGCGCAGCGCTTCCTCGCCTTCCTCGTCAGCCGCGCCGGGCAGGAGATCATCGCCCATGGCACCAGCTTCGAGTACCCCCTCGCCCACGGCGTCCATACCGCGGCGCACGAGACCCCCTTCGCGGCGCTGCGCCCCGACCCGATCAGCCTCGCCGATCTCGGCGACGGCACGAGCGCCGTCGCGCTGTTGCAAAGGGCGCAGCTGCTCTGAGGCGGCCACCGTGGGCGGAGTCTCGAGAGGCATCCGAGATGGTGCGACCTAGCGCGCGGCGTGGTTCGATTTGCGGAGGTGTGCGCGCGCGTACGCGCGCGCGCGCGTACGCGCGCGCACACACCTCGCCGAAAAGAACACCAAAGCTCCTGCTGGCCCTCGCCGCGCTCGTCGCCCTCGCGCTGCTCGCGCCGCTGGTATTCCTCGTCCAGGAGGCCGTCCAGGACGGCTGGTCGGCGCTGCACCCGCTGCTCTTCCGGGGCCTCACCGCGACCCTGCTGTGGAACACCGTCAGCCTGATGGTGCTCGTGACCGCGCTCTGTGCCCTCGTCGGCACGCTCGCCGCGTGGTTCACCGAGCGCACCGACCTGCCGGGACGCTCCGTCTGGGCGGTGCTCGTCGTCGTGCCCGTCGGCATTCCCGACTTCGTGACCTCGTTCGGCTGGAAGTCGATCTTCCACTCCCTGGGGGGCTTCGCCGGGGCGACGCTGGTGATGACGCTCGCCGTCTACCCCCTCGTCTACCTGCCCGTGGCCGCCGCCCTGCGCAACGCCGACCCCGCCCAGGAGGAGGTCGCCCGCAGCCTCGGCCTCGGCCGGCTGCGCACCTTCCTGCGCGTCACCCTCGGCCAGACCCGCCAGGCGGTGCTCGGCGGCTGCGTGCTCGTCGCGCTCGTCCTGCTCGCCGAGTACGGAGCCTTCGAGGTCCTCGGCTACCGCACCTTCACCACCGAGATCTACACCGAGTTCCTCGTCGGCTTCAACTCCCCCGCCGCCTGCGCCCTCTCGCTCGTGCTCGTCGCCCTCAGCCTCTGCGTGCTCGGGAGCGAGGCGCTCGCCCGCGGCGGCGGCCGCGCCAGCCGCAGCGGCGCCCTCGCCGCCCGCGTCGCCCGCCCCCACCGGCTGGGCCGGGCGAGGCTGCCGGTGCTCGCCGGCTTCGCGGTGCTCGTCCTGCTCGCGCTCGGCGTTCCGCTCGGGGCGATCCTTTACTGGATGATCCATGGCGGCAGCTCCACGCTGCCGTCCGTCTCGATCGCCGCCGCCGCCCTGCACACCGCGCTCTACAGCGCCGCCGCCGGCGCCATCGCCACCGTCGCCGCGCTGCCCGTCGCGCTGCTCTCCGTCCGCCACGGGGGCCGCGCCGCCTTCGTGCTCGAGCGCGGCACCTTCCTCGTCCTGGCGCTGCCGGGTATCGTGATCGCCCTCGCCCTGACCTACTTCTCCGAGCGCTACGCCGCCGGCGTTCTCTACCAGAGCAGCGCCATGCTGATCGCGGCCTACGCCATCATGTTCTTCCCGCTCGCCCTCGTCGCCGTGCGCACCTCCGTCGCCCAGGCCCCGCCCGCCCTGGAGGAGGTCGGCCGCTCGCTCGGCGCCAACCGTCTGCAGGCGCTCTGGCGCGTCACGCTTCCCCTTGTCGCCCCCGGTCTCGCGGCGGCCTTCTGCCTGGTGTTCCTGGAGGCCGTCACCGAGCTCACCGCCACCCTCGTCCTGATCCCCACCGGCGTGCAGACGCTCGCAACCCAGTTCTGGGCCTTCCAGAGCAACATCTCCTACGGCCAGGCTGCGCCCTACGCCGGCGTCATGGTCCTGATCGCGGCCGTCCCCAGCGTGGTGCTCGGACGCTGGTTCGACCGTTTGCCGGCGCGCCGCGGCGCGCCCGCGCGAACAGGCGCCGCCGCCGCGCCGCTCGCCGAGGCGGCCGCCGCGCAGGGGGCGATCGCGCGGTGACGTCGCTCGACGTGCACGACCTGCACAAGGCGTTCGGAGCCAACCTCGTCCTGGCCGGCGTCGACCTCGCCGTCCCCGCCGGCTCGCTGACGGCGATCCTCGGGCCCTCGGGCAGCGGCAAGACGACCCTGTTGCGCGTCATCGCCGGCTTCGAGTGGCCCGACCGCGGCACCGTCGCGCTCGGCGGCGTTCCCGTCGCGGGGGCCGGCGAGCAGGTCGCGCCCGAGCGGCGGCGCATCGGCTACGTGCCCCAGGAGGGCAGCCTCTTCCCGCACCTCGACGTACAGCGCAACATCGCCTTCGGCCTGCCCCGTCGCGAGCGCCGCGGCGAGCGCGTCCGCGAGCTGCTGCGCATGATCGGCATGGAGGGCCTGCAGCGCCGCTACCCCCACGAGCTCTCCGGCGGCCAGCAGCAACGCGTCGCGCTCGCCCGCGCGCTGGCCCCGCGCCCCGAGCTCGTGCTGCTCGACGAGCCCTTCTCCTCGCTCGACGCCGCCCTTCGCGCCAGCGTCCGCGCCGAGGTCGCCGAGCTGTTGCGCACAGCCGGCACCACCGCGCTGCTCGTCACCCACGACCAGGACGAGGCGCTGTCGCTCGCCGACCGCGTCGCCGTCATCCGCGACGGGCGCATCGGGCAGTGCGACAGCCCCCGCGAGCTCTACGACGCCCCCCGCGACGCCGAGCTGGCGCACTTCGTCGGCGACGCCAACCTCCTGCCCGGCCGGCTGCTCGCCGGTCGGGTCCGCACCGCGCTCGGCGACCTCCCCCTGCTGGACGGACAGGCGGGGGGAAGCACGAAAGCGGCCGACGGCGCGATGCCGGGTGGAGCCGCGAAGCCGGGTGGAGCCGGGATGCCGGGTGCAGGCGCGATGCCGGGTGGCGGCGACGCTCAGGACACAGGAGCGGACGCCATCGTCCTGATCCGTCCGGAGCAGATCCGGCTCTCCCCGGAGGCCGCCGCCGGAGCGCTCACCGGGCGGGTGCTCGACTGCGAGTACCACGGCCACGACGCCCTGCTGCGGGTGCGCGCCGAAGGGCTCGACGGGGCGCCCGTCGTGCTCGCCCGGGCCTACGGCCAGGAGGTCGCCGCGCCGGGCGCCACCGTGGGCCTCGCGGTTGCCGGGCCCGTCGTCGCCTGGCCGCGAAATGGTGAGGGCTGAGTCCCCGCGGCGGACGGCTGAGCTTCGGTCGCGAACGACTCGACGTCGGCCAGCACAGGCTGCAGGATGCGGTTGGCGAGCAGTCCCAGGCAGCCGAGGTTCGCGAAGCCCGGGCCCTGGGCGAGCCCGCCGAGGCCGGGGATATACAGCCGCGGCTCCATCCCGACGAGCTCGAGATGCCGGCCGATCGGCACCTCGCGCGTTGCCGGCCGGTCATCCCACACGGGTCCCGCGCGGCGCTCGATCTCGGCGCGCAGCGCGGGGGCGAACAGCGAGCGCAGCTGCTCGAGCAGGTCGAAGCCGGTGCAGTTGACGAGGAAGTCGTGGTGTTCGCTGCCCGGCTCGCCACCGGCGGGCAGGTGGTCGACGCGCACGCCGCCGTCGCCCCCCGCCGCGCCGACGTGCATGACGCGGGCGGTCAGGAAGCTGCAGTGCTCGTCGTAGGCGAGGCTCGCCA
>Ga0335072_10001418_pt1 | contig 39041 bp, 32 predicted proteins | sample Lox_Sample_21_FD_206725 | JGI IMG/M metagenome (GOLD analysis project Ga0335072, IMG submission 206725) | Soil microbial communities from Loxahatchee National Wildlife Refuge, Florida, United States - Lox_Sample_2.1 | ecosystem: Environmental > Terrestrial > Soil > Wetlands | place: USA... | reverse complement strand
ACCGCGCGCTGGCGCTGGATCCGGGGAATTCTTCCGCCCTGACGCTAAAACAAGATATCGCTGCGCGACAAACGGGCGCAAAATAGAAGCGGTGGAAGCATGAGCTGCTCCAGGTGGTCTTCAACTCGCGGCAAGGTCGGGTGCTGGCTCAGGATCACAAGCTATCTCTTATTCGTGGCGACGATCCTGGTGGCGAGCAGCGCGTTTGCATCCACCGTCGTCAAGATCCGGCTCGACGACACCATCCAGCCGATCAGCGCAGAGTACGTCGATCGCACTATCGAGCACGCGCGGCAGATCAATGCCGACGCGGTGCTGATCGAGATCGACACGCCCGGCGGCCTGGTCGATTCCACCCGCGACATCATTCATAAGATTCTCGTCTCGCCCGTGCCGGTCATAGTGTATGTCGCTCCGGCAGGCGCACGAGCGGCTTCGGCGGGGTTTTTCATTCTCGAATCCGCTGACGTGGCAGCCATGGCATCGGGGACCAACACCGGCGCGGCCCATCCGGTCGAGCTCGGCGGCGAAAAGATGGACGACGTCATGAAGACGAAAGTCGAGAACGATTCAGCGGCATTTATGCGGTCGTTCGTGGGCCCGCGCGGCCGCAACGTGCAACTCGCCGAGAGTGCCGTTCGCGAATCGAAGTCATGGACCGACCAGGAGGCGCTGAAGAATCACTTGATCGACATCATCGCCAAGGACCAGAACGATCTGTTCAGCCAGCTCCAGGGCCGTATGATCAAGCGCTTCGACGGCAAAGAGGTGAAGCTCGATCTCGTCGGCGCGCATATCGACGAAATGCCGATGACGCTGCGGCAGCGTATCCTCGACTTTCTGGTGGACCCCAATATCGCGTTCATCGTGCTGGCGATCGGGGCGCTCGCGCTCTATACCGAGTTCAACCATCCGGGCGCCATCGTGCCCGGAGTCGTTGGCGTAATCTTCATCCTGCTGGCGCTATTCGCGCTGAACCTGCTGCCCACGCGCTATGCGGCGTTTACGCTGATCATCGCGGCGTTCATCATGTTTGTGCTGGAGGCGAAGTTTGCGACACACGGCGTGCTTGGCTTAGGCGGAATTGCGCTGCTGACGCTCGGCGGATTGCTGCTGGTGGATGGCCCGATCCCGCAGATGCGCGTGAACTTGTGGACCGCGGCGGGTGTGAGCATCCCGCTGGGAGTGATCACCGTCTTCCTGATGGGCATTGCGCTGCGCGCGCGGCGCAATAAGGTCGTGACCGGCGAGCAGGGACTGATCGGCGCGATCGGCGAAGCGCGGACCGATATCGATCCGGAAGGAAAAGTCTTCGTGCTGGGCGAGCTGTGGAACGCACACGCGCCCGCGCGCGTCGGCATGGGAGATCACGTGGTGGTGCGCAAGGTGGAAGGGCTCGAGTTGGAAGTGGAGAAGAAGTAGCGAGCAACAAGCAGCTAGCAGCGAGCGGCTAGCAATAAGCCGATCTCATACATGCAATTCTGATGGCCTGCAAGTTGTCAGCATGAGGGAACCGAACTTGCGTTGCGCTTCCCGGATTATTCTCCTTGATGGCGAACGGCGAGTGTTGCTGTTTCGACATGCCGGGATAAAGGGCAGACCATTCTGGGCACCGCCAGGCGGTGGTCTGGAAAGCGACGAGACATTTGAAGAAGCAGCTTGGCGCGAAGCCCGCGAAGAACTGGGGTTGACCCGCTTCGCCCTTAAACGTGTCTGGGAGCGCGAGACCGAGTTCGTTTACAGGGATCATCCTGTCCGTCAACACGAATGGTTTTTTCTAATCGAAGGCGAGTTGCCAACCATCTCATCTGACGTAGAGAAGGTTCACAGGGAGGAAGGGATCCTCGAAATGCGCTGGTGGACCATGGCTGAGATTGAGTCTGCCACTGAGCCTGTGTTTCCAGAAGACCTCGCCTTAGAATTGAAAAAACTCTCAATGTGACTTGCCCTGCGAATACCCAGACGGGGACAGCGCTGTTCACGAGCCTCTTCCGGGGCGGCACACTACCCTATCGCGTTCTCAATCTCCCGAATCGTCATGGGAATGCTTTCGCCCTTCAGATATGCAAACACGAGCCGCGCCAGTTCCCGCTTATGTCGATCGGTGTCGTGGGTCAGCCAGGGAAGATCGAATGCTTGCGCCAGCTGTGGCCAGTCTTTCGTTCTGCCGGCAAGCACTTCATCGTTCGAGGAGTACAAGGCGAGGCGATTCGGCATTCGCTTCTCGACCATCACGGCGTCTGCCCAGGTTGGCGCGCTGATCGCGATCACATCCAGGTCCTCACGGCCTTGCTCTTGGAGCTTGCCGGCCAGAAGTCCACCAAAGCTGACGCCGATCACGACTGCGCCCCGTGGCAGGTTGCGCGCGGCGAGGTCGGCCAGTGACTGCTCGGCTTTAACTTCTGGATTCGAGTGCAACAATTTTGGACGCTGAAAGATGTCGCTGGAAATGCCGGCCGAATAGTGACGGCGTAGCTCTTCTTCCAGCTGCTTGACGCTGCCGTCGGGGCTTCCGCCTTTGCCGTGCAGGAGAAGGATATTTCTGGGTTCCACGGGCGCTCCTGGGCTCATTATAGGAGCAGACGGTCAGTAGCCAGTGGTCAGAGATGGGGTTTCAGCCATCGGATGCAACTCCGGGTACCAATGATCATTGGCCAGTGATCAGCGAAGTACTGACTACTGGGCACTGGTCGCCTCCACCCGGTTTCTACCATTCTTTTTTGCACGGTAGAGCGCGGCGTCGGCGCTTTGGATCAACTGATGTAACGACCAGATTGGTGAAGCCTGTGCCGTTGTCACTCCGATGCTGACGGTAACCTCAATCACTGCATCGGCAGTGCTTATCGGCAAGAAGGAGATGCCGGCGCGGAGCCGTTCGGCAAAGCCACAGGCAGCCTCAGAATCGAGTTCGGCGGCGGCGATAACGAACTCCTCACCTCCGTAGCGGCCAATCACATCGTAGGGGCGAACCGCGACGCTGAGCCGGGCTGCAACCTCGTGCAGTACAGCATCACCGGCGGGATGACCGTATTCATCGTTGACTCGCTTGAAGTGGTCGATATCGACGAGGAACAGGGAAAGCGAGCTGCCCTTGCGTGCGGCGCGCTCCACCTCGGCATGCAAGAGTTCAAAGAGCGCACCGCGGTTCCACAAGCCGGTCAATGGGTCGTGCGTGGCCTGGAAGCGCAACGTCTCCTTCACCGCCAGCAGGTGGTCCTGTAACCGCAGCATGCGCTCCCCGACGCGAACCCGGGCGAGTAGTTCGTGAGCGTTGAAAGGCTTGACCAAATAATCGTCGGCGCCGGCTTCGAGTCCGGCAACAATGTCCTCGGTGGTGTTACGGGCGGTCAGCAGCAATATGTATTGATAGTGCTCCGAAGAACGCTCGCGGAGGTTGCGGCAGACTTCCGGGCCCAGCAGGCCGGGCATCATCCAGTCCAGAATGAGCAGGCGCGAGGTACCGGCCACGGCGACGTTTTGCAATGCCTGTTCGCCATCAGTCACCACCGCCACGTCGTAGCCTTTGGCGGTAAGCAGGTGCTGCAAGACGCGGCGGTACAGCGGATCATCTTCGGCGACCAGCACCGGATGCAGCGACGTGGTCTGCGCCGCGTCGGCAACCGGCGCGGAGGACGGCTCAATGGTTGCCAGCATCGTCGGGCTCTTCGGATAGCGACATCATCAGTGGCTTGATCGAATCGATGTAGGCCGTGAATTGCGGGATCAGCTCACGCGCCGATGCCGCATTGCTTTCAAGCGCGGCCTGTTCGATCTTCAACGCCAGGCTCGCACCCTCCTTCGCACCGAGATAGCTCAGGCTTCCCTTCAGCGTGTGCGCCGCCTTCTGCAGAGCAGCCAAATCTCCTTGCTCCAGCGATTGCTGCAGGGCCGCGTGGTACCTGGGATAGTCTTCAAAGAAGATCGCGATCAGCTCGACAAGCAACGCTTTATCGCCGGCGACTCGCTCGAGCGCGGCGGCAGGATCCCAGACGGCAGGCATGGTAGACCAGCCTCCTCAGAGCCTCTCCCTTTTGTGGGCGGAGAGACTCACTGGTGCTGATCGGCAAAAATGGCAGCGAGCTTCAGCAGGGTTTGGCGCGCCCCAAGGCGCGCCGTTCAGGCCTATTACAAGATGTACCGCGACAGGTCCTGGTCCTTCACAATATCGGTCAGGGTCTTCCTCACATACTCGGCGTCGATGACTACGTGCTTCTCCGTCATGTCGGGTGCTTCGAAGCTGATGATGTCGAGCACCTTCTCCATGATCGTGTGCAGGCGGCGCGCGCCGATGTTCTCCGTGCCTTCATTGACGCGAAAGGCGAAGTTCGCCACTTCCTGCAGCGCTTCGGGGGTGAACTCGAGCTTCAGCCCTTCGGTGTCGAGCAGCGCGATGTATTGCTTGGTGAGCGACGACTTCGGTTCGGTCAGAATCTTTATGAAGTCTTCGACGGTTAGCGATTGCAGCTCGACGCGAATCGGGAAGCGGCCTTGCAGTTCGGGGATCAGGTCGCTCGGCTTGGAGACGTGAAAGGCTCCCGCGGCGATGAACAGGATGTGATCGGTGCGAACCATGCCGTAACGCGTGTTGCAGGTGGTGCCTTCGACGATCGGCAGGATGTCGCGCTGCACGCCCTCGCGTGAGACGTCGGGGCCGTGGCCGCCTTCGCGGCCGGCGATCTTGTCGATCTCATCGAGAAAGATGATGCCCGCCTGCTCGACGCGCTCGACGGCAATGCGCGTGACCTGGTCCATATCGACCAGGCGCTGCTCTTCTTCCTGAATAAGATATTCGAAGGCCTCGCTGACCTTCATCTTCCGCTTCTTGGTACGTTGGCCGAAGATGTTGGGCAGCATGTCCTTGATGTTGACGTCCATCTCTTCGACGCCTTGATTGGTGATGATCTCGAATGCAGGGGTCGAACGCTCGCGCACATCGAGTTCGACGATGCGCTCGTCGAGCTTGCCTTCGCGCAGCTGCTGGCGAAGTTTCTCGCGCGTGCGCGAACCCGGCTCACCGGCAAGGATAGGCTCGCTATTGATGTTGAAGCCGATCTGCTGATCGCTCGGCTTGGGGGCGACGGGCGCGGGCATCGACGGCAGCAGCAAGTCGAGCACGCGCTCCTCGGCGTTCATCTCGGCTTTATCGGCGACGTCCTCCAGCTTCTCGCCGCGCACCATGTCGATGGCGATCTCCACCAGATCGCGAATCATCGACTCAACATCGCGGCCGACGTAGCCGACCTCGGTGAACTTCGACGCCTCGACCTTCAGGAAGGGCGAGTTGGCTAGCTTCGCCAGGCGGCGCGCAATCTCGGTTTTGCCGACGCCGGTCGGCCCCATCATGATGATGTTCTTGGGAATGACCTCTTCGGCCAGCTCGGGCGCCAGCTTCTGACGGCGCATGCGATTGCGTAGCGCGATAGCGACGGCGCGCTTGGCCTGGTCCTGGCCTACGACATACTTGTCGAGTTCGCGCACGATCTCGCGCGGGGTGAGTTCGTCGAGGGCGACGTTCTCTTCATCGGTGGTTGCGGGAAGATAGATGGCCATAATTCCAGTTGTCAGCTCTCAGTTGTCGGTTCTCAGTTATTGAGCCGGTTATCGATTGTCGGTTAGGGCGTCGATAGTCCGTGATTGTCATCCTGAGCATCTGACCGCGGGCTCACGCCCACGGCTAACGCAACGTTCGCCCTTCGGGCTCCAGACTAGTAGTCAGTTGTCAGTCCTCAGTTCCCGTTATCTGCCGTATTCCCCTACTGACAACTGACAACCGGCAACTGACAACAGTTCTTACAACTCCTCGATCGTCACTTTATCGTTCGTATAAATGCAGATCTTGCCGGCGATTTTCATTGCCTCTTCGGCAATGGTACGCGCCGGAAGCTCAGTATGTTCAAAAAGTGCCTGCGCCGCAGCGGTCGCATAAGGGCCACCGCTTCCGATAGCCGCAATGCCCGAATCCGGCTCAATCACATCCCCCTGCCCGCTGATGAGAAATGTCTGACTCTGATCGGCGACAAGCAGGAGGGCTTCGAGCGAGCGCAGCATCTTGTCGGTACGCCAGTCTTTGGCGAGCTCGACGGCGGCGCGGCCCAGGTTGCCGTGATACTGCTCCAGCTTCGATTCGAAGCGAGCGAACAGCGAAAAGGCGTCGGCGGTGGATCCGGCGAAGCCGGCAAGAATCTTATCCTGATAGAGCCGGCGAATCTTGCGGGCCGAGTGCTTGATGACGCCCTCGCCCAGCGTGACTTGGCCGTCTCCGGCCATTACGACTTTGCCATCCCGGCGAACACAAAGAACGGTAGTAGAGCGAATCAGACGTTTCTTGCGCATTAACACTTTGAATTATATCAGGCGGATGCGGTCGCTCGGCAGAATCTGAGTGCAAATCACTCAACTTTATAAAGTGGCACCAAAGATGGCTTTGGTTAGCTCTGAAATGTGGTAGACTCCGCTGCGCCGATACTGTAGCGCTCCCCCACAAGAAGCCGTTGTGTGACGTCACCGATGCGTCGGCGAAAAACGCGACACTCTGCAACTGTTTGGGTTGATTTCTGACGTGAATTTGCTAGTCACCGAAACCTGTGAGGTCCTGCGATGAAAAAAGCGATGCTGGCTCTGACTGCGGTAGTTGCGGTAATTTCCCTGACACGTTGCGGTGGCAGCTCGAGCAATACGCCGGCGGTAACTGTGACGCCGGCGACGGCAAACGTGCAGGAGGGATCGACACAACAGTTCTCCGCCACGGTGACAAACTCGGCTGACATGGCGGTGAACTGGACGGTAAACGGCATGGCCGGCGGCAATTCGACGGTGGGAACGATCAGCGGCACGGGACTCTACACCGCGCCCGATGTGATTCCCTCGCCGTCGAGTGTGACGGTTACGGCGACTCTGCAGGTCAATTCCGCAATCTCCGGGAATGGTATCGTGACCGTCACCAGCGTGGTGTTCAACAATTCTTCGCTGAAAGGCAACTACATCTTTAGCCTGACCGGCATCGATGCCAGCGGCTTCGCGTTTTATGCCGTGGGGACGGTCACGGCTGACGGCAACGGCAATATTACCGGCGGCGAAGAGGACTTGAACGACGCGAATTCGGGCTACTTCCAGGCAAGCTCAGTGACCGGGACCTACAGTGTGGGAGCGGACGGGCGCGGCGTGATGAGCCTGAACAGTTCGATCGGTAGTTTTCAGTACGCTATCGCGATGCGTGCGCTCAGCAACGCCGGGCTGAATGAGATCGACAATCAGGTAACCAACGCGATCGGCAACCTGGAGCAGCAGACGGCGGGCGTGGGCGCGCCCTCGGGCAGCTACGCCTACGGTTTCTCGGGCTCCAACGGCGGCTGCGGGCCACTCAGTTCGGCCGGACTCTTCAGCTTGAGCAGCGGTAATGTGGGAGGATTGCAGGACCTGAATTGCGGCGGCACCATCTCGCAGTCGCAAGCGTTGAGCGGCAACTTCGGCGGCATCGACGGGCTGGGACGCGGAACGGGCAGCTTCTCGAGCGGCAGCGGATTAAGTTCCGGCTTCGTCTACTACGTCGTCTCTGCGAATCGTTTCCGCTTCATGGGCCTCACCGCGGGCACCCTATTCCTGGGAGCTGCAGACCTGCAGACGCAACCCTCCTTTGCGAATACCGATTTCACAGGCAGCTACGTCGTCAACAATGCCGGCAACTCAACGCTGGGCGTAGCCTATAGTCTCATCCAGTTCAATGCCTCAAACGGAAGCGTTTCGAGCGGCTACTACGACGTAAATAACACCGGGATTGTGGCCAGCTCAGCGCTGAGTGGCGCCTACAGCCTTGGTGCGAATGGGTACGTCAACGGCTCGTTCACCGTGAGCGGGGCGAGCCTGCCCTTCAGCATTTATCTCAGTTCGCCAAGCTCGGGCTATTACGTTGATCTGCGATCGAACGTGGTCGGCGGCGGTAGCGTCTACGGGCAAAGCTCGGGCGTGACCACCAATGCCGCATGGGCCGGCAGCTACGCGACCAAGCAGTTCGGCTACTACATCGTCGGAGGCGTGATCAGTCCGGGCAACAGCAACAGCATCAGCGGGCAGATCTCCGCCGATGGCAATGGCAACCTGGCGGGCACGCTGGATATCAACGGTCCGACAACCGTTGTCCAGGGGCAGACGCTGCAAGGCACCTACAGTGTGGGAAGCGTGGCCCCCGGACGGACCACTCTGACGATCACGACGCAAGCTATAGGCACGCAAAGTTACGTTGCATATATCGTGAGTCCGACGCAGGTGCTGCTGCTGGAGACCGACACCAATCTGACGGCTTCCGGCGATGCCATACGGCAGTTTTGAAGGCGTTCCCACGAACGATATCGGCTTCGTTCTAAGGGTTTATAATCACCCTTTTGTGAATTCCTATTTGAGGCGATCGTGATGGCACAAGTGACGATGGCGGCGATTCCGGCCCTGAAAGACAGCTTCGGGCAGCTGAGAACCAGAATGGAGAAAGCGGTCGAAGATTTCCGCAAGGAGATGGCGGCGACGCGGACGGGCCGCGCTTCCGTACACATGCTCGACAGCGTCACGGTGGAGGCCTACGGCTCGCAGATGCCGCTGAACCAGTTAGCCAACGTGAGCGCCCCTGAGCCGCAGCTGATCACGGTGCAGCCCTGGGACGTGAGCCAAATCGGGGCCATCGAGAAAGCGATCCGCTCGGCTGATCTCGGCCTGAATCCGATGAACGACGGCAAGCTGGTTCGCGTGCCGGTGCCGGCGCTGACCGAGGACCGCCGCAAGGACATGGTGAAGCATCTGCATAAGGTGCTGGAGGAACACCGCACCGCCGTGCGCAACATTCGCCGCGACGGCAACGACGCCATCAAGAAGGCGATGAAGGACAAGAAGATTACCGAAGACGAAGAACGCGGCGCGCTGGAACAGCTGCAAAAGCTGACGGACGATGAAATCAAAAAGATGGAAGAGCTGGCCAAAGGTAAGGAAAAGGAAGTGCTGTCCGTGTAGCGAATGCCGGCTGTTCATCCGGCTACGGTGGTCCAAGCGAACCACGAGCCAAAGCTCCCTCCCATGCTGCTCGACCTTGGCGATCTGCGGGTGCGCACCTGGCGCAAGGACGATCTGGAATCGCTGGTACGCTACGCCAACAATCCGAAGATCGCGGCCAATCTGCGCGATCAATTTCCGCATCCCTACACGCGGCGGGACGCCATTGAATATCTCAACTATATACGTACGATGGACGTGCCTATGTCGTTTGCGCTGGAGTTTTGCGGCGAGGCCATCGGCGGCATCGGCTTCAGGCTCGGCAGCGACATCGCGCGGCTGAGCGTCGAAATGGGGTACTGGCTGGCGGAGCCGTTCTGGGGGCGCGGCATTACCACTCGCGCGGTGACGGCGGCCTCCGATTGGGCCTTCGATGGCTATACGATCGTGCGCATCTTCGCTATGGCTTTTGCGCACAACACAGCGTCGATGCGGGTGCTGGAGAAATCGGGCTTTCAACGCGAAGGCATCCTGCAGCGCAGCGCGGTCAAGAACGGCATTATTCTCGATCAGGTTTTATATGCCAAGCTACGATAAGCACCTCGCCCAGGCTGCTAGCATAAGCTAGTGACTCCACTTCTGGATGTCCGGAACCTCGGGATAGAGTTCGCGACGGCACAAGGACGGATGACTGCCGTCCAGGACGTCAGCTTTCATGTCGATTCCGGTGAAGTTCTGGGGCTGGTGGGCGAGTCCGGATCGGGCAAGTCGGTTACGGCGCTCTCCTTTCTTCGGCTGCTGCCGCCGCAAGCGCGAATTCGCGGCGCTATCCAATATCGCGGGAAGAGCCTGCTGCAACTGCCGGAGCCGGAGATGCGGCGCATTCGCGGCGCGGGCATCAGCATGATCTTTCAGGAGCCAATGACCGCGCTCAATCCGGTGATGCGCGTGGGGGATCAGATCGCCGAAGCGGTGCTGGCTCATGGCCGCGGCGATCAAAAACGCATCTCCAAGGCCGATGCGGGGCGGCTGGCGGTAGAGGCGCTGCGCACGGTATCCATTGCCGACGCCGCCCGCAGGGCGCGCGATTACCCTCATCAACTCTCCGGCGGGGAGCGCCAGCGGGTGATGATCGCCATGGCGGTGGTGAATCGGCCATCACTGCTGATCGCCGACGAGCCCACTACGGCGCTGGATGTCACCATTCAGGCACAAGTCCTTGACCTGCTCGCCCAATTGCGCGAAAAATTCTCGCTGGCGATGCTCTTCATCTCCCACGATCTCGCTGTGGTTTCCAAGGTCTCAGATCGCATCGGGGTCATGTATGCCGGCAGCGTGGTCGAAATCGGCAGCGCGAATGAGGTATTTCACAACCCGGCGCACCCCTACACACAAGGGCTGTTAAACTCGGTGCCGACCTTGCGCACCCCCCGCGCCAAGCCGCTGCAGACGATTGAAGGTACGGTGCCGGCGATCTCGGCGCCGCCCCCGGGCTGCGCCTTTGAACCGCGCTGTTCGTCGCGGATCGCCAAGTGCGCAACCGAACTGCCACCGCTCATCGAAATTTCGCCGGGTCATTGGGCACGCTGCCCGGTCGTGACAGGTACTCTCCGGAGGTCGGCTGACCGATGCGGCTGCTAGTGCTCAGCGACATTCACGCCAATCTGGAGGCCTTGGAGGCGTGCCTGCAGGCCGCTCCGGAATACGACCGGGTGGTCAATCTCGGCGATGTCGTGGGCTATAACGCGTCGCCGAATGAGGTCTGTGCCCGGGTACGGACGATGGGAGGAATGATTGTGCGCGGCAACCACGACCGCGCCTGCTCCGGACTGTCGAATCTGGCGGAGTTCAATCTGGTGGCGGCGATGTCGGCGCGCTGGACACAGACGAAGCTGGAACCGCGAAACACCGAATGGTTGCGGGAACTTCCGCAAGGACCGCTGCGGCTGGAAGAATTTCCCGGGCTGGAGTTCGTTCACGGCTCGCCGCGCGATGAAGACGAGTACGTGCTGAACGCGCCGACGGCGACGGTCGACTTCCACCTTTCCGGGCATTCCGACGTCATTTTCTTCGGCCACACCCACTTGCAAGGCGGATTCACCTACAAAGCGGGCAAGACGCAGGCATTTTCGCCGAAGTATTCCGCCAGCGAAGGGAAGGTGGAGTGGAAGCTACCGCTGTCGGCCGGAGAGCGTTACCTGATCAATCCGGGCTCGGTGGGGCAGCCCCGAGATAATGACTGGCGTGCAGCCCTTGCGCTGTATGAGCGCGAGGAAGACGGATCGGCGAGCGTAACGTTTTATCGCGTTCCCTATGACGTCATGCGCGCACAGGCGAGGGTGCTGGCGGCCAATCTGCCCGACCGCTTGGCGACCCGGTTGGCGCTGGGACGGTAGCCTGCGCCAGCGACTTCCTGCGAATATAGGCGGTGCGAATACAGCTACTCCACAGAGATACCTGGCATCTGAGACTAGTAGGAGCAAGTTAAGACGACATGCCTATTCACCCATTTCCTGAAAAATCACGGTATCGCACCCAGGAATTCATTGGAGCGCCGATTTCCAGCCTGGAGCAGGCCTATCTGATCGCATACGTTGATGGCGGAGCGCGAGGCAACCCCGGTCCCGCAGGCTACGGCGTTGTCATTGAGGATGAGCTGGGCCGTCCAGTCGCCGAGCTGAGCGAATATCTCGGACGGCAGACCAACAACTATGCCGAGTACTCCGGCTTGCTGGCGGCGTTGCATTACACCCACCGGCACGGCTTTAAGGCACTGAAGGCGATCAGCGATTCGGAGCTGATGGTGAAGCAGATCCTTGGCCAGTACAAGGTCAGCAGTCCGGTGCTGAAAGAGCTGCATCAGCGGGCGACGAAACTGATCGATGAACTGGAATGCTTTGAGATCAGGCACGTCTTGCGTGAGAAAAATCGCGATGCCGATCGTTTGGCGAACCTGGCGATGGATCGGGGTATTGCGAAGCGGGCGCCAGCCGTACCCGCCATTGAGGTCGGCGGTGCCGCCTCGGTAATGCCTGAGATTCACGGCGTGGTGCGCGACGGAGTGGTGCACTTTCACGGCGATCCACTGCCCGAGGGCACGCGGGTGCACATCCGTCCGCTAAAAAAGTAATCCTGGCCCGCCGCTGGGACTGAGGCCCGCTGGGCTAGCCCCTACTTACTTCCGGGCGCGCTCAGTGTTTGCCTCCCAAAATCTGGTTGAGCGCATTGCCTAAAGGATTGTTCTGCTTCTGCTGTTGGGTGGCAGGCTTTCCGGGCTGTTGTGCCTGCTGGCCGCCAAGGACGCCTCCCACCAGCGATCCCAGATTGTTGCCGCCCTTGCCGTTCAGCAGCCCACCTGCGGTAGGCAGAAGGTTATTCACCCTCATCTTGGCAATCTGCTCCACGTCAGGCGCGACCATGGGGTGGTTCATATTGCCGGTGATGAGTACCGGCAGCACCAGTTCGCCATTCTTGTTGGCCAACGCAGTCTGCAGATAACCGCCTACGCCCGTTCCGCCGACGGATTGGCTGAATCCCTTGTTCAGCACGGCGGTGACGTGCATGTTCAAGTCTTGACTGACCAGGTTGATGGTTCCGGTGGCAGCCATGTTGCCAATGTCGAGCACGGCTTTCATATCGTTGGTCTGCGCGACGCCGTTATGCACGTTGAAGGTGCCGCTCATCTGCGAGATCGCGGTGTAGCCCTTGGGGGCCACGCCTCCGAATTTGCCGATCTTCGATAATTCGCCCGGAAGATCCAGCTTCATGATCTTGCCATTGGCCAGGTTGATGGCCATGGTTCCGTTCAACGTTTGCACGATGTCGCCCGAGGGAGGGGTAGCAAAAGAGATGTTGGTCGTTGCCGCGAGGTTTCCATAGAGCGTGTTCTTCACCGACGAAACCGACGACAGCAATTGATTGGCGTCGACATTGGTCAACTTTGCATTGACGGCATAGGTCATTGGATTGGGCCGCGTGTCAACCGTGACGCTGCCATTTTCCTGCCCGCCGTAAATCTGCGAAGTGAGCGGGTTGAGCTGAATTACGCCGCGGTTCAGAGCGACGCTGGAGTGAACGTTAGTCAGCACCGTCTGCTGGTACGTAATGGTGCCGATGGCGATAGTGCCGTTGCCGGTGGCGCTTTGGAGAAATCCTGGTTGAGCAGGCGGCGCAGCTTCCACGGTCGGCACCAGTCTCCAACTGGCAGCGGCGTGCCGTTGCGCCGGTGGCTTCGAGCCGCCGGTGATATGCTCGAGCTCGGTCACATTCAGTTTGTCGATGGAGAGGGCGAACTTCAATTGCGGCGCCTGAAAGTTCGCGATGCTCAGGTTGCCGGTGGCGTTCGTGGATCCGAGCGAGGCAGCCAGGCCGGTCAGGTTCATGGCGTTCTGCGCGAACTGAAGATTGGCGTTACGAATCTTAAGCGGCTGCGTCAGCGTCGCCGTCTGCAAAGTGGCATTCTGCAGCGATCCAGAGCCGCTGAGGTTCAGCGCGGCCGTGTTCTTGAGCGATCCCGCCGCGTTTACATTGAGGGTGATGGTACCGCTGCCGGTTACGCCATCCGCGGCACTGACGCCAAACAGCTTGGCGATGCTGAGCAGCTCGCCGAGATTGGCATTGGTGGTTCGAATCGCCGCATTGATCGCCGGCGAGGCGCCGCCTGTGATCGTGCCCTGGGCTGAAAGTGGAGTCGAACCCAGCTTCAGATCACACTTTTTGATATCGAGCACGTTGGTCTTGGAATTATCCGAGACATTGAAATCGGCAGTCATGGGGTAACCGACCTTCACCCCCTGAACCACTGCATTCTCGAATTTCAGCGAGCCGTTCGCCGACATGACACTGTTTTCGTTGGAAAAATCGCCCGAACCGGAGATGGAGGCATCGGTGCCGGACAGGGCCTGCGTGTTCAGAAATTTCTGCGCACCGGAGAGCGACACCTCATCCAGCTTCAGCGTGCCCTTGAATGGCGTCGCCGAAACGTCGGCGCTGTTGATGGGGCCGCCGCTGCCGCTCACGGTGAAGGTTTCGGTCCCGCTGCCCGGCAAGTGCGCGGTCAGGTCAAGCGAGAATTTCTCTCCGGGAGCGAAATTTTTCAGCGCGAGATCGATGTGGTTGTAGACCTGGCGCGGCTGCTTCGTCTGATAATCGGTGACGGCGATCTGTCCGTTCGTAATCTTCAGCTCGCCTAGCGTAAGTCCGCCGGGCTGCGATGAGGTCTGCGGCACGGGCGGCTGGGCGGGTTGCCGCGGTTGAGCGTGAGCGTTCGACGGGGCTGGGGCGCCGATTGTCGAAAAGTTCCAGACGCCCTGCGCATTGCGAATCAACTCAATCTTTGGCTGCTTCAATTCCAGGCTGTTGATCTCTACCGTTTTGCTCAATAAGGGAAGCAAGTTGACGCTGACGTCGAGCTCGGCGACTTGGGCGAAGGGCGCCGCACCCTGGAAGCTCGGGTCTTCGCCAATGACAACATTATCGGCCTCGACTCGGACCGGGAATATGCCGAGCGCTAACTGCCCCAGTTGCACCGGACGATTCAAACGCTGCTGGAGCTGCGACTGGATCTCCCCACGGTACTGATTCACGTCGATGATGTGAGGAAGCGCCAGAAGGACAACGACGATAACCACCACGACGACGACCAGCGCGATGCCTAGCTTTCTCATGAGAGCCTCCTTGCGTGGGAGAAACGTCCCGGGTATCTCCGATTGGATGCACGTCCCCCAACAGCTGAGTACTGGCAGACCCCGATTGGCTTATTCTATGCCCTGCTTGAGGGCGGGGATGGTCAATTTTGGGGAACGAAGAAAACTCGGGTTCGGCAGCGGAGAACGCGGGGAGCACTCAAGAAAAAAACGGGACACCCCGAAAGACGCTTATTGCGCGCCTTCCGGAGTGTCCCAAGCAAAAAAGTGATCAGCTACAAAACTTTCTCTAGGGGTTGACCTGGATCTTCTCCATCATGCCGCCATCCTCGTGATCCAGGATGTGGCAGTGATAGACGAAGGTTCCCGCGATCTGCGGATCACGGAAGTCCATGCGCACCGTGATGCTCGGATATGGTCCACTCCCCGACCAGGAGGGAATGGTATAGGTGTCGTAGAGTTCAGGATCCGGCACCGGAACGCCGTTCACATCCATCAGCAGGTAGTGCAGCTGATGGATATGGAACGCATGCGCCTCGCCGGAGTGGTTCTCGATGGTCCAGTCCTCCACCGCGCCGATGTTGGTAACAATGGATGGCGGATCATCCATGTGAAAGACGTGCGGCTTTTGGCCGTTTACGGTGATGAAATACTGCGTCGGGCCGTTGCTGCCAACCGTCTGCTCGGAGAAGTAAAGCCCACGGGTTCCGGTCGGCGTCAGGTTCATCAATCCCGCGAAACGCTTCCGATCAGCGGGTGGCTTGACCGGGTTTGCCGGCGGTGCAGGCTTCGCCTTCAGCTTGGGATTATCTGCGCCGAACAGCTTGACCAGCACCTGCGGGGGATTGGGATTACCTACCGGCCCGGTGTTGTAGCCATTGGTCAGGAATTCGCCTTCCTGGTTCTCCGGAAGTCCGGGGGTAATGAACTCTACGCGCCCCGCCGGGGGCACCAGGATGTCACTTTCATAAATCGGCGTCTGCAAGGGGATACCATCCAAGGCAACGACTTCCAGTTGCTGCACGCCGGCGGTGAATTGCAGCTGCAGGTCGAGGAACGCCTGGGTGGTGGCGTTCGCCACGCGCCAGAACTCCTGCTGACCATACTGCACATTGACATAAGGGGAAGGTTCCGCGGGGAAAACCGCCGGCTGAAAATTCACCGTCAACTGGTTGGGGCCCGGCAGCCAGGAATTCGGATTCTGAAATTGCTGTCGAATCACGAATACGCGCTCCGGCAGGTTCTGTGTTCCGGGGATGGTTCCTTCGATAATCAGCGCCCCGGCCGCGCCTCCGTCCACCTGCGTGGTGGCATTGCCGTGGGCGTGCGGGTGATACCAATACATTCCTGGACTGTCGTTTGGCGGAACCTCGAAGTCATACTGGAAGGGCGGATCGCCGGGTTGGATCAACGTATAAATTACGTCATCCTGATGGCAGACCGGCGGAATGTTCATGCCATGGAAGTGCATGTTGGTCGTGCCCCCGTTAATCACACCGCCGTTACAATCGGTGTCGCTGGGCTTGCTTCCATCCCGCGGCGGCTGAAACATCTTCATCTGCATCTTGCGGGGATAGTGGTCGTACGGCGCCTGAATGTCATTGGTCAGGCTCAGCTGCAGCTGATCGCCGGGGTTCAGGCGCAGGGTGGGCGCCTCAACCGGCTGGCCCTGATACATGTAGATGTAGCAATAATGTTCAAAGCCATCGCTTCCGAACGAGTTCTCCAGCGTCAGGCTAAGGTTTAATACGCCGTTCTGGCTGTAGAGATCGAGCGGATTCACCACCAGATTTCCAGGCGCCGGCCGTGGGGGACACATATCCTGGGCCGAGGCGCCGACGCAGGCTAGTGCACAGATGACCAACGGCAAAATTGATTTCAGCATTGCGCGCATTCTTGACTCCGTAAACATTGATTGGCTGGACCCGCAGTTCCTGGCCGCTCCTAGTAAGGTCGGGGCGGGAAGACCTTGATGTTCAACAATCCGGGACTCAAATCGTCGGTTACCGGCGATGACGCAGCCTCGGTCATAGTGCAGGTGGTGCCCGACGACATGACGTTGAGAATCCCGATCGAGGAGCCGAACTCCGCAACGTACAAAACGTTGCCGCTGCCTGTCGTATCGCGAGTCTCTAAGTCACCGACGTAGCTCCAGGGGTTGTAGAAATTCTTCAGCTGCGGCGAGATGCAACCGTTCAGCACTTTGCCGGTGCCGTTGAAGAAAAATGCCGCGGTCACGTAGCCGGTCTGGCTGTTGCCTACGTAGAGTAAAGTCCCATCCGGACTCAGCCGTACGGTGGTGGAGTTCACCCCGGGAGTGATGGAGCGCGTCGCCTCGCCCAGGAGATACATCGCGGTAGGGGCGAGCTTGCCGGAAGAGATATCAGAAACCTCGATTACCGGCGGCACAGAAGCGTCCGCGAAAATCGCCCAGTGTCCATCCGATGTGATATCGACTCCATCCGGGAAATAGGCCTGGGAGTAGCCGGCCGAGTTCTGTTCGTCGTTATTGGAGATTGGAATTCCGTTGGAGATGTTGAACGACTGGATCGAACCGTCGATATAGGTCACGACCAGGATATTGCCGTGGAGCGCCATACCGGCAATGTAACCACCATTCAGAGGAGTGACGGATATATCGCCAAGAAAATTGAGCTGGCACCCGGGCTCGACGGCGAAGGTCGCGATGGTGTTGGACAAGGTGTATCCGGCGTACAGGTAAGTCTGGTTCAGCGCCAGGCCGATACCGTTGCTGGTACCGACGTCATTGCTGGATCCCATAAAAGTTCCCGCCAGCGTCTGCGCCGCAATATTGACCGCCGCAATGTCACCGGTGCCGGCGTCGGAGACGTACAGGCACTGCGCCGAGCTGCTGGGAAGCATTGCCAGTCGCGGCGTTCCGAAAAACCCGCCGCCGATGCCAAGCCCGGTCGTATTGATGCTTTGCTGGTACGTCAATGTGGGAGCACCTTGCGTACCTCCCGCTTCGTAAACGCTCGAGTAACTGTGCGTCGTCCCGTCATCGTTCGTGAATACATAAATTGGCGATCCCGATGGACTCGACGGAGGGGAAGACTTTGCCTTGTCCGCCGCGCGAACAAGCACCGGCGTGGCGAGAGTAGCCACCACCAGGATGGCAAGAAAGTTTTTCATTTTGGCAGCCTCAATTTATTCAGGCAGGATAGAACGTGGTGGCATCGTACACGAGAGAAGATGACAGAACAATTGCAAACCTGTCATTTGCAACAAATTCTTTCAAGTTGCAATTAACGTCCAGCATGCATTTGCTACGGCGGCGATAGTAGTCAGCGGACGAAGACTGGCGATTTGAAACGGATGTCGAAAAGCAAACCACACTCAAGATCTCGACAGAGGGTCAAGGGTCAGAGGATATACATTGTCGGAGACTTCGCAGAGCCTTCAGCCTGTTATCTAGTTATTCAAATCGAATGATTGGAATACGACAGCTTTCCGCAGCACCTGGCCTTATGGCCTCGGCTGTTCTGTCTTAGGCTCAGGATTGTCGGCGTCGTAGGCGCGCGACGGCAGCAGAAACTGCGCGCCAAAATATCCCACAAAGTAGGGCTGCCGGGGACCGGCGTCTTCCAGCCCGCGTCCTGCCATGAAGAGCAGAATCACGGGGTTGTGCAGTCGATAGCGGCCGCCCACATCCAGCGTGGGCTGGCTGGCGTACGGATTGTAGGTGCTTTCGTTGTAGAACTCCGTATCCATTTCCAATCGCCCGAAAGTGTGACCGATCACCAATCCCCCGAGCCAGCCGCTGGCGCCTCCGTGTACGAAGCTATAGCCAACTTCGAAGTTGGCATCGAGGGGACCGAGCTTATGGGCAAACTCAAAGGGAAGAAGAAAAGCCTGGCTGGCCGGGGTAATGCCGCGCTGCACCGAGTCGTTGGGATTATTGACAAATCCTTGGGGAAATGTGGAAATCGCCCAGCCCGAGTCACCAGCATCGTAGAAGCGCCACTTGACTCCGAAGTTGGACTGGCCAAGTCCATATTTCGGCGCCTGGCCGGGACCGTCAACCCGCAACCAGGCATTCTCATATGTCAACTGGATGCGGTCGCCGATTCCGTAGTTGAGATCCAGGTCGGGCGTATGGCTGATGGAGTTGTTGGTATAGAAAAAAGGAATGTAGCCAACGTTGATCTCCCAGTTCCTCGGACCGGGAGTGCCAGGATCGTTGGTGTAATAGGGGGGTCCGCCCTGCGCCAATGCCGGGCTGCATGCCGCCAGAACCATGACAAGAAGGGCTGTAAGTTGCACTGCTGAAGTCTGGCCTCGCCGGCCTGAAATGAGAAGGATGAGAAGCGCTCCAGCCATGATCTCGGTGCCCAGCAGTTTGCGGCTTCAGCACAGTTTATTCTGCGTCGCGTTCGTCCCACAAATCAGCTTGCCTTAAATAGGTTTCGCGCGCCGCGATTCCCCGCGGATGGCGTATCGATGTTTGCATTGCCCGGCTCCTGTGATGCACGTCATAGCTGGCAGTTCATCGGAGTGCTACCAATAAATGTTTGGCTGTTTCACGCCTGGAGCAGCGCTCGTTCAGCTGCTGCGGTCAGCGCTTTGGGGAGAGCAGGCCGGCTGGATTCGGCTCGTTCACTCGGAAAAAGTTCATGCGCGACACCGTACTCAAACTGTGGCCGGAGATCGACTGGATTCAGTCGCCTGAGTTGCGTGAGCAGGTTATCCGCACCTGGGGGCGCGCGCTGGACCTCAGCCCGCTCACACCCGACGACCTGAATCGAATTCCCTTCACTCTGCTGGTACCGAATTGCCCGACGACCTTTATGGAGCATAAGCGCTGTGTGGTACACATCGCGCGCCAGGCCGCCGAGAGTATGCAGGAATTCCTGGGACGTGCGCTACCCATTGACCCGGACATCGTCATTGCCGGCGCCATCCTCGCCGACGTCGGCAAGTTGCTCGAGTATGAAACTGTCGAGGGCAAGACCCAGCAGAGCAGACGCGGCGAGATGCTGCGTCACCCCTTCACTGGCGTTGCCCTCGCCATGCAGTGCGGCGTTCCCGACGCCGTGTGCCACGTCATCGCCGCGCACGCGGCCGAAGGCGATCTGGTGAAGCGCACCGCCGAGGCGTACATCGTGCACTACGCCGATTTCATGGCGTTTCTGCCCTTCAAGAGCCTGGGCAGGTAAGGAGATTTTCATGCCGACAATGACAGCGCCGAGCAAGGCTACCAGCGAGGCCACGATTACTGCCACAATGTCGGAGTGGGCGGCTGGCCTGCAGTTTGAGGATCTTTCGGCGGATGCCGTGTATCAGGCCAAGCGATTCTTTCTGGACAGCATTGGCTGCGCCCTTGGCGGTTATCAGCAGCACGATGCCAGGATCGCTCTTGACGTGCTGGACGAAGTCGCCGGCCCCGGCTGCGCCACCCTCATCGGCAGCGGCAAGCGCATGGCGCCAGTGTCGGCGACGCTGGCCAATGCGCTCATGATCCGCTGCATGGATTACAACGATATCTATTGGAAGCAGGATCCCTGCCATCCGTCGGACATCTTTCCCGCCGCGATGGCGGCGTGCGAGCGTACGGGAAGCGACGGCCGCGAACTCATTGTGGGCTTGGTGCTGGGTCACGAGTTCGAAATGCGTCTTTGCGAAGCGGCTTTTCCCGGCATTCGCGAGCGCGGTTGGCACCATGCAACGCTGACGGCCTTCGTTTCGCCGATCGTAGCCGGGCGGATGCTGCATCTTACGGCGCAGCAGATTCAGCATGCAATAGGCATCAGCGCCAGCGCTCGCGTTACCCTGGGCGCAGTCACCGCAGGCAGGCTGACGATGATGAAGAACACCGTCGACCCGCTGGCAACGCAGAGCGGCATGTTTGCCGCATTGCTGGCGGAGAAAGGCTACACCGGCCCGGAGCATGTCCTGGACGGTAAAGAGGGGCTGGCCCACTGCCTGGGCCCAGATTGGAAGCTGGATGTACTGACCGACGGTCTGGGTGATTCCTGGCGTATTACACAATGTGGGATGAAGGCTTTCCCCACGGAGGCCCTCACCCACACGCCGATCTCCGCCGTGCTGGATCTGGTCAAGGATCACGAGCTTTCACCCCACGATATTGCCAAGGTACACATCCGCACGACCGCCCGCGGCGCTGACATTCTGAGCGATCCCAGCAAGTATGATCCGCATACAAAAGAGACGGCGGATCATTCCCTGCCCTATGTAATCGCCGCGGCCATCGCCGAACGCCAGGTCACACCTTTGCAGTTCACGCCGCAAAAGATCAACTGTCCGTTGATCCGTGAGCAGCTCAGAAAAGTCGTGGTCACCGCCGACCCCGACATCGAGAAGCTCTTCCCGGCATTGCAGCGGGTGATCGTGCGCATTCACACCGTCGATGGTTGTGAATTCACGCAACAGCTCGACTATCCCAAAGGCGATCCGCGCAATCCGCTGAGCGACAGCGAACTGGAAGAGAAATTCGAGGCACTGGCCGGCCCCGTGATGTCGCACGACGCGTGCCGCAGTGCCATTCACGCAATCTGGGAGCTCGAGAAACAGTCGAACGTCAGCCGACTCATGAAGCTGTTCAAGGCCGACAGGAAGCCAGCGGAAGGATAGCCAGATGGGCCAAACCGTTGTCGAAAAGATCGCGCAAACGCACAGGGCCGAGGGTCCCACCCGGCCCCTGCGGGCAGGTGATTTTCTCTCCATACGTCCCGACCATGTGATGACTCACGACAACACTGCGGCGGTGATGAAGAAGTTCAAAGCGCTCGGCGCAACCCGCGTCCATGATCCCGCACAGCTGGTGTTCGCCGCCGACCACGACATTCAAAACGTGGAGGAGTCTAACCTCGCAAAGTATCGCAATATGGAGGCGTTCGCGCGGGAGCACGGCATCGATTTCTACCCGCCGGGCACGGGCATCGGCCATCAGATCATGGTCGAGCAAGGCTACGTGCAGCCGGGAGCGTTTATCGTCGCTTCCGATTCGCACGCCAATATGTACGGCGCGCTCGGCGCGCTCGGAACTCCGGTTGTGCGTACGGACGCGGCCGCAATCTGGGCAACCGGGGTGTTCTGGTGGCAGATTCCGCGAAGCATTCAGGTCGTGCTTGAAGGCAGGCTCTCGCCCGGCGTGGCCGGCAAAGACGTAATCATTACTCTTTGCGGACTCTACAACCACGAAGAGGTACTGAACGCCGCCGTCGAGTTCTCCGGCCCTGGCGTGACGTCGCTCAGTATGGATGCTCGCCTTAGCATCGCCAATATGTCCACAGAATGGGGCGCGCTGGTCGGCTGGTTCCCGGTCGATGAGATCACGCTGGAATACCTGGAGGAACGGTATCGCGTGTTGCGCGCGCAGCGCATCGCCAGAATTCCATATGAGCAGTTCGCAGAGTGGCTGGTCAACCCTCCAACTCCCGATACCGACGCGGTGTACACCGCGCGAATCGTCCTCGACCTCTCCGAGGTGACGCCGCATGCCTCGGGTCCGGACAGCGTGCAGGTGATGCAGTCGGTCGCAGCGCTGGCAAGGAAGAAGGTCGCGATCCAGAAGGCCTACCTTGTCTCCTGCGTGAATTCGCGGCTGGAAGACCTTGAAGCTGCCGCGGCCGTGCTGCGGGAAAAGAAAGTCGCAGATGGCGTTCAGCTTTATGTTGCGGCAGCGAGCCGAGCGGTGCAGCAGGAAGCCGAAATTCGCGGCGTCTGGCAGGTGTTTTTGGATGCGGGCGCGCGGCCTTTGCCGTCCGGCTGTGGGCCTTGCATCGGGCTGGGAACGGGATTACTGCAAGCAGGCGAGGTTGGAATATCGGCGACGAACCGCAATTTCAAAGGGCGCATGGGTTCCCGTGATGCGCAATGCTATCTCGCCAGCCCGGGGGTGGTGGCCGCATCGGCCGTCGCGGGTTACATCTGTGGACCAGAAGAAATGGTGTCTCACAATGTGGCATATAGGTTTAAAGCTCTCACGGTTGCTCCTACTATGTCAGATAACGTCGATATTCTTCCGGGCTTTCCCTCCACCGTGTGCGGCCGGCTCGTATTTCTGCCGCAGGACAACCTCAACACCGATGGCATTTACAGCAAGGACTACACCTACCGCGAGGACATGACGCCGGAGGTGATGGCCCGCGTGGTAATGGAGAACTACGATCCGCAATTTGCGCAGCGAACGTCAGCGGGGGATGTTGTCATCGGTGGCCTCAACTTCGGCACGGGATCCAGCCGTGAACAAGCGGTGACTGCCCTCAAGGCGAAAGGCATCGCGCTGGTGATCGCCGGCAGCTTTTCCCAGACCTATCTGCGCAATGCTTTCAACAACGGATTTCTTTGTATGGAAGCGCCGGAACTCGTCAATCGGCTGCGAGCGAAATTCGCCGGAGCAATTACCCGCAAAGAAAAGACGATTATTCCTGGCGATTTGATCGAGATCGATTTTGCCTCCAGCACCATTCGCTATGCGGGCGAAGAGTTTGCCTTTCCCGCGCTGGGCAGCGTGCCGCAGTCGCTGGTGATCGCCGGCGGAGTCGAAAATCTGGTCCGACAAAAGCTGCAAACCGCAGCAGTGGGAGCTGGAGCTTATGCCTAAACAAACAGTCGTCACCATGCCGGGCGACGGCATCGGCAATCAAGTGCTGCCGGAGGCGGTTCGCGTGCTCGACGCCGTCGGCTTCGAAGCCCATTACATCCACGCCGACATCGGATGGGAGTGCTGGATCAACGAGGGCACTGCGCTGCCGGAGCGCACGATTGAACTACTGCGGCGGCACAAAATCGGCCTGTTCGGCGCGATTACGTCGAAACCGAAGGCGGCGGCGGAGAGCGAGCTAAGCCCGGCGCTCAAGGGTAAAGGCTATCAGTATTTCAGCCCGATCGTTGCCATGCGGCAAAAGTTCAACCTTGATGTTTGCATGCGACCCTGCCTTTCATTTCCCGGCAATCCGCTGAACTTCATTCGCAAGCGGCCAAGCGGCGGCTTCGAGGAGCCCAAGGTCGATGTCGTTGTATTCCGGCAGAATACCGAGGGCCTTTACGCCGGCGTGGAGTGGAGCAATCCTTCGCAGAAAGTTCTTGACGCATTGCGGACGCACGCCAAGTTCAAGCGCTTCGAGAATGTTGCGGGAGAAGACCTGGCGATTTCTGTACGCATCATCACGCGCCCGGCGGCGCGGCGCATCTGCGAAGCGGCGTTCCGGCACGCGCGCTACTTTGGCTACAAGTCGGTAACCATTTGCGAAAAGCCGAACGTGCTGCGCGAGACCTCGGGCATGATGGAAGAAGTCGCCAAGGAGGTGCAGAAACGGTACAGCGAGATTCCGCTCTGGTCCACAAACATTGATGCGCAGACGATGTGGCTCACGAAAAATCCCGAGGACTACGGCGTGATCGTCGCCAGCAATCTGTTTGGCGATGTAATCAGCGACGCCTTTGCGGGACTAGTCGGTGGACTCGGCTTTGCCGCCTCCGGCAACATCGGTGAGGAAGTTGCGGTTTTTGAGCCGACCCATGGCTCTGCTCCCAAGTACGGTGAACTGGATCCGCCGATCGTCAATCCGATTGCCATGATTCTGTCAGCGGCCATGATGCTCGACCACATCGGCGAACGCGGGAAAGCGGAAATGATCCGCAATGCGATTGCTGCGGTCGTCTCCGAAGGCAAGGTGCGCACCTACGACATGCTGCGCCTTCCCGGCGGCGCAAGATCGTTGGCCATGGGCGCGGCTTCGACAACGGAAATGACCGACGCCGTCCTGGAGAAGCTTGGCGCGCGAGTGGAGACGGTCTATGCCGGCAACAGCCGAAACTAAACTAGACTGCGCGGACGCAGGGCGTGCTGGAGGCGATGTTCGCTCCGATCTGCACGTCATGATCGAGGAACGCGCCAGCGGTGGCGTCAAGATCGACCTGCGCTCGCGCGTCGATCTTTATTATGGCGACAATATTCGCCGCCAGGTTCGCGACACTCTCGATGCGCTTGGAGTCGAGCACGCTCATCTGACGATCGTGGATGAGGGTGCGTTGCCGTTTGTCATTGCCGCGCGCATCGAGGCAGCGGTGCGTCGAGCCGGCCTGGGTGAGGGCCGTTCTGCCCTGCCTGACAATGTGAGACTTCCTGCGGCGTCCCCCCTCGACCGTCTGCGGCGCTCGCGCCTCTATCTACCCGGAAATGAGCCCAAATACTTCATCAATGCCAGGCTGCACCGACCCGACGCAATCATTCTCGACCTTGAGGATTCGGTTCACTTCGCCGAGAAAGATGCAGCCCGATTGCTCGTGCGTAACGCGCTACGGGCCGTGGATTTTGGCGCGGCCGAACGCATGGTACGCATCAATCAACTGCCGGTGGGTCTGGCCGACCTGGAAGAGATCGTCCCGCAATCCCCCGATCTGATTCTGCTTCCCAAGACCGAGACTCCAGAGCAGGTATCCGACGTTGTAAGAGCTATCGAGGCGATCGTAGAGCGCGAGAACGTGACTCGTCCCATTTGGCTGATGCCGATCCTGGAGTCGGCGCTGGGTATCGAGAACGCTTTTGCAATCGCCACGGCGTCAGACCGCATCGCAGGACTGACGATCGGACTGGAAGACTACACCGCCGACCTCGGCGTCGCCAAGACTGCTGGCGGGAGGGAGTCGCTCTACGCGCGTATGCGGCTGGTTAATGCCGCTCATGCAGCAAATGTGCAGGCCATCGACTCCGTCTACGGCGATGTTGCCGATGCCGACGGCCTGCTGCACTGGGGCGAGGCATCGCGCGCGATGGGTTTTGAAGGCATGGGCTGCGTACATCCTATTCAGATCGAGACCATTCATCGTGCGTTTTCTCCCACAACGTCCGAGTTGGAGAAGGCGCAGCAAGTCGTCTCGGCCTACGAAGATGCCCAGACTCAGGGTTTAGGGGTAGTCAGTCTCGGATCGAAGATGATCGACGCTCCCGTCGTGCAGCGTGCGCTCAAACTGGTTGAGCGGGCAAAGAAAATGGGCTTGACAGGAGAGTAGTCATGAGCGCGGGTACGATGGCTATAGAACTGGTCAGTAACGCAGTTGGCCGCCGGGTGCCGACGCTGGTCAACGGACGCGAAGCCATTCCCTATCAAGGCGTCAACGGGCATCGTCCCGGCGGCCACAAAGCGGGCCCATCGATCCGCAGCAACAGCGACTATCCCACAAATGGGGACAAGCGCGTGCCAGACCTCGAAACTGCCCTGAGCCTGTGCGGCCTACGCGATGGCATGACGATCAGCAGCCATCACCACTTACGTAACGGCGACCGGATGGCGCTGATGGCGCTCCAGACTGCCGCGCGTATGGGCGCGAAGGACCTCGTCTGGTTTCCCAGTGCGTCGTTTCCTTGTCACGAGCCAGTGATCGACCTGATGAAGTCCGGCGCGGTGCATCACATTGAGGGCAGCATGAATGGCCCACTCGGCGACTACTGTTCACACGGGCATATGCGCGGGCTCGGGGTACTGCGCTCGCATGGCGGACGCTGGCAAGCCGTGCAGGACGGTGAAGTGCACATCGATATCGCGGTGATCGCGGCGCCGACAGCCGACCACTTCGGCAATGCCGACGGATCGCATGGGCCCTCCGCGTGCGGATCGCTGGGCTTCGCATTGGCGGATTCCATTTATGCCGATCGCGTCATCGTTGTCACCGACAATCTTGTTTCCTTCCCGTGTGTTCCCTGGCAGATTCAGGGCAACAACGTCGATTACGTAGTCGAAGTGGATTCGATTGGCGATCCGGAGAAGATCGTCAGCGGCACCACGCAGATCACGCGCAGCCCCGATCGCCTGCGCATCGCCGAGATGGTGGCGCGCTTTCTGCGTGACAGCGGGATTATGCGCGATGGCTTCTCCTTCCAGGCAGGTGCCGGTGGTATCGCACTCGCTTTTGTCGACTATCTTGCGCGCATGATGAAGGCTGCAAACATCAAGGCGAGTTTCGTGCGGGGAGGCTCGACGAAATACCTGGTCAACCTTCTGCACGACGGGCTCGTTGGATACATTCTCGACGGCCAGACTTTCGATCTCGATGCAGTGCGCTCGATCGCCAGCGACCCGCGGCACGTTGCGACCAGTCCCTTCACCTCGTACAACTTCCACGGTAAGGGGAATTTCGCTTCGATGGTTGACGCTTGCGTGCTGGGCGCAACCGAAGTCGACGTTAACTTCAATGCGAATGTGGTGACGCACTCCGATGGCCGGTTGCTGCACGGCATCGGAGGATGGCAGAACTGCCTGTTCGCAGGCTGCACGATTCTTGCGGTGCCGTCGTTCCGCGATCGCATCCCGGTAATCGTTGATGAAGTCACGACCGTGACCGGCCCGGGCGAACTGATCGACGTGGTCGCTACCGAGCGCGGGATCGCCATTAATCCCCGGCGTCAGGACCTGCTCGATGCTGTCAGAGGCAAAGGCCTGCCCATCCGTCCGATCGAGGAGATCAAGGCGGAAGTGGAGAAGATTTGCGGCGGCAAGCCCGCCAAGCCACGCCTGCTCGATAATCCCGTGGCTGTTGTGAAGTGGGTGGATGGCACGGTGCTCGATACCGTGTGGCAGGTAGTCGACGATAACCCCTACGCGCCGAAAGTGAGTGGCGGCGAGTAGGACGGTTGCCAGTGTGCCGCGAATATCAGAGAGTTGTCCGCCGTCAGTGGCAATCATCCCGTCCAGGAATTAGCAGCCCCTGGGCACTATTGCCGTTTTGCCTCGTTAAACATGAACTTGCCTAGGTACATCGGTGACGACTTTGGCGGCTTGGTCTGTGAAGAATCGATCGGGTAGGGCGACTGATTGAGCGTGGGAAAGCCCCAGATGTCGCCGTTGCGCATGTCGATAATCATTTTTCCATACATCTGCGCCGTGCCATCGGGCTTGCGCAGCATGGTGTATCCCGGCTCGACGTAAAACGGATAGCCCTCTTCCGCCTGCGCACGCACAGGAGCAGGCTGCGCGATGGGGCGAAGCGCAATCATTGCCAGCAGGGCGGCAATGACAACGAGCACAAATTTGGTGAAACGATCGGCTTTCATCGCGTTTGCTTTTGAACCTCCGAGCAATGCTTCTGATCCAATCTTTCTTATGCGGCGCTCCAGCCCTGGCGCCGCTTGCGCAAGCCGCGCAGGATACCGGCTCCAATCGCCACTCCGGCCAGCACCAGGCCGGCGCCGATAGCGATCTTCTTCAGCGTGGGAACGGGGCATGTTGCTCGCGTGGTCGGGCGCTTCACATGTTCGGGCAAAACGCCCACGCCGACCAGGCGCGCCGTCAGGTGCTGGAAGCCGGGTATCTGCATCACCGTTTTCAACTGCCAGGGAGCTTGCAGCGGACCGGATTGGCGGAAGACGGTCTCCAGCTGTTTGTGCATAGCAACCTGCACGAATTGCGTGACCCGTGTGGGAAACTCGCGGCGCTGTTGCAGGCGCTTGAGTAAATCATCCGTCACGCGGCCCTGGAGCAGCGGCTGCGCCAGCAGGTTCGCGGTAGCGACCGCATCCTGGATCGCCAGATTGATACCGACTCCGCCGGCCGGCGACATGGCATGGGCTGCGTCGCCAATGCATAGCAGTCCGGGACGATGCCACTGCCGCAGGCGATTGATCTGCACCGAAAGCAGCTTGATCTGGTCCCAATCCCGCAGTTCCTGCACGCGGTCGCCAAGATACGGTGCGACGCGAAGGAGGCCGTTGCGAAATTCTTCCAGGCCGCGCTGCTGGATTTCGGCAAACGATCCTTTGCGGATAATGAATCCTCCCTGAAAGTAGTCGCCGCGATTGATCAGCAGCAGCAATTTCCCGTAATTTATGTTGCCGAATAATTGTTCGGGATCGCCGTCGCGGCGGCTGATGCGGAACCACAGGACGTCAATGGGAACACCGAACTCCTGCACCTCGAGACCTGCAGCTTCACGAATTCGCGAGTGGCGCCCGTCGCAGCCGACCACCAGATCGGCGAGCACATCGACCGGGCCTTCCGGCGTTTGCGCGGCTACTCCCGTGACGCGGCCGCGATCCTTCAGCAGATCCGTCGCTTCGTTCTGCATCCGCAGCGCGAAGCCGGGATACTCTTTCGCTTTTCTAGATAGAAAATCGAGGAAGTCCCACTGCGGCATAAGTGCGATGAACTTGCAATGTGTGGGTACCTTGCTGAAGTCGGCTGCAGTGAAGCGATAGCCGCCATAAATGCCGCCGGCAGAAGTCAGCTTCTGATGCGGCACCTCCAGAAAATCGTCGAGCAGGCCGAGCTCGCGCAGCACCTCGAGCGTGGAAGGATGGACCGTGTCGCCGCGGAAATCGCGGAAGAAATCCTTGTGCTTCTCCAGCACGGTGACGGCAACCCCGTTTCGTGCCAGCAAATATCCCAGCATGATGCCGGCAGGACCTCCGCCGACCACACAACATGTAGTCTCTATTGTTTGATTCGCCATGAATGCAGCCTCATCTTGCGACAATGCCAGATCTTCGCGTCTTCCAACGACACGGCGCGATGGACCGCTGAACTTTACGGAATTCCGCCCGCTTTCGTGAGAGATAAGAATACCGGGCCGCGGAAGGTTGTGAGTGTGAATCGTGGATTATTCCGTCGGCCGTTCACGCAAAATCGCCGCCGCGGACTCGGAACTGACCGGCGAATAGTACACTTCCTTGAAGGTGTATGACTTCGCACGGTTGCCCAGGATCGGCATGATCTCCAGATGCCAGTGGTAATCATCCTCGATCGTCTTCCAGAAGCCCAACGTCTCCGAGCGATGCACCGTGTTGGGCGAGGTATGCAGCACCATGTGAAAGCCGTCGGCGATGGTGCGGATGCGAAACAGCGTGCGCCGAAGCAGGGCGGCAAAATCGCGCATGGCGCCTGATTTCAGCGCGCTGCGCTCGAAATAAGCCTCGTGGTTGCGGGGCGCGATCCAGGTTTCATAGGGCACGCGCGGCGCATAGGGGCAGCTGGCGATGTATTCGCCGCGAAGTTCGATGACACGAAGCTTCTGTTCCTGCTCCTGATGGAGGATGTCGCAGAAGACGCAGCGCTCTTTTACCCGGTAATGTTCGCGGGCGGCACGCAACTCGTACAGAACGCGGCGGGGGACGAAAGTGGTCGCGATGATCTCCGAGGTTGGATGGTCAAACTCCTGCCCGGACATGCTGCCATAGTTCTTGAAGACGGTAACGTACTTGAAACGAACGTCGCCTTTGAGGTCCTGAATACGCTGCCCGCAGAGGGCCAGGTACTCTTCGATCTCACGGTCATCGGCATTCCACAACTGGCGATCATGCCGCGCGTTCTCGACGATAACCTCGTGCGCACCGACGGGATGCATCTTGTCGTAGAGCCCGTTACCTGAACGCGCGGGCTCGCCTTCGATGCCGTAGAGCGGGTGCGGATGCACCACGGCTCGCGCCGACCACGGGCCCCCGTTCACGGTCGGCGAGGTTGCGATCACTTGAAGCGGCAGGCCGGACTCAGGACAAAATGGGCACAAGCCGGTCGAAGCCGGCGCGGGTTCCGGTTCGTCGCCGCAGATTACCCAGGAGCGCGTGATGGGATCTTTGCGCAGTTCCATCGTTTTTACTCTACGTCGGCACGCGAGGAATGGGAAGAGCCACGCTGGGCGCAGCCCAAAGCAGCACGCCTTCAATCCCAATTCGGGGTTCCTGCCGCCCAGGGCCGCGCATCTGCCCGAATCGCCATGCACGTTGCCAGCATCGATAACAGGCAGCATTACCCAACCACTCGCCGCCAACGTACAGCCTTACACGGCTCTGCCGGCGGAGAGCCGTTTCGGAGACCCGTATGAAGATAGCGAATGACGTGACGGAACTGATCGGCCGAACGCCGCTGGTCAAGCTGAACAAGGTGACGGAGGGGGCGCGGGCGACCGTGGTCGCCAAGCTGGAGAGCATGAACCCATGCAGCAGCGTGAAAGACCGCATCGGCGTGAGCATGATCAACGAAGCCGAACGCGCGGGCAAAATTCAGCCCAGCAAGACCGTGCTGGTCGAGCCGACCAGCGGGAACACCGGTATCGGCCTGGCGTTTGTGGCTGCGGTGAAGGGCTATAAACTGATCCTGACCATGCCTGAGACCATGAGCATGGAGCGTCGCGTGCTGCTGCGCGCCTTGGGCGCCGACATTGTTTTGACACCCGGCCCGAAGGGCATGAAGGGCGCGATTGCCAAGGCAAACGAGATTCTCGCCGAAACTCCGAACGGGTACATGCTGCAGCAGTTCGACAATCCGGCCAACCCGAAGATCCATCGCGAGACAACTGGGCCGGAGATATGGGAAGACACCGACGGCAAGGTCGACATCCTGATCTCGGGTGTCGGCACCGGTGGTACACTCACCGGCGTCTGCGAATACATCAAACCGAAAAAGCCTTCATTCAAGGCGATCGCCGTCGAACCCGAGGAAAGCCCGGTGCTGTCGGGCGGGCAGCCGGGACCGCATAAGATACAAGGTATTGGTGCGGGCTTCGTGCCCAGCATTTTGCGCACCGATTACATCGACGAGGTCGTGAAGGTCTCGAGCGAAGCGGCACTGGAGATGGCGCGCCGTTTGGCGAAAGAAGAGGGGCTGCTGGTGGGCATTTCGTCTGGCGCAGCGGTGGCCGCAGCGTTGCGCGTGGCGCAGCGTGAAGAAAATGCGGGCAAGCTGATCGTGACCATTATCCCGTCGTTCGGCGAGCGCTACCTGAGCACCGTCCTGTTCGAGCATCTGCGCAAGGAAGCGATGGAGCTGGCGACGGCCGAGGTTGCGGTGTGAGTTTTTTCTCGTCAATGCGCGAGGACATTGACGCGGTGCTCGACCGCGATCCGGCAGCAAAGAACCGGCTCGAGGTCGTGCTGCTGTACTCCGGCCTGCACGCGTTGTGGGCCTATCGCTTTTATCACTGGTTCTGGATTCATCGCTGGCTGTTTCTGGCGCGTGCGATGTCGCAGGTGACGCGCCTGATCACCGGCATCGAGATCCACCCCGGAGCGGAGATCGGCAAGCGCTTCTTCGTTGATCACGGAATGGGCGTCGTCATCGGCGAGACCACGATTGTCGGCGACGATGTCACGCTGTATCAGGGCGTGACTCTCGGCGGCACCGGTAAAGAAACCGGCAAGCGTCATCCGACCATTCGCAACAATGTTGTGATCGGCGCTGGCGCGCGCGTGTTGGGGAATATTATTATCGGCGAGAATTCCAGGGTAGGCGCAGGTTCGGTCGTGCTGCGCAACGTGCCCGACAATTCGACGATCGTCGGCGTACCGGGACACATTGTCTTTCGTCACGGCAAGCGGGTCGTGATTACCGATCCCAAGCAGATCAACGATCCGCTATCCGAGGCACTGGCTGCCGTCGCCAACGAGGTCAAGAAGTTGAAGCAGGAAGTCCGCGAATTAAAGGGCCAGCAGAATGTTCCACCCGACGGTCACGACCCGCTGCAACAGATCATCGAGATTGACTACCAGATCTGAGCGCGCTAATCGCCCTTACCCAGCGCGATCGTGATCAGCGTCTTCTGCTCCAGTTCGTGCGCTTTGGCCGAGCCCGTCGCGGGCGTAGCGTTCGCCGCGCGCTTGATGCTGCGCATCTTCGGACCGATGATCTTCTTCAGCCGCGGCATCACAAATGACAGTGCGCCCATGTTTGCCGGCTCTTCCTGCACCCAAATGAAATCGGTCGCGTTCCTGTAGATCGCAAACAACTCTTTGATTTCAGGTTCGGGGAACGGATACATCTGCTCCAACGAAACGATCGCCGGCCCTTTCATCTTCTGCTTCTTGCGCTCCATGCGCAGTTCCTGGCCAATCTTGCCGGTGCACAGCAACACGCGCTTCGCGTCGCGCGCCGTCTCGTCGAGAATCACGTTCTGAAAGCGTGGCCGTTCCAATTCGCTGATCGGCGACAATGCTTCCGGATGCCGCAGCATGCTCTTCGGCGTGAAGCAGATGAGTGGCTTGCGCCATTTGCGCAGCGCCTGACGCCGCAACAAGTGGAAATATTGCCCGGCAGTGGAAGGCTGGCAGACTTGCATGTTGTCGCGTGCGCAGAGCTGCAGGTAGCGCTCAATTCGCGCGCTGGAATGCTCCGGTCCCTGGCCTTCGTGACCGTGCGGCAGCAGCAGCACGAGCCCGCTCAGCAGGTCCCACTTATCTTCGCCCGCCGCGACGAACTGATCAATGATGATCTGCGCGCCGTTAGCAAAGTCGCCAAACTGCGCCTCCCACGCGACCAGCGCCTCGGGATAATCGCGCGCGAAGCCGTATTCGAAGCCCATGACCGCGGCTTCTGACAGCTCCGAGTTGTAGATCTCAACCCGCGCCTGTCCGGGCGCAAGGTGACAAAGCGGCACGTACTCTTTTTCGTCGATGATGTCGATCAGCACCGAGTGTCGCTGGTTAAAGGTCCCGCGGCGAGTATCCTGGCCGCTGAAGCGAATCGGAGTGCCCTCCATCGCCAGCGATCCCAACGCCAACGCTTCGGCCATGCCGTAGTCCAGCGGGCGTTTGCCGTAGCCCATCTCGCGGCGCTGTTCCAACAGTTTCTGCACCTTGGGATGAATGTTGAAGTCCGCGGGATAGCTCGTCAGCCCGTCTGTGATCTGCTGCAGCTTTTCGGCCGACAGTCCGGTATCGACCTCATCCTCAGGCTTGTAGGGACCGCCGTGAAAGGGCGCCCAATAGCTGGGCAGCTGCCGCATCGCCGGCTTTTTCACCATGCTCTTGCCGGCTTTCTCGGCGGCGTCGAGCTCCGCCTGGAACTTCTCGACATAGGGGTGGGCATCGATGCCAACCCGCTCCGCATAGGTCTGATAGAGCAGCGGATGGTCTTTGATCTTGCGATACAGGATCGGCTGCGTGATCGTGGGATCGTCGACTTCAGAGTGCCCGTGGCGCCGGAAGCCGATGAGATCGACAACTGCGTCACTGCCGAACTCGTAACGAAATTCCAACGCCATGCGGCCGGCACGCACGACAGCGTCGGCATCTTCCCCGTTGACGTGAAAGATCGGAATCGGCAGCCGCTTCGCGAGATCGGACGAGAAACGGCCCGAATACGCGTCGCTGGGATTGGTCGTAAATCCGAGCAGGTTGTTGACGATGATGTGCACTGTTCCGCCGACAGTGTAGCCGCGGAGATTCGCCAGGTTCAGCGTTTCCGCGGTGATTCCCTGCCCGGCAAATGCGGTGTCGCCGTGCATCATGATCGGCAAAACTTTCGCTTTGCCCTCGCGGCCAATGCGCGTCTGTTTCGCGCGCGCGCGTCCCAGTGCCACCGGATCGACGGCTTCGAGATGGCTCGGATTCGAGACCAGGTGAATCCTGACCTGCCTGCCGCTCGCGCCGGTGTACATTCCGGTCGCGCCGATGTGATACTTCACGTCGCCGCCGCCCAGAACGCTGCGCGGATCGACATCTTCAAAGCCGGCGAAGATTTCTGCCGCCGGCCGCTGCACAATGTTGATGATGACGTTCAGCCGTCCGCGATGACTCATCGCCAGCACGGCTTGCTCGGCGCCGTAACCCGAGCCCGAGTTCAGGATTTCGTCGAGCAGCGGAATCAGCGCCGTGTTTCCTTCCAGCGAGTAGCGCTTCGTGCCGATGTAGCGCGAGTGGATCGTCTGCTCGAAAACATCGGCGCGCACCAGCTCTTCGAGCACGCGCGAGCGGTCAATTGGTTCGTCGTGCTCCAGTTCCATGCGCTCCTGGATCCACTGGCGACGCTCGGGATCGGGTATATGCATGAACTCGACGCCGATGCTGCCGCTGTAGATGCGTCGTGCGGCGTCAGCTGCTTCGCCGGAGACATCCAGCTCGGAATGGCTGATGGGCGTGAAGTGATTCAGAGGATCGAGATTGGCTTGCAGATATCCCCAGCGGCGGAACGCGTCCATCACGCGCTCTTGCTTCTCGCTGGCTATGTTTATCGTTGCGGTGGACAAGGATAAAGACTCCCGGGCCGGCGTTCCCATGAGGAAGGCTCAGGCCGCATATAAACCCATATTAGTGATAGATTCATTGCCGATTAGACGGATGCGCAGGGGCCGTGACGAAGTGCGGCTCGCGCGCCAACCAACCAGTATATAGTGTCGGGAAACGACTTATGTAGCCGTTGGGCCTCGTCCGAGTATCCCAGTTTTGCGCCGCCGTGCGCATCGCCGTTCAGCTAGTTCGGAGGAAAGCCATCATGCACTTCGGACGTCCGTTCCGTCTCGCTTCGCTAATCGCATGTCTTTTGTCGAGCGCCGTCGTTGCCATCGCGGCAGATATGCCCAATTCTCCAAGCGCTCGCACGGCAACCGATCCCAAATCAATCTCGTCGCCGAGCAACTCATCGGCCCGCCCGGTGCCGATTGACGACCTCTTCTACAGCCGGCGCGCAATCTCGCCCGCCTGGTCGCCTGACGGTAAGCAGATTGTCTTCACCACCAACTTCACCGGCCGCATGAATCTGTGGAAAGTTTCGTCGGACGGCGGCTGGCCGCTGCAGCTCACCGTCTCCGACGATCGCCAATACAGCGCGGTCTGGTCGCCGGATGGCAAATGGGTCGTCTATAACCAGGATTTCGGCGGCCAGGAATACTATGACCTGTTTGCCGTTGCCGGCGATGGCGGCGCGCCGGAGAACCTGACCAACACGCCCGACATTTCCGAAACGAGCCCACATTTTTCGTATGACGGGAAGATGATCGCCTTCGAATACAAACCGAAGACCGCGCCTGTCACCGATATTGCCATCCTCGACTGGGACACCCGCAAGGTGAGAAAACTGACCAACGAGCAGACCAAGGACCATCTCTGGTCGCTCGTCAACTGGACGCGCGATGACAAATACATCATCGCCAATCGCATCAATGCGGGCTTTGACGACGCGAGTGTCTATCGCATCGATGTGGCCAGCGGCGCCGCTGAAGAACTGACACCGCATCAGGGTAAGGTTTTGATGGTTGCGTCCTCCGTTTCGCCCGACGGCAAGTCCGTGATGCTGACCTCGAATCAGAAGGGCGGTTATCAGAACGTCGCCTTGCTCGACGTCGCCAGCAAGCAGCTGAAGTGGGTCACCGACACGCAATGGGAGGCCGGCAGCGGCGAGTTCTCTCCCGATGGCAAGCTCGCCACCTGGACGCTGAACGCCGACGGCTTGACTACGACATATCTGTACGACATCGGGCGCGGAAAATCGGAGACCATCTCGATGCCCGAAGGTCTGACTTTTCCGGACGGAAATCCCACTGCGTTCTCGCCTGATGGAAAGCAGCTGCTGATTTCGCATCAGAGTTCGCAGCGGCCGGCCGATCTTTGGGTTTATAACCTGCACGAGCGCCAATCGCACCAGCTCACCTTTTCAGCGGTAGCCGGCCTCGATTCTGCCAATCTGCCGGCAGCGCAGCTCGTTCATTACAAGAGTTTCGACGGCAAGATGATCAGCGCCTTCTTGTGGATGCCGTTCAACCTGAAGCGTGACGGCAGCAATCCCGCGGTCGTATTGCCGCATGGCGGGCCAACGGGACAGACAACCGACTACTTCGATTCCACTCCGGCGGCTCTGGCCTCGCGTGGATACATTTGTATTGCGCCCAATGTTCGAGGATCGACCGGGTACGGCATCGAGTTCCAGAAAGCCAACTACAAAGACCTCGGCGGCGGCGATCTGCAGGATGAGGTGTACGCCACCAAGTTTCTCATCGACACCGGCTACGTTGACTCGAAGAAGATCGGCATCACGGGCGGCTCTTACGGCGGATTCATGACGCTGATGGCGATCGGGAAAACCCCCGACATCTGGGCCGCCGCCGTCGAGGAGTACGGAATCATCAACTGGTACACCATGATGCAGCACGAAGATCCGTTTCTGAAGCAATATGAAGAAACGCTGCTGGGCGATCCCGAGAAGGATCGTGCGGTGTATGAGGCTGCTTCGCCCATCAAGTACATTCGGCAAGAAAAAGCTCCGCTGCTGGTCTTGCAAGGGACCAACGACATTCGCGTGCCGAAGGAAGAAGCCGAGCAGGTGGTCGAAATTCTGAAAAGCCAGGGCCGGACGGTGGAGGCAGTGTATTACGAGGCGGAGGGTCACGGCTTCTCCAAGCGCGAACACCAGATCGACGCGCTGCGCCGCACTGTCGGCTGGTTCAACAAATACCTGAAGGGTGAATCTGCGCCAGCACCCGCAGGAGTTCAGTGATTCTATCGTTATCGCCGCACGACCGGTTATTCGTGCTCACCGGAGCGGGCATCAGCGCCGAGAGCGGCTTGCCCACGTTTCGTGGGACCGGTGGCATCTGGCGCGGCTATCGCGCACAAGACGTCGCCACGCCGCAAGCGTTCCACGCCAATCCGGAGATGGTCTGGCAGTTCTATTCCGAGCGGCGCAAGCGGCATCTAACGGTGACCGCCAATCCGGCGCACTTCGCGCTGGCTGAACTGGAGCGCCGTCTGGGCGAACGCTTTTTCCTTTGCACGCAGAATGTCGATTCACTGCACGAGCAGGCGGGCTCAAGACGAATCATCCACATGCACGGCCGTATTATGCAGACGCGTTGCTCGCGCGAAGGCTGCCACAGCAAGCCCTTCGATGACGAGCGCTTCTATCTGAGCCGTGCTGAAATACCAACCTGCGTGGAATGCGGAGCGTTGCTGCGGCCGCACGTCTGCTGGTTCGGCGAGACGCCGTACAGGATGGATCACATCTTCGCCGAGCTGCGAGGCTGTACCGTTCTTCTGACAGTGGGTACGTCGGGCGTGGTCGAACCGGCAGCCAGCTTCGTGCGCATGGCGAAGGCACACGGCGCGCGGACGATCTATATCGGCCCGGAAGAGCCCGTGAATCGCGCGTATTTCGACCATGTTTTGCTGGGCAAAGCGGGCGAGGTGCTGCCGGGACTGATCAATGAAATGGCTGCGAAGTAGTATCAGGTGTCAAGCGTCAGCCCGCGGGTGTCAGCTCTCAGCCGGCTGTGGTTATGCACGTCTGATGGCTGATAGCTAACATTGACAGCTGGTTATTCAACCTCTTCGTAATATCGTTCCCCCGCACACGCGCGGCACAATACCTTCTCACCGCGCCGCACCTCGCGCTGGAAATTGATGCCCTCGCCACATTCCGCGCAGACGATACGTTCGCCCTTGTAGCCGGGCAACTCTTCGGGCGGCAGCGTTACCTTCACCCACTGCTCGGTGAATAAATCGCCGTTCGACATCTCGCGATAGGCCAGCATCTGCTGCTGGTTCTTGTTTTCGATCTCGGGATGCATCTGCCGCGCCAAGGCTTTTGAGCTTTCTTTCGCGGCAACGCGTACTGCCCGGCCCGACGCAAGATCGACGAATGTCGCCGCGACCTTTCCCCAGTCGCGAAACTTAAGCGCGCGCTTCCCCAGCCGACAGCCAGTGACGACCCCAACGGCATCGGTGGCGCAACGATCGATCTCGACAAACGTGATCAGCCGTTTGCGGTCTTTGCCGTGCGGATCGTCGATGCCCAACAACTCCAGGCCGCGCATCGCCAGCCGCACGCCGAGCACCTGCCCGGCGCAAAGATGCCCGTGGGCGATTTCGGCGTCACGCAGATTTTCGTCGAGCGTCTTCAGAAATACCGCCTTGAAAATCAGTTTAACCACAGAGACACAGAGGCGCAGAGAAAAACCACAAACACGTCAACCCAGGCCATAATTGGGGGAGTTTGAATTTCAAAACCTCTGTGTCTCTGTGCCTCTGTGGTTTGCTTTCTCATTATTCGTCGGAGTCCTCGGCCTGATCGGCAAAATGTCCGCTGACGTTCACGGTAAATTGATCGCTACCCACCGGGAAGAATGTCACCCGTGGCGGCTGCCGCTCCCAGCGCGGCGGCAAGCAGTTGCTGTCACTGGTGTCGCCGCCTTTGCTCTGACCCACCGTCTTCCGGAACAGCGGCTTCTTGCCCGCGATCTCAACCACGACGGCAACCACTCTATCGTTCGATGATGTGACCCCGCAGTAGGCCGCGTAGTCGCGATACCAACTCACCTCGGAATAGAAGGGATCGAAATCCGGAAAATTCAGCACCATCACTTTGCCCGAGACCCGATTCACCACCAGCCAGTTTCCTCGTTCCCACAGCCAGCGCGCATTCTTGTGCGGATCGTCCGGCAACACATCATTGATACGGTAGGCACGCCGGACGACGAACTCCTGCTCAGTAACGTCGTGCGGGTTACCGGTGGTGAACTCCTTCAGCTTGCCATCTACGTACAGCGGCCGCACGGTAATGTCCAGAGTTTTGTTTTCGGATGGGCCAATGAGCAGCTTGACCGGCAACGCTCGACCAAAGGTAATGGAATGCGTATTGGCGTTAGCCTCGCCGGCGATGCCTACGATGACAAGGAGAATGAAACAGGCCGAGCGCATAGGAATCACTGCTGAGGCTAATCTCGTGTGCCGGTCTACGGCAAGCC
>Ga0335072_10001416_pt1 | contig 39095 bp, 33 predicted proteins | sample Lox_Sample_21_FD_206725 | JGI IMG/M metagenome (GOLD analysis project Ga0335072, IMG submission 206725) | Soil microbial communities from Loxahatchee National Wildlife Refuge, Florida, United States - Lox_Sample_2.1 | ecosystem: Environmental > Terrestrial > Soil > Wetlands | place: USA... | reverse complement strand
CCTGACACACTGACGAGCATGAATAACCTGGCAACTGTGCTGAGTGACCTGGGCAAGTACGAGCAGGCGGAAGAGATGCATCAACGAGTATTAGAATTGAAGGAGACGGTGTTAGGCAAGGAGCATCCTAGCACACTGACAAGCATGGTCAATTTGGCTCATATCTGGAAGTCACAAGGTCGCGATCGGGAGGCGATAGCTTTGATGAGGCAGGCCGAAGGATTGCAAAAAGAAGTCCTCGGCGTTAATCACCCACATACAATGAATTCTTCTAAAGCTCTGCGGAAGTGGGCTCGCAACAGACGTCAATGACAGCGCAAGACATTAACCGCCTCGGGTCTCCACGACACACCTAAAAATGAAAGACGATAGCCTCCGCTGTGGCGTGAAGGATTATCAAGTCTGGAGCAGCGGCAGGTCTTGCACTGCTGTCGGGTTGTGGGGTCGCCTGTTCATCTGCCAACCGTCTGTTTTAGCTCATTTCCCTTGACGTCAACTCGTCATGGCGGGATTCTGGTCAGTTTTGGCGCCAAAGAAGCGTGTCAGGGACTGGTTGCCATGGCACTGTATGGGATGAGAATGGCTGTGGGCTTGTCATATCTCGAAGCTGACATGCGCTGCCCCAGGCGCATCCTCGACAAAGTTTAGATGCGACCTGATTCCGGTTGTGCCTGTCCCTTCAAAGTCCTAGTCATAGGGAGCGAGACTCATTCTTGGGATCATCGACACTGATCTCCTCCTTTTGGCCTACTCTCCTGGGGTTGAGATGGTGAACAGCTTAAGTCTCATTTACCTAACCTCGTACGATACATTTACCCATAAAGTCACCAACGAAAGAAGCACTTACATGGGTCTGTCTGACTTCCGGTATCTAGCACCAACAATCCGCGCTTGGCTAGGTCAGTTGGAGCACAGGCTGCAGTTGGCATTGGCCTCACAGGCTTTCCGCATCTTGCCTCTGAAGATACCTCTCGCTTTGTTTTAAGGGGGTCCTGCTGGCGCCATGGACAGTCTTCATTGAACTGGCATGCAGGTATCAAAAATTTGACGCCTGAAATACCTGCTGAATCGGTCAAAATTTACTACAACATGGTCTTGCAACAACTCACTGGCATTGCTATCGAATTACTGTTCGCAAGACTTCCCTGGACGACCTTCTCCGAAGTCTTCCTCCAACCAGAAGTAAGACGGATCTTGTGCATTTACCAAGAAGGGTAGAGTACGACGAGGGAGTTCTCTGGCGACGAATGTACAGCGTTCACAATAAAGAGCACATCAAGGAGCGTCGGTCCAAGACAATGGTAACTGGGCCTTTTGAAGCCGTTAAGGGACGGACGCACAAGTCGGACTCGGTAAGGGAGAAGTACGGAGGTTGTAAGGAAAAAGGCAAAGGGAGGAGGCGGGAACGCGGATAAGGGGGCAAAGAAAGTGGACTAGATGGAAGTTGCAAGTCCGCATTTATCTTGTGAGCTCATTGGGTGTTGGGAGTCGAGGATAATGAAGCCAGGCTAGTGTTATTTCCTAGCGCGAAGGCTTAGAATCGCCATAACGAATGAATTTCAGTATGTCCGCCTTCCGCCCTTGTTCCGCCGTACCATCAGACGAATGCCCTTTGCTATCAAAAATGCGCCACTGGGCAGTAGAAGATCGGGCACAACAGCCATTTGCTTATACTCCGTAGTTTTGATACCCCGGAGATTGTGTCATGCTCAGTCTTTTCCAACACGATCCTCCAGGTTGACCTCTGCACCGGAAATCAGCATTGCTGCAAATGAAACCCATTTTTTGCCATCCTTCCTCCTATATCCTTACAATCTCCAATGTATCTTTCTGGAAATGTCTCCCTGGCCTGCTTATTCTTTGCCATCTCAATCCACCGAATCCGTTTCGGCTTCATCCTGTACTTGCTGGTTCGATTGTGTTGAAGCGGCGGCAAACAAAGGGTTCAAGTCGAGAAGGCCATGGTGAGCAGTCAAATCCGTTCCAGGAGGTGTGGTACCAAGCAAGGGTGGATCAAAGTGCTGAAAATCATGACTGGCAATGAAAAAGTTCAAGTCGGGAGGGCCGGCAGGGTCGCTATTTAGGAAGGAATCGAAGTCGAAGTCATTTAGGACATCACTAGCTTCCAACCCGGAGAAGTCTAGATGAAAGTGTTGTTCTATGTGTGGGAATGCCGAAGTGCGACTGTTCCCCTCCCTCACGTCCAGCCAACCGGAGCCCTCGGCAGACGAGTCGTACAACGGAAGCTCTTCTGGCTCAGATTCATGATATAGATAAGGGGGTATTGCTCCGCGCCCTCTGGTGAAACGACTGACGCGTAGCCGGGGGCCATCTCTGCTCCCGCGACCGCGGCAAGCAGCTTGGGAGACAGCAGGACGCGATGAATGAGACGAGGCGCGTTGGAAGTGCTTGCCAAGTTCCTCGACAGTCTTGCGAGCCCCTGCACGCACCTCAGAACCATATTGCAATGAGAGGCAAACCGATCGTGCCAACTTGCAAAGATCGCTCGGGTCAAGCGTTTTCAGGCAGGCTTGGAGTTCGGAGGGGAAAGCGACGTCATTCCGTCTCCTTTGGAAGTCGATACCAGAGAAGACAAGCGTGTCAAGGGCTGGTGGCGCGTAGGTCGCCCACTTGAGCGAGGTCGGATATACCGATTCGGTATGTCTTTGGCATCTTATCATAAGCACGTAAAGGGCGAGGAACGAAGACATGTCGAACTCTCGAGTGAAGGGCGGTAGCTTAGGATTCCGTAATGACAAACACAGAGATTTGAGAGAGTGTTTCTGGAGGCTCAAAGCCCTGAGGAGGGCCAGAGAATAGTCAAGGCTGTGGGCTTGAGGCCCTTGGCGGCTGACTTCGAAGAACTTCAGAGACTTCAACGAAGCAGGTATGGACAGGATTGTTGTAAGGCCTGAAGCTGAGACGTCGCATTGATCCAGGAACAAGGAAGATAAAGGCGTTCTTATGGGACGGGACTTGAGATGTTCGAGCTCGGCCCCATCAATCCTGGCGCAAGAGATGGTGAGATTTCGAAGATTCGGATGAAGGAAGATAAAGCTGAGTTCCCGGTCGACTGTGGCAATGCGGCTATGATAACCCGTGAAGTGTAATGTACCTGGAGGCTGTTAGTCTCAGGCCGAGGATATTCTGCCTTAGGGGCCGGAGAATGGTGCAAGGAATTGAGTACGAAAGGATGCCTGTGGGTGAGTTGTGATAACTCAGCCGGTGTGAATCTATTAGAAAAGGCCATCGAGTGCTGTGAATGAGAAGAAGAGAAGTCGACAAGGCCATTTGCGTGACATACGGCAGTTTCATGTCCAAGCCCCGCATGTAGAGACTACAAGGACTTGGCGGAGTTGCCGAGAGAAAAAAAGTCCTTTGGAATATAGCATGGGACGCAAACGAAACGGCAGGACGTGAAGAATTGTTGCTTACAGGAAACTAGCTGTGACAATAATCTCACAGATGGATCGACAATGTCAAGTGATGATTTGCGGAATATATTTGCGTATCGCTCTTGATCTTCAACAAACTCGGAGCAGCCGGGTTTTTTGCAAAAAGGCGATTCAATGAACAGGTCTTTGACGCAGTTCATTCTCTCCAACATGGATGGAATGTGTTCAATGCCTCTGGTGGCAACCATGGAGGGAGCGACGATGAGCTTGGAGGCCATTGTTGCGCGCCGTGGCCGCGCGGTAATTGCCTTGTGGAGAGCTTGAGCTTGTGCGCCATGCTCGATGGTCAGGGAGCGATAGATGAATTTTTCAGCATGATCCTGAAAGCGGGTACAGGTACGAGCCAGAGCGTGGAGAGAATTGAGATTGTCTACCGCCTCGGCGACAAAATTGAGAACCTCATCTGGAAGATCTAGAAGCTGCTTTGGCGACCTGGGCATGATTTGTGGAGAGTAGCGGAACAAGAAGTTACAAGGGAACAGTAGACTATCCTCGGCCTTTCCGAACAAGACCAAGCATAAGGGGGAGGGGTGCGAAAATGGTGAACTGAGGGGAAAGACGCGATAGATTCGATGAGTGGAAGGTCGCTACTGCACCAGAGAGAAGCGGAGGAGATGAATTGACTTTGAGAAGCAGTCGTAGTTGGAGCAACCTTAAATCAACGAGAAGCACTTTGAGGGGCAAGTGGTGGAAATTACACAGTAGAGCAGGAGAATGAAGGGTGGATCGGCGGCCCAACTGCCAATGTGTCAATGCGCCTTGCGATATCACTAACTAGCGGCCAAGCTAGTTACCGTAGGCTACGGTACTGTCCGGGTTTCAAAGTTGCGGGGCATGTGCAAAGCAAACGCTCCTTTGACATTCCTCAGTTCGCCAAGGCAAAGTTACCTTGCGAATATGCCTGCGCTCTAAATCACAGTCATTCTCAGGTTGTGGCCAATGCTACAGTCTCTACTGCCGATGGCCGGTCGGAAATACTACCAACCCTCCCTCCCGGGGGGGCTCTTGCGGACCAACCGCTCACAGCCACCTTGTTCATGCGAATAGCTCATCGAGGCCCCTCTATTTCCGGGGGGAGCTCTATTGTGCAAATGCCAACCAAATGTCAACCGATCCCAAATGCGGGACTTCTCCCCACGCCGTTTTTTGATGTATTGGGGGTATCATCGCATGTCACAAATGCACGCTGAACGATTGTCCGAGCAATCCATGAATGCCTTACGCGAAAACTGCTCTATTGAAAATCGATAGGTCAACTCCCCAAGCGCGGAATTATCCGTGGAACAATCCCAACTTCTTGCCTTTGGCCTTCTCGCCGTCTGCGTTCGAGTTAGCCCCGAGTCGCCGCACCTTTACCATTTAGGTGGCCATAAACTTACCAGGGCCAATATTCGCTGAGCTCTCGCCTGGCTTTAGCACTCGTGACTTCCCAACAGGCAGTGCAGCCGTCACGGGATCTGCTCCGGTAGAGGCCGCGTTGATCGCGGCCATGCGATGTACCGCCCTTTGATCACCGTGTTGTGCCGCCTTCGAGTACCAGTGGTTGGCTGCTAGAGCGTCTCTGCGACATCCAATCCCCATTTCCGAAAAGTAGCCAATTGCATACTCTGCCTTTGTCAGGCCAGACTCTGCTGCCTTGAGTGCCCATTGGTACGCTTCGTCTTCGTCCTTTTGCAGCACCGGTTCTGCACCGACCATGTACCACGCGCAGAGTGCCATTTGCGCAAGAGGGTGGCCCCTTTCAGCAGCCCCGGTGTAGAAATGCACTGCTAGGGCTGGATCTCGCGGGCAGTTCAGTTTTCCGTGCTCATACGCGTCGCCAAGACGGTAATTCGCCTCGGCGTGGCCAAGGTCGGCCGACTTCGTGAATAGCTGAGCAGTGTAGGACTCATCGCGGAAGATGTCATCACCGAATCCAGTTTCGTGCAGAAGACCGAGTTCGTATGGTGCAGCGTTGTACTGAAAATCTGCAGACTCTGTCGCTCGCTTCAACCATTTGACTCCCTCTCTGTATCGTTTGCCGAGTCCCATGTCTCCCGTCATGCAAGCTTTGGCTAGCCGGAGCATGGCGCCGGGGTGGTTCTTGCTTGCGGCTTGTCTGTAAAATTGAACTGCTTTTGCGCCATCCATGCGACAGCCCCAACCAAACTCGTAGCACAAGGCCCCGCGATACCCCGCTTCTGCGTGGCCGTGTTTCGCAGCCGCAATGAAAAGAGGAAAGGCTTTGTCGTAATCGCCCTTGCCTTTGTTGAACAGCCCCGAGAAGTACCCGTCGGCAAGATAGTATTGTGCAAAGGGGTAGGATCGGTCGGAAAGTCGCTGAAGGATGTGTTGCGCCTCTTTCAACAGGTCGCCCTTGGTGTCTACAAAATGTTTATCTGTTTGATCGGACACAGAAAGGTTGTCCATGTCTAGGACTGTCTCTTGGCTGGCACTAATCATGAAAACGGCAAATTCATACTGGATTGCAGGGTCGTTGGTCTTCTTGACATTGGCGCGATACATTTCGAGTGTCTGGCGTGTAGGGAGAAGTGAGGCATTCCTTCCAACAGCATTCCGGAGTGTTAGGTTGTGAAGTGCTTCAGCTGTGACCGGGGGAGGCTGGGGATACGGCACATTCAGGAGATCAACGTATGAAAGCGGTCGCGTTTCTGGAGAATGTCCTGTGGAATGTGCAGATGTAGGCCGAGCGTAGCTGTTTGGGGACATTTGAGGTGAACGTGCCCGCGCCCGCAAATCGGATATCGAGGAGAAGCCGGAACCTGGCCGTCCCAGCGAGATGCCATAAAAGCTGTTTCGCGGGTCTGAAGGGGTCAGATAGCCATGGCGAGTATGTGAATCGTAATTTGCTGAGCCATCAGAAGTCGAGGATGCTACAGTGAGCTTAGAGGCACGTTTATCCACCGGTCTTGTCGAGTTCTCAAAAGCTTGGTGATGATACTGCAAAGGCTCATAGTTTTCCGTCTGGGCTTTTGATTCAATGATCGGCGACGAGACATGTCTGTATGCTCCTTGGTATTGGGTGTCAGGTTCCAAGCTCCTCACCCGGCTGTGCTGTGACTCTTTCCCCTCTTGTCCGCGTTCCATGTCATTGCCACGACTGTAGTACGAATGCCGCTGAATTGAACTGCGGAATGGTGAAAGCAACGATGGCTGGAGGTGTGCCTGTTCTGTAGTTGTTGTTTGTTGTGGCGGGTCTCGGTACGAGGCTGGCCCGGACTGAGATGGCGACAGTCGAGAAGAGTGGTTCTCAATAGGGACTGAATACGGTTCAATCAGGTATGGTGTTTTCGGTGTGTGTATTCTGACGGCTAGGGATGGGGATTCTTGGATAGAAGGGCCATTTGCTAGGGTAGAGTGGGGTAACGGTAATATTCTCCTTGTGTCTGGGTTCGGGCTGGCGCGGGTGCTGTTGTCCCTGAATGCTCTGGTATTCGCCCCAAATGACTCTGGAAGTTGTTCGACCCCCTCTAGATTAACTGATCGTGTTGCCCTGTGTGCATGTACTGGCGGTGGGGATCTCGGCAATGGAAGATATGGCGGTACTGAGCCAGGAACATCCTGGGGGAGAGCGGGTTGTGATATCGGTATCGACATGACGGCGCTTCCCGTCCTTATTCTTCCCACCCTGAGTTTTTGCCTGCACCCTGCGCCTCTCAAACACTCATTACTGTATTGGAAATGTCCCGGCTGGTTCGAAGTATGGAGCAGCTCGACTTCTGCAGGTGACCAGGCTGAAGTGGCGGCCAGCACTTGCGCACCCGGGAACGGGGATTACAGAGTGCAGGCCCTTTGATGAATCAAGGGATACGCCCAGCGTCCGGAAGATCACATGAACGGAAAAACGGCACTATGAATTCCGGAGGTCAGGTAGGGTACGCAAGCTTTCCCAACTACTCCCGAAGTGTAAGGTGTGAAGGTGGAATGGACCAGCGAACGTTCCCAGAAAGGGCAATATACGAGTAAGCGTGGTAGGGTCCTCGAAAATGATATGATAGCTAAGTGCGAGTCAGTGCAAGGGCAGCGAACGCAGCTTAGTGAGTTTTCTCCTTCAAAAATGACAGGCCTAACAGAAACATGGCAATTTTCCAACGCGGTCTACGAGATCCATTTGTCCTCTTCAACGAAATCCATTTCAGGATGAAGAGTCTGGTTGTTTCGGATTTACTAAATTAGACCGTTGTGGTGGGGCTTAGAGGAGGCGTCTCGGGGACTTCGGGCGGTCGGGAGCACCCCCACAAATACCCTAGCCAATGTTTAGGCAGCCTTGGCCTCGAGGTTTCTACTCGATGGGTGCTGGACTCAATCGTGGGGTGAGAAATATGAGGATGAGGTCAAAGGGGCAGCAAATATGCTAGTCTAGTCGTACCAAAGCTGGTCTGCAAATTTGGCTTTTACTTTACTTGACACGTTGAAGTGCCGCTACGAACTTGTGGAGAAATGTCGTAAGCGGTTTTGCATGCTGGGTTTCTGCATGCTGGGTTCTTTCCTCCCTGCAGATACCGCCGGAGCCCATTCCCTTTCAGTACAACGGCGTGGAAAAAAAGAGGGCATGCATCGGTATAGCAGCTTTCCGCTGATGGCCTCGCGCATAGGCGGAAGTCCGATGCCTCGGTGTCGAGTGAGAAGCGAGGGCCCAAGTGAGGTTGTCGTCTACTGTGTACTCGTAGTCAACGCCACTGGCGAATGTGGCAGCACTGAGACAGTGGTTTGCATCGGGAGAAGCGCTAGAACGTTCATGTTTCAGAGAAATGCTCGCTTCCGGCCAGCTCGCTCCCGAGTCAAAGCAATGAACAAAGGCGAAAGCGAAATGTAATATCGTAGAGCTGCAGTTACTGCCAGCGGCAGGTCATGATTCAGGTTGGGTTATGTCTCCAACCCTGACAGTCTGAAACGTTTTCCATAGCAACGGGGAAGCCTAATAATATGATGGCTAGCGATCCTCAAGAGGGGGGACGATCAGATGGGGCAAATCCTGTTCGATGGCGCCACTCGTGGGACCTAGACCAATAATCCAAGCCGCCATTTTTGCTTCACCCCAAACCAGGAAGCCGCCTAAGCGGGGGTCCAAGTTTGTCCAACCAAAACTGCCCGGGGCATTTCTTTTCCCGCATCCCTGGTGAGAACGCTGCTTGATTGTTTGGGGCTTTGCACCCTTGCAGCTTCAACTTGCGTGGCCTTGTTTGTGCAACAGTGTCTGCATCGTGAATTCTTTCAAGCATCTGCTTGGCGACGACGACATCAGAACACTTTCTCGCTCACTATCACAAATAGCACTCTTTCATCCTTCCAACTTCAGCCAATCTTTCACAAAGCCGGACGGTTTGTCGATGTTGAAAAGGACTTCAACAAGAGCAGCACTTTCTCCCTTCTAGACCTTGACCACGCAACTGAAGAACTACCGAAACCATAGATTCCTGCAGGAGGATAAATATTGTTGCGAGGTATTTGTAGAGAAAGGTGGCGCAGCGGAGTACAGACGAGGCTGCAAGCAGGCGTTTTTCTGTGGACAACTTCGTGAAAACACCCTTTTTCTGAGCTGAAGGACAAAAAGGTTAGGCTTCTCGTTCCATTGTGGAATGTGCGCTTGTCGAAGACTGACATTCCTCGGCAATTTAGCAGTCACCATGGCGAAACCTCGAAAACCACGCCCCACAACCTCACCTCAGCGCGAAAGCGATCGATCTCCATACAGAGACTCGCCCTCTCGTCGTGCACATGATATTGAAGGCGGCCGCTATCGGGACGCTCAGGATTCACCATATTCACCGTCTCGGCGAAAACGCCGAGCTTCATACACTCAAGCCTTAGCCTCGCCAAGTTCAGTCGCAGGGGACTTGGACCCAATAATGGCTTCTCAGCCTACAGCAAGCGATGTAAGGAGGAAAAAGTCCCTGATCAGGCCAGAACGACAACGTATCAATCGCGACCACCCAAATTACCATTACCGAAAGCACGCCCAGAATATGGAGGTTTACCCATCCACAACTGGCAATGATCCTATCATAGACGACCTCGACCAACCACGGCGAGTCAGCTCGGAAGCCACAACATTGAACCATTTGAGCACCGATAGGCCATCTCACGACCAGTTTCCGCGTGGGAGAATCCCAGCAACGCTTGAGCCATTGGGTAGAAAGCGTATTCCCAGAAAGTTGACGAGGAAGGAAAGAAAAGCGATATCAGAGGAAGAGAAACGAAGACAGAAAGAGCTTGATGCAATACGACCACCGAGTCTGTGGAATGTCTACTGTGCCACTGTCACCTTCTGGTGTCCAGACGTGGTCTTGAAATGTTTCGGAAAGCCTGCCAAGGCGCAGAGAAGAGCCTGGCGTGAGAAGATGGGTCTTATCAGCATAATCGTTATGATTTGTGCCTTTGTGGGCTTCCTGACATTTGGCTTTACCCAATCTGTGTGCGGAATCCAGAAATTAAGGCTCAGGACGAATCATGTCGATAAAGGGTACATGATATTCCATGGAGAAGCTTATAACCTCGTCAACTCGCAACACCCGGCTGCGCTGGGGATTCCATTGGACTCAAACGTCCTGTACGATTTGCCCCACAAATACGGAGGACAAGATGGCAGCTTCATGTTTCAGAAGGTCAATGGCGCATGCAAAGGATTGATTACCAGAGCGAAAGGCTCGGATGTGCCGACAAACAGCGATGGCGACTTAGCATGGTACTTCCCATGTACAGCTTTCAACCAAGACGGATCAAGTAAGCCGAATCTTACCATACCCTACTACTTAGGTTATGCCTGTCACACCACCGGAGGCGGTCGGAGCAGTTTCTACGGGCTCTCCAGTTCTGGCGACGTCTACTTTACCTGGGACGACATCAAGAATAAAAGCCGAAATCTAGTGGTCTATTCTGGCAATGTAATTGACCTGGACCTGCTCGCATGGTTCAACGCAAGCCAAGTCGACCATCCACCACAATTCGATGACCTAAGGCAGAACCCTGACATAAAAGGCGTCGACATCACTTATGCCTTCCAATCCGGTCCAGACAAGCAACTCGGCAAGTGCTTGAGTGAGATCGCCAAAGTCGGCTCGGTTGATACGGAGACTATTGGTTGCCTTGCTTCCAAGGTTGTGCTCTACGTGTCTCTAGTCTTCATTCTGTCCATTGTCCTCGTCAAGTTCTTTCTCGCTCTGGCCTTCCAGTGGTTCTTGTCGAGAAGATTTGCTGCAGCAAAGACATCTCAGTCGTCCGATCCTAAGAAGAGGAACAAGCTGATCGAAGACTGGACTGACGACATATACAGACCGGCGCCTCGTATTACTGATACTGCAAGCACTTTTGCAGGGTCTGATCGGAGGAACAAACGTGGTAGTACTCTCTTCCCGAACACTTCACGCTTCACCAGTCCTTATGAGGTCGAGCGCAGCAGGAAGACGGATCGACCCACTCCAACAACGATGGCGAGCCAGACGTCATCGGCGCGCATGATGCATCCATCATCGATCTACAAGAACAGCGGTAATGCCAGCCAGGGAACGCTTGACCTTCTGCCAAGGCAAAGTGTCTCTGCTAGCAGATCGAGCGCTCTGTTTTCGAGTCAAGAACAACGGTACGCCGGAGCGATGGCGGACGTCGAAGGCGCCGGCCCACAGGGACTCATACATGAGGCAGTAGTCCCCCAGCCGCCACCTGAGTGGCAGCCTTTTGGCTACCCTCTCGCTCACGCTATCTGCTTGGTCACAGCCTATTCTGAAGGTGAGGAAGGACTTCGAACAACGCTAGACTCTATTGCCACCACCGACTACCCTAATAGTCACAAAACCATTCTAATTGTCTGCGATGGTCTGGTCAAAGGCAAAGGCGAGAAAATCACCACCCCAGAGATTGTCTTGAGCATGATGGGAGACCACGTTGTTCTTCCGGAGGATGTTCAGGCTTTCTCCTATGTTGCCGTGGCCAGCGGTTCGAAGAGGCATAATATGGCCAAGATTTACGCCGGCTTTTACGACTATGGTGAGAAGTCTGAGATCCCTCGTGCGAAGCAGCAACGCGTACCAATGATGGCCGTTGTCAAATGTGGAACACCTGACGAACTCGAGAGGAGCAAGCCTGGAAACCGAGGCAAGCGAGACAGCCAGATCATTCTGATGTCATTTCTACAAAAAGTAATGTTCGATGAACGGATGACGGAGCTCGAATACGAAATGTTCAATGGACTCTGGAAAATCACGGGAATGTCGCCGGACTTTTACGAAGTTGTCCTTATGGTTGATGCAGATACAAAGATCTACCCTGACAGCCTGACGCATATGGTGTCCGCCATGGTCAAAGATCCAGAAATCATGGGTCTCTGCGGCGAAACGAAAATCGCAAACAAGAGAGAGACCTGGGTTTCCATGATACAGGTGTTCGAGTACTTCATCTCGCACCATCTGTCAAAGTCATTCGAGTCGGTCTTTGGCGGCGTGACCTGTCTCCCCGGCTGTTTCTGCATGTATCGCATCAAAGCTCCGAAAGGAGGCCAGAACTACTGGGTGCCCATCCTCGCCAATCCCGACGTTGTGGAACACTACTCGGAGAATGTTGTCGACACACTACACAAAAAGAACTTGTTGCTGCTTGGCGAAGACCGTTATCTGTCGACGTTGATGCTGAAGACCTTCCCCAAAAGAAAACAGGTGTTCGTGCCGCAAGCAGTGTGCAAGACAACCGTGCCCGAGCAATTCAAGGTGTTGCTTTCGCAGCGACGGCGATGGATCAACAGTACAGTGCACAACTTGATGGAGCTTGTACTTGTTCGAGACCTCTGTGGCACGTTTTGCTTCAGTATGCAATTCGTCGTTTTCGTCGAACTTGTGGGAACTTTGGTTCTTCCAGCCGCCATCACATTCACCTTTTATCTCATCATCATTTCCATCGTACGAAAACCAGTCCCGATCATTCCCTTGATCCTCCTTGCGCTGATTCTCGGTCTACCGGCTGTTTTGATTGTTCTCACTGCGCACCGGTGGTCGTATGTTGTATGGATGTTGATCTATCTACTCTCATTGCCCTTATGGAATTTCGTGCTTCCAACTTATGCTTATTGGAAGTTTGATGATTTCAGCTGGGGCGAGACAAGGAAGACTGCGGGCGAAAGGACGAAGAAGGCCGGTATCGAGTACGAGGGTGAATTTGACAGCAGCAAAATCACTATGAAACGATGGGGTGACTTTGAAAAAGGTAAAGCACTGTCCCCTAAGCCATCCAAAGATTCACTTGCTAAATTGGCCTCAGAGAGGAGAATGAATGTTCCTGGAGGTGGCTGGTCTCAGAAGTCAACGACCACCGGAAGCTATCCGCAACCCTATGGCTTTGAACCTTACCACGACTACTGAACTCTATGACTGCTCACATGCCAGCGGCTGAAGCCTTATGTTTTTGCTTTCAACGACCAGTCACAAGGCACATGATTCTAATTTGTATGTTTCCGTGTCATTCTGCGAAAATCAGCAATGTATTGCCAACGACCTTCTCATGTCATACATTGTACGATTATTTGGACCCTGGGATCCAACGATTGATAGAAATGGGTCAGAGAACAACATTACAAGCGCTAAAGGACATCATGTATGTCTAATAATACTGCTTCTTCAGTCGTCTTTCATGATGCGAATGAATTTGCTCTGTGTACGAACTTTCTCGTTATGCAACATGTCCCGTGCTGTCTTGTCTGTCCCTTATTTTAGTGGAACACCCATCGTCGTTACCGGCCATCAACACCGGCGGCAAGCTACCCGCAAAACCGAACTCAGCGACCTTGCCCGCTTACCCACTCACCAACTTTCATATGCTTCATACCACGCTCCTTGAGTGAGTACCGCATTCAAAGGGTGCTGGCAGCGTCTCCCAACCCGCTTTCAAAATTAGACGTGAGTAATCTTCTGAAAGGGCATCGTGGCCGTCTACTAACTAGCTCTTTCATGCGTTGAGCGCTTTGCAGCCTCTCACCATTCTCTCCTTCATGCGCTGAAGCGTTCGGCGCGGAGGATGTTACGCACGCTTGAGGAATTGCTGCTGACACACTGAATTGGCAGGCCACCCTCTCTTCCTATATTAGGTCTCTTCATGCACCACTTTCGCTTTATGGAAAACCACTGAATGACCGGAGCGACTTCTCACCCACCTTTGTCACAGAGAAAAGAGCCAGTTGTGACCTGTTCCTAAGCCCTACTGCAGCTACACGCACCCCGCATCAAGCTGTACCACCCATCCCAGTCCAACCCGTAATCGATTGGCCTCACTTTCGGAATTAATTCGGCAGCTCTCCGAATCATCTCAACATGAGCTGTGACATGAATATGACTGCCTTTTCGAACAACAACGAGCCATTCCCTTCAAATCCGGCACCAGCCTCGGGTGCCTTAGCCACCACCGGGGCGTCACTCGGGGTCGAGTTAGATGTGGGTGAAGTGACAACTTCACCACAATCGACGGAGCATCCTTCCCCTGGCGATGGAGATCAGGTTCAATGTTTGTCGAGGCATCATTCGATCAGCTGCAGTTCCAGTACCGATGATAATCTCAACCTGGAGGCGATTTTCGACACCTTGCCAAGCGAATTGTCTCCCGCTAACCTTGCGGAGGGCCATGAAAAATCCGTGGAGATAATCCTCTCCACGCTTCACACAAACACTGCAGCCAAGACGGGCAATGGACTGCAAGGCAAACACGCGAGAACTTTTTCCGCCGCCTCGTCCAATTCATCTTGGGGTGCTGATTCTCCATGGGGTTCATACAAAATACCTGAGGAATTCGATGAACAGGGGTACATGACGCGTTGGACTACCGCGACCGTGCAGAAGGTTAAGCCATACTTTCCAGAAGATTGTCAAGGTCAAAAGAGTGATTCAGGAATCCTCGACACCGGAGACCCAACTCACTACTACCTCATGATGCCTCTCGGGAGCTTAGAATCCTCCCCGGGGGACGAGGTGCCTGAGGAAGTCCAACAGCAGCGACGAATGTACACGAAATTCAATAACATCGAGCCTCTAGGTCCAGATGACCACACTGGATTAACAGACGTGGAAGACAGTAGCGGCGACGACGACTGCAGCGATGACAACGACGCAGGCGCCGCTCACGCGAATGACCTCAACACCGGCAACCCCGTGGCGGCAGCTATCCCGGCAGGGCCGACGCAAAGCGGTCATGCGTATGGCGGGCTTTGGAATATCCCAGGAACACGTGATGTTCGTAAGTCTCGCTTTTCCCAAGAAATTATCTACACCGAAATTTGCATGGACGAAACTGGTTCGAACTTTTCCTGGACCGACGACGACGAATGCGAGACAGATGCTGCAGATGCGCCGGCTCACAGTGTTCCCAGTATTTCCCTCGTCAAGTATGATCCAATGGTTGCAGACGTGCAAGACCACAGTGTTCTCAAAAAGCCTAAGGGAAAGGGTGAGCCCAAGGTTGAAGACATACCAGCTCACAATGTTCACCATCGCATTTCCATTACTACTACAGACGGCGGTACAGTCCGCATCGATCTGCCCAGAGTGATTGTCATTTCCTTTCCTGGCAAGCCAACCAAGGAGCTTCCCTTCTCTGTTGCTAATCTCAGCAAGACCTGCTGGGACATCATCAAAGACCACGGCATTGCCGCTGTTCGCGTCATCGACAATGAGAACAAGGGCACGAACGGTACTTCGACCACAGCGAACTCCTTCAGTTCAGCATCGGAGCTGGAAGACATAACCACGAGCTCCCTGCCAGGATTCGACAATATCTGGATCCAACACAACGCCACCATCGCCATGAAGGATGAATTTCCTACCATCGAGTACTATGAGGCCATCCAAGCCAAGTGCGACCAGAATCGAGATGCCCTTGCGCCCGAGCACATCTCTTTCCTGTACTACAATTCCAGTTACCTTGCTACTCACTATGTTCTGAACAAGCCACTCGCGCCACCCAACGGCACCCTTAAGGAACAGATGGCTAACGGATACATGGTCCCCTTAGACGAGAGCAATCTCACCGTCCCTCAATTCATAAAGCGGCTCTACATCGACTATAGGCTTAGAAATGAACAGAGTTGGACTATTTTCGCGTCCTACGGTCCCAATGTCCTGTTCGCACCTCCACTTAGTCCACACATCAATGAAAAGGCTACGATGGTCGATGACTGGCCAGTCGCGGAGAGAGTCTTTGTCCCGAAGACCTTCAACCATCGTCGTGGTTACTTTGACTTGCAGCAGTTCGACTGGCTTCGCAACGTCGCCCTCGATCCTGACCGCGTCCGCTCCGAGCGCGATTCCAGATATGTCGAATATCGCAACACGGATACCTATGTTTCCCATGTAAGTCTTGCGTTTCACATCTTACATTTCACTCGTCTTGCTAACTAGATTTACCTCAGAATAATCCGATATTGAGAGAGACCTACAACCTCGCCTATTTCGTCCCGAAAGCAATGTACACCAAATACAAAGCCAGCACACCCCACAAGCAACTTCGCAACCTCATGGCGGTAAAGGGCTACAATGCTGTCGTCTACGCTTCCGACAGAGGTGTAGACCGCAGCAAGGTCTTCCACTACCATCCCTTTCACGATGTGCGCGAGTGCATTATTGACTTGTCCAAGACGAGCAACGAGACGGTCTATGCTGAACCTGTACGCATTTCTACTGTGGCGCTTAGCACCGGTGACTACTATCGGGGCATCTGCATGATCGGCGGCTTGGATGGGGAATATGCGCTGAAGAACATGCTTCACAACGCTGAAGACCAGTCGGTCATTGTGGGCCATGCGACGAGGGCCAGCTACGGCATCGTCAACCATATCGATATCGACTACTACGCCCATGGTAACGAGTACCGTGCGGTTATGGCTTGCAACGACAACAAGATCCGCATTCTGGATGTTGAGACGAATACATTCCTCAGTGATCCGGGTAGTAATACCAACACCGCTGTTCGCTCGGGCGAGTTGTCTGGACACTACTACCCATTTGCAGTCAACTGTACAGCGATGTGTCCGGATGGGAAGTTGAGAGTTGTGGTCGGAGACACAACTGATGTGCATGTTGTCAACGCCGAGACTGGGCAGTCTGAGCGGATACTCCAGGGACATGAGGACTATGGCTTTGCGTGTGCTTGGAGCCCAGATCGATTTTACATCGCTACTGCGAACCAGGATCGCTTGGTCAAAATCTGGGATACGAGGACCTGGAGGGTCGTCACTCAGTTTGCTGGGATGAATGCCGGGTACAGATCCATGCGTTTTAGCCCCGTCGGCGGCGGCTCGAAGTGTCTGCTGCTCGCAGAGCCAGCGGACCGAGTCTGTGTGGTCAATGCGACGACCTATGAGACGATGCAGACGCACGCTTTCTATGGCGAGATTGTCGGCATCGATTTTCATGGTGATGGGACAGGATTCTGGGTCGCTAACGGAGACGAGAAATTTGGCGGGATGATGGAGTACGAGAGGAGGGGGTATGGACAGTCATTTGGTTGGAACTTCCTAAATAAGGACGCAATTGAGGAGGCGGGTGGGGCGTACAGGGAGCATGGGCCTAATGAATGGTGCTGGGAGATGGATAGGAGGTACGACCCGAGGGTAGTGGATAAGGCGAGGACAGGCGCAGCCGGGAATTACACGGAGATGGGTCTGGAATGAACAGCTGATATTGACGAACGGTACAGTATGCTGTGGTGAGACTTTTCCTATGATTGTCAACTTTTCGAGTTTGAGGTTCCAAAAGGCACCAAGGGCCTCCAAGTGTCATTGTGGTGGTAGGGCACCTGAGAAACGTCGGACACGATAGCGAACGAGTACAATGTGGGTGTCTAGATGGCACTAAGTCATCATGTCGCACGAGCTTTTCTCCTAGCGCGAGCTTCATCACAGCACGAGCCTCTATTACGGATAGCTTGGGCGTGAGCACAGTACGAGGTAGAACATAAAGTTATTGGCCTTTCCATACCTATTCGTTTGACTCAAAATCGATATGACGGCCAGCACTCTTTGACAGATCCCGACAGCGGCGCTCAAGCTCATTCCCTACGTCCAGAGGTTGATATGCTCCGGGCGAGATCAGCATAGCAGTGAATATAAAGCCGCCCTCGAAGCCCTCAATGAGTGCTGGGGGCATTGGCAAAGGACATAAGGACACATCAATCTATGATAGCGTAAAGCTCAACATAGCCCGACTAATGTCAACATGCTTCTCCGACGAAGGACATACGTGACGAATGCATTCAGTGGTCCGTGCGATTGTCGCCGGAGACCAACAAATACCGTCTGCAGTCTAGCAGCTTTTGCCTAGAATTCGCTACGATTTGGTACAAGAGGAGCTGTTTGACCTTCTGACTTTTCCAGCATACGAAGTCTCCCGAATCGAGATTCTGGTACCCTTGTGGTGTGGTCAAAAGCGGTCGAGCACAGCCTAGTTTCAGGGCCCCTTTGCTGGCTGCGCCACCACAAGCGGACTTTTCATGTTTTAGCCCGCGATTGTCCTCATGTACGTCCTCGCCTCCCTTGACCGCGGACGATAATGTTAGATAAACCGTCTTCTCCATCCTTCCAGGTACTCTCGAGCCCTCCTCATCTGCCTATTGGGCCTAGTTCTTTTTGAGGTTCTCATAGTCGCGTCTTCTTGGCGCATAGCGTCGCTCTCTTTCCCGAGAAACGGCAGATTGGACACAGTGAGCTCTGCCATGGCGGTTGCGATGTCCAGTGTCAGACATTGTACTTTACCTTGAGCTCGCTCGAAAGGTCTTTTAGATCTTCGGCGACGCACGGGGTGAAGAAGTCTTTTGCTCGATCTTTCTTCCTGTGCGACTCCAGCCCGAGTTGCTGTAGCAATGCATCGGTATATGGCACGAGGTCGAAGTACAGCCAATGCCCTAATTCGCCTTTAGAACGATACCTCCTTCGGCACCAGGCAATGCTCATGGCAACTTCTTTTTCCATGTCCTCCTTAGAGGGTAGACTGAGCTGGCCGTCGAGGTAAGCGACAGCCCATAGGGCTTGGCACTCCGCAGCTCGGAAATTGTTGCCAATAACTATATGTCCGAGAAAGACGATTCCTCGCATTTTGGGGTCCGTGGGCACCATATACCTGTAGAGACGAAATGGCGACTGAGTGGTGGTGCTTCTATTGCGCAGCGGTGGCCTCTGCAGGCGGGGAAAGCGGCGGCATATTTCATCATCTGCGGCTTGTTCCAGCTCGAACCACTTGACATGATCCGCAGCGCTTGCCAACCTACGCTCCGGTTCTGGAAGTGCTACGGGTAGGCCCAGATTCCTAGCCAGGTCTTGGTCCAGGAACTTGCGATAAGAAGGTTGCCACCCGGTGGCGCATATAATCACGTCCGGGGACACCGCGTCGAAAGGCATGACGATCGTGTTGCCACTAATTTTGGTGATGTCTTCGCGGAAGAATTCGACGTTATCCTCGGCCATGATACTCCAAAAGTCCGGTCGTTGATTGATGCCACCTCCCCAGAAGATAGGTGCACGTGGCTGTAAGTTTTGGTAGCTTGAATCGTCATAGCGATATGAGTCCTTAAAACCGGCTTCGCGCCTAGCGCTTCTATTCGACGTCTTCCATATCCAGTCGACTAGTCCCCTACCTATCCTCGATTGATGCAAGACTCGAGCTATCCAATTCTGTGGAGCCCACATTGATGGGTTCAACGTAGCCGCCAATCGTGTACAGAGCACCTCGTTAGTGTTTTTGTAGGGCCCCGTCCCTTTCGCAGGCAGGAGTCCTCCGGCGCCCCCGCCGCACAAGCGGATGATCCAGGAGACTTGCTTTCCGGCTGTAGCAGCGGCGTATGCAAGATCAGCAGCAGATCTCGCTCCTCCAAGGACAGCAATGTGCTTGACCTCGGGGTCCACAAGAATCGAGGAAGAACCGAAGTCCCTGTGATGCATGATCTTGCCCGTGAAGGAATCTTGGCCAGGAAGTGATGGCATATTCGGAATAGACGTTAGTCCCGCACAGATCATGAGCTTTGAGGTCGAAAGTACAGATAGCTTGTCCGCCGAGGCTATCCAAAGGCCAGTGTCCCGGTTCTGCCAGACACTTTGGACCGCTGCGTTGAATCTGATACGTTCTCGTAGGCTTTTTCCAGCGTATATGTGGCTGTCCACATAGTCCTCGAGGTACTTCGTCACATACTTAGCAGGGAAGAAATCGAAGTAGACGTCATCTGGGTCAGGGTTTTGGATAGGACAATCAGAGAACCTGGCCATATTCAACGGCGTTTGGGTCCAGAAGGCATCATAGTGGCGCTCTGATGACTCGTTAGCTCAGTTCAGTATCTTCCGCGAGAGTGTCATGCCGGAGGACCAAACACCGCCCAGGCATGGTCTGGACTCGAGAACCAAGACATTGTCTTCTGGGTGTAGTGCCAGATACGTCTTAGCAGCGGCAAGCCCATAAAGTCCTGCAGCGTTTCAGCGTCTGAATTTGGAAGGGCGTTACGGCAAGAACCGACCAGCTCCGATGATGATGCAGTCATGAGTAGCTTCCATCCTTCATTTCCTCGCTCTCAAGTCTCCACATCGCGATTCGACATCCTGCATCCGAGAATAGATATCTCCTCAGCCTCACAACGGGCTCCGCGGGTCTGTTGAGCACCTAAGCCCTAGTCACGTGACTGTGTTATTTGTACTTTGGATAGAATTGCTCTGCACCTACACAGGCCGATCTTCAACAGGCAACACACCGACTAGTAGTTCTATTCACCCTGTCCATCAAGCTCACGCTACAGTACTGAAAATATGCGTCCTGCTGGCTACTTCACCCGGTACTGTCCCCACTGGAGCGGACAATTCTTGGCGGTATTATCCCTATTCGCTTGCTATTTTCGGGATCCACCAGGATCGCCTACCTTTCTCTAGCCCTAATACTCCCCGCACTAGCCACTCTTCAAAGACTCTTCTGCCATTCTTCCACGAATCCGTTTTACTTTCTCCCCTGCTGCTTCTTGCGGTAAACAGCTGTACCTACACTTCGAGACCTAAAGAGGTAGTCCTAGGCAGAAGATCCAATTGAGTAGGTAAGCTCACTTTGCAACTTTTGGACCCCTCAAAAAACAAGTCATCGGGAGATCTAGGCAGATCGACAATTGGCTGAATCTGATGCGAGATTTCCAGGCGTACTGTGGCCACAAACCTTACTTGCAACAGTACAACTGGGCAGATTGAAGCGTCCTTCGGGTCGACGGCTTTGTCTTGAAAAGATTTCACGATGGCTACAGTCTTTAAGAACGTCCGCCTCTTCGATGGAGAGAATGTTTACCCATCTGCCAACGTCGTTGTGAAGAATGGCAAGATCTCCACTGTAGGCACTGCAATCTCGACCGAGGGTGAGGAGGGCGATACTGTCATTGATGGAAATGGCCACACGCTCCTCCCTGGCCTCATTGAAGCACATATGCATGCTCATCTACCACCTGGAAAAGGTACTGTCTATGATGCAATGTCCGGGATAGGACGACCATATGTAAGACCACTACTGATACATGTAACAGGCTCAGAAATCCTAAAGCCGGCTATCGCTTGTGGCATCACCACATGCCTGGACATGCACAACACCCCAGAAGACGTTATACGGCTGAAGAAGGACTGTGCTGCTTCCGTCGAGCTTCCCGATCTCAGAAGCGCTTTCTACGGTGCCACGATCGAAGGTGGATGGCCAAAGCCCATCGTTCTCCATCTTGACCCTTCTCCAGAGGTAAGCCGGCAGAGCCAATGCTCGTATCCAACACCGTTATGCATTTGACCATTTTTAGAACCACAAAAACGTAAAAGAGAACTGGCCAAGCGTCACTGTAGAGACGGCTGAAGAGTTCGTCCGCTCCAATAAGAAGCTTGGTGCCGATTATATCAAGCTTATGCAGGAGAATGGCATGTCGATGAAGTTCGAAGGTGTCCCAGTTGCGTCACTTGAGCTTCAAGCTGCAGTGGTAAAAGCGGCACATGGCAATGGACTTCTTGCCGTTGCCCACGCCACTAGCCTTGAGGACACCCTCCTTGTGCTGCGAGCGGGCACTGATGCCTTGACGCATTGTTTCACTGATTTAGCACCAACTGACGAGCTCGTCGAGGCTTACAAAAAGAACAACGCCTTCCTGATCCCGACGCTAGTGGTTTGCGCATCCCTGACTGGGGAGGAGCAAGAGTTGCGCGATAGGTTCGCGGCGAAAGCTGCGCCACATCAACTGACCGCTGACGTCAAGGAAAATATGTGCCAGTGTCTGGGCCTTGGAGTGCCGGGAGCAACAGTGAAGCACTCCTATGAGACTGTAAAGAAACTGAAAGCCGCAGGGATTGATATCGTTGCAGTAAGTTGTCCAACACCGTCCTTATCGGGAGAGAAGCATGCTGATCCATCGCAAGGGAACGGACTCGGTGCCGCAGCTGAAGGGAACAGCTATAGGTAAGTCATCAAGTTGGGCAAGACCATAGTTTTGGTTGACTTAGTATCTCTTCAGGTCCAAGCTTTGTGCAAGAACTGTACATGTACGTTGAGCGATGCGGTTTCACTCCCATAGAGGCACTTCGATCAGCGACTAGCGTCACCGCGAAGAGGTTTAAGTTCCTGAGCGACCGTGGTAGAATCGCTGAGGGTCTGAGGGCGGACCTACTGCTTGTCAAGGGCGACCCGACCGCGAACGTTGAGGATCTTTGCAACATTGTCGGCGTGTGGAAGGCCGGTGAGGTTGCAGTGAAGCCGTAGACTCTTCCATAGTAGTCATTGCACGGATATATGAAAAGCCGCTAGATAGATTCATTTTGGATTTCGCTCCCGTCTTTGGCTCAATTCACTCTAGCCCTGCATCCCCACCAACGAGAGAACGGCTGGAAAGCACCATCACCCGTGCGATGGTGGATTGTGTGGACGCGACTCCCTGCCCCCCATGCCGAACGGCAGAATCTTGTCGTAGTCCCAAGGCAGGTCGAGCCCTGAATGGACGTCCACCAATAACCACACGAAGAAAGGTACGAACGTGGTTCGCGTAAGCACATGACTCCCAATGACGTTCAAGGAGAAATTTGTGAGGAGGATCAGAGACAGTTGCTCGGCGATGGACAGCCGATTTGTGGCCCGTGGATGGATCTTGGTATCCTGGTCTGAAGTTCACAAGATACCATCGAAGGGTGCCAATCGGGAGATGATGCATTCATCAAGAACACCATAGTGATAGTCAAGATCCCCTTCTCCTTTCCCCAAGCGATGTACCACTGTAGGAGGCTCAGCGCGCAGACGGGCAAGCTGTGATGCCAAGCAAGGTACCAGATATTAAGTGCTTTGAGAGACTTGAACCCTCTGCCCTGTGCCTGGCGATGCAGTCAAACCACCCAGAACAAAACCAGTGGGTCTTGAAGAAAGCCGGTCTCGAGCGCTGTGATACTACTGGCAAACTCCGATTGGTAGATAATGGCTGGTAGATTTGCGTCAGACTCCGGTAATGGGCAATTGAAACTTTGTGGTCGGTGATCCATCACTCGAGGCTGGCGATAGTAGAGTCTATTACCTGCGAAACTTCACTAGAGGCACACGATCGACAAAGCTGTCACTAAGGAGCAGTGGATCATAGAAATAGCCTCTCAGCTTTGCGCGAATCGAGCCGGCGTGACATTCTCAGGCATTGAGATGTAGATGACCAAGGGATAAATGACGGCAGATGAGAAGAGCGCTCATTGAGAAGGAGTCAACCGGTGGCCCATGGGAATCCTCCCAAATGCATGTAGATAATGATGAATGGGCGAACCACCTCGAAAACGGCGCCGGACCTTTTGCGGAGTTTCATTGTTCCAGGCTCTACAATCCAAATCGGCGACGCCCTCTAGGCACATTGCTGGGTGATGTTACCCCGGCTTTGGTACTAAATGCCTTAGACTAACTGTGTTACTTCGCCCTAGGAATGGCGAGCACATGGACTGGAGAAACACGAGGTTCAATCGCGTGTGAAAATTCAGTCGACGCGTCGCAACCAGCTCCACACAACCTGCATGGGACATTTGATGCCTACCAAAACCTTTGCAGATGCACTACTTTGGCAATTTCTTGTCCTAATTGCACATTACCGTTTGAGCAGTCTGCCTTGTCATAGTCTTTCTTCGTATAGCCCCTCTTTTTTCCTTCTATTCGGTTGGTTGTTGGTCTCTCGATCCCTGCTTCCTCGACTCATGACTACGGGAGCGCCGATTTCGAACTGATTGGCAGTATCGGCCACAGACAAAGCACGAGGACCTAGCCTGGTACAAGCCAGACCCAAACCAGGCCCAAGCTGAGGGGAGTCGGCCTAGGTGACTTGCCCTAACGGATATGCTAGCCTAGGATGGTAAAGTTACGCCTTGGAAACTGATTGAAGTACCACTCGGATGGCCTTCCAGCCAAAAGATTTCGTTACTAGGCTGTGCTGAAGATGTCACAGGTCACAAAGGCCAGCCGCGCCTTCCCCCCCCCCTCAGGGACCCGGCCGACCCTGGCCGACCCTATTCGACCGCGGGTTACGCGGCGTCTATGGACCAATCATTAGCCGCCCTGGAGTGGCTCCTTGCACTACAGCCAGAAACGCATCTGATTTGCAGCGGACGGACACAGCCTTAATATCGTAAGGTCGCTGCAATGGTTAGAAGGCGGCCTAGAATATGGCCGATGTTCTTCCTTTAAGTACTTTGGGTCTTTCCTTACTGTGGATATCAGCAGCACCTTCTCCAGAAAGAGTATTACCTATAGCATAGGCCAAGACATGGCATCAGCACAATTGCTGAGAGGAATTTCCGTTGGAACCATCCTTTGGATCAAAGAACTCGCCGATGACGACGGCAGGGAGAGATATGGTCTTCCGTCTAACTGTTTTCAGCACCCATGCGTTGTGGTGGACTTGCCAGCTTCGAGGAAAAGGTTTGCAGAGATCTATGTGGTATGTGCTTTCATGGTCCACTTCGGCTTTCAAGACGCCGTTGCCAGACCCGACTGATGGACAAGGCAGATCACGTCCAAAGGCGACCGCAATGTCAACGACGTTCCTCTCCCACGGCACGTCCGTAGTCGATATGTCCCAATCCATCCCAAGCCAATCAACACACTACTACCCGGCGTGCAGCTGCACCTAGCAGGCAGTTCCAGACTGAGGAAAGATTCCTACGTCAACACCGAGAGAGTCTACACATTTCCTCTCGCCTACCTGGAGCGCTACAGTCGCAGGCAACCAGTGTCCGACTTTTGTCTCGACCCTGCTTCTATTCTTTGGCTCAGAGCGAAGGCATTTAGCGAGCCACTTCTGGACGCTCCAGTCGAACAAATCATCACACCAATCGCCTCCACCAGCGCGGCTCCGACCTACTACACCCCCGTCCAGCATCCCCCTCCATATGCTGCAATACCGGCTGCTGATCCACAGACATACATCACCTTCAGAAACGACGAACTCCCATACAGCAGCAGATCTCGCGACACAACCCAAACTGTGGTCCCTATTGTGGGCATTTTGATACTGGCGGCTGCTGCCACATTGCTAGTGTTTACACGCTGGCTTTAAGCGGCCATTGTATTTCCACGATGCAGCCCCAATCAATAGTTACTGCCAACGACCTTTTGCACAAAGTGGCAGACAACCTCGCTGGGCATAATCATTGGCTCAGGTTCAGTGAAGCTGTGCATCGTCCACGTCCACTCTACCCGATTGGGGCTGAAGAACGCAATTCTTTATGGCGTAGCACCAGTTCTTTTTCGCAGGGGCCTCAGGACGTCCCAAATAATTTTGGTAGTACTGAAATACACAGCGCTCACGCCTAACTGTCATCTGTACCCGATGCCATATTGACATCGAACTCGAAGTTTGCTAATGCAGATTCCACGTCCCCCTTCCCAGATCACCCATGTTTCTAGGTAAAAGGGGTTTGGACGTATATCCAATCCTCCAGTCGTCGAGCCGGTATCTACCGAGCTAGAGGGGGTGTCAGGAAGGGTGTCAAGCTCGAATTCGTCAGCGGCCGGGTTACAAAGCAGGAGGACATTTCTCAGCCACCTTGCGGGAGTGAGAGGTTTGGTTTATGATGCATTTATGCTTTTCTCTGTCAAATGTAATTTCATGATGAGCATTCAGCTTTGGGCCTTTGCCCCAAACCGCAACAATCCCGGCAGGCAGATAAACAGCCACAATCCAGGCAGGCGAGAGAGGAGCGCCGAACATCCAACATCTCATACAGACATAAAGTCCGAGCATGTCAGTCAAATTGACATCTCATGCAGACCAAAAAGGTCGAGCATGTCAAATCGTATGGTGGTCGCCGCCACCTAGTTTCGCATCCGAACGCCGTTGCATCGTACAGTACCTATACAAGTCTCACCCATTTTCGTATCCGGAACGCCGCGTCCCTCCTACCCACAGAAGTGGACTCAATTCCATACCCAAACTCAATTTTTGCAAAAACTCCAACATCCATCAAGGCAACCTTCTGAAGACCTTCCCTGGTCTATAGCTCCTCGTCTTCGTCATCCCCCCAATCAATCCTGACTGGAACTCCTTGCTCTTTCTCAAGGCGATGCGCATCAGTCCACTCCTTCAAGCTCTGCTCATAGACCATCTCGCCAATGACACTGTCACGGGGATCCCAGTTCTTGCTAACCATGTCAAAAATACGCTGACTGCACACACCAGCCTCGACATATGACTTTGGCTTGGGCCAGCCAGCGTCGAATTCGTTATACTCATCCTCAACAGGGGGCGACATAGACGTGGCACGTTCAACTTGGCTAAGTCTGGATGGATTCCTTGATTTGTGTTGCTCAACCGTGGAGCGAACTCTGTTTATCTGTTCTTGTGTAACATCCGTAAGCACGCGTGATTCAGTCGTTTTCGTTGTAGATGATGGACCAGCATTGCCGTCGGTATGGATGGTTATTCCTGCTCGTGCATCTGCTGTGGCTGGGAGCTCAGCATGAGCAATACGTGGTGTGGCAGGAGGCAACGCCAGGGCAGGTGTCGCAGCGACGTCATCAACCGTGGATGTGGCTATTTCAACAGGAGTAGGTGTCTCGGGTTCTCCAACAACGATGTTACTTTTGATGGCTTCAATGGGCGCATCCCAGTCAATCATATCATCGTTCTCATCGTACGTGTTAAAGTCGAGACAGAACGTGCCTGGTCGCGGGTGAGCGGATGTCGGGGTGAAATCGACCGGGAATTGATCTGGTGACAACGGAGGGTATTCTGGTGGCGGATAATAAAATGGAGTGTTGGCTTCAGTGTTGGCTTTGGTGCCTGGAGAATTAGACAAGTTGGTTTCGTCGTCCGACGACGGACTTGTGGAGGATTGACTCGGCGAGTCGGCGAAATGGACGCCAGAGTACTCGTGACAACGACTTCTGATTTTGCTAGGTGTATCGACGGGGCTCTCATCAAAGGTGACATGTTTGTTGATTCGGGGAAGTGTGCCAGTGCCAGTGCCAGTGCCATTGCGAGTGCGCCTCTTCAGAACTGAGCGTGGAGTTTGCATCTCGTCCAACTTTTGCTTCTTCGCTACAGGAGCCGGAGACTCTTCATCAGAGTCATCTTCATCAGAGGAGCCTTCACTATGGTAGATAGGATCATTGTAGTCAAGGCTGTACGTTCTCCCTGGGTTGGGAGGACCACTACCGCGTTTGCGTTTCTGAGAAGATTGAGTTGCATTGCCGGCGTCGGCTTCCGGATGAAGTGAGGAGGTTGCTGTGTTTTCATTCACGTCGACACCGGCCTCTGCTTGAGCGTCGGAAATAGGAATGACATCAGGTGTAGTGTTTGGGATGGGTCGGGTGGTGTTCTTCGGGGGGCTGAGAGGGGCGACTGGGTCAACCTCAGGCTTGCTCGTGGCGCTAACCTCTTCTTTAATGTCAGGTGTCGATCGAGTTGGTGAAAAGGGATTTGTCAAAAGCTTCGTGAAGGCAGGCAACTGAGGAACGAAATCAAACTTCTTTCGGATGCTGCCGAAGAAGCTAGTTCGTGGCTGCGGAGCAGTTTGTGGTGTCGTTAGTGTCTGGTCAGCTGCTGCTGACTGGCTAGGCTGTGGTGACTGTTCATCACGAGGCTCTTCGTCTTCTGAGGATTGTATTTGCTTCGCACGCTTGGCTGCCAACTGCGCGCGTCTTGTATGAACCCGTGTCATTTGACCCCACGTCATGTCGGATGTGAGTTGAAGCGAGTTGACAGTCGAGCGAGAAACTGGGCTGGGCCGAGGAGCTTTGGCTCGAGACTTCGCCTCAGTAATGCTAGCCATTGTTGTGCGCTTACGTTGTGGCGTTACTGGTATGGATTTTGACTGACGACCAGTCGAAGTGCTGGAGTCTATCTGTGTGGAGGTTTCTGGTGAAGCTTGTGTGGAAAGGTGGGTAGAGGTTTGTGATAAGGTTTGTTTAGAGGAGGCGGTGGGATTCGATTGATGGCGTTTCGCAGTTGGTTCTGCCTCGACTTGTCCTGCGCTTTCTTCACGAGTGCGCTTGAGAGGAGTTTGCGCTGGTAGCACAGTTAGACCGGACTCTTTTTGCTCATCTGCAGACGTCTGGGTAGATGCATCTTGGTAATCTGTTGTGGCATGAACGATATCTGGAGCGAACAAGGGCACATCATTCAGATCAAAGGGATTCCGACGACAATGTACACAGCAAGGAGGGTCATCCAGCTCAGGAGAAGGGGATTTCTGTCTGATCGACTGTTCGACCTTTTTGCTCGAGCGAAAAAGCCGCGAGTGAGTCGATCCAGAAGGTTTCAAGCTTTTCGAACGCCAAAGTTGCTGATGAGACGCTCTTCTGATTGAGGGGTCTGTAGGCTTTGCAGGATTTGTAATGGGTGAGGTTGCAATTGGGGAGAGTACAGTCTGGGGCTTGGTGATTGTAAGACTTGAAACGACAGGTAGTACAGTTTCAGAGTGTGGTGTTGGGGAACTTGCACGAGGAGACAGGGCAATCTTGGGCTTGACAGGCTTGGGCTGCTTACGTGCGCGTGTCCTTGGGGGCGCGGCCTGCAACTCGTGCGCAGGCGAGGCTGCTCCTTGAGAGCGAGTCTTGGGAGGCATGATGTGATTGTACCAATTCGGCAGGTGTGTTTGTCGGAGGGATGGCGCGGCTTGGAAGGTGCACTGTAACTGCGATAGGAGAGGGTTGAGTGCAGACAGTTGCAAGGAATTGGGAAATGGAAGGTTTGAAGTTGGGGTTGAGGACTGATGAGATACCGCAATTGAGATGTTCCCAAGGTCGCGTAAATTTGCGCCAAGCCAGCCCTAGACTTAGCGATCGCCTGTCACAACAAACAAACATGATTCGCCAACGAACACAGGGGGGTTGATCTAATCTTATCTTATCCCTAGATTGATCGTTATCTTTCTGGGCGGTGTCTTGGACTTGGTGCCAGTTCGTGACTGGCCATTAGCCCACGCATGGTGTAACTATTGTCCTTGTGGAATGACAAGGATCGAGAAATTCATGCGCAATAACCGAGCCATCTCTCTGGAGCAAGACACAAAGATTGCTTTTCGAAGCTTCCAACTACATAATGACAAATCTAGAAGACAAAAAGTGGAGAGGCCAACGCGTTCAAAGAAGTCCACAGTCCGTGTAGTAGAGTCAAATTACCATCAACTCATATCATGATCAATTTTGCAAATCTTTCCGCAAATCCAATCTACCTGTAATGAACTCAATTATTCTTTCCATTGATGCGGCGAGCGACAGATCTGGTATCCTCTGCAACAAATCAGCAATAATGAATCAAGACAGCTAAGGCGACGTACCAACACTGCTACTATCGTGTTCATCATCATCGTCATACTCACTGCTGTCACTGTCATCCTGGCTGCTCCCTCGTCTTCTTCGACTCGGCGCAACATTGCGTCGACTGCCATTGACGATCAAGGGTCCATCACCAGCATGTCTCCGCTGATCTCGAGCTTCGCCATCCTCTCCCCTCACTTCAGCATGTGTTCCTGCCTTAGGGGCCCCTGGGCTAGCGTGTGGCGGTCTATCTAGGAGGGAACTACCACTGCTGGTGCTTGCGCTCTCTCGGTCCCACCTTGCAGAGATGGTGACACCTTTCCATCTAATGGCGTTGAGGCTTCTGATCGCTCGGGCAGCGTCATTTGGGTCGTTGAATTTGACAATTGCGGTGCCTTGTATCTTGTTGGGAGAGGCCCTGTCAAGAGGGACGTCGCAACGCTCGATTGTGCCGAACTCCTCGAGGAGGTGTCTGACTGCCTGGCCAGCAGCGGTGTAGGGTAGCTTGCTGAGGAACACAGTGCGATTAGGAGTGCCGGTGGGAGCTAATGATACCCTGTTCGCTTGAGGCCGGTTAGAAGGGTGGCGAGAAAAGTGGGGAGCAGTGACGTGATGGCTGTTGGTATATACTGGCGCAGGTGTGTCGTACCTCACGCTCTGGTAATACTGCTGTGTAGTACTGATGTCGACGTAGTGGGGATTTTGATAGTGAGCATAGGTAGTGGGGACAGGAGCAGTACCGTAAGGCACCACCATTACGTTTGAGGTGTCGGCTATATGCTGGGTCACCGATGTCGGCTGATATGTACCTGTGGTAGAAAAGTATGCAGTTCGAGGATCGACGGCCGCTGGGTAGCCAGAAAAGTGGTTGGCTCTACGGACAATGAGCAAACCAAACCAGCACGGGGCATGACTAAAACTTGGGGATGCCTACCTTGGAGAGATAGGTGCAGCAACGGTAGACATGTAGTGGGGATTGTTGGAATATGGCATTGAGTTGGGCGGTCCTGAAGGTGATTCCGGGCTTGTTGTAGGTCCCTCAAGAGTGACCAACCCACCACCGTCGGCCCGTCTAGCAAGTGCGACCCTGATGCAATGGCCGTTCCAGCCCTTCCGTGATAACTCTTCTGTTATGGATTGTTAGAGAAGCGCACCAAAGAATCCCACTCGCAACAAACATGACACCATACCGTATGCTCGCCGAGCCTCTTCTAGACCACGTACGATGACTGACCCACCACCTGTCGGCTTTCCGTTGTTGTCCTTGTACATTTCAGCTTGGCGAAGGTGAGGCGCATATTCGCGTATGAAGTCCTTGAGCTCCTGCCAGCCCTTGTTGAGCGGTGCCTGTATTTTGTTAGCCATTGCGTTGCCCAGGGCTGGGGATGTCCCTTACGCCGTGGACCACTAAAGCGTATTCTTCAACAAGGGCCTTCGAGCTTCTATTGCGTGGTTTTCCCGGTGGTGCCATTGTTTGATTGGTTTGAGAGTGTGCTCTCGAAGCGTGCTGCAACGGTATTGAATTAGCCGAGAAGAGCTTCTGCAAGTGTGGATGTAGACTGGAGAGAGGCGTAGCAAAGCAAGGGAAAGAGCAGCTGCTTTAGTAATTCTTGCTAAGCGATTTTATATGCACGAGGGCTTCGGCATCGCGTTCCACGAACTCGACGGAAAATATTTCCAGTATTCTCCGACTGGTAGTTGCACATACAAAGAGAGATATATGTGGGGGCGCTGGGCGCTGGACTTATGCAATTGAAATGCACGAGAAAACACTAGGCTGGGGATAGTGGCCAATGGTGAAGGAGCGAAGCAGGGCCCGCCTAAGTGAACTCAGTAGCCGCCCGAGTACTCCACGATCAAAGAGCGGCACAAGACCTCTTGGGCATTACGAGAAGTGAAAAGGATTGAAATGCGATAATGAAAGTGAGAGGATCGAGCAATAAAAGTCAACGTGTGAGGGCAAGAAAGGAGCCTGAAGTGCGACTGCAGAGATATTTTCTGACTGCCTTGCTTCCAGCAGACAATTGCTAGTTCGGCAATGGAGCACATAAGTCGAGTTATTGTAATACTCGTAGCCTTTATGTACAATTCAACTGAAAGGCCAAAACAGCAACTCACGGATTGGAGGCGACACGATTACCCAACGCTGTACCACAATTGAATTGACCAGAACATGCGTATGAGTGTCTGGAGAGCTGCGCAGAGGGCTGGTTTGGATCCACTGTTCTCTCTCCAACCCAACGACGTGACACCCAAGGACGTTGTCAGAGCAAGGATTTCCCCACAAGACATGACGTGAAATCGAGGGAAAAAGAACGCGATAGGGCCCCTCACTTCAAAGGCTATCATTTGAAAGGCTAATCTTGCTGGCAGGGAGGGATCTTGCAAGCTAAAAAGAGATGAACAGCCACGATAATCCCTGTTTCTGAAGCCAATTCGAGTTGAGCAGATCTGTGGGGTTTTCCGATCACTCGTTTTTGGGCGATAGAGGCCAGCATTGTAAGCGCCACTAGCAGCTTTCAGCAAGTCAAATCCTGGGTCATCCATTCGCTTGCTAGGCAGCCATAGATCTGCAGACGCGCCACTAGCCAAAGCTTACAAAGTGACAGTGTAGCCCTGCCGGTAAAGTTCTCGTATTTTTGTTGAAGTCGAGTTAAGATTGGAGCTCCTCCTAGACCCGGTCACCCAAACTCAGATCCCCAATAAGCTGGGTCGTAACACTCTGAGCAAAATTCACTCCACGTTATACTGCATTGTTTCGTGTGACAATTGGCCGAGGATATCTCGGTACTCGTTGCACTTGAGTTCAACCAGTTGCTGGTGGCCCTACGGTGGCCAGTACGGATTCTAAGTAGCTTGTAAGACTAACTGGGTCTTGGCTCGGTCGTACGAAGCGGCTGGACCAGTACCCGCTAACGTCTTATCGAGTCTCGAGATTTTATGGGCCGTGCTTCCCAATTAGTGGAGGGCAGACATAGGCGAGAGTGGGTACTGAGGCGTACAAGGATGGCTGCCGAGAGTGCAGCATTGTCGTGCTGTTGGAGGGTGAAGCCGCAAGTATTTTCCGGGAGAAAAGTGTATGTGACCTGTAATAATGTCCCAAAATTTGTCGCACTTGGCAAAGAGGATCTTGACGTCGATAAACAAAAACCTTACGGCATTTTAGCTCGTTAGATTAAGGGCTAGCAAAAGGTCGACAGCAGCGCGACTTTTCTTTGGCTCGATTATACTCGGAGCACGACGCACGTCATACCATCTCGTTGGGCCAGTCAATTTACGCGCGGAAACGGCTGGTAGGGTCGCTGGCTGAAAGACCCCTGTCAATTTCCAATCTGGATGCCTTGGATTTCAAGCCTTGGAGTGCCGCTGCGAGCTTTGGGGCAAAATCGTGGAAGCACAAGCGTCCGACTGGATGTAGCTTGGGATGTGGTATGGGGTCGTTGCTCAGGAGGCCCTAATCGCGATAGAAGAGGCAGATTTCAGGTTTCCAGGAAGAGATCTATTGTTACACCTTGCCACGATCTCATTGTAAACCAAACCAAAGTCAAAGGACATAAAACGGGCGTGTGCATGTTATATTGGGCCATTCGTCGTTATAAGCGGTCCCTTCTACCGTGGCTCTTCTAGACTTGGAAGTGCATTACATTTCTGAGGGCCTGAAAGTGTCACCAAACGAGCTGCATTTTGACTTTGGTCACCCTGACGCTGTTCAGCCAAGTGCAACATTTCACTCTTGTCCAGCGGAAGCACGGAATTCATGCGACAAAGCATTAGCTTGTGTCCGCTCAGCAAACCCACAAGATAGACCACGTCTCACACCTGTTCTATCAGCTTGGGATGGATAGTCCTACATCATTACACCCCCCCGGTAAAGACGTTTCTTGCTAGATCACGTTGGACAGTATCAGCAAAGTGGAATGGGTACTGGTGATTATTGAGGGAAGATTTTGAATTAAAGATAGCTATGCCTGGCGAATGCTCATTGCTCGGCCTCGGAGCCGCGCGTCGCGTCGCTTCGCACTGAGAATGGGAAAATATACTGAAGATGAGCAGGTAATGGCTCTCGATGAGACATCGCCCATGTAGAATCGAGCTCAATTGACGTTTCCGCGTCCTGTAATAATCATATCTCCCTAAGCCCTAGTTGGACCACCTCCCATCGCTTATACTCTCACCAGGCATTCGAATCTCCCCGAAGGTAAGTGTTTGATCGATTGTTGTGGCAAGTCAGCGAGTATTACGCCTTGTCGACGTTTAGGGAATCGAATATGTTGTTGTAACGGAAATGTTCCCATTGTACATTTAACGCACATATTGGTCGCATGGGAGGAATCGGGAGGACTCCATACTTCATTGGAGTGACCGACTTTGTGTCAATGCGGCATTCGGTTGAGGTACTGGAGAATTGTGGATTTGTGGCGGATGCTCTTTGGCCTCACTCCCCACCAGAGTCTTCTCATCTTCTCATCTTGTGTGGTGTTGTCATTTCGAGAGGTTTTGCCAGGTCAGATCATCGTTGTCAATCGGTACGACCTTTCCATGCGCCCAGTCATTTCGCTTTTGCGAATGGGATAAATCCGCTGAAGCCAGTCAAAACCACTTCATCCCTCGGTCATGTTGCGTATCCAACCAGTTTGGCACAACGCAGGCAGTAGTATGAATTCATGCCAAACGGTACCGCACCCCTCAGGTTCGGTGAGGACATATCCACGGTCAGGGATCGCTGACATCGAGAGCACCGAACGATATCGACGGATGCGGAGGGTGATGGTGATTGTGATTGGCTGGGGGGTGGGATGCTGCTTGACTTGCGAGATGCACTCATGTTCACGGGCGCCGCGTGGAAGGAAGCTTTTGTCTGGAGCTGGAGGAATGGAGGTTTGTTCATGGCGGGTTCCAGTTGGGTTTTGTTTTCCTTTCCGGAGAAAGGAAGGTTGAGGCTCAATGAGGCTCGGTCAGGCTTTGTGAGATGTATTTGTTAAGCTGAATAATGTGGCGTTCACCTCGTTCCGACAACAAGAGAAGTTGGGGGCATATGTATGCGTGCGCCAAAAACGCGGCCCAAAGTGATCGGCGGTGCTTCTAAGAAGATAGTTTCAGACGAAACAACAGAAAATGATAGCGGGTGTTCCCTCCCGTCGAATCGGGGCGCCTGCGAATGCTTTGATGCTTTGGGCTCTGCGCGTTGAAGACTTGATTCCCTAAGAATGCCGTCCCGCTTTTCCATGGGCTTTCGGACTTGGGGCGCGGGAGATTTTCGATCGTGTGCAGTATTCCCGATCGTGTCAGCAGATGTTGCTGCGTCATCGCCTGCTTCCAGGCCCAAGGCGACGGGCGACAGCAACAAGTGTGCATGTTGGCGGCAGGGGCGCTGTCAAGGTTGTGGCTGGAGAACCAACTTTGTCGACCTATCACATCGCCCCGACCCCGCTGACAGCTGCCCAAGATCGAAATGATTTACAGTGACGTGGGTGTGCGTCCAGCGATAAGCATGCAGTCCGGGCCCGACGGAAACCGGACTGGGAAAAGAGACGTCCATAATGGGGGATTTCCACGGACAGCTTCACTTCCTCTCGTTATACGTAGTCCCGGACAGGAGCACAACAACCATTATTGTTCCCTACCCCCCCGGCCCCATTCTCTGTGCCATATTTTCCCGACCAATCAGTTTTCCCCTTGACCCACCCTCGGAGGGGAGACTTGCCCACTCCTCCATATGTTGGTGGATATCAACTCCTATATTTTGCCGGGGCTCGATTGTGGGTAACTGAAAGCTTCAATCGAAGCCACGTGTTGTGCCAGATCTTCACCACGTTCAGTCGAGAAACGCTGATGAGCTTGCACGGAACGATGCAACAGTCCCTCCCAGTCTCCAGTCCTTCGATCTATCTATCCAAGGCAGACCGCTCCCCTTGGTCACCTAGACTCCCACCTCGTGACCTTGAGGCCGCTGTTCCCGGCAACCGTATTCAATCGATTCTAGTGCAGTACCTACGACCTTTACGGCGAATGCTGACGCTCTGACGACAGGCAGTGGCATAATTTGACAAAATTAAGTGATATAGTGGAACAATCTCGCTTTCCTGTGCGCCCAACTAAGATCTCCGGTAACATGTTTCGCCCTGTAAGCAGATTGAAGCAGGTGCTTTCTGGTGCCTAACGTAAAGGCACTATGCATTCTCTTGAAACCATCCTGTTATTGAAGATGCCACACTATTGCTGTTTTCGCCTTCGCCGGGCGCTGATTCTGCAACCCCACGTCATTGCCTTTCCGTTTTCAGAGCAGCATCCCGCAAGGCCCGCCTCAAACCGCAACAATTCAACTGATCGCGCATTACTAGGAATTTCATGTGAACAATGTAACGCCCGGTTTCTGCCGTACTATTCAACTATAGCAGACACCACCGTAGTAGCACCACCACTAGTGAAAGAGCCTTCTTCTGCAAAGGACCGCACCCCAGCGATCACGAAAATACCTCGCACAGTCTTATCCAACAGCCTCCCAACCTGTCCCACCTTCCTTTACCAACCCTCATCACTACTAACAACCTATGGCAAAGCCACCAAACCTCTTCACCTACCCCACCACCTCGGCCCTCGCCACTCATCTCCGCGCCTACATCCTGCAGTGCCAAAAAGCCGGCTTCGCCCGACACGACACCTTCAAGATCGCCGTCTCCGGTGGCTCGCTTCCCAAAACTCTCGCGCAAGCCCTCCTTACCCCATCCAACGGGTCGCCGCACGACACGCTTCATTTTGAGAAATGGGAAGTCTTCTTCGCCGACGAGCGCGCGGTGCCCCTCGACCACGAAGATAGCAACTACCGGCTCGTGAAAGAGGAATGGCTCGACCATATCCCTAGTGATATGGGGAGGCCGAAGGTACACCCAATTGACGTCAACCATTTGGATGATACGCAGGAACTCGCGGATCAGTACCAAGAGGAGTTGATGGGAAGCTTTGCGGCCAAGGATAGTGTCAAGTTGCCCATTTTTGACCTTCTACTGTTGGGCTGTGGGCCCGATGGACATACCTGTAGTTTGTTTCCGAATCATGAGCTACTCAGAGAGTCAGATGCGTGGGTAGCAGCCATTGAGGACTCCCCCAAGCCTCCGCCCAGGAGAATTACGCTCACACTACCTGTCGTCACGCATGGGAATAAGATTGCTTTTGTAGCGACGGGCGGGGGCAAGAAGGATATTCTGAAAAAGATACTAGAGACAGACGAGGGGAGGAGTTTACCGTGTGGACTGGTCAACGAAGGAGGTGGAGACAAGGTGAGTTGGTTTACCGACTCAAGTGCCGTTGAAGGCGTGAGTTTTCCACGAAGAGGTAGCTTGTGAACGCGCTTTCCTGGTAAATGACGACTTTGATGGGATATGTTATTCTCGAGTCTCGCTTGAAGATTTTGACGGACATTACTGCCTCTTATCAACACACCAGCGCGCGAATAGACAGCCCTGTAGAGCACGCCGGTGCGATACTGTATAATTCTCCTTGCAAACAGCCGTTTTGCGCGACGGCGGCCATTCCTCGTGCGTAGCCACTTTTGGTTGACGGCAAATGAATGCCAGCAAGAACGTATCATCTCTCTCACTGCTGCTCTGTGTGGCCATTGCAATGACGGGTAATGTGTCACGTCCTAATTGTGTGAGCCCAACACTAAAACGGTTCCTTCATGGGTACAGGTGCGGCTTGGCGGTTCCTTGTCAGAACGACTGAGTACTTAGCGGCGCATCGTGATGAAGTTGCATCAGCTAAGCCGCCACTACTTAAAAGCCCTATGGGCTGACCATAGTGTCGGCGTCCGCCCCAAACCGAAACACACCATGAGCCCGCAGGACTTGGGCGTCCTACTCCGCCAGCTATGGTTGTATATTTCCTGTATACATTGCGGTCCTCCGTTCAGAACTTGCTTTTCAACCATTTCGTCAACGATTCGCCAACCTCCTGTGGCTTTGCTAGCATGCTCCAGTGTCCTGCATCGATTTCGTTGATTGTGAGGTCTGGCAACAGCCCCATCTGCGCTGGCCCTTGGATGGCCGCCGGGAGCCCAAGGAGATCTTTCGTTGCCGCGATAAACAGCAAAGGCACTTTCACAACGCTTGTCTCGTGGAGCAACTTCTCGGCCTCTACGCCTCGGTTCTCGAGCATTGCTTTGTACCATAACAATGGCGCTGTAAATCCATCCTCAGTCATGCGCTTCACGAACGCTTCACGCATCTCAGACGTTGCGTATTGAAGGACGTCTTGTTTCCGATCTTCCAATAAATAGTTCTTGAGCCCATCTTTCTCACAGAAAATATCCATCCATGTCGCTGGGTCCCCATGCAAAGCTGTAAAAAAACTCTCAACGTGCGCATCTAAAATCTTCGGTCCCTCCTCCGAGGTGAACAAATACCAGTACCAAAAGGATCCATAGCCAATTCTCTGGGTCACCATGGCATTCATCTCATCTAGGTGAAAGGGCTGTCTCCTCGGAGGGACATAGGCCACGTTTAGCGTGACAAGACCTTTGACACGCTCAGGATGAAAATTGTATAGCCTTGCCGCCAATATCGAGCCCCAGTCATGACCGAGTGGGATGATCTGGTCAAGGTTCTCAGCATCCAAGATTTCGCAAAGATCATTTGTCATTAGATTCATAGCGTAAGATGCGCTGTCCGTAGGTTTGGATGATCCAGCATATCCTAAGTCGTCAACAGCGACCACGCCATATCCACCCGGCTGGAGGTGCGTTGTGATCAGGTCAGCCCAAAGGCTGGCAGAATCAGGGCATCCATGAATGAGCAGTACTGTTGGTAAGGGTGATTTGGCAGGCGATACGTAGTAAGTGTAGGTAAGAGAGCGAGAGTTCTTCAACGTCTTCTTGGTCAGAGAATTCATCGCGTGTAACTGGTACGACAATGGGGGAAGCAAATTTGACAAAGGCACTGGGAAACGATAATGTATAAGGTCACCAGCTGAAGAGAAGAGGGGGGATCAAGGTAATTCGGGGATTTGGCGCCGTCTTATTCATTCCCCCTGTCATGAAAGCTGCAAGATGCCAGCGCATCCTCGCATCCTACTAGCCAATACTCTCCCGAGAGGCCCACCAGTGCGGTGGGCCACTGTGACATCTGCGCCACGGTCTCCGATGCCGTGCGGGGCTGGCACCGCGGTTGCCAATGGGACCACCAAAAATACTAGCAATTCGTGGGCAATGAGATGCAGGGAGGTTACTCGGGGTTGAGCACTTGCAATTGAATGAATGACTGTCACGGGCGTGACTGACTGCGCTATTCTAGCTATTCTCAGGCACCGTCTGCACTGTAATTAGATTGTAATTGTACCTCAGTCACGCCGTCTAGGCTTCCGGGCCCTGCTGCTCTTGCGGGTGTTATTACCTGCGCCAGCATCTATGCCTGCGCTTATATCTGCCCACTGGGCCTCTTGTTGCGGCGGCGCCGCGGGAGTAGTCTCAGGCCCGTTTGGGCGCTCATCTCGGGGTACAGCCTCTGAGATCTGCCGCTTGTGGGTGCCCGTGGCGGGGATGGCAGTGGCAGTTGCTGTCGTGGGAGCAGGGTCTGCCCTTGCAAACAGCTCACTCGCAGACGCTAGGTCATAGTCGCCGTTAGAAATGGTGACTGGGGAGGCCGCCTGGAAGGAGTGATTCTTCGGCCCAGGCATACCCTCTGTAGCTCCCGGAGCCTGTTTTTTCCATTCGACCGGGCTTGCGATTAATGAACACCCGACGGCAGTCAAAGCTCGGCTTACGACGTCGTCTTACCACTCACTGACAGCGCCAGCGACTTGCGGTCTTGACTGACGACTAATAGGAGGATTACCGCGACGAATTACCACGAGACTGATATGATCTGGAAGGGGAAGGAAGGAGTAGGGGGGAAGGAAGGAGTAGGGGGAAAGGAAG
>Ga0335072_10001415_pt1 | contig 39119 bp, 34 predicted proteins | sample Lox_Sample_21_FD_206725 | JGI IMG/M metagenome (GOLD analysis project Ga0335072, IMG submission 206725) | Soil microbial communities from Loxahatchee National Wildlife Refuge, Florida, United States - Lox_Sample_2.1 | ecosystem: Environmental > Terrestrial > Soil > Wetlands | place: USA... | reverse complement strand
TCCGCTTCAGTCGACCGTTCTCCTCGCGCAGCTGTCGCAGCTCACGCAGCTCGCTCACTCCCACTCCGGCATACTGTCGCTTCCACAGGTAGTAAGTCGCCTGGCTGACTCCCACCTTGCGGCAGATCTCCGCCCCTCGCGCCCCGGCTTCCACCTGCCGCAATACCGCCACAATCTGCTCTTCCGTGTGACCCTTCTTGGGCATCGTCCTGTCTCCCCTTTCGGACTTCTGCCCAGATTATCTCTAGTTTCATCTGTGTCAGCTTTTGGGGTTTGGTTCATTCAGGAGTGAGGGCGGAGCATGTCGAAGAGCAAGCATACGGAGGCGCAGATGATTGCTGCGCTGAAGCAGGTGGAGGCGGGCCGGAAGGTGGAAGACGTAGCCCGGGAGTGCGGAGTGTCGAAGCATACCATCTATGCCTGGAAGGCTAAGTACAGCGGGATGGACGTGACCGAGGCGCAGGAAGCCAAGCAGTTGCGAGATGAGAATATACCCGTCTGCAGAAGCTGGTAGCGGATTTGAGCTTGGACAAGAAAGCGTTTCAGTCGGTGATTCGAAAAAAACTATGGTCCGCCGCTGGATTGCAAACGTGATCGTGGATGTCGGAAACGAGTCTGCGCAAATCTATTCGGTCTACGTGTGGGCGATGCCCTGACCTGGATGAGATACGCGCGCGTCTGTCCTCATAACGGAGACGGCTGCAAGAGCCGGGTTTTCTCTCAGGTTTCAGACACGCCGTTGGACTGTTCTGTCATCTACTTTCCCGCTCGCAAACACGGTGAGAAAGAGTCGTAGTCGTAGCCGGCGCGGTGGAAAGGTGCAGAAACGCGAAGCGTTTTCCACGTTTCCACCGCGCGTTCTTAGGCGATCACTGCAGCCGAGAACACACTACTGCGGTAAACCTCGTTGCGGTTGAGAACCGACCACGCAATGCGCGCCAGTTTGTTGGCCATGGCCACAGTGGCGATATTGGATGGCTTTCGGTACTTCAGCTCGGTAATCCATTCACCCCACGCGTGCCGTGCCCGATTGACGTGCAGACAGACGGAGCGGGCACCGTGTATGAACAGCCTTCGAAGATACTCGTTGCCTCGCTTGCTGATTCCCAGTAGCTTCGTTTGGCCACCGGTCGAGCATTGATGAGGTACGAGACCAAGCCAAACAGAAAACTCCCTGCCTTTTCGAAATGCCCCGTCATTTCCCACTGCAGCGACGATCCCTGTGGCTGCAAGTGGGCCGACTCCGGGAACAGTCTGCAGGCGCTGACATGCGGGATCGGCTTGGGCCACTCGTGTGATCTTCTCTTCAAGTTCGACGATCTGTGTCTACAGGTTCCGCCATTGCTGCACGATGGACTGAATCAGCCGAAACATACGTGGGGAGACAGTCTCTTCCGCACGGGCCAGGACTTCCGGAAGCACTCGTCACAGGTACGCCTGACCGGCGCGCACCATCAGGCCGCGTTCCAGGAAGAAGACACGCAGCTGGTTCACCAAGCTGGTACGTTGCGCCAGCAGACGTTCCCGGACGCGATGCACTGCCTGGATGTCGAGCTGTGCTTCAGTCTTGATCGGCACGAATCGCATGGTCGGTCGCTGCACCGCTTCGGCGATTGCTTCGGCGTCACGGTAGTCGTTCCTCTGGGACTTCACAAATGGCTTCACGAACAGAGCCGGGATTAGACGCACATCGTGTCCGAAGCGGAAAGGGTCCTGCCCACATGATGACAACCGCAACTCGCTTCCATGCCGATCAGGCACGCGGGCGTGTTGGCCAGGAACTTGAAAAGCTGAGAGCGAGAGTAACGCTTCTTGAGCACGATCTTGCCATGCTCATCCATGCCGATTAGGTGGAAAACTGTCTTGCCCAGATCGATGCCAAGCACCTTGACATTCATCGCGAGATCCTCCTGGCACTGTTTTAGCAGCGGCGGACCATCTCATTACGGATGGAGTTCGTAGCGATGAAGGCAGCTGTCGAGCATGTGCAACAGCAGTATGCCTTCAGCCAGCGGCGAGCGTGCGGGCTTTTGATGGTGGCGGTTTCGAGTTGTCGCTATCAGGCGCGGCGCTCGGATGAAGACCTTCGAGAGCGGCTTGTGGAGTTGGCACGAGAGAAGCCACGCTTTGGTTACCGGCGATTGCATGTGCTGCTGCGCCGATCTGGAGACGTGGTGAACCATAAGCGCGTGCATCCGGTGTACCGTGAGGCAGGACTGGCACTACGGCGGAAGAAGCGTAAACACTGCGTCCGGCAGAGCGCACCACTTCGTCAGTACACCGCCGCCAACCAGGAGTGGGCTCTGGATTTTGCGCATGATGCGATTGCTGCTGGCCGAGCGATCCGCGCGCTGAGCGTGGTTGATGCCTACACGCGAGAGTGCCTGGCATTAGAAGTGGATACGAGCTTCGCCAGTCGGCGCGTGACACGTGTGCTGGAGGAGATCATCTAACATCGCGGAGAGCCGCGAGTGATTCGCTGTGACAACGGCCCGGAGCTGACCAGTCGGCACTTCCTGGCCTGGTGCATTGAGAAGATCGAGCTTGTACATATCCAACCCGGTAAGCCCACGCAGAACGCCCATGTCGAAAGCTTTCACGGGCGGCTGCGCGAAGAGTGCCTGAGGATCGGTTGGTTTCAAAACCTGTTTGACGCCAGAAGGAAGATCGCCATCTGGCGCCATGATTACAACGAACAACGACCACACAGCAGCTTGAACTATCGGACGCCGGCAGAGTTTGCACGCCAAGCAAGCTATGGAAAAGACGTGGGCTCCGCCCACTTTGAAAACGCCGATGGCGTTTCCAACTTTCCCACAGCTTCGGCTGCGGCTGGCTAAGTAAGATTACCGTGCGGAAAATGGGGGTAGGCCTGTATCACGCAGCACAGCGACCTGTGTGCGGTCTCACGGGCGGCTCGATTTTTAACGATAGATCTTTCTTACCATCTGTGACCGGAAATTTGACACCAAATTCATTTGAGCGCTTCCTTGCGAAGCGGTCGTTCTCCAGGCCGAGAAACGCTCCATTGTCTCTATTGGGACAATAACCGTCACCATTGTACGCCGGTATAAAGGCTTGGAATGCGAATCGCACGATAGAGGCTCGTTGCCGTTACTTTCAGCGTCCACACGGTTTCAGGAGTTGGCTGGGAATTCTCATCCCTCTATGCCTTATGATAATTTTGAATAATCAACGGCTTCCCGGTCAATGAATTTCCCATCTTAACAACGATCGATCTGGCCTTCGGCTGCTACAAAGCATCTTGGAGCTGGCTTTATTGAATAGCAAATCTGCGATCCTCAGCAGCGTACGCGCACTCGAATTTTTCTTATGGTGCCTGCTCTTTGTCTTTTTCATCAATGCCTTCGGCTTTCTTACCCCAGCCATGCCCGCCGGATGGGTTGATCCATCCTGGGCGTATGGCCTTAATCAGGCCGTGGCGCAGGGACTCATCTTCGGCAAAGATCTTATCTTCACGTGTGGGCCCTATGCTTCGATCTACACTCACATGTACCATCCCGCCACGGTTTGGATGATGGTCCTGGGCATTGCCCTTGTCGATGTCCTGTATCTGGCCTGTTTCGCTTGGCTGGTGAAGGATGCGAAATGGCGCTGGCCCTGGATACTGGCCTGCATTTTGGCTGTACCCTTGACCACCCAGGACGCTTTCCTTTTTTCCGTGCCCCTTCTTGTCGGTCTCGTTACCTTCAAGTTGGAATTCTTAAGCAAGGGCGAAGCGCTTACCCGACCTTCCACACAGATTGCCGTCGCGCTTGCTTTTGCTTCCCTCGGCTTGTTGCCTCTTATTAAGGGCACCCTTCTCGTATTGACTTCGGGGATCTGCGTTGCCTGTTCGGCTTTCCTGTTAGCTCACCGGAAATTTGCTCTCTCTCTTATCTGCCTCATAGCGCCCGTCGTGTCGATGGCGGCGCTTTGGGCCGCCTCAGGCCAGCCATTGACGGCTCTTCCCGGGTACCTTTCCAGCTTGAAACTGATCATCTCAGGTTACTCAGAAGCGATGGCAGAGACCGGTCCTGGCTGGCAGTTGGCTCTTTTTGTCCTCTGCGCGGGCGTGATTTTACTTTGCATCGGATTCAGGAAGGGGCTCGCAATGAGCGAAAGAGGCTTCCTGCTTCTGATTTTCGCGCTTTTCCTCTTTGTCGGGTTCAAGGCCGGTTTTGTTCGCCAGGACGGACATTTTCTGGAGGCGATGAATTGCCTGCCGATCGGCGCACTCTTCCTGCCTCTTGTGAACACTGAAACCCGGCTATCCTTTAATTCTTTGAAGCTGCTATCGGTAGCCTTGCTCGTCACGATTCTGACTGGAGTTACGATTTGGCACATGGAATTCGCAGCCAGAGCCGTGACAGTCGATCCTGCATTGAAACAATCCTTGGGCGGCCCTGCTTTGGACTCTCTGACGCAATTGCGAAAAGACCTGGGGGTTTGGAAGGTCGCCTCCACGCTTGTATCCACTGAACCTATCCGCCTGGCTCCTTGGAACTTCAGAGCGACGTCGTGGCGGAAGGAGTTTGACGAGGCAAAGCAGAAAATCAATAATGAGTCCGGGTTGGACTTTCCCCTGTCAGGAACTGTGGATATTTATTCATTTCAACAGGCAAGCCTGTTAGCGAAGGGCTTCCGATGGGACCCAAGGCCGATCTTCCAAAGCTACTCGGCCTATGCCCCTGAACTGATCCGTCTCAACGAACAACATCTGCGATCCGCAGGAGCCCCCGATAACCTGGTTTTTCGACTGCAGACAATCGATCACCGACTGCCCTCTTTGGATGACGGCCTTAGTTGGCCCGCGATGCTCGATAACTATACCGTTGCCAGATCCGCAGATAACTGGATCTATCTGACGAAAAAGAGCTCAGCAACTAGAGCTGTTAGTCAATATGTTGTTCTCGGGAACGTCAGGGCTAGACTTGGGACCGAAGTGCCCGTGCCAACCGGCACGGGTCAAATCTATGTTGAGGTCCATGAGAATCCAAGCACTCTCGGGAAACTGATTTCACTAATATACAAAGCCCCGCCCCTGACCTTGCGAGTAACGAGGCACAATGGAGAAACCTCAAGTTATCGGGTCAATGCCAACATGATGCAGACTGGGTTCTTTCTTTCACCTTTGGTCGTCGACAACGACGGCTTTGTCCGCCTCTTTGACCCAAGCCGCACATTGCGCGACGATGACCTCGTTAAAAGCATCGCTCTCATGCCATTGAGAGGCCAGACCGTTTCGTGGAGTAAGACTTACGACATCACTTTCAAGCAATACGAGTATTAACAAACCTGCTGACCTGGCTGTTCCTCCAATTCCAGGGCCGGTTCCTGCGTCTCAGGCCACTTAGAAAGGATTCCAAGGAGTTAAGATTCCAAGGAGTTTTCCAACATACTTCATTTCGCGCGGTAATCGCCACGGCTAAAATACTTTTCAAGCCAGCAATACAGAGCGATGAACAGGTAACGGCTGCCCATTTCTTTGATCTTCAGTTTTGAAGTACCGGCCCGCCGGTTGCGCCAGGTAATTGGCATAACAGTCCAGGAATATCCTCTCACGATGGTCTTGAGCGGCAATTCCACAGTGAGATTGAAATGCGGCGATAAGAATGGTCGGCACCCTTCAATGGCCGTGCGCCGATATGCCTTGAATGCGTTCGTGATGTCATTCAACTTAACGCCAAACAAAAGGCGCAGGTAGAGATTTGCCAGCCGGTTTAGCAGTAGTTTGTGGCGGGGATAGTCGATCACGCCTCCGCCGCGGACGAAACGTGATCCGAAGACTGCATCCCAACCCTGTCCCAGAATTTGCCAGTAGCGTACTACATCGCGACAGTCGTCGGATTCATCGGCCATCATTACGACGACCGCGTCACCTTTCACGTGATTGAACCCCACTGTGATCGCGCACCCAAAGCCGTTTTCGCCAGTATTCTGTACGGGTTTGCATACCGGGATTCGGCTTTGGATCTCCTCTAGGAGTTCCCAAGTGGAGTCCGTACTTCCATCATCTACAACAATGATCTCGTGTGGGACCTGTTGCAGACGCAACTCAACATGCAGGTGCTCGACTGTGGCCGCAATGCAGCCCTCTTCATTCCTGGCTGGTATGACCACGGAGAGCATTTGGAGTGGCTCGCGAGCAACTGGAGGCGGTGATTTCATGCATTGCTCACTTCGAGCCAGTCGGGGTGATGGTGCGCGTGTTCCGCAATGCCCTCGAGAATTGCAGGGAGGGACATTTCGATTCGCCAGCCGAAGTCGCTTGTGGCCCTAGAATTGTCCATGACTACCCATGGGATGTCGTAGGGACGCGGTTCCGTATATATAGTCGGAGGATGGCTCCCGAAACGTTGATCGCACCACGCAGTCAGTTGTGCGAGTGACATCGTATTCGCGGAACCGCCTCCAGCCGTGTAGATTCGCTCTCCACCAGGTCGGGTCGTTTCCATTTGCGCGATGAGCAGAGCGGCCAAATCACGAGGATGAAACGCATCTCGAGTTTGATGCCCCGTGCCGTTGAATCCTATGTATCGGAGCGGCCTCCGGCGCAGATGCGCGTTCACCCAGAAAGAGAAAATGCCCTGGGCCGGTGTACCGAACTGGCCTGCTCCCGCAAGCACCCCGCATCGTGTGACCCACACTGGGAAATCGAATGCGGAGCCATATTCGAGGGCCATGATTTCTGAAGCTAGCTTTGTTGCTCCATAAAGGGAAACCGGCGCGGCTGTCGAAAATTCAACTCCGATACCCTCTGCGGTCAACCCGGGCGGCAGTGATCCATCAGGAGCAATATCGAACGCACCGTCGCGGACACACAACGGAACAGCAACAAGTGCAGGAATGGAGTAGACCCGACTGCTGCTCAAGAGGAGTAATCCCGCTTTGTGCTCTTTGCAGTATTCGAGCACGTTTCCGATAGCAGCCAGGTTGTGCTCGAAGAGTCGCCGACTGCTACCCGCGCCAGACAGTCCTGCCAATACGCTTGGATTGGCTGCGGCATCGATGACCCAATCGCATGATGGCAGCGCGGAGACATCACTGGCTGACCGGAGATCCCCGTGGATGAACTGCACTCCCAGTTGTTCGACCCGAATCCGATTCGATTCGGAGCCAGGACGCATCAGGTTGTCGATTCCAACGATTCGTATGCCGTCGGATCTTTCGAGCAAACATTCAGCCAAGGCGCTTCCCACAAAACCGCAGACTCCAGTGATGAGAATCTTCATGCAGGGTGGCTCTCCAAGCGATGCTGCCAGCTGGCGGCAATCTCCTCGAAGATTCCTGGAAGCGTCTTGACGATTTGCCAATTGGGGTAATGTGCTTTCATCTTTCGAAGATCACTGTAATAGCAGATGTGGTCGCCAATCCGATTCTGATCAACGTAATGCCATTTCATTTTCTTGCCAGTAACGTCCCCGGCCATCCGAAACGCCTCGATCACCGAGCAGGAGTTGGCTTTCCCTCCCCCGAGGTTGTAGACCTCCGCTACGCGAGGGGCCTTTGAGAATTCATACATGAAATTCGCTACATCTTCTGAGTGGATGTTATCGCGAACTTGCTTGCCCTTGTAGCCAAAAACCGAGTATTCACGGCCCTCGATGTTGCATTTCAAGAGATAACTGAGAAACCCGTGTAACTCGACGCCCGAGTGATTGGGGCCGGTCAGACATCCACCGCGCAGGCAGCAGGTGGGCATCCCAAAATAGCGGCCGTACTCCTGCACCATCACGTCGCCTGCTACTTTCGACGCTCCAAAAATGGAGTGCTTGCTTTGGTCTATCGAGAAATCTTCGGCAATGCCGTGTTCAAAAGCCGGGTCCGTGTAGTCCCATCGTGTTTCAAGTTCGACAAGGTTCAGCGTATTCGGACGGTCCCCATAGACCTTGTTCGTCGACATGTGAATAAAAGGCGATTCAGGGCAACAGCGCCGTGCTGCTTCGAGCATGTGCAGCGTTCCCATTGCATTCACTTCAAAATCGAGGAACGGAATATCTGCAGCGCGATCATGCGACGGTTGAGCCGCCGTGTGAATAATCACGTCTGGCTTAAGTTCCTTCATCAAGGTGAGGACCGCTTCTCGATTGCGAATGTCAATCGCCATGTGACGATACGTCGGGATCTCGGACTGCAACTGCGCAAGTACCCAGCTTGTATCGCCCTCAGGGCCAAAGAAAACTGCGCGATGATTGCTGTCGATTCCAGTAATCGAGAATCCCATGCGAGCAAAAAAGCGGGTAACCTCCGAACCGATCAGCCCGCACGAGCCCGTCACAAGAGCCTTCCGTTCTAGTCCCATCGATCAAACCCTCCTAGAGCTTTTCGCGCCTTCCAAATGTGAACATGGGGTGGTGTCAAGGTGGCGGGAAAATCGCCGTTGGATCTCGACGTGAATGCGCTCTGGGTCGTCAAGTCCGGGGAGCGATAGAAGGACCCTTCGAGTCTGCAATACATGTTGAAGCGAACATGTCTGATTCAAATTAGGACGCCTAAGCGCTTGGGATACATCGAAATCCAGCCGCGCAAAAGGCGCAAACGGGTCCTTAGGGGTCACCTGCTGCTGTCTAAATCAATGGATAGAGAGAGAACGTAGGCGCGTCAAGGAGCAGTAGGCGGACGACCTGCTTGAGCGAACCAAATCTCGGGAATGCCTTTGCGAAGAGCCGAAACAGCATTGCCCACGTATCGTCAACGATCGGCGCGACCCTTGAAATCATATGCCACGCCGAACGTCCAACCTCGTGGGTTGAGGGTATTGCCGTGACCGAGTTGAGGCCAGAACTGATACTCGTAGTCGCCGCGGACCCAAACGTTCTGAAAAACACGGTAGGTCAACCCTCCACCTGGCGCAAGAACTGTGCGGGTATCATGGTGGTAGTCGGGAGAACTCAGTATTGTGAAATCGATGCTCCCGAAATCTAATAGGAATTTCCCATAGGGCTGGATTCTGCGATAGTGCCTGACCGTATAGACGGGCCCTCCGCCGGCAGTATCCTCGCGCATATTCTGGACACCTCCAGTGCGCACGTAGTTGAGATCGCGCCCTTCGACTTCAACACCAAGACCACGCAGATACGACGGAAGCTGGTAGAAGTTCCAATCGGCCCAGAACATGGGGCCAGAAAGGTAGCCACTCCAGTCAGTGTTGTAATTGGAGAAGCCGACACCAACCGTCACCGGCAGACCGGCACTTGTGGCTTCCGGAACAACCTGGGCACAAACAGGAATGGACGCACCCACTACAAGGGTCCCTAGAAGCATCTTCAGATTCATTCAGATCCTCCACTGAGCTCTCTTCTAACTGCGTGATCAGCACTAAAGGAACGCTGCGCCTGAGATTCCATTCCCTTGTGTTGCGCCTGTCAAGCTCAAAACGAACTCGTCCGATGAGCGCAGCTGACTGAAAAAGCGACTTCCGACTTGAATCCTTACAGGGTAGACACGTCTCCTTCCAAAGAGTCGCGGTCAGATGAAAGTATACGTATTTCTTCGGTATAGGGGAACGAAGTTTGAGTGCGCAGACCCCCAAAAGTCACCGTCCCAGTCCTGTTCGATCCTGCGACAGGCGCCGCCATGGTAGGAAAACTCGTTTGAACTCGGATAACACCTTATGTCGACCTAAGGCTTTGGCCGTGATCTCGGTGCATCTCCCAAAAGTGCCCTAATGCCACTTCGAACTGTGTAGTCCAAGGGTTTCGATCCGTTTCAGTGTTTTATGCCTTCGCTTCGAGCGATTTTTACAGCGGTAATGCCGATGATTCGAAGATCGAACTTAAACGATTGCCGAATCAGGTACTCATAGTCGAATTGGACTTTGACCGGTATTGGCAGTTCATCGCGCCCGTTAACCTGGGCCCAGCCTGTCAAACCGGGTACCAAATGATGAATTCCCCGTGCAGTCCGCATTGCCACAAGATCATCCTGATTAAAGAGTGCCGGACGCGGCCCGACAAAACTCAGGTCGCCAACGAGGATGCTGAATAACTGGGGCAATTCGTCGAGACTTGTCCTACGAAGCAAACTGCCTATGGGGGTCAAATGGGCCTCAGGATCCGACAACAAATGAGTCGGAAGTTGAGGTGTACCAATTCGCATGCTGCGAAACTTTGGCATCCGAAATGAGCAGTTTTCCTTTCCTATCCGATCCGACCAATGAAGTGCAGGCCCCTTGGACGTTACCCGGACAAGAACCGCCAGCACAATGAGCACGGGCATCAAAAGCAGGAGGAGCAGCGATGCTACGACAACGTCAAACACTCGTTTGCTCGAGGGCACCCAATATCTCCCAATTCTCGCTGCTTCAATCTTCAAAGGCCGGCTTGGCGCACGCCCTATCGCTAGTTCAATCGTCAAAGGCGGTTCTGTCTGTTTCCTCAGGACACTTTGAGGAACCACTCTGCTGTACGATCCAGTCCCCAATCAAGAGTCGTCGGAGCACTCCAACCAACAATATCTCTGGCCTTCTGCCGGTCTACCACGAGAGATGAAATCAGTCGCTGGACTGCGGCCTTCCTTCCCAGAGCATTTCCTGCCACGCGCAGGAAGGCTTCCGGGCACGGAATGATTCGCGGCGGACAATGCAGTGCTGCGGCAATGCGGCGAATCAGGTCCGGAGTGGAGAGATCTTCCTGATCGGCCACAAGAAACCGATTGTTTGCTGCCGCCGGATGATCTAGAAGCACCGAAAGAAAGTCACTCAGATTGAATGTGCTCACCAGGCTCCTGCTGTTATGTAATCTCCCTACCGGCAGCGGAATGCGACGACGCACGGATTTCAAAAGCGTGAGGAAATTCCCTCGCACCTCAGGACCGTACACTAACGGGGGCCTAACGATAACCCATTCCATGCGGCCCTCCTCGGCAATCTGGCGCAAACGTTCTTCGGCCTCCCATTTTGACTGCCCGTACGGATCACGATACCCGGCCGGATCGTCAGCATAGAACGGGGCTCCATTCGTCATCTCGCCGTTAACCTTGATCGAACTCGTGTAAATAAAGCGTTTAACGCCGTTCTGCGCCGCGATCGAAGCAAGTGACTCAGTTCCGCTTACGTTTACCTTCCTAAACTCGCCCAGCGGATCTGGAGATGTGTCATGCATGACATGAGCACGGCCAGCTAGATGGATCACGGCATCGACTTGATGAAAGACCGCGGAGAGATTAGTGTCGGCATCCAGAGAGGGCATCCTACATATTCTCAGAGAGCCAAGAATATCCGCGAGGGAGGATTCATTCGAGTCCTCTCTGATACAAGCGGTAACATCTTTGCCTGATTCAACCAATCTGCGGCATAGATGCTGCCCGATGAAACCATTTGCGCCTGTAACGAGCACGTGCTTGATGCTCATTGGCTTGTTTCACGGGATTTCTCGAGGAATAACCAGGCCACTTCTGAACTCCCAGTTGCACTCGCGATTGACCTAAAGCGATTCTTCAATGGATTAAAGTGGAGTAACAACAGCTAAGTGGTAAAAGGGCTTGGTCTGGAATCGGCCGAAAGCCAAATCAGACTCGCTTATCGGGCGTGCTCCACCGCTTCCACCAGGCGCGTCATCAAGGGCACCAGCGATGTTTGCGAGAAACGATCGAGATCGGTAGGTCGGCCTGGCCTGGAGGGCTTGCCAGGCGCAAAATCCGACGCTAACTTCGTAATGATGTCTACAACCTGATCGGCATCTCCATGACGAGCAAAGTGACCCATCCGGGCAATTCCCGGATACTGCTGCAGGTCCACAATATGGCTCTCAGTTGGTCCAATGTAGAGAAATGGAGCCCCCACAGCGAGTATGTTGTAGATCTTGCAGGGATGCACAATGCCAACAAATGAATCTCCCAGCAGGACCACGTGCAGATCGGCAGCTGAAAGTGAGTCTGCGAGCTGCTCGAGTGGCTGATATGGCTCGCAGACGACATTTGCTAAGTTCTTAGCAAATTCCTTTACGCGCAAAAACTCACTGCCTCCTCCAACAAAGACAAAGGCAATCTTCGGATCATTCTGGAGGCGAAGCGCGCACTGCAGGATCGTGTCCAGGGGGTGCAAGGGGCTATGGTTGCCGGAATACATGACGACAAATTTTTCCCCCACTCCGAGTCTCCTGCGGAAGGACTCCCGCCCCTCGGCGTTGTAGGATACTACCTGATCGTGTGGCCACGGAGGAATAACCTGGATTCTATCCGAAGGCACGCCTCTGGCAACGATGCGGTCTTTCATGAAGCGATCAAGAGCCACAATGCTTGATGACGCGCGTAGACTGTATCGCAATGCCGCACCGAGGATTCGCGCTGCAGTCGAGTCGGGTTTCATCCACCCCGCAGCGATGGCTTCGTCGGGGTTCAAGTCCATGATCCAATACACCAGGCGGCCACCCCGAACTCGAACGAAGAATGCCGCCATGACTGATAACAGCGGCGGTGGAGGCGTCACCAGGACTACGTCTTGCCTCTCCGTCAACATCAACGAGACAAAACTCGAAAGGAAGAAGGTAGCGAAACCGACTATACGCCGGATCTTCGACTTCTTTCCCAAACCCCACACTGGAACACGTCGAACCTTTACACCCCTCCAAAGTTCGGTTCGCGGGAACTTAATCCTAGGATTGTCATAGCCGCGGCTGCTGCACAGAACAGTGACTTCGTGACGCGCTGCGCTTAAATCGACTGCGAGGTCGGAAAGGTGTTGCGCAACCGAAACGACATCCGGATAGAATACCTGGTTTAGTAAAAGGACCCTCAACCGTTGACCTCATTGCACACATAGGTGGTAAGCAAACACGGCTTAATAATTTTCGGCAAGTGACCTGAGATTGAAAAGTAAGCTCAAAAACTTGCATGAGCCCAGGTACATTGTCCAGATCAAGGTCGAAGGATGACCTCATCCATCCCGATCTCGCGCACCACTCCTTTAGCGCCGCCATCTCGCAATCGATACTGCTCAAATATCCACTCATATGTCTTCTCAAGCCCTGTTCGCAGGCTAATGCTCGGCTCCCAATGAAGATACTTTTGAATCAGAGTATTGTCGCTATTGCGGCCATTTACGCCCTTCGGAGCTCCCAGATCGTAGTTGCGCTGCAGCTTGACTCCTGCGATGTCTTCGACGATGTCCACTAACTGGTTGATGCTGACCGCCTCGCTCGATCCGAGATTAATGGGCTCCACGATTTCTGAATTCATGATCAGCTTGATGCCCTTGATGCAATCGTCAATGTACATAAATGATCGAGTCTGATGCCCGTTCCCCCAGATCTCAATTTCATGCCTCCCCGTCAGCTTGGCTTCGATAACTTTACGGCATATGGCTGCGGGAGCTTTTTCTCGCCCACCGAACCATGTTCCCCAGGGCCCGTAGACGTTGTGGAAACGGGCAACTCGCACATGCATGCCGAAGTCTTCCATGAAATGGCGGCACATTCGTTCAGAAAAAAGCTTCTCCCACCCATAACCATCTTCCGCCAAGGCGGGATACGCATCGGACTCCTTCAGTGCGGGCGGCGTAAACTTGTCACCGTCGTCAGCAGTGTGCTGCAGTTCGCCATTGTAGACACAGGCCGAAGAGGAATAAAAAAAACGCCCGACGCCATGTTTTCTTGCCGCCATCAACATCTGAGTGTTGATGAGAACCGAAAGCATACACAGCGCCTTGTTCTTTTCGATGAAACCCATTCCGCCCATATTTGCGGCGAGGTTATATACCTCAGTTGCGCCTCTTGTCGCAATCTCACAGTTCTCTCTTTCATTCAAATCAAGCGAAAGGTTCTCGACATCGTCGTACTTCTGATACCAGTGCTCTAGGGGCTTCACATCGACCGCCCGGATTTGACTGTAACCTCGCCGCCTCAGGGAGGCAACCAGACTTCCGCCTATGAAACCACCAGCGCCTGCTACAAGCACCAATTGATTTGTCATTCTAGCTCCTTGTTTTGACTACTTACGAATATTGCCTCGCCACGGCACGCGGCAGCTTTGTGGAAACTTCATCTTCTTACGCGCTCCATTCACACACTTCAGAGACCCGACGAAGAGGAGGTGTGAGAAATCTCCGACGATGACATAGGGCTCGGCGACCCAATAGAAAGTTCGGACAAACCCTCATTGGGCTCCAAACGGTCGACTGGTCTCGCTAAGATATCTTTTGCGAATTGACAGTCGCTTTCCACATACTTAGAAGCCGCGTCCTGACGAGGGTGAAGGAGACTGTCCCTTTGTAACTCTCTTATCTTTTGACTGATGTCGAAGAAGTAGACTGCTTTGTAGATCGCGTAACTGAAACCAGCCGAACCGTCGAGGATGCCGCCCCGGATAAAGTAGGAGTAGAGAAAGTAAAGAACTGAGAGCCAGGCGCTTCGGAGTAACGCATACTTCACGCGCTGACGAAGTGTACGATGGACTCCGATCGTCTGCGAACCTGCCGACAGGGCTAAATAGCGGCGTGCCTCCCAGGTTGAGTACTTGTTGTGGCGTTCAATAAACTTTTGAAGGCTTGAGTGATCTTCATGCCTGACTCTGCTTCGCAGGCTTCCTACCGACCCGTTCAAAATCGGATGCTCATGAACTTCCATATCCAAGTCACTCCATCCAGGATCCTCGATTCGTTCGTAATAGCCTGAACCTACGCGAAAGAGGGTCAGCTTTCGCTGCGTGACACCAAACCTTAACAATCGTCCCTGAAAGTAGTTCTCATAATTGACCCAATAACCAACATGATTGACAGAATTGATCGCTTTGCCAAGTTCGCAAATAAAAGACGGAGTCAGCAATTCGTCGGCATCAACAAACATGACCCATTTGGTGCGGAACTGATAGTTCTGAAGTATCCAGTTCCTCTTCTTGGGGAAACCGCCATTCCATCGGAACTGTATGACTTCTGCTCCCCAACGTTGCGCAATCTCTGCGGAACCATCCTTGCTGCCAGAATCGACAACAACTACCGAAGCTATACGAGCGAGCGGTTGGAGACACCTTCCCAAGGCAGTCAAATCATCCTTTACAGGGATCACGACCGTAACAGGAATGATACTCGTAGCTTCCTCGATCATTTTGCCTTTGGGGTCGTGCTCTCGAGACTCAGTCGGTAGGATCATCAGCTTTCAAGATTTGTGGTCTTTTCCGTGGCATGCCCCGTCGGCTCACCGAAGCACAGCGGGCTATCTCCTTGCGGTTCTTCCCTGCTTTTCGCCGCTCGCCATCTGGTGCTGGCCATCGAACACCTTGCCATCGATAGTCGGCCCGAAGATCTCCTCAATCCAGTCGCGCTTTGCATAATCAGTGCACTGCCACAGTAGCTTAATGAAGTAAATCCTCCGTCACACGCGGCCCGCATGCGCCGACCTCATGGTCCATGCATCCACATCTCGAAAAACTGCGGAGGCGGCACTTACCGCCGCGCTCTCTCTGCAGATTCTCACTTCCGGCCGGATAAGTGGGCAATTCAAGTCTCATCCTGGGAATTGCCGATTGGCGACAGTTAGCGAGAAATCGGGCATGACTTAACGGAAAGCGCCTACTCAATTCAAGGTTACCCACGGCGGTTTCTCACCGCCTCCGAGAAGCCAACGATAGCTAAACAAAAGCTGCATCCCAACCCGCTCCCAGGAATAGTCCCTCTTCATCCACTCGCGTCCGGCTCGACCCATTTCAGCGAGATGGATAGCCGGCAGGGCGAGCGCCTCCTCGAGACATGCCACCAGCGGATCGACCCCGATATCGATCCACCAGCCTGCTCGTTCCCGTTCAAGATCACCCCACGGCGCGCCCTTGGTTACGATGACTGGCGTCCCTGCAGCCAGGGATTCCGCCACAGTCAGACCAAAATTCTCTGAGTGTGTAGGAAGCACAAAAAGATCGGCGTTGCGATAGGCTTGCCACTTTTCTTCACCATACAGTGGGCCGCGGAAAACGACCCGATCCAATCCTAATCGCGCTGCAAGCGTCCGCATTTCTTCTAGATGACCGACGTTATCTGGCCCTGCTATGTGCAGTTCCCAGTCAGGGTACCGATCGGCCAATGATTGCCAGGACCTCAATAATAGGTCCACCCCTTTTTTGGGATGTATACGGCCCAGAAACAGCAATACGCGAGGACCGCTGTTCTCTGCTCTTTCAGCGACCGGGGGTAAGTCGATCCCGTTGGGCAGAATACAGACAGGCTGTTTGAAACCCAGCCGACGGATATCTTCGTATTCGCTTTCCGCTGTAGCGTGAAAACAGGAAGTTGCACGGAGCATTGGAGCCTGCAAAAGCCACGAGAATATCTTCTTTTGAGAAGCATTTCGGTTCAGTGCCCAAGTCGACAACGTTCCGCGCGGAGAGACGACGAGAGGGATGCGTCCGCGCGTGCATGCGCGACCTGGGTAAACATTGGGCATTGTCCACAGACTATGGTTGTGAATAAGATCGACCTTACGGGAAGTTGCTTGCTCTTCGAGCCAGTGCCGCATCCTTGGCGATACTCCTAAGCGACGGGGGCCGAGACCCAGCGAAAAAGCCTTCAGGTAGGGCAAGCGGACCGGCGCAGATGGCGAGTCCAAAACTCCAAGTTGGACATCTACCCCCGTTTCGATGAGCGACTCGCACAGACGCGGGACGGAATAGGACGGTCCAGACGCCTCCTCTGCGATCGAAGGTACAACATGGATTACTCGCATCCCATCTTCCCCACATCCATCGTCCTGATCCAACGCTATCATACGAACACATTCGTCGCGAACGTTCAGTGTTTGCCTGACATGATTTTCTGATAAAGCACCTCATACTGCTCAGCTACTGTTTTTGCCCCAAATCGCTTCACATTCGCGAACCCGCGCCGGATAAGTCGATTTCGGTACTCATCGTCGTTGATGACGCGCAACACGCCTTCTCGAATGGAAGAAGAATCGTACGGGTCCACTAGACACGCCGCTGATCCGGCTACTGCCGCCATGGGGTCAATTCTGCTTGTTACCACCGCCCTGCCCGTTGCATTCGCTTCCACAATCGGCATCCCAAATCCCTCGTATAGCGATGCAAAAGCAACCATGTCGCACTCGCGGTATTTTTCGAGTACTTGTTGATCGGAGAGGTCTCGCTGGTTCGTGTATGCAATATCGTTGTCCTCCAACGCTTTCCGTTGTCTCTCTGTCAGACGGCCTATAATGTCAAGTCGGCACGGAATTCCACGAAGTGCCTCGGCAATCCTGCCGATGTTCTTGTTATGCTCTGTCGTACCGACTTGGAGAATGACTGGGCATTCCCTCCGGAAGTCCTTCGGCCATGGAGCAAATCCTTCCGGCACTGGATCCGGGATCACGTGAATGATCCCTGGATTGCAGCCAGTGAAGTGTATAACCTCGTCGCGCGTGAACTCTGAAATCACGGTCACTGCTGTCACCCGTCTTACAGGTAACCGGTACCAGAACCAAAGGAGAATCAGGCGTTCGATTCCTTTGTACTTGTGAAGACCTCCGCAATCATGAATCGTAAGAATGGTCTTTCTCTTCCTTAACCCCAGCGCAAGGTAATGCTCGTGTCCCTCAATGTGGTTCAGGTCGCGCTGATACCACGCCGCCTCAATAACATTCAGCATTCTTCTTAAGATCCCGTGGCTTCGAAAACGGCAAGGATGAACTTCTGCAAGGATGTCCTCGGAAAAGGCCTTCCGCACGGCGCCGAAAACGCGCTCCATACTGTGCGCCCCGAGCAATGCCTTCCGTTGGAAGAACTGTACGCGTGTTCCCATTCGTTCAGTGGTCTGGTCGACGAAGTTCGATCTGCGGCCCAATCACGTCGTCCTTTGCTTAGCCATCACGGCTGTGTTGTCGATGAGAGCCGTCCTCAGGATAGAGGTGCTTGTCAGCGGAAGTTCCCACAACCGAGCTACGTCAGCCGAGAAAGGAATCTTGTCGACATAGACACCCGATCCCCAATACGACCTTACATCGGGCCCGTGCGGCTTGTCGCGGTTGAAGGACTTTGGATGAACTGGCACGTCCTCCGAAATTAGAATTCGGGGCAGGCCCTTGAGATTGTCGAGGACCTTAACAATTTCCTTGTTCGACAGGTGTTGAAGCACTTGGCGGACGAGATACAAATCTGCCGAAGGCAGCCGATCCGTTGCATTATTGGCACATTGAAAACTGACCCGCGGGTCGCGTATGGACCCTTTGTGGTGATTGATCAATTCCGGCACCACGTCGATGCCCGTATATCGAATGCTGCTGCCTTCTACAATCCGTTTCCCCACCACGAAGTCGCCGCAGCCCAGATCCACGATACTTTGTACCTGATGGGCCCGGACGAACTTCGTCACAAATTCACAATACTGTTCTGAGGCCTCCCCGTACGATCCCGAACCAGAACAGAATGGCTCAGCACTTCTGCCCCACGCGTTGGTTCGATAAATCTGTTGGAAAGTTTCAGCGATAGATAAGGCGCGGTAGCTTCGATGAAGCCTCGGCAAGGCCCAAAGACGTAAATAGGCTGGTCTTAGCAAGTCTCGCAACATTCAGGACTCTTTGTCTTCAGCTTCCGACGCGCGCTTTCCGCGCAGGGGTTCGATGCGTAAATTGGCCATAAATCAGCACCGCCGTAAGCGCCACGACGATGACGGTATGGATGAATCCTGCTATTGTGACAACAAAATCGCCCTCAAAGTCCAACAGGCTCAGTAGCATTGATGCATAAATGAAAAGCCCCATCTCCGACAGGCGGCCTCCCGCCCAGTTCGTGAATAGCTGGAAACCAAGCCCATAGACCAACATGCCCATAACAACACCAAAGGTTCCATACATTGAATACAAATCGCCGATTGGAGTTAGCGCATCTGAAGTACCGGATGAACTGCCAAGCGCGTGGGCAAGTCGTACCCCCTTGTCCATAACTGGCTTGTTCTTCCACAGCAGTCGTGGCACCAGAGGATAAATCGGTGCCATCCATATTGTTTCATCGCCCTTCAACAAAGAAGGATCCGGGAGCCCAATTACATCGCGAACGTCGGAGAGATAATTCAACCGGGCCTTCGCTTGATTGAGGTTTCCGTTTTCCGCGCCCGCATTCCTTGATCCAAAGGTCAGAAAGGCGTCGTCAAAGGATTTCACAACGACGGCTTCCAGGCCTCCAACGGTATTCATCTGCGCTCGATATCCGCTGTTCAAGTTGTCCCTGTAAGCGCCTACAAACGGGTAGATGACCACAACGAGAAACACCGGAACCAGAACGGCTGCTCGAGGAACTCGTCCACGGGTGATCCCATACACGATTACCACATACAGCATCGGTATTAAGGTTGCGCTCTTCATCCCAGTTATGGCGCCGAGTAACATTAAGGAGGCAAGTGATAGCCAGAACACCACTCGAATGAACAGCTTTCCGGATTGCTTGCCAAACAATTCTATAGCCGAGACCACCAGCGCAGAGGTCGTCAGATTAGCAATTGTTTCGACCCACAGCATAATCCCTTGGTTGGCGGCGCGTAATAGAGGATCGGCCGCGTAGGAGTAAAGGCCGGTCCTCCAAAGAAACACATTTGCGCCAAGACCAAGAACGAGCATCGCTGCACTGATAAATTCGAGCCGTTCCGGTGTATCTCGATTCGAGGGCACAAACTGTAGCTCGACGTCTCTTCTGACTGCCAGACCTCCAATCCAAAAAGCCGTAAACCCAATCAAGACCAGGACCATCGAATGGACGTAGACAGAGTCCAAACGGTCAGCGCCGCTTGAAAACTGCCAGACCGGTATGACCACAAATGTCAGTACGCTCTGTATCGTCAGCAGGACTGGTACGGTGATCCACGCCATTCGCTTCAAGCCATGCACGTTCAGATATCCGACCGCCAAAAGCACAAACGTTCCCGCGGTAACCGAAAACTCGACGGCTTCCGAACCGCCGGTCGTAAGGAGGGCAAACACGCTCCATAAAGCACATGGGACGCCTATGACGAGCAGAACCAACGGAAGCACAGCTATGCTTCGGTCTTCTCTGATCAGCGAACTTGTTGGATTCCGGATTTCAGCTCTCATTTGTACGTTGCATTGGCGGGCTCGTAACTAGTTCAGGCATCCGCGGAACCGTGACTGCGCGATTTCGACTTTTTGATAGCGGCTTGTTGACAAAAGGCCTTTCGCAGAAGTACCAGAATACAAGCGCGATCAGAACAAGGCTGCAAATCTCGATCGGGATACCGAAAATATGTGGAACGCCAACCTTGAAAGAAAACTGCGCCGCATGCTCAACAATTCGTAGATTGAACTGATGGACGAGATAGAGGCTATAAGTCAGGGTACCAAGCTTGATCGCCCCGGCTCCAAAAGGCGAACGTGCCACAGATCCATCCAATGCGCGCACTGCAATCAGCAGCAAGGCGAATGTGCCTGTAATAAACCACTCTGCATAGACCGATCGCTGCGATGCAAATCCCGGGCCTCTCTCGAACACCCACACCACGCCCGATCCCATTGCCAGAATCAATAGACCGCTATCGATGATCTGGCGCGCCAGCGGTTTCGTCAGGGTGCAAAGCCGATAGAATACGATAGCGCCGAGGCTGAACTGAACCCAATACTCCAAAAAGAAACCGTTGCACGTTGAGGGGTGCCATAGATTCCACACGAAGGCAGGAATCATGAGTCCTAATACGCTCCATAGAATGGGCCAACCGCGATGGACCGCGAGTACCATCAGCAGGCCAATTACAAGATAAAACTGCTCCTCATAATTCAATGACCAAAATGCAGCAACAAGGAGGGTATGGTTTTTGGCCGGGTACGACACAGGGTGTCCGATCAGGGAGAACCATTGAGTCATGGTCAAATTTTGAAGCCATGTTGCAATCGAGGAAGGCAACTGCATTGTTCCTTCCAGACGCCATTTCATAATCCGCGTAACTACGAAAAAACAGATGGCGAAGAAATATGGAGGGTAGATTCGCCGCACCCGCCGGCGCATATAGGTCTTGAATCCATATCCATTGCGGAGGCACGATTCCGAAGTGGCCGCAATGCAATACCCGCTTATCACAAAGAACGCCATTACGCCGATATGCCCGATGTTGAATTGAGTTCCAGGGCCCAAATGCTGGCAAACAACGGCGAGCGCCGCAATCGCACGCCATCCATCCAGCATCTTGTATCGCGTCGGCCAGAGCTGCCGCAACCCATCGTTCACAAGTTTCTCTGAATCTGGCACAGAGTTTTCCTCACCCCAATGAATGTCGGATGCGTTCAGAGCGCAAGACGCTATTTTGGCAGACTCAGCACTCACTTGGCCGCAATGATCAACTGAAGAAGCCGCCGGAAAGCTCGCAGGGGCCACAAATCATATGCCGTAACAGACTCTGAGCTATAGGCAAGAATTTCGTGTCTTCTCTTTGAACTGACTACACCGTAGAGCAGCCACTTAGCCGTCTCGCAACTTAGTTTTACTCTAAATTTCCACCACCGCAATCTCCCTCCTATTTTATTCAGGGGCAGATAACTTAGCCTGTTTGAGGCGTGTATCTCGTATTCCAGCACCTTGCGGTGCCAATTCAATCTTCTGGCTCTATAGATATCCGGGTAATGTGCGGGTCGAAGTGCCCTGACGCGAATGAGCGTTTCTGGAACATAGCCAACCTGGGAGACCCCCGAGAGTCTCATCCATAGATCCACGTCCGCCAGCAACTCGAACTTCGTTTGCATTCCTCCCAGCTTATCCCACCATTGTTTACGAATCATCGCGGTGCCCCGCACTGCGCAACCCCAGCGAGCGAAGAGGCGTTTCTCTAGGAGCCACCTCCCGTCGATGCACTCTTTGGTTAGGCGGGGTCCATATGTATACTCATCATCGCCGTCATCATAGGGATTGAACACAAAACTCACATCAGGATGCCGCTCCAGGACGCCGGCCCATTTTTCGAGTAAGTCCTGCCGATAGAGATCATCGTGATGCAACAATGCAATATAGGGACGGTTCGTTTGTGCAACGGCAAAATTTGCATTACCCGGCATACCGATATTCCGCGGCGTACGGATCGGTCTGATCCTGCCATCCTTCTCGGCGATCTGAAGGATCCGCTCCCAGGTCCCATCGGTCGAGCAGTCGTCGCTGACAATCACCTCGTAACCGGTGATCGTCTGATCCAAGATGGATGCCAGAGTCGAGTCGATTACGTTGGCGTGGTTATATGTAAGCAGGCACGCCGAAATCTTCTCTCCAATCTTGGAACTCATTCTTTTATCGCCCGAATCAGCACCTGCCCACCGAACAGATTTGGCCAGTGACGGCACCCCCATACATCGATCTGCGCCCTCACCTTCTGAGGTAGAATGTGCCGCCTGAAAACCCCCAGTGGAACGTTGCCATCTCCCACCTTATGGGTGAGCTTTAAGTCAGCGGCTTCTGACAATAAGCATTTGTCGGCAGTTTGGTAGGTGAAGAAGCGGAGATGCGTGTCATCCAAAGGTCCTTCCGACTGATACTGGAAATCCCCTCGAAGAAACTGGAGCCGCATCCTCCAGGATAGAATGTTCGGAACGGCGACAATAACTTGCCCCCCCTGCGACAAGAGCTTTGTGAAGCGCGCCAAAACGGTAGCCGGATTTCGAAGATGCTCTAAGACATGCGAGAATATCAGCGCATCAAACGTCTGACTCGCTAAGTCACAGGGAACGTCGCCTTCGACATCGGCTACCCAGCACTTAGTTAAGTGCGCATTGGCAATCGCCGCTTCGGCCGAAGAATGAGTAATCCCGAAAACCTCGCAACTCTGGCTCCGTGCTTTAATCAAGGCGGCATTATCCCCGGCGCCGCAGCCTACGTCGAGTACTCGAGTGTATCGGTTATCAAGAAGATCAAGTAATACAGAATTCCCCCTGTTAGCATAAACTCGATTCAGGTGCGAAGGAATTGATCCTTGGGCTGCGGCAACGGCAGATTGCATTTAAGTCAGATCCTTTGGCAATAAACAGGGATCAGGGCTCGTATGTGCCCGTTCCCTCAAGATATAGAACGGGTATTTCCAGGTTGAGCGGGCCGCAATCCACCAAACAGGAGGACACGAAGGTTCAATCCCAGCAAGCGGTGCGCAAGGATAAGCATCACCAGAAAGCTGACGGTGTAGGCAACCGACGAGACGATTGCTGCCCCGATATATCCGTAATGGGGAACCAGGAGATAGAGTCCGCCCGCCGTTACCAGCACACTTGCGCTCTCCGCGTAGGAGGCCAGTATCGGCCTGCCCAGCGCGCTAGCTGCGTTGTAGAGCACGAAATTCAGGCCGGTTACAAAGGCCCCGGGCAACAGAATACGGCAGGCTAGGATCGACCCGTCAAATGCGCCCCCGAACACAAAGTGAATCAGGAACGGAGCTAACAGGTACAGCCCGCCGCACGCCGCCGCGAGCCAGGCCAGCGACGATCGAAAAGCCACTCCAATGGTCGCCTTAGCGTGTTCACCCTGCTGGCTGGCGCCCCTTGAAAATGCCACAATACCAGCGGCCTGCGGGAACACAGCCACAGTGATAGAGAGCGTCACGGCGATGGCGTATAGGCCCAGTTCTCGGGGTGGAACCAAGAGAGAGAGAACGAGTTGGTCAACGCGTTGGTTAAAGTAAGTTGCGATACTTAGCCCCTGAATTCTGCACCCATAATGGAAGAGGTGAGGAATTGCCGACCCGTTCCATTGCATTCGGGGCCGCAGAAACCTCCAGACCAGGAAGAATCCGAGGCCCAGGGCAAAGAGGTAACCTGCCAGCTGCGATTGAATTACCCGTACAAGGCTCCCGCGATGTGCCACGTAGAGCGCAACCAACCCGATAGCATAGCTGAAGGGTGCTGCCACCCTGATAACATTGAATTTCAGTAAATCCTGCCCGCCCTGAAACAAGTTTGCGGGATACATGCTGAAGATGAGTGCGGGCGTGCATAACACGAACAGTATTCCTAGTTGGCGCACTTGCAGTGAATACCTTGCCAGTACGGTGGGAATAACAATGAGCCCGATGACTACGGAGAGAAAGCTCTGGATCAGACCTATCGTCGCGGTAGCTGTTGCCATCTCGGAGCCGTTCAGCGTGCGCTGACCGAGGTGGTACACAACCGCCTGGTTGATTCCAAGCGCTAGAAAACTGGCGATCCCCGTCGGCCAGATGACGATGGCCGCATACTCCCCGCGCCCTGCCGGGCCTAGCATTCGAGCGGAGAGGATACCGGTCAGAATTCCGAGGCCGAGAGTGAGTCCCTGAACAATAACCGTCGAACCATATTGTTCGACAAATCTGCCCAGTCCGGTGGTCGCTGCAGGCTGAGGGATGATCTCGGATGCCAAATTTAAGCCTTTGCCGTTGTCACCAAACGCACTGCGCCAGAGGAAATCGAGCCTGAGGTGAATGCGAGCGTCAAATCTCTGCTTTTTGATATTTAGCCCAAAGAGCGCCGCCGATTCTCAACTTTGCGGCCCTCCGCCATACATTGAGACGGCGCGGTGCAGATGCGGCGGCAACAGCAGCGGCGAGCAGCTTTCCGTACCGGGTGGAACGGCGACTCCGTGACCAGTTTGCAATTGTACCTTTTTCTTGCGCGGCACGTAGGTAAGAATAGGACACATCTGTCTTCACGAATTGTTTGATCGAAAATGGCTCAGTCTCAAAACCAACCAGTTGAAGCCTGTGCTTTTCGCCTACCGTCTTCAGCGCAAGTTCTGACCAACGTCCGATATGATTCGGTGGCATGTCAAGCAAACTGCCGTTCTCCTCAGCAAATCGGATACTGTTGGCATTTGGAACGCTTGCAAAAAACAGGCCGCCTCCGCGCAATAATGAATGAACTCGACTGAAGAGACCGTCGAGATCGCCCATGTGCTCAAGGACCTGAAACATAAAAATCGCATCGAATCCTGGATCTAGCTCTGCGTTGCGTAAGTCCTCTCGGGTAGCCTTATATCCCTTTCCGCGCAGCACGCTTATCGCCTTTTCTCCGAACTCAAGCGCCACTACGCCCGAAGGTGGTACGTGCACACCTACAATTTTGTCGAGGAACGATCCAAACCCAGCTCCGATTTCAAGCACGCGCTTTGCGTTGAAATTCATATCGACGAGTTCCTTCACCGTGCGTGTAAATTCCCATCGTTCATTTCCGTAGAAGGAGCGCTCGGCCGCGAGGTTATAAAATCGTACGTCACCAGCCACGTACGGATCCGAAAAACCGAAGCCGCAAACCAAACACTGCCTCACCTTGCAGTGTCGACTTCCCCATAGAGCTTCTATATGCGCTGCGAGCTCAGTGTTACGCGTGGGGTTTGATTCGCGACATATGAAGTGTTGCGCCGCCTCTTCAGCAGTAAAATCGTGAAGAATCATTGCGTGGTCTGAGTAGCATACAGGACACTGGGATTTGGGCAACGTAGAACCTGCGATCATCCAACCCTCCCGGGTAGTCCCTGGTCCGCGCCCTTGGCAGTCATCGACAATCCAACTGGATTAGACGCGAGGCCGCCTCTTTCATTTGCTTCGCTGCGACTCTGGCATCTTGAAGATTTGCGATTCGAACCGCAGCTTCAGACATGGCGCGATAGAGTTGCGGGTCGCGATATAGGCGAGAGATGCAGTCCGCGAACGCGTTTATGTCTCCCCATGGGTATATCAGGGTGTTCTCACCCGGCCGGGCACAGTCATTAGGACCTATGCATCCGATGCGATCGCTCAGGATCGCCGGGCATCCCACGCTCCCTGCTTCCGGAACCGTTAGCCCTTTCGGCTCGTAGCTGGACATGAGCGTCACACAATCAGAAGCAGCGTAGTACTTAGCTATCTCGCTTTGATTCACAAATCCCGCAAGAGCGATGTTCTTCATCTCATACTTCGCAATGTGCGTCTCAACTTCGTCGCGAAGTTCCCCTTCTCCTGCAATCAACCCCCACACGTTTAAACCCTGCTGTGAACTCCTGAGAAGAGCGGCCAGCAGGTGAGTCGGGCATTTTCTCTGGCTCAACTTTCCTGCGTAGATGACGACGAAAGCATCGGCGGGTATTCCGTGCCTGTTCCGGATTTCCCTTCGTGTCGCATTCGCCTCTCCGGCCGCGCTCCTGAGCAGGTTGCAATCCACTGGGAGAGCTCTAGTAAAGATTCGCTCTGGAGGCATCCCGTATTGCATGTGATACCTTCGATTGTTATCTCCATTCGCGAGCGCGCCATCCAATCGCCGGTAGATCTGTTTGACGATCAAAGCTTTTGCTACCCGCTTCCACCACGCCACCCTTGCCGCTCCGTTCGAGTCGGAACAAAGCACGACCCGCACTTCGTTCTGATTGCACCAATGCAGCGCCCGCCAGGTGGCGCGATGTGAATACCCGTGGATTTCCACGACCTCAGGTCGAAATCTCGCAAGCGACTCTACTATTTGCGGATTATCAACCGTCCAGAAGCTGAGGGGGGGCTTCTGAAAAAGCGAAAATGCCTGAAACTGCGCTCGATAAGAATCAGCCTCGTTCGGATCATCGAGAAACTCAAAGTCGTAACCATCCAGCAGCGGGATGTCCCATTTCACATGCGTCTTGAAATCGAGATCGTAGTAAGTCTCGACTCCCTGCCTGTTGCAGAAGAAAACTTTCAGGACCACTCCAGGAACAGCGGCGAGGGCTCTGTAGTACGGCGTGTAGTATTGGATGGGATGACTTATCACGATGGCAATTCGAATCGAGGAACACGGTGCTTCCTCCTGGCCCAATGATGGCTCGCGGGCTGTCATCGAGTTAGGCGCCGCACACTCGAAGCTTTGTTGAGTTGCCTTCGCCAGTGTTGTCTCCGTCATTCGACTTCTCAGAGTTGATTTCCAAGGACCACAGCCAAAACAATCAAGTGAAAGCGATTCCCTTGCGTGCGCGCGAGTCCAAATCAATAAAGTATTCCCGCATATATTGAGGCGCTCGCGGCCGACGCCAGAACCGATTGGCTATTGGTGAGGATCGACTTCATGGCACTCGTCGGAATAAACAGCACGTCGGTTGCGCGTAACTGAACATCTGTGCGCTTTCCTCGACTGATCTGCTTGTAAGGCAATGCAATGTCGACCTCAGTACCGTCGGAATTCCGCCTGAGCAAGTAGATCGTTTTCGTTGAAGCCGCAACTGATGTCCCGTTCGCCAATGAGATCGCCTGCAAAAGATTGAGCGTCCCGTCTTCCTGCATCACATATCCGCCTGGGCGATTTACCGCGCCTAGAATGTAGACCACTCCGGCTCGTCTCACTTGCACAGTGTCCCCAGGATGAATCAGGACGTCCTCAAAAGCTTTCGGATTCGAAGCCTTCGAATAATGGACAAGAATGGGCTTTCCTTCTCCTTCTGCCGGGATGATCTGGACCTCATCGCCGGCAAACATGGTTGGACCTCCAGCCATAGCCAGAACATCCACGATGCTATGCGGAACCAGAAGAGGATACTTTCCCGGCGCAGCTACCTCTCCGATGATAGTCACCTGAGGAGCCGCATATTCCAGCACCGAGAGGCTAACCTGGGGATCCTTGAGTATCTGCTCGCCCTGTAGTTTGGCCCTGATTGCAGTACGTGCTTCCGTTGCGGTCTCTCCCGCGACATGTACCGCGCCGAGCACCGGCACCGTAATATCCCCTTGCTCATCGACTCGGAATTGACCGGTAAAATCAGTGTCGTCTAGAACGTTCAACCCGATCAGGAATCCAGGCGCCAACTTCAACTTAGAGAAATCCTGAGGCACCATTTTCAGCGCCCCGTCCGACGAGTTTGAATTGCTGATCCGACTTTGGTTGACCGTTTCTCCAGAAGATCTCCCCTCCTCAAATCCGGGCTGTTGTTGCAAATTGATCTGAGCCTGTGCAGACTGACCACGCAAACTCAGCAGCGTGGCCGCGATGAAGAATGAGCCGAGAAGGTTATGCCTCATTGTGGCTGTCCTCCGCATATTGCGAGCCATAAACGTCATAATCGTAGCCATAGCCATACCCGGAGGTTCTTCGACTGATTCGATTTACGACGAAACCAATAACCCGCATACCGCTGCGCTCAATCAGATGAGTGGCGCGGGTCAGGTAAGGCCTTGTAATCACTCCTGAATGTGTGACCCAAAGGACCGCTTCCGCCTTCGGCGAGATTGAAACGGCATCCGTCACGAGCAAGGCCGGAGGACTGTCAATTAGGACGAGATCATACGAAGTCCGAAATCTTCTCAAGAGGTCATCGAACGACGACGACCCTAGAATCTCAGAGGGCATCGGAGGTCGCGGACCTGCGGGAAGAATATCCAGGGTGGGCACATACATTGAGCGAAGAATCGCTTCATCACATGTACATGATCCGGCCAATACGCTACTGAGTCCAACGTGCGCAGGAAAATCGAACTTGTGTTTTAGTTTTGGCCGACGCATGTCGGCCTCGATAATGATGACCTTCTTGTTATGTTGAGCGAACGCAACAGCAAGATTCGCGGTGACCGTCGTTTTTCCTTCACCTGGAGTGCACCCAGTGATCAAAATAACCTTTGGTCCTCCACCTGCACGCGAGAGCATAATCGAGGTCCGCAAAACGCGGAATGCTTCGGCGGCCGCAGAATCAGGATGGTCTAACATCCAAACCGACATTCGCGAGGAAGCCTTTTCGGCGGTCAATTCTGCCTTTCCATTGATCCTTCGCGCAAGGGATGGTAGCCGAACCCCATAGATACTGTTCGCTTCCCCAAAGGTCGGAATGACGCCGATTACCGGCATTCCAGTGATCTCTTCCACCTCCATGGGATTAGTCACAGTCCGATCGAGGGCGTCGACTGCATAGGCGGAGGAAAGACCGGCAAATAGCCCAAAAAGTAATCCCAGCGCTATGTTGGAAGTGGGTTTCGGCCGAACGGGCACAGACTCGGAACGCGCAGGGTCGACGATCGTTATGTTCGTCGCCTTCAGACCTGCGGATACATTCGCCTCCTGCAGCTTTGTGTATAGGTCTTCGTAAAGTCTCTTGCGAGAGAATGCCTCTTGGCTGAGCACGGCGAACTGAACCGTTTTCTGATTCAGCTTGCTGGCTTCCTCTTGCTGGCGGTTGAACTCCTTCTGAAGTGCATCTTCAGTCTGTCTTGCCAGTTGATAGTCAGCCTGCGCACGTTGAGTGATCTGATGCATCTCCTGTTCGATTTGTTCATTGAGTGCCCGCATCTGGGTTTGCATCTCTTTGAGATGGCGGTTATTCGCCCCATATGTAGTTGCCGCCGCCGCAAGACTGACCTTGAGTGCATTCTGTTGCTGCTGCAATAGCTGAAGATTCGAGAGTCCACCGCCCTGGGTGAGTACCATCGAATTGCTTTGCACTGCCAGCGGATCGTTCCCTAGCCCAAGAATCACGTCCCCATTATTTGACCGAACGAGCCTGTAAATGGCCTCCTTTTCGATGCGATTCGCTTCGGCTTGAGTTAGCTCAGTATTAACTTGGTCCAGCTTCTGTATAGTCGGGCTGTGTATCTGCCCCTCCCCAGACGAGTCGCTCCCAGTGCTCCCACTACTCGACGGCATAACATTCAGGCTCAGGATTCCGCTCTCCTTTTCAAAATCCGTAAGCTTCTTCTCGGAATCTTCGACGTTGGCTTTCAAATCCGATAATTGCTTCGTAAGCCAGTCCGAAGTTTCGCTTGTCGCTTGATAATGGGATTCAAGGTATTGATTCTTGTACGCATCAATCATTGCGTTTGCTATTCGTGCGGCTTGCTTAGGATCGTGGCTATCGTAGCTGACCTGAATGAGCCGCGTACCACGAATTGGGTTAACCTTCAATCCGGCCTTAAAGACGCCGAGCAATCGGGTTCGAGTTAAGGGCGCGTCCTCAAGGGGCAGCCCCTTCTCGGAGTTCACCTCGTTCTTCGAAGCAAACGGAACTTCTGAAGTGAGGCCGAGCTTTTGAATGACAGCCAATGCCAGAGAATCCCCCTGAAGAATTGCTGTCTCCGTCTGTTGATCAGTCAGCAAGCTACCTTCATCGGAACCAAGCTGTTGAGATACTTCACTAAGCCCGATATCCAGAGCTCCACTCCCGCTCTTGTTCAGCTCTATTGTCGAAGTCGCCTCGTATACCGGTTTTGTGGTAGCCGTGATGACGGCCGCCAACAACACGCAGATCAGAACCGAGCCGATAATCCACTTAAATCTTCTCGTGATGATGCGCGTGAGGCTATTCAACGCAAGCGCACTGTGAATCGGTTGCTGCAGCCCTAACGGGTGCAACAGCTCATTGCGCCGACCATCGGCCGTGCTTATATTGTCGTAGCTCGTCACACCAAACCCTCGTTAGTTCGTCACTTGGGTTCTGTTCGCGCGGGAATCCAAGTCCAATCCGCTCGAAAGCACCGAAACAACATATTGTGGTTTCTCAGTTCGAATTGAACATGCCATCGCCAACCAAGTGACACCAAATATAGGTGAACATGTCCATAGCACGTTTGCCCTGTGCCATTCCGATTGAAAAGAAGATAGTGCGTTCGACGCCAGGAACCTTGACATGTCTCGATCCGCGAATCTCGCGAACAGGAAAGCCGCAAAATTCGTCGATACCGCCGACAGCTCAAAAACATGCCGTCCACATTTTCGAGGCTTGAGGGCCATTGTTAATCGGAAATCGCTATCCAATTTCCGGCACGGGCGCAAAACTCACTCCCGATGCATCTGGTTCTCTCTGCGCTGAAATTTCAAGCGCCGAGGTTTTGATCTGGCGAAGATCATGAGTCGCCGTTGAGCTCAAAAGCGGAGCGCTCGGAGTATAGTCAGGAATCATCATTTCAAGTAGCTGTACGAGCCGAATCACGTTCCTTTCGAGAACGATCTCTTGCATCTCCTTCACATAAGTCCGGAGCTGAGTTAGGTCCAGATTCGAAGGGCTTGCGTACCTTCTGATTTTAGAATGCAAAGTTGGGAGCAGCGACTCATTTTTGAGATTCAGTTCCTCAAACAACTTCTCTCCAGGACGCAGACCCGTGAACTGAATTCTGATGTCCTTGTCAGGCTTCAATCCAGAAAGCAGGATGAGATTGATGGCGAGGTCGACAATCTTCACGGGTTCGCCCATGTCGAGAAGAAACACATCACCACCATGCCCGATCGAGAACGCTTGCAGCACAAGTTGAGCAGCTTCAGGGATGGTCATGAAGTAGCGGCGCATTTCGGGATGGGTCACAGTAACTGGCCCACCGGCGGCAATCTGCTCTTTAAAGATCGGAACAACACTACCATTACTTCCGAGGACATTTCCGAACCGTACCGCGACAAATCGTGTATCACTTTCATTCTGAAGTGCACGAATCACCAGCTCGGCAATTCGCTTGGTTGCCCCCATCATGCTCGTGGGGCGCACTGCCTTATCGGTCGAGATCATCACAAAGTCCTCGACACCATTCTGGATTGCAGCAATCGCAGTCTGCCAGGTACCGAAGATGTTGTTTTCGACGGCGGCGAATATGTGCCTTTCCATCAGAGGAACATGTTTGTAAGCAGCCGCATGGTAGAGGATTGACGGATGAAAGTGTTTCATCACACATTGCAGGTGTTCCGAATCGGTGACATCGCCAATCTCCGGGTGAAATACTAGCTTGGGAAAACTTTTCCGCAGCTCGCGATCGATTTGGAAGAGAGGGGTCTCCGCCTGGTCAAATCCGATTAAAGCGGCCGGCTGAAAGCGCGCGATTTGCCGGCAGAGCTCCGATCCGATAGAACCCGCGGCGCCTGTCACCAAGACAACCTTGCCTTGGATGCGCTCACGGATGTGTGCGAGATCCAGATGTACGGATTGCCTGCCGAGAAGATCTTCGACTGCAATATTCCGGATCTGACCGCCCAGTTTCTTGTCCTGAACCAGATCCCCCAAGCTCGGTACCATCTTGTACTCGACACCGGCTTCGGAAGCCAATTTGAGGATGCGGACCATCTGCGGTCCGGTTGCCGAAGGGATTGCAATCAGCACTCTCTTGATTGCATTCTTTCTGGCGGATAAACTCAGCGAGTCTCCAGTGCCGAGTACCCGCTTTCCGTCAAGAATCAGGCCGACCTTCGTGGGATCATCATCGATGAAACCCAAAACATCACACATAAGGGCCCGGTTCTGTCGAAGCTCCCAAAGGAGTTGCAGCCCCGCGGCTCCCGCTCCATAGATGAGCGTCCTCGTGCCCTCGCCCTGCGCCCAGCGGGTACTCCTAGCGATGGCAGCGGCTCGGATAATAAGCCTGCTGCCCAAAACAAGAAAGCAGGAAATGATCCATTCAAGGATATAAATCGAACGAGGAATTCCCCACGGCCCCAGGAGCAGAACGAGTGTGAATCCACCCAGAATCGAGCCGGCGGAATTAGCCAGGGCAACCCGTTGCGCTTCGTAAATTGATGTATAGCGCCAGTGACCGCGATTCACGCCTCCAACTGCAAACGCGATCACCTTTATCGTCGGCCAGATTCCCAAAGCGATCCAGAAACCATGCTGGAACTTTGTTGGAAGAGAGCCATCAAAGCGCAATTCAAAGGCCAGAATCGTAGAGAGAGCGAAAGCAACCAAGTCCCTGAGAAATACCAATACCAGCCACCGCAATCGATCCACCATGCTGCGACGCCCAGCATACGAATTGGAGGACATATCAACTCCTGGATGTGATTCTGTTTTGGGTTTCGCTACACATACTTCGTTCGATACTGATGTATCTTCTGGATCGTATTTGGAAGATCAGGCGTTTGACTCAAAGATCACCCACTCTTCGGTACGCTGGCAAAATGAGAACTCTGGGGGAGAATGAGGACTACAAGATGCGAATATGATGTACGATTCAGCATTTGTGGTTGCCTTGCAGTGAAATTGTCTATCCCCCGGAACAGAGGAACTGAAGCCGGCGACAGTTACCCATCATTGCCAATTTTGGCGCCCGGTTTAGCCAGACGCCTCTCCAGCCGCACTCACGACTCCAGCAGAAGAAACTGCGAGCTTTGGGCTGAGCACATCGAGCCAGAACTTGCTGTAAGCGTTTATCGTTTCCCGGCTCGTCAGACTGGTTGACTTGCTTATATCCACGAGTCGCGCGAGTTGTGGATGAATCAGAACCATCGCCATCAGCGATGATGCAAGAAGGGTTGGGTCGACTTCTACCACCTCTCCCCTCTCAACGCTCATTGCCAGATGTTGACTGATCTCTGAGAAAAGCGGTGAAAAGAGATCGTGACAAAGAACCTCCGCCTTGCTCTGAAGCTCAACAAATGCCACTGCGATGAGCCGGATCACTTCGGGCTTGTAGTTCACTGTTTCGGCGAGGAATTCGAGAATCTTGGGCAGAAAAACTTCTGGAGTCTCACCGGACTTAATCTCACTGAGCACTTCCCACCGCGGTCTGAGGGCAGTCAGATTGGAGCGGAGAGCCGACCAGAAAATATCCTCTTTGCGGTCGAAGTGACGAAACAGAGTATTCTCACTCACCTCGGCAAGCCGGGCGATTTCACGCGTGCTAGTGCCGTGATAACCCTGACGCGCGAACAACTGCGCCGCTGCGTTCACTATCTTTTCGGTTCGTACGGAATTCTTGAGGGGCATTGGCACTATCCTCGCCACATGGCGATTGCGAGAGATACAGTCCCTTCAGGAGACACTAGGAAGCGTTCCTATTCCCAATTGACCAGTTAGAATCGCCGAGGTATATACGAATGTGAATTGTTCAAGCGCATCAAGCAGGCGCGCATTCCAGTGTGTCGGCATCCACTTCCACCGCGGCGTGCTGATTGATCAGGTCGAGAGTGAGAACGAAGCGAAGCGAACTGCTCTTTCTTACCAGAGTGCCGACAAGGCCTTGCATGACGCCGGTTTTGATTCGGACCTTTTCCCCCACTACAAGCTCCCGGTAGGGCTCAATATTCCGCCCGCTCAGGCCCGCGCGAAGGAACTCAACCTCCGCATCGTCGAGGGGGGCATAATTTCTGCCGCTCCCAACAATGTGCAAGACACCCGGACTCTGGAGCACCCTGACCCTTTCAGAATGGTCGATGTGCACGAAAAGATAACGTGGGAAAAGAGGCAACTCGATCTTCATCCGCTGGCGATTCTTCCAAACTCGAAGCGTTTCATATGTTGGCAGAAACGTCTCGATGCTTCTTAGCGTCAGGTGCCTGGCCGCGGACTTCTCGTTTTGCGGAATTGTGAATACAGCGTACCAATTCCGCTCGAACCCGAGAGCGGCTCGGATCTCTTCGACAGGTCCGGTCTCAGCAGCCGGCGCTTTGAGAAGTTGTAAATTCATGGCCAATCTCCGCGATACTTCCGGCGGAATCCGGGCGGGGTGCGAGAACAACGCAAGGCTTCGCCAAGCTGACTTAGCAAGGAATTTCCCACAGCTAAGCCTAATGCAACGGTGCCATTGAGCCCTGCTCGTGCTTATTACATGGTTAGGGGAGTGGGATGACACGCAAGGTAACCATTTTTTGTTACTCATGCGCAATGGAGGCAACAAGAAATCACAATGTTTCCGAATTCAGTTTTGACCCGGGGATTCGGTGGACCTCTATCGTCTTTGTCAAGAGTAAGCACATACTCCGAATTCGCAAAGCGTCATCATGCGCCAAATTGCGTCAGCGTATGAAAGTTTGGAGACATCCGCGCAAACAGGCTTTCCACCGTTTTGTCTCTTCATCGTGGCGGACGCCCTTTTCCTGTATTTCCATGGACTTGACAATTGAACCGGGACCTTATCAAATTCGCCTGGATATTTCGTTTCCCTGAGTATTTAAATTGAGTCTGAGCGCAGGAGATGGGCTGGATAACTAACACCACTTCGGATGGGCAGTTGCGAACAAGCGTTGGCTGTGGCAAAAGGAAATTCATCGCAAGACCTTCGCTCAATCATGATTACTTTGGTAATTTTGCTCAAAGTTAGCATGTGCTCACTTCCGCTTAGGCCTTTCATAATAAAATCGGATTATCCTGATCGGTTCGACTCCTGAGCGATCGCCCGAGTCTTCCATTCATCGGGCCATTCGGTTTTGTAAGTAGGTCAGAAAAAGATCTTCTCGCATTGTATGCACAAACAGAGATTGGACTCCTGGAAATCCATTGCCGAGTACCTCGACCGGAGCACGCGGACAGTGCAGAGGTGGCATGCCGACTATGGTCTGCCAGTTCATCACTTCCACGGCCCCAAAGGATCAGCCTTCGCATATGCTGACGAAATTGACGCTTGGCTTCCCGGATTCCGTCGCAAGATAAACGACGGTTCCGATTTGAATGACAGTGCCAATCAAGCCAAAAGAAAGTCAATCGATCTCACTGCTGCAGCTGATGACTTATGGGAAATTCGTTCGGAAAAGACCATCCAATCTATTTCTCACATGTACGCGGCGGCCATCGATGAGGACGCGGGAAATGCTGCTGCCTTCGCAGGTCTCGCGAACGCCACGATTTACGCGACGATCAACGGCATGGTGGAAGGCTCGATGGCCTATCCACGGGCACAGGAAGCGTTACATCGAATGGCCAGAATTGATCCAGGAAATTTGGATGGTAAATGCTCTGCAGCCTTGCTCGATCTTGTCTGGAAGCGAAAATGGGGAAGAGCCCGTACTGGCTTCGACCAGGTTCTCTTGAATCAACCTCGAAATGCAAACGCCCTTTTGGGGCGAGCCCTGCTTTCCATCGCGGAGTGCTGCCTTCCCGAGGCCTGGCGATTTTGCTGGGAAGCCTGGAAGCTGAACACACTTGCGCGGCCGATCAGCGCAGTGCTTTCCTGGATACCGTATTTAGCCGGTGAATATGGGAAGGTGCTTCAACAGACTTCCGACCTGCGCGTAAGCGGAGCGTACAGCGCGACCCACGCCGCTATCGAAGCGCTCGCCTTCATTCAATCTAGCTCTCTCAGACCGCAGCTGGAACGTTTTGAATCGTTTACTTGCGACTATCCGCACGACCGAACGCTTCAGGGAGCTCTAGGGTACTTCTATGCGAAATCTAATCAACCGGCACGAGCTTTCGCGGTGCTCGAGGAGATAAAGAAGGCCGGGGATCCCACCAACTGCGCGTACGCGGCTGCACTTCTCCTGATCGGCCTGAACCGGTCTCAGGAGGCAGTTCATGCGCTCGAAGCATCCTACGCAGCAGGATCAATATGGAGTCTCGGATTTCGCTGCGATCCAATGCTCAAGCCGTTGAGTGACGATCGGCGCTTTCGGGAGCTTCTCAAAAAGGCGGGGCCTGCACAAGCAAGTAGATCGTCCAAAGCACCTGAAGAGGGTGAAGAATGACCGCATCCAGTTTGCGGTCCGCAAGTGCCAGGGTTTGAGATTGGACAATAATTCAGCTCATTCTAGCTCTGAGCCTTCCGTGCAAGACGTTTCATGTACCTGACGGCGACGTTTGTGAAATCTCACTAGAGTCGCATTGCAATCTGAGTGCGAAAATTCGATTTCACATTGAGATTGATCGAAATCCATTCAGTTACGGATCATCGGGGCGGGTGCGATTCGTGATTTCCTCAAGATAAAACCGTATCCAACAGTCTCCATCATCATCTGCACTCGGAATCGCCCAGAACTTCTGCAGAGATGTCTCAAAGGCAATCGCTCGCTTGGATCGTTCCTCGATACTCGCGCCAAAGATTGGCGCCAGTGGAGAGGCCACAGCCCGCGTATTTATACCTGAAGAACTATGCCGCTTGCGGAGGACAAGACGGGATTGAAGGCACGCTCAAAAGATACCGCTCCATGACCACCCATGCCCAGCGCCTTGCCCAAGGCGTCCGACTTGGCGCCAGAAGCGGCAACTTTGACCAGTCAAGTTGATGAAACTCGGAAGACAACCATCGAGTCATTGGCACGGAGAAGCCGGTCTTAGGGCGATTGATAATCCGATCGGGCAACGGCCGATCCGGAGCATGAGCCAGCATCCATTTTCCGACCCCGGTGCCGAAATGCGTGTGGATTGACTTAAGCGCATTAAGCAATGCCGCATCGACGAGCGGAGTTCTCAGTTCGAGAGAATGCGCCATACTAGTCCAATCGCTATCCCGCAGCAGCTGATTGCGCAAGTAAAGTGTCGAATCAAGAACGCAGACCGCGGCTTCCTGGTTCACTGCTTCCGTTTTGGCGACCGCCGGCGGCGAGCCACCCAGCCTGGAAATGCCTTCATTCGCCTGTTCCGAATCCATGAGCATCGGCAACTCGTCGGGGAGAAAAAGAGCGCGGCGGAGAAAGTACTCGCCCTCGATTGATCCCATAAATTCGGGAACTCCCTTCAACTTGGGGTGCCACTTCCCAGCGGCAAGCGAACCGACAGCAGCTTTCACCATCGTGCGCGCGCCAGGAAATGCGCAGATAAATCGACCAAACCGGGCGCGACGCGGTATCTCGCGTGCCAGAGAATACCCGTAGAACAGTTCGTCACCGCCGACTCCAGAGAGAACCACTTTATACCCGCGTTCAGCCACCGCCTTGCTTGCGAGCCAGGTGTTGATCCCATCGATCGTGGGCTGATCCATGGCATCAAAAAAACGTGGGACCTCCTCCTCGAACTCCCGTGGAGATATTCGTCGCACGGTATGAGGCAGGCCGTAATGTGCGGCAATCGCCGAGGCATCGGGAACCTCGTCCTCCGGCGATGCTGAGAATTCCCCAAACTCAAGGGTGATTCCTTCGACATTCGGCCCCAGTTGCGAAGTGAGACCCGCAATCGTTCCCGAATCGATCCCACCCGAAAGCAACACACTCACTGGCACATCGGAGACTAGGTGGGCCCGCACGGAAGCTATCACGGCCGCTCGAACTTGCTTCTGCACTTCCGCGGTCGAGGGGGAAGAGGAGTCCAAATGCTGCCATTCCTTGCGAATATCGTGCCAGATAACCGGCTTTTCCGCCCTTCCCGAACGGACCCGCATCCACGACCCCGCAGGCAAGGCGTAGATCCCTTTGAACAAGGTCCATGGCTCCGGCACATGACCCCAGAGATAGAATCCCGCCAAGCCGGCAGATTCTATCTCCCTGGAAGCTAAACCTGAAGCGAGAAGAGCTTTCACCTGCGATGCAAAAAAAACGCCTTCTTTGGTTTCCGCATAGTAAAGGGGTTTAATTCCATATGGGTCGCGAGCCAGGAAGAGTTCCCTGCTTCGAGCATCCCAAATCCCGAAAGCAAACATTCCCTTCAGGCGTGGCAACATCTGTTCCCCGTAGCGGGCAAACAATGCAAGGATCACTTCAGTATCAGAGGTTGTGTGGAAAGACTCGCCTTGAGCTTCAAGTTCACCGCGAAGTTCACGAAAGTTATAGATTTCGCCATTAAATACGACCGTGTAACGATCTCCGGGCTTGACCATCGGTTGATTCGAACGCGAATCAACGTCAAGAATCGAGAGGCGCCGGTGGCCGAGAACGACCCCATTTCCCGGCCAAAGACCTTCCGCATCAGGACCTCGTGACCGCATTCTGAAGATCGATTCTCGAACGCCATCGACTTCATTCTGGGAAATCGAACCGTGCTTCGAAGCAAAACCCGCGATACCGCACATATGGGATCCATATCTTTCTGCAAGTCATGCAACTTGTGCATATTGAACTCGCCGGCTCCCGCGAACTTAACATCAGAGACTTCTGTTTATAATCCAGCGAGCTAAACAAGATCCGTGGATCAGTCAGAGGTTCTTGGCAAAGTTGATTATCTTATTGGCCTATTTGAGATTAGCATATTCGAGCTTTAATCTGGGCAATGCGAAATGAAAAAATAAGGACAAATTCTAAATCGCTAGTCGTCACAAGGAGTACTTCAAATTCCTACGGCGGTTCCGTCCAGTGTTCCCTCTGCCTGCTCACGTGCACCCAGCTCGATCCAGCCTGTTTGTGGAGCCGAGCACTCTCTTTTCACTCTAGAAGATTGCACCAATAATTGCAGTAACCCGCCGTTCTTAAACTCGCAAAGTCTGTGGCAAATTGAAGAGTTGGAACAACCGGCGGTTCCGATTTGGACGACCGCGCTAACGAAGCCAGGCAAAATCAATCGAGTTAACCACAGCAGCCCATGAGCTGTGGGAAATATGTACCTGATGCAGAGAGCCGCTGGTCAATCTCCGCGTGCGGATTCGCCTTCGAGTTCCGATCCCACACGGTGCAGCTTCATCACTTTCCATTGCAGCTTGTCGAAGAAGAGGTAAACCACCGGTGTGG